>Ga0247807_10000204_pt1 | contig 40968 bp, 39 predicted proteins | sample UWRJL074202C1_FD_179931 | JGI IMG/M metagenome (GOLD analysis project Ga0247807, IMG submission 179931) | Plant litter microbial communities from Arlington Agricultural Research Station in Wisconsin, United States - UWRJ-L074-202C-1 | ecosystem: Environmental > Terrestrial > Plant litter >...
ATTTTCGACCTCAACATCTTCGAGAATGGCCAGTGGCTCTACCAGGTGCCCGGTCTCCTTCTTCCCTACATCTACTTTCAGGTGCCTCTGATGGTCATCACCTTTATGCCCGCCATGGAGGGTCTCAAGATCCAGTGGGCCGAAGCCAACGCCACCCTCGGTGGCTCTCGCTGGACGTACTGGACCCGCATCGCCGCTCCGGTACTGGCACCCTCCTTCTTCGGTAGCCTCCTGCTGCTCTTTGCGAACGCGTTCTCGTCGTATGCAACCGCTGCCGCGCTGATCAGCCAGGGAGCCCAAATTGTGCCGCTGCAGATCCGCAGCGCGCTGGTCAGTGAGACTGTGCTCGGCCGCGAGAACATGGCCGGGGCGCTCGCTCTCGGCATGATCGTGGTGATGGTTGTGGTGATGTGGGGCTACTCGGTACTGCAGAAGCGAACGGCACGGTGGCAGCGATGAGCGGCCAGTCCCGAATCGGTGCAGCCCCGAGCAACACTCTCCGCTGGGTCATCCTCGGCGTTGTGGGCCTGATCTTCGCCATCCCGATCGTCAGCATGATCGAATTCACCTTCCGCGCGGGTCTCTCCGGCGGGTACACCCTCGACCACTGGACCGGGCTGTTCGCTGAGGACGCCGCCCGCACCTACCGCAACTTGTTCACCGCCATCGGCAACTCGCTGCTTCTCGCGGTGGTCACCGTCGCTATTGTGCTGGTTGTTCTGCTGCCGACCATGATTCTGGTGCACCTGCAGTTCCCGCGCCTGCGCCGGGTGCTCGAGTTCATCTGCATCATCCCCATTACGGTGCCCGCGGTCGTGTTGGTTGTTGGTCTCGCGCCCGTGTACTCCGTGGTGGTGAAACTGCTCGGTGGCTCGGTCTGGACCCTCGCTTTCGCCTACGGGATCACCGTTCTGCCCTACGCGTACCGAGCAATCCAGTCCAACCTCGATTCCGTCGACGTGGTGACCCTCAGCGAAGCATCCCGATCGCTCGGCGCGAGCTGGTTGCACGTCAGCTGGTTGGTGCTATTGCCCAACCTGCGGCGTGGAATTCTCGCCGCGGCGTTTATCTCCGTGGCGGTTGTTCTCGGTGAGTTCACGATTGCGTCGCTGCTCAACCGCGTCAACCTCCAGACAGCTCTGCTGCAGGTCTCTCAGTCCGACCCGTACGTTGCCGTCATCTTCTCCCTGCTTGCGCTGGCCCTCGCCTTCGCGCTGCTTCTCCTCATCGGCCGTCTCGGTTCGACAGACCGCAATCGGAGCACATCCCTATGACCTCGTCCACAGCATCCGCCGTCCGCCCCGCCATCGGCACCGGAGCCACCGTCGAACTCAAGGGCGTGATCAAGGAGTACGCCGGCCAGCGTGCCCTCAACGGCATCGACCTGACCATCGCACCGGGCGAGTTCATCGCCCTGCTCGGCCCGTCGGGGTGTGGCAAAACAACAGCACTGCGGGCCCTCTCCGGTCTCGAGAGTGTCGACGGCGGCACCATCCACATCGATGGCACCAACGTCGTCGACGTGCCGGTGAACCGCCGCGACATCGGGATGGTTTTTCAGTCGTACTCCCTCTTCCCGCATATGACCTCGCTGGAGAACGTGGAATTCGGGCTCCGGATGCGCAAGGTGGCGACCGCTGACCGCAAGGCTCGCGCTCTCGAAGCTCTCGAAATGGTGGGGCTCAGCGATAAGGGCCACCGCTACGCCCACCAGCTCTCCGGTGGCCAGCAGCAGCGCGTCGCCCTTGCGCGCGCTTTGGTCACGCGTCCGCGCGTTCTGCTGTTGGACGAACCCCTCAGCGCGCTCGATGCGAAGGTGCGTGTACAGCTGCGCGACGAGATTCGGCGCATCCAGACCGACCTCGGAATTACCACGCTGTTTGTGACCCACGACCAGGAGGAGGCGCTCGCCGTCGCCGACCGGGTCGCAGTGATGCGTGAGGGACAGATCGAACAGATCGGCTCGCCCGAGGAGCTCTACACCTCGCCGGCCACACCGTTTGTCGCCAACTTTGTGGGCCTCAGCAACCGCGTTCCTGGCGAACTCGTCGACCGGATGGTCTCGGTGCATGGCGAGCAGCTCGCTGTGGTCGGGGAGACCCAGGCGAATGGCGCGGTCATCGCGTTTATCCGGCCAGAGGATGTGGTGTTCGACAGCACCGGCATCGAAGCCACTGTTGTGGGGTCGAGTTTTCTCGGGAGCCTCCGCCGAACCCAGGTGCAGTTGTCCGACGGTGCACTCATCTCGATCCAGCACGGTGTGCGCACACAGCCAACCGTGGGGGAGCGGGTTCACATCCGTTTCGCCGGCCACCCGGTCTCGGTGGGTCCGCGGAGCTGACCTGACCTAACGCGCGGAGGGGCGCGGCGTCCGCCCGACGGTGTGCCGCCGCGCTCCTCGCCGTGGGTAAGGCACGCTCCTCGCCGCGGGTAATTTGTCGCGGGTTCTGTCGGCAGACGAACACCCGACGCGATCTAGACTGTGGCAATGAAGTTCGGGAAGTCGCGCGCTGAGAGTCCTGCCGGAGATGTGCGCACGCGTGAGGTGGAATCAGCGATTCCGCTCGGCGTAGAAATCGCCGGCCAGTGGTCGTGGCGCATCCTTGCGGTCGCCGGGGTAGCGGTTGTGGTTGGGTTGCTCGTCATCCAGCTTCAACTGATCATCATCCCGTTTATGATCGCCATCCTCGTCTCCGCACTGCTGGTGCCGATTGTGCACTTCCTGGTGACGCACCACTGGCCCAAGGGCATTGCCGTGGCGTTCGCGATGATTGTCACGCTCGGGGCAGTCAGCGGGCTAATCTTCCTCATCGTGTCCCAGATCCGCAGCGGGTACCCCGACCTGCAGGCGCGGAGCCTGTCGGCGTACCAGGACTTCCGCAACTTCCTCAGCACCTCATGGAACATCGACGACGCCGAGTTCAACGGCTACATCAATCAGGCCTGGTCGGCGATCCAGACCGACAGCCAGGCACTCGTCTCCGGTGCGCTGTCGCTCGGATCCACTGCCGGGCACGTTCTCACGGGCTTCCTTCTCACCCTGTTCGCCACCCTGTTTATCCTCATCGACGGCCCGGGCATCTGGCAGTGGGTTGTTCGACTGTTCCCCCGCAACGCCCGTCCGGCGATCGACGGGTCGGGCCGCGCCGGCTGGCTGACGCTCACCACCTTCGTCAAGGTACAGATTCTTGTTGCCGCGGTGGATGCCGTCGGTATCGGTGTGGGTGCCTGGATTCTCGGTCTGTTCTTCGGAGGGTTCCCTCTTCTGATCCCGATTGCCGTGGCAGTGTTCCTCGGCTCGTTTATCCCCGTTGTGGGTGCTGTTCTCACCGGGGCGATCGCGATTTTTGTGGCGCTGGTGTACCTCGGACCGATCCCGGCGCTGATTATGCTCGGCATTGTGCTCCTGGTGCAGCAGGTAGAGGGACACGTCCTCCAGCCGCTGGTGATGGGGTCTGCAATCAAGATTCACCCGCTGGCCGTTGTGTTCGCCGTCGCCGCCGGGTCGTTCATCGCGGGCATCCCGGGCGCCCTGTTCGCCGTGCCCTTGGTGGCAGTTCTGAACGTTATGGTCAATTACGTAGCACGAGGCACCTGGCGCCATAAGCCGCGCCCCCAGGTAGAGGATGTTGTCAAACAAGCATGAGTGAACTGAGTGTGAACGATGTGCGGGCCAGCGACGGCCTCAGCACCGCAGTACCCCTGTCCGGCCCCCTTCTGGAGGAGTTCGAATCGGCCCGCACTGTGGTGGGCACCGTCGCCGACATCACCCCGCTCGAAAGCTCGCGCTTTCTGGCGGAGGTTCTGGGATCCCCGGTGTTCCTCAAGTGCGAGAACCTGCAGCGCACGGGATCGTACAAGATTCGTGGAGCCTACAACCGGCTGTCGAAGCTGACCGACGAGGAGAAATCGCGCGGAGTGGTTGCGGCCTCCGCCGGCAACCACGCGCAGGGTGTCGCTTTCGCCGCCCGTGAGCTGGGCATCAAATCGACCATTTTTATGCCCATCGGGGTGGCACTGCCGAAGCTGCAGGCAACGCGCAACTACGGCGCGGACGTGATCCTCCGTGGGCACACCGTTGCCGAACCACTGCTCGCCGCCGCGGAGTTCGCCGCCGAGACCGGCGCGATGTTTATCCACCCGTTCGACCACCACGACGTTGTCGCCGGACAGGGAACGCTCGGCCTCGAGATCATCGACCAGCTCCCCACCGTCGACACCATCGTGGTACCCATCGGTGGGGGAGGCCTCATCTCGGGTGTGGCCAGTGCCGCCAAGCAGAAGGCTGCTGAACTGGGGCGCACCATTCGGATCATCGGGGTGCAGGCCGCGAACTCGGCGCCGTACCCGCTGTCGCTCACCATGGGTGAACCAACCGAGATCACCATCACGCCCACCATCGCCGACGGAATCGCCGTCGCCAAGCCGGGCACACTCAACTTCGACATCGTGCGCGACGCGGTCGACGAGATTGTGACCGTCGAAGAAGACGACATCGCCCGCGCCCTGCTGGTGCTGCTCGAGCGCGCCAAGCTTGTGGTGGAGCCCGCCGGTGCCGTGTCGGTCGCCGCCATCCTGTCTGGCCGGGTGAAAGCCAGTGGCACCACAGTGGCGATCCTCAGCGGAGGCAACATCGACCCGCTGGTGATGGAACGCATCATCAGTCATGGGCTGGCGGCCTCCGAGAGGTACCTGAAGCTGCGCATCCCGATGCCCGACCGCCCTGGCCAGCTTGCCCGTACGGCCGAGATCGTCGCCGAATCAAACGCGAACGTGGTTGAAGTGCTGCACACCCGTCACGGTTCTGGGCTGCAGATCAGCCAGGTGGAGCTGGAATTGCACATCGAGACGCGCGGGCCGGAGCACGCCGAACTGGTGCTCCACAACCTGCGCGCGGCGGGATTTGTGCCCCGCGTCGATTTCTAACGGCGCAGTCTTCTAACGGCGCAGTAGTCCAACGCCAACGAGGGGCGAACGGAGCATCCGGAATTTACCGGCATCGCTCCGTTCGCCCCTCGAGGGGTGCCCCACAACCAGACCTAGGGCTGGTACGTCTCCACGTCGAGGATCTCGACGGTGATGGTTTTGCCATTGGGGGCGATGTAGCTCTTCGACTCGCCCACCTTGAGGCCGATGATGGCGGTGCCGAGCGGGCTGCCCTCGCTGTAGACGTCGATGTCGGTGCCGTCAGACATCTCGCGGTTGCCCACCAGGAACACGGTGCGGTCGCCCTGGATGGTGGCGGTCACCACGGTGCCCGACTCCACCACTCCGTGGCTCTCCGGCGCGTCTCCGACGGTGGCATTGCGCAGCAGTTGGGTCAGCACACGAATGCGCAACTCGATCTTTCCCTGCTCTTCTTTGGCGGCGTGGTACCCGCCGTTTTCCTTGAGGTCACCCTCTTCGCGTGCGATCTCGATCTTTTTGGCGATCTCGGTGCGACCCTCAACACTCAGGTGTTCAAGTTCGCCGCTCAGGCGGTTGAACGCGTCCTGGGTCAACCAGGTAACGCTGGTATCAGACATGGTTCTCCTCAGCCCCGTTTTCATAGAAGGAGACCGGCCAGAATTGACCGGTCCCATTGGCGAATGTCCCAGCTTAAGTCAGCCAGCAACGGTAGATCAACCCAGTCACGCTCTGCTCGGAGGTGCGAACAATCTCCGTTATGCTCTGCGTGCGTTCGGCGGATGCGGGGACATCCACGATCTTCCACCCAACAATTGCGAAGTTCTCATTGAGCGCTTGGAGGGCGCAGCTGGTGGTCGCTCCGGGCGCTGCGGTGAGCTGCCAGGTCACCTCGACCTCGGACTCGCTCAGCACCGTGTGGCCCGTGTTCTGGGCGTCGATCTGGTCGAGTCCCTCGATCACGCCGCCCCAGAACAGCCAGGCGCTAAGGACAACAGCGAATCCCGCCGCGGCAATGTACGCGAAGCGCCGTGTGCGGCGTTTGTCGCGAACGGTGCGGCCGTAGCGCGCGTCGAGGTCGGAGTCGGGGCGCGGGGCGCGGGGGATTTCGGGCGCGCCGGAGGGCGAAGGGGATTGCCCGGTGGTGGCGGTCACGTCAACTCCAAGTGCTGCGGATAGTCTGTACCTAGGCTATTGGCTATCCCTAGGAGTTTGGTGACACAGCGTCTGCTTGCGGTCCACGCCCATCCCGACGACGAGTCGAGTAAGGGCGCAGCGACCTATGCGTACTACCGGAGCATCGGCACAGAAGTGATGGTGGTCAGCTGCACGGGCGGTGAACGTGGCAGCATCCTCAACGACGGCCTCGCCGATCGTGCCCGAGCGGAACGTGACCTCGGCGGACTGCGCCGGTTGGAAATGGAACGTGCCCGCGACGAGATGGGTATCGAGCACCGCTGGTTGGGGTACCAAGACTCCGGACTTCCCGACGAGGGAGAGCCGGTGCCCGCAGGATCCTTCGCGGACATCCCGCTCGAGTTCTCCGCGGCGCCGCTCGTCGCGCTTATTCGCCGGTACCGCCCGCAGGTGCTCGTCACCTATGACGAGCGTGGGGGCTACCCGCATCCTGATCACATCAGGGCACACGAAGTGGCGGTCTACGCGATGCGTGCGGCCGCAGACCCGGCCCAGTACCCCGAGGCCGGCCCCGCCTGGACGATCAGCAAGCTCTACTACGACCGCATCTTCAGCGGGGACCGCGTCAAAGCGGTCTACAAACTGCTGACCGAGCGCGACCCGGAGAGCCCCCTCATCGAAGCGATGGCCGGGATGCGCAGCTGGACGGACGATGCCCCGTCACTCGCGACGACCCACGTTCCCGCCGGCGACTTCTTCGAGGTGCGCGACCGCGCACTCTCCGCGCACGCGAGCCAGGTCGCCCCCGACAGCAACTTTTTCTTCTGGCCCAACGACCTGCAGCGCGACGCGTGGCCCACCGAAGATTTCCAGCTCATTGAATCCACCGTCCCCACTGATCTGCCCGAATCAGATCTGTTTGCGGGAATTCCCGAGGAAGAGGTCGTGTGAACGCCCTGACCGAACTTGCCCTGCGCGGGAGTGTGGCACTGACCACCACCCCCACACCGATGCCCGCCTACGAGGGCGACCCCAACCTCATCACACCGGGTGTTTTTGGCTTTGTCGCCATCTTTCTGGTGGCGCTCGCCACGGTGTTTCTGCTCCTCGACATGAATCGCCGCATTCGTCGAACCAAGTACCGCGTTGAAGTGCGGGAACGGCTCGAGGAGGAGCGCCGCGACGGCGGCGCGGAAAACAGCGGCAGCCCCCTCGAATGACAGTCGCGCGACACAGCGCGTACATTTCCGCTCTTGATCTGTTCTCGATCGGAATCGGTCCGTCGAGTTCGCACACTGTTGGCCCCATGCGGGCGGCTAAGACATTTGTTGAGCAGCTTCGCGACGAGGGCACACTGGCCACCGTGCGGGGTATCCAGTGCACGCTGTACGGCTCGTTGGGAGCGACGGGCATCGGGCACGGGACTCCGGATGCCGTTGTGGCAGGCCTGCGGGGGCTTGCACCCGAGTCCTGCGACCCCGCTGCCCTGCGGGGCGGTTGGATCGCACTGGGCGCTGGCACTCCCGTCACGATCGGTGGCGACCACACCCTTGTGGTGCGTACTGCGGATGTGCGGCTTGCCCCGCTCACTCGTCGCGAGGGGCATCCCAACACCATGACGCTGCGGGCATTCGACGCGGACGGCGGCATTGTGGCCGACGAAACCTACTTCTCTATCGGAGGCGGGTTTATCACCCAGCCCAATACCCCCGAGGTGCCGCAGGTGCAGCACGCCCTGCCGTACCCCTACAACACCGCGGCTGAGCTGCTCGAACTCTGCGCCAGCCACTCGATGTCGATCGCCGACATCGCCCTGGCGAACGAGAGTGCACTGCGCGACCCCGGGTCGACGCTGGGTGGGCTCGATGCGATCTGGCAGACCATGCGGGACTGTATGGATGCCGGGATCTCTACGGAGGGAACACTCCCCGGCGGGCTCGGGGTTCCGCGCCGCGCGGGAATGGTGGCGCGCGCTCTCGCCAAGGAGAGCGAATCCGGCTACGGCCCCAACGAACGTGAGTGGCTGCACGTGTACGCCATGGCGGTCAACGAGGAGAACGCGGCAGGACACCGGGTGGTGACCGCTCCAACCAACGGCGCCGCCGGCATCATCCCCGCCGTTGTCGCCTACTACCTGCGCATCACCCCGTCGGCGACTGACGCCGATATCCGTCTGTACCTGCTGACGGCGACCGCAATTGGCGGACTATTCAAGTCGAACGCCTCCATTTCCGGTGCGGAGGGTGGATGCCAGGCCGAAGTCGGTTCTGCTAGCGCGATGGCCGCCGCCGGACTCTGCGCGCTGTTCGGCGGAACACCGGAGCAGATCGAGAACGCCGCCGAAATCGCGATGGAGCACAACCTCGGTCTCACCTGCGACCCGGTCGGTGGGCTTGTGCAGATTCCGTGTATCGAGCGCAATGCGCTCGCCGCCACCAAGGCGTTCTCTGCGGCGCGTCTTGCGGTTTACGGCGATGGCACCCACATTGTGTCCCTCGACATGGTGATCGAGACCATGCGCCAGACCGGGGTCGACATGTCGTCGAAGTACAAAGAGACGTCCACGGGTGGGCTCGCCGTGAATGTGGTGGAGTGCTGACGCGTCCGAAATGGATGCCCCGGGCGCACTGACACCCGGTGCAGGCCCGCTCCCAGTGAACTCTTAGAACACTGGCGGGTTGGTGGCGACGAGGTAGATTCCCGCCCAGTGGCTGAGGAACGCCAGCAGGGTGAGGGTGTGGAAGATCTCGTGGAACCCAAATTTTCCGGGGAACGGGTTGGGCCGTTTGAGAGCGTAGATCACCGCGCCCACGGTGTAGAACAGGCCGCCGACGAGGATTAGCGTCATCATCGCGGCGTTCGCGGCGAAAAAGTCGGCGATGAACACGAGCGACGCATACCCGAGCAGCAGGTAGAGAGGCACGTACAACCAGCGGGGAGCGCCGATCCAGAACACCCGGAAGCCGATGCCGAGGGCCGCTCCCGTCCACACCAGCCAGAGCAGCAGGGTGGATTTTGCCGGGGGGAGCGCCAGCACGGTGATGGGTGTGTAGGAGCCTGCGATCAGCAAAAAGATATTGGCGTGGTCGAGCCGTTTGAGTGTCATCCGCGCGCGCTCGCTCCAGGTGAAGCGGTGATACAGCGCCGAGATGCCAAACAGCAGAAGGGATGACGCCACAAAAACTGCCGAGCTGATCGTCGCGGCTGGGCCGTCCGCCGAGAGAAGAAGCACAATGCCGAGCACAATCGCCAGGGGGAACGTGCCCGCGTGGATCCAGCCGCGCCAGGTGGGTTTGACGTCGAGCTTGTCGTAGGCGATGGCCTCTTCGAGGATCGGGACGCTCGGGATGTCGGCGCCCTGGTCGTCGGACACATCCTGATTTACCCCGCCGGAACTCATGGCGCAAGCATACGGGAGGCGTAAACCGCAAGGAGTAGCCCTCCGGGTGGACTAGCGTAGCCATGTGAAACAGAGGGAAGTTCCGTTGGGGCGAGGCTTTCTGTACGAGCTCTACCAGCGGCGCCTGCGGCGTTGGTTGGTAGATAAGGACCTGCCGCGTCACGTCGCGATGATCGTTGACGGAAACCGGCGTTGGGCCAAACAGCGCGCACAGGAGTCGGCAGCCTTTGGCCATCGTGCCGGTGCCGCAAAAATCGGTGAGTTCCTCACGTGGTGTGACAACCTCGGCATCGACGTGGTGACGCTGTACGTGTTGTCCGCCGACAACCTCACCGGGCGTGCGAACGCCGAACTGTCCGAACTCTTCGAGATCCTTGCCGAGCTCGCCGAAGACCTCTCGCACCAGGGCCAGTGGCGGGTGCAGCACGTCGGACGCACCGAGGGTTTGCCCGAGCCGCTTGTCCAGGCGCTCGTCGATGCTGAGGCACGCACCATCGGCAACACGGGCCTCCATGTGAACCTCGCCGTGGGGTACGGCGGTCGCCGCGAAATTGCCGACGCCATGCGCAGCATCCTCCGCGATCACGGCAAGGAGGGCGGCACCATCGAGGAGCTCGCCGAGTTGCTCACCCCCGACCTCATCGCCGACCACCTCTACACCGGTGGCCAGCCGGATCCCGACCTCGTGATCCGCACCTCCGGCGAGCAGCGCATCAGCGACTTTATGTTGTGGCAGAGCGCCCACAGCGAGTTCTATTTTGTGGAAGCCCTCTACCCCGACCTGCGTGAGGTCGATTTCCTCCGCGCGGTCCGTGACTATGCCCGACGGCACAGGAGGTTCGGCTCATGACAATCGACGAATTTCTCGACGACTTCTCCGAGGAGCCTGGCTACCTCGATTTCGCCAGCAAAGGGCCGGTCGGTCGTTCGGTCGAAGCTGAGTTGCAGGCCCAGATGCGCCTGCTGGCCACGGCCCGATTTGGGTCGCTGCGCGAGCTTGATGATCAGGATGCCCGCGTTCGCGACGCGGTTGCCGCACTGACGGGCTTTCGGTCCGATCAGGTGGTGTTCCAGCCCAACACCTCGCAAGGGTTGATGCACGCCCTGTTTGGTGTGACCGGTGGGGTTGCGCTGTCGGCCGCCGAGTTCCCTAGCATCACGTTCGCCGCGGCACGCTCCGCCGAAGCACTGGGGGTGTTGTCCCCGGTGTGGCTCGAGACCGACCACGGGCGCGTGACCCCTGGCAACATTCGTGACCAGCTCACCAGTTCCGTGGAGGCTGTGGTGGTCAGCCTTGTCGACTTCCGTACTGGCTACCTTGCCGACCTCGAGGGCATCCGCCAAGTCATTGGCGACCGACTTCTTATCGTCGACGCCATTCAGGGATTCAGCGTGGTCGACGCACCCTTCGCGCTCGCCGACGTTGTTGTCGCAGGTGGACAGAAGTGGGTTCGCTCCGGCTGGGGCACCGGGTTTATGGCGCTCAGTGACCGCGCTGTTGACCAGCTCACCCCCGTGTTCTCTGGGTTCAACGGCACGGATATCGAGGGCCTGCCGCTCGACGAAGTGCTGCCGCCGACGCATTCGGCCGCCGCGTTCCAGGTCAGCAACCCCGACCCGATTGCCCAGTCTCGTTTCGCCGTCGCCCTCGAGGGGATTGCCGCCGTCGGCGTTCCCGTCATCAACGCGCGCCTCGCCGAGAAGGTCAGCCGCATCATCGACCTCGCCGACGAGTATGCGGTGCCCGTGGCGTCGCCGCGAGACGAGTCCGAGCGGGCAGGCATTGTGGTGCTGGAGCCAGCTCCCGACCAGCTCACCGTGCTCACCGCCTCCCTTTACAACCACGGTGTCAGCTCAACGACCCGCGCCGGCCAGGTGAGGCTCAGCCCCCACGTCACCACCAACGAAGACACCTTCGACATGCTGCGGGGCAGCTTCGTCAGCTTCGCCTCCGCCATCCAGGTGTAGCTTCTCCCATCCAGGATGAATTAACCTGCCCGTAACCTCGGCAAGGCGTGTCAAGCCTTTGCGGTTTGGGCGGGGACGTTTAGTTTCTAGTTACCAGGTAAGGCACCTGGTCGGGACGGCCACGTAAGTTCGTTCCCGAAATTGTTCGCGGCCGTCTTCGCAGACTGGATCCGGGTGGTTTCAGCACCCGGGGATGGAGTGCACGTGCCCGATCTCGCTAGCCCCCAGCAGAAGCACAACCAGACAACGTCGTCGGAGGTGAAAGGGAGGCAAGCGGAGCGCACATATGTGCTCGACACCTCGGTTCTCCTTTCCGATCCGAAGGCCATTTTCCGGTTCGCGGAACACTCCGTTGTGCTGCCCGTCATTGTGATCACCGAGCTCGAAGCCAAACGACACGATCCGGAAATCGGATACTTCGCCCGGCAGGCCCTGCGAAACCTTGACGAACTGCGCATCCTGCACGAGCGCCTCGATTTCCCGATCGCCGTGGGCGACGACGGTGGATCGTTGCGGGTCGAACTCAACCACTCCAACATGTCAGTACTGCCGTCCGGCCTTCAGCTGAACGACAACGACTCGCGCATCCTTGCGGTTGCCCTCAATCTCGCCAACGACGGGCTTGCAGTCACCGTGGTGTCGAAAGATTTGCCTCTCCGGGTGAAAGCCGCGTCCATTGGTTTGGCTGCGGAGGAATACCGGGCCGAACTCGCGGTCGACTCCGGCTGGACCGGTCAACTCGACATCACGCTTTCCGCCGAACAGATGAACATGCTTTACGAGAAGGAACGGCTGGTCACCCGCCAGATCGAAGAGCTCCCAGTCAACACCGGCCTCATCCTCCACTCCGACCGCGGCTCGGCTCTCGGACGTGTGACGTCCCGGGGCCAGATGCGGCTGGTGCGCGGAGACCGTGACATCTTCGGTCTCCACGGGCGCAGCGCGGAGCAACGCCTCGCCATCGACCTGTTGCTCGATCCCGAAGTCGGTATCGTCTCGCTGGGCGGTCGTGCCGGAACGGGAAAATCTGCCCTCGCCCTCTGTGCCGGACTCGAAGCTGTTCTCGAGAAGCAGCAGCACCGCAAGATCATGGTGTTCCGTCCGCTCTACGCGGTGGGCGGCCAAGAACTGGGGTTCCTGCCCGGCGACGCGTCGGAGAAGATGAACCCGTGGGCTCAGGCGGTGTTCGACACCCTCGGCTCGGTGGTCTCGCAGAACGTGCTCGACGAGGTCATCGACCGCGGCCTGCTCGAGGTGCTTCCGCTCACCCACATCCGCGGGCGTTCGCTGCACGACGCTTTTGTGATTGTGGATGAGGCCCAGTCATTGGAGCGCAATGTGCTGCTCACGGTGTTGAGCCGCATCGGGCAGAACTCCCGGGTTGTCCTCACTCACGATGTCGCCCAGCGCGACAACCTGCGGGTCGGCCGGCACGATGGTGTCGCCTCGGTCATCGAGACGCTCAAGGGGCACGCACTCTTCGGCCACATCACCCTCACCCGCTCCGAGCGCAGCGCCATCGCGGCACTGGTCACCGAGATGCTGGAGTCGAACGAACTGGCCTAGGTTCTGGGCTCACCTCCCTACACAACACCGCTGCTCCCGCCTCCCACAACAGGGAAGCGGGAGCAGCGGTGTTTGTGTTCGGTGGGCAGTTAGCCGGGGTGGGTCATCGACAGGACGTCGAGGAGAGTGTCGAGCTGCTCCTCGGTGATGTCGCCGCGGGAGACGTAGCCCAGGTCGATCACGGACTCACGCACGGTCATCGACTCCGCCACAGAGTGCTTGGCGACCTTAGCGGCGGCTTCGTACCCGATGATGCGGTTGAGGGGCGTCACAATCGACGGGGACGATTCGGCCAACGCGCGCGCACGCTCGACGTTCGCGGTGAGACCGTCCACGGTTTTATCGGCGAGCAGTCGGGTCGAGTTGGTGAGCAGTCGGATGGACTCGAGAAGTGCTGTGCCCATCACGGGGATGGCGACGTTGAGTTCGAAGCTGCCGCTCGCACCCGCCCAGGCAATGGTCGCGTCGTTACCGATGACCCGGGCGCTGACCATCAGCACGGCTTCGGGGATGACCGGGTTGACCTTGCCGGGCATAATCGACGAGCCCGGCTGGAGGTCGGGGATGTTGATCTCGCCGAGGCCGGTGTTGGGGCCGGAACCCATCCAGCGCAGGTCGTTGCAGATCTTGGTCAGCGAGACGGCGAGAACACGGAGGGCACCGGATGCTTCGACGAGTCCGTCGCGCGCGCCCTGGGCCTCAAAGTGGTCGGCGGCCTCCACGATGGGCAGCCCTGAGCTGTCGGCGAGGATTGCGATGACCTGTTGGGGGAATCCGGCGGGGGTGTTGATGCCGGTGCCGACGGCGGTGCCGCCCAGGGGTACCTCGGCGACGCGGGGGATGGTGGCCTCCACACGGGCGATGCCCAGGCGGATCTGGCGGGCGAACCCGGCGAATTCCTGACCGAGGGTGACCGGAGTGGCATCCATGAGGTGGGTGCGGCCGGACTTCACTACGGTCTTCCACAGTTCGGCCTTCGCCTCCAACGCCACCGCGAGGTGGTCGAGGGCGGGGATGAGTTCCGACAGCAGCGCGCCGGTGACGGCGACGTGCACGGAGGTGGGGAACACGTCGTTCGACGACTGTGAGGCGTTGACGTGGTCGTTGGGGTGCACGGGGGAGCCGAGGGTCGCGCTGGCGAGGGTCGCGAGCACCTCGTTGATGTTCATGTTGCTCGAGGTGCCGCTACCGGTCTGGTAGGTGTCGACCGGGAACTGGTCGTGGTATTCGCCGTTGATGAGCGAGTCGGCGGACTCCACAATGGCGTCCGCAATAGCGGAGTCGATCACTCCGAGGGAACCGTTCACAATGGCGGCGGCACGCTTGATTCGCGCCAGCGCAACGATCTGTGCGGGCTCCAGACCGGAGCCCGAGATCGGGAAGTTCTCCACTGCGCGCTGGGTCTGCGCTCCATAGAGGGCGGAGGCTGGCACCCGCACCTCGCCCATCGTGTCGTGTTCGATGCGGTATTCCTGCGAGTTGGTCACGGCGGTGTGCTTTCCTTCGTAGTCGGGTTGTGCGAGGGGTGTTACAGCGAGCCGATGGCGATGTCAGGCACCGCGCGGCCCTCGAGAAGACGGTAGTTCGCTCCCACGATAGCCAACGTACCGGCGGCGATTGCGTCGCTGATCAGCTCGGACTTTTCGAGGAGCTCCGCAATGGTGTCGCGGAGGTGTTCGCGGCCCACTACCTGCGAATCGATGGTGGTGGGATCGATGGGGCCACCATCGTCGTCGGTGTCGGAGACACCAGCGACGCGGCGCACGGCGGGCACAATCTTGGAGATCAGGGTGGTGATGTTTGCGGGCAACGGCACGGCGTCGGGCCCCTGCGACTCGATGGCGGCCAGGACGGCCCCGCACTCGTCGTGGCCGAGCACCACAATGAGGGGAACGCGCAGCACTCCCACCGCGTACTCGAGCGAGCCGATCACACTGTCGGAGATGATCTGACCGGCGTTGCGCACAACAAAGAGGTCGCCGATGCCCTTGTCGAAGATGATCTCGGCCGCGAGGCGGGAATCGCTGCAGCCGAAGAGTGCGGCCATCGGGGTCTGGGCAGCCGCGACCTCGGTGCGCCGTTCAACATCCTGGCGGGGATGGTTGGGTTCACCGGCAACAAAGCGGTCGTTACCGCGAATCATTTGCTGCCACGCTTTGGCAGGCGTTGATGCGGGCATCCTCAGCCCTCCGTTCCGGTAGATGCGTTGTCGGCAAACTCCGCCGCGAGGGCGGAGGCGAAGAGGGCGAACTCCCCGTCGGGGGCGGTGCCGTGAATCAAATAGTCACTGCCATCAACAGTGGCCGTGAGTGAGTAGGCGAAGTTGCCGGGGTCTTTGGTGTCGCGCTGGTCGAACACGTCCCACTCGATGCCGTCGATCTCCACTGTTCCCGTGGGAGTGGCCGACTTAAGGAATCCGGAGAACCATCCCGCGTTGGTGTCGATGCCTTGTTCTAAGGCGAGGAACTGGTTCTCGGGTGTAACAAACCCGACGTACCAGGTGAAGCTGTCATCGGCCGAGGACTCGAGGGTCGCCGCGTTTGCCTCCCAGTTCGGGGGAAGTACCGGCACGGCCAGTGGAGTCTCGACGCCGGGCTGCGCCTGGGAGGCGACCTGCGCGTAGTCGATCGGGTCAGCAGCACCCGGGTTGGCGCGCACAACGACAAGCACCAGAAACAACACAATGCCGAGGGAGGCGAGAAGTGCGATGACCAGGTTGTTGGGTGTTTTCGCTTCGCGGTAGTTGCGCGAGTTCTCCGCTTTGCGCGCGGCAGTCTCTTCGGGCGTTTCCGGGCGGCCCAGGTCGGCGCGAATTTTTTGGTCCGCGGCAGATTCCCGCTCCGAGCGACGTAGCAGTCTGGCCATCGTCAGTCGGACGATCCCGTCACACCGGTTGCGGCGCGTGCGGCGTCGAGGCGTGCCTTGGCTCCGACGAGCCATTCTTCGCACCGTCGTGCCAGTGCTTCGCCGCGCTCCCACAGTGCAAGGGACTCCTCGAGCGTCGCGGAACCCTGCTCGAGTTCGTTCACTACGCGAACGAGCTCGTCGCGAGCCTGTTCGTAGCTGAGGGAGTCCGTGCTGGAGGAGCCGGCAGCGGAGCCGGTGACGTCGTTAGGGGAAGCGTTGACCACAGAACAACTCTATCGACCGTCACCGTCAACGTCAGGCGCCGAGCTGGCGATGGTAGTGATCTTGCCGTCGGCCACGGTGAGGAGGAGGGGTGTGCCCTCGGGAGCATCCCGGGTGGACCGCAGGGCGGCACCGGACGGAAGCTGCGCGATGGCATACCCACGCTCGAGTGTGCGTTTGGGTGACAGCGCCCGCAGCTGGCCGGTGAGTTCGGCCACCCGGTTGCCGTTGCGTTCCAGCAGTCGAGCCAACAGCTCGCTGCCACGGGCAACGTAGCGGGTGAGTTCCTCGGCGCGGGTGTCGATCAACCACGATGGATTGGCGAGCACCGGTCGGCTGCGCAGCTGCTCGAGCCGGTCGATTTCGGTTCCGATGAGGTGAGTCACGCGGGAGCTGATCCGTGCACGCGCTTGCTGCACCCGATTGAGTTCTTCTGCGACATCCGGAACCACACGCTTCGCCGCGTCGGTCGGGGTGGATGCTCGGAGGTCGGCGACATCATCGAGAAGTGGGCGGTCGGCTTCGTGGCCGATGGCACTCACGAGCGGAGTGACGCAGGCCGCCGCGGTGCGGACCAGCGTCTCGTCGCTGAACACCAGGAGGTTCTGAAAGTCACCTCCACCGCGGGCGACGATGATGACGTCGACCTCGGGGTCGGCGTCGAGCTGCTTCAGCGCCGCGGTGACCTCACCGACGGCGCGATCGCCCTGCACCGCGGCATAGGCGATACGGAACGAAACGGCGGGCCAGCGCAGCTGTGCGTTGCGCAACACGTCTTTTTCGGCATCGCTGTCTCGACCGGTGATCAGGCCGATGCAGTGGGGGAGAAAGGGGAGGGGACGTTTGCGGGAGGAGTCGAAGAGTCCCTCGGCGCGCAAGGTCTGGCGCAGTCGTTCGAGGCGTTCGAGGAGGTCGCCGAGGCCCACGTGACGCATCTCGAAGACTTGCATCGTCAGGCTGCCGCCCTTGACCCAGTAGTTGGGTTTGACGAGGGCAACCACACGGTCACCCTGCTTGAGGTCGGCGGGAATCTTCGCCTTGACGGACGACCAGATGGTGAATGACACGGTCGCATCGGCGTCGAGGTCTTTGAGTTTGCCGTAGACGTTGCCGCCCGACACTCCCCACTGGGTGATCTCGCCCTCAACCCAGACGCTGCCGAGACGGTCGATCCAGCCTTTGATTTTGGCGGAGAGCAGGCCTACAGGCCACGGTGCATCCACGGTTGACGGTGCATCAACAATCGTCACGGGTCGCCTCCCCAGCTTGGTACCGGATTGCTCACGTAGAATCTCTGCGTGAGTACTATCTCTAACGGCAATGCCGTCAGCCTCGAGATGCCGCGGGTTCCCGCGGTACGTAACAGGCTACGGGACAACCCCGTTGCCTATCCCAAGCGTGTGCTGCTTGCCGCGCCCCGCGGATACTGTGCAGGAGTAGACCGCGCGGTAATCGCGGTCGAAAAAGCGCTGGAGCGTTTTGGCTCGCCGGTCTACGTGCGCAAACAGATTGTGCACAACATCCACGTGGTGTCGACGCTCGAGAAAAAGGGCGCCATCTTCGTCGACGAGGTCGACGAAGTGCCCGAGGGTTCCCACATTGTTTTCAGCGCCCACGGAGTATCGCCGGCTGTGGTGAAGGGTGCCGCCGACCGCCAGCTCGACGCCATCGACGCGACCTGCCCGCTCGTCACCAAGGTGCACCGCGAGGCCGTCCGTTTCGCGCGTGACGACTTCGAAATTTTGCTGATCGGACACACCGGCCACGAAGAGGTCGAGGGCACCATGGGCCACGCCCCGGAGCGCACGATCCTGGTGAACAGCCCGGCCGATGTGCCCAATATTGTGGTCAACAACCCCGACCACGTTGTCTGGTTGTCGCAGACGACTTTGAGCGTGGACGAGACCATGGAGACGGTGCGCCTGCTCCGCGAGCGGTTCCCGAACCTGCAAGACCCGCCCAGCGACGACATTTGTTATGCAACCACGAACCGCCAGGTCGCCATCAAAAAGGTCTCCGAAGAAGCGGAACTCGTGATTGTGGTCGGCTCGGCCAACAGTTCCAACACCGTGCGTCTCGTCGACGTCGCTCTGGAGAACGGGGCAAAGGCGGCCTACCGCGTCGACTACGCCAGCGAGATCCAGCAGGAGTGGCTCGACGGAATCGCCACGGTCGGTGTCACCTCGGGAGCATCCGTGCCCGAAGTACTCGTTCAAGAGGTGCTCGACGATCTCGCCGACGCCGGATACGGCGACGTGAGCCAGATTGTCACCGCCGAAGAAGACCTGATGTTTTCCCTCCCCAAGGAGCTCCGCAAGGATGCCCAGGGCAACCCCGACGAACGTGGCCTCGGTGGCCGTGTGCGTCGACTCGATTGGCAGCGCTGATGACCGACCCCCGCCCCCGCCCGCAGTACGGCGAGTACGCCACTCCCGAAGAGCAGGCGAAGGCAATGGGTATCACTGCGCCCGCGCAGGCTCCCGCTGACCCGGCCGCCACTACGTCGACGGCAGCGACCTCGTCGGCGGCGACCTCGACGGCAGCGACGACTACCGGACCACACGCACCCGGTGCCGCAGCAGCGACGCCGATCAGCACCGACAGCACGAGCAGCGTCGGCACCTCCGACGCCGCACCGGTGGCTGTTGCCCCTGATGCTCCCCGCGCCCGCCCCGCCTACGGCGAGCATGCCCCCGCTGGGTCGGCGCCGTTTGTGCCGCCGGTCGCTCCGGGAACAGACGTTGCCCCCACCGCGGTGTCGCCCGTGTCGTCGACGGCCGTCGAGGCATCCACGGCATCCACCCCGGCCTCGCCGCCTCGCCGCCTCTGGGACGTCGTCCTCACCGCCGTGCTTCTCGGTATGGGAGTGGTGTCGGTGGTATCGAGCATCCCGCAGTACGCCAACTTCGGCGCCACGCTGCAGACCGTTGTGACCCAGATGGGATACGGCGAGTTCACCGCCGTTGACCTGGCCAACTCGGTGGGTATCGCCATCAACGTGTCGCAGATTGTGCTGTTGTTTGTGACGCTGTTTATCTCCATCCGGGTGGTGCAGCGCGGCCGGCTCGGATTTTACATTCCCCTCATCGGTGGCGCTGTCTCCGGGCTTGTTCTTGTGGTGCTGTTTTTCGTCGCAATTCTTGGCGACCCCACGTTCCTCGCCCAGCTCAACCCGGGGCTCTAGGCTCGCTTCCCGTGGGCATCTGCCCGCGGGATCGTGCGACAAAATGTGACACAAATTGTGCCGCGCGGCGAGTAACCCTCGCCGATGTGGTTGTCTGGGCTCGTGACCCACACGCCACTCCGACTGCCGGCACTGCCGCGGGATGTCGCCGCCGCGCTCACCGTGTCGTCCGTCTCGCGTGCCGTGTGGGCGATCGCCGCCGGTGTGCTGCTCCTGACCATCGCCGGAGTCTTCCAGCTCGACGCCCATCAGGGTCTGCCTGGCGGTGTGCTGGCGCCGGTGTCTGCGCTCGTGGTGATGGTGGCGATGCTGTACGTCGTTGCACGGTTTCCGTCGACGGCAACTCTGCTTGCGTACATTGTGATCGGGGCCGGATGCGTCTGGCTCTACCAATATTCGCTGCTGTCCGCCGACCCCGGGCTGCAGCAGACGGCACTGTTTGTGCTGAATCGTCCCGCGCTCGCCCTGGTGTTGGTGGGGACCGCCTCGGTCTCGCCCCTCAGCGCAGTGTGGTGGGGACTCGCCGGGTTCGCGACCGCGGAGTTGACCATGGTGTTTGTGTGCCTGCAGCTGGATCTGCCGATCCTCACCGGAGCCGGCCCCGCCATCGCCATCAGCAACTACACCATCGCTTTTGTGGCTATTGCTCTCATCCAGCGGTCCCAGCGCGGGCGTGCCCCTGACGTAGATGCGCTGCAGGCGGATGCCCGGAGGCACGAAGCACAGCGGGCGGTGGACCGGGCCGCTGCAGCACTGATCCACGACACCGTGCTCAATGACTTGGCGCTCGTGATGACGGGTCCCGCGCACCTCGATGACCGTGCCCGCGACCGGCTTCGTGCCGACATCGACACCCTGACGAGTGCCGAGCAGAACCTTCGTGCCGACTCGGCATCCGGCACTCTCGACGCGCAGTTCCGCAACGACCTCACCGCCCTAGCCATCGACTTTCAGTGGCGTGGCCTCAGCGTGGATGTGGCCGTGGACGAAAGCGCGGACCTGGGGCTCTCTTCAGAATCGACATCGGCGGCGCTCGGAGCGGTTCGTGCGTGCCTCGACAACGTACTCAACCACTCGGGTGTCACTTCTGCCGAGCTCATTCTGGGCGGCGACAGCCAGATGGTGACCGTGATGATTGTTGACGCGGGGATGGGGTTCGACCGGGACCAGGTTCCGGCCGATCGTCTGGGGCTTCGCTCGTCGGTGTATCACCGTGTGGAATCGGCGGGTGGTGCTGTGCGGATCTGGTCGGCGCCCGGGCTCGGTACCACGGTGCTGCTTTCCCTTCCGCTTCCCGAGACCGCCTCGACCGAGCGGGAGTCCGCTGATGCGTGAGGCGTGGAGTGTGTCGCCGCAGCAGGCGGACCCGCTGAGTTGGTTCACCGGTCCCCACCTGCCGTTGCTCCTCGGGATTGGCGCGGTGGTGCAGGGCGCGGCCTCGACCGTGGGCCTCTGGAACCAGTGGGGGAACCCGTGGCTGCAGATTGTTGCGCTGCCCTTTTTCCTTCTCGCGGGCGTTATCACCTCGGTCTGGACGCGCGCCAACCGCCCGGAACTCGGAAGTCCGCGGGCCTTTAGTGCGCTCGGCATTGCGCTGGTCGGATTTATGATCTCCGTGGCTGGCACGTCGGGCGGTACGGTGCACATCGAACACCGGTGGGCGTCGATCGGCGTCGCCATGGTGCTGGGCAGTTTTGCCCCGTTCTCCTCGGCCAAGCAGATGCTCGCCTACGCGGCGCCCGCCCTCGTGGTGGTTGGCGCGTTCGGATCCGCCGCGGCAGCGAACGATGGCGATCGGTGGCAGACCGGAGCGCGAATAATCATCGCTGTTGCACCCGTGCTGGTGGCGACGGTCGCGTCCGTGGTGTTTTCCGTGAGTTTGGTCGACCGCATTCTCCTGCTGTCGCGGACGATGGCGGCGAGCACTGACTCGCTCGACGGGACCGATCCGCTCGGTCGTGCAGGCACAGACGGTCCCCACCTGCAGAGCGAAACGCTCTCCCGTATCCAGGCGCAGGTCGCTCCGTTTATCCGGGGGATCGCGCGTGACGGTGTGATCACCGACGCCGACCGAACACTCGCCGCGCAGCTGGCCCGGGAACTCCGCGCCGACCTGGTGCAGGCCGCGAACAGCAGCTGGCTCGACACCGTCGCCCGGGAGACCGGCCTGGTGGTCAACGACGCGACGGGGCTCGCCGACCGGATGGACGAAGCCCAGCGGGCCGCCCTTCAAGGGCTGCTGCAGGTGGTGATGGACAATCCGGTGGTTGACCGTGAGTCGCTGATGATCGACTTACGGGCACAGGACGACGGGTCCACTGCCGTGGCGCTGAGCCTCGACGTCGACCTCCCCGAGGGGCGCCGCATCCTGATGCTCGCGCCCTATTACCTGACGTTGAAAACCACCGTGGACAACCTGTCATGGGCGGACGGCCGGAGTCTGCTGTTCAAGTTCCAGATCCCCGCCGACCCGGCTTAGCCGCACAAACACAACCGCCCCGCACCGGACGAAGTCCGAAGCGGGGCGGTGAGAGTGACTACAGGCGAGAGTTACTTGCCCGACCAGCCGGCGGAGCCGAGCTGCTGGGTAGCTTCGACGACGCGCTTGGCCATAGCGGACTCGGCGATCTTGCCCCAGGAGCGGGGGTCGTAGACCTTCTTGTTTCCCACTTCGCCGTCAACCTTGAGGAAGCCGTCGTAGTTGCGCAGGACGGTGTCGGCCAGTGCGCGGCTGTAGGCGTACTGGGTGTCGGTGTCGATGTTCATCTTCACAACACCGTTGGCGACAGCCGTGGCGATCTCTGCAGCGGTCGATCCCGATCCACCGTGGAAGACGAGGTCGAGGGGGAGCAGGCCGGTGCCGTACTTGGCCTGGATGCCGGCCTGGATCTCGCCGAGCAGCTCGGGGCGCAGCTTCACTCCACCGGGCTTGTACACACCGTGCACGTTGCCGAAGGTGAGGGCGGCGATGTAGCGGCCCTGGTCGCCGAGGCCGAGAGCCTCAACGGTGTCGATGACGTCTTCGAGGGTTGTGTAGAGGTTGGCGTTCTCGTCGGCGCTGACGCCGTCTTCCTCGCCGCCGACAACACCGATCTCGACCTCGAGGATCGCGTTGATGGCCTTCATGCGGGGGAGGAGGTCCTTCGCGATGCGGAGGTTCTCTTCGAGGGGAACGGCGGAACCGTCCCACATGTGGGACTGGAAGATCGGGTTGCGGCCGGCTTTGACCTCAGCCTCGGACGCGGCGATCAGCGGAAGAACGAAGCCATCGAGGGCGTCCTTCGGGCAGTGGTCGGTGTGCAGCGCGATGGTGACCGGGTAGTTCTTGGCGACCTCGGTGACGAAGGCGGCGGCGGCGAGTGCACCGGACGCGCGGTTCTTGACCGTGTGGCCGGCGAAGTAGTCAGCGCCACCGGTGGTGACCTGGATGATTCCGTCGGAGCCAGCCTCGGAGAGGCCCTGCAGCACGGAGTTGATCGTCGATGAGGACGACACGTTGATGGCGGGGTAGGCAAAACCGTTGGTCTTGGCCTTGTTGAGCATCTCGGCGTACTGGTCTGGGGTTGCGACGGGCATAGCTTGTTCTCCTCGGGCCTCCGACGACCTTGGTGTAACGCCGGATTTCCTTTCAGTGTATTTCATGAGCGGCCGTTCCCAGAGGACCTAGGTCCCGATGGGCGCGGGAAACCGTTGAGAAATAGCGGGCGGTCTGGAGAATCTCTCGTGCCTCGATAAACTGATTCTGCGTTGATTCTGACCGACGAATCTCCACCACAGCGACGACGGTTAAACGACTGCAAGGGTGCCCACAATGGCAAATACAGACCACGGAGATCTCTACCTCCACCCCGACCGCAACCTCGCCATGGAGCTCGTCAGAGCGACCGAGGCCGCCGCGATCCGTGCCGTTCCGTTTATCGGTCGCGGTGACAAAAACGCCGCCGACAAAGCCGCCGTCGACGCGATGAGGAAGTTCCTCGGCACCGTCAACTTCGATGGTGTTGTCGTGATCGGTGAGGGCGAAAAAGACAAAGCCCCCATGCTCTACAATGGCGAACACGTGGGCAACGGCCGCGGCCCGGCCTGTGACATTGCCGTGGATCCCATCGATGGCACGTCGCTCACCGCGGCGGGGCGCCAAAACGCGCTGTCAATGATCGCGGTCGCTGACCGTGGCAGCATGCTCGACGCCTCGATGGTGTTCTACATGGACAAGATCGTGACTGGTGCAGCCGGACTCGGTGTGGTTGACATCCGCCAGCCCGTGGGCGAGAACATCCGCGCCCTCGCCAAAGCGCTCGGCAAACCCGTCTCTGAGATGACCGTAGCCATTCTCGACCGTCCGCGTCACGCGCAACTCATCGACGATGTGCGTTCGGCCGGTGCGGGAACCCGCCTGATGCTCGACGGCGACGTCGCCGGCGGCATCAATGCGGCCCGCGTGGGCACCCGCATCGACATGTGTGTGGGTACCGGTGGGAGCCCCGAGGGTGTGGCGACCGCCTGTGCCATCAAGGCGCTCGGTGGCCTGATCCAGGGTGTGCTGCATCCCGGCACCGACGAAGAGAAGCAGAAGGGCCTCGACGCCGGCCTGCAGTTCGACTATGTCTACGACGCCGACACCCTGGTGCGCAGCGACAACACCTTCTTCGTCGCGACCGGTGTGACCGACGGGATGCTCGTCGACGGAGTACGCCGGATCGGCCCCGTCATCCACACCGAAAGTATCGTTCTGCGGTCGCGCTCGGGCACGATGCGCCGTGTGATCGCCGAGCACTCGGCCGACAAGTGGCTCGACGATGACGAGTAATCGTTCAGTCGCTCCCCACTGACCAACTCGGTCCACACTGACTGACTCAGGAGGCGCCGTCCGAAGCCGATGCGGTTTCGGCGGTGCCTTCGTTGGTGGTGGCGAGGAGGTCGAGCGGATGGGCGAGCTCGTCACGGCGCATCCCGAATATCAGCACGGCGCCCACGGCGAGAACGATCGGGGCCAGACCGGCAAGCACAAATGCCGACGGGATGCCGATGGCTGCACCGACGGGGCCAGCGAACGCCATCGAGATGGGCATAAACGCGAGCGAGACAAAGAAGTCGAGGCTGGACACACGACCCAGCAGATGGGACGGCACACGGCGCTGCAGCAGGGTGCCCCAGATGACCGTGGCTGCGGAGAATCCGAATCCGGCCAAAAATAGCGCCACGACCATCACCCACAGCTGTGAGGTCAGGCCGATGACCGCCAGGGGCAGGCAGCCGATGCCCCACAGCAGGTTCATCGTCGTAAGGTAGCGGCGCGGCAGCCGTATCGACGCCACCAGCATCGACCCGATCGCACCGCCGATACCGAAGGCGGCGAGTGCCAGGGCGAATGCGCCCGCACCGCCTCCCGTCTGGTTTCTGACGGCGAAGGGCAGCAACACCTCGATCGGCCCCATGATCAGAAGCACCAGCAGCGACGCAAAGAGCAGGGTGCCGAGAAGCCACGGTGTGCGCAGCATGTAGCCGAAACCCTCGCGAATGTCGCTGAACATCGACTGGATGGGATGCCTGTTGTCCAGCTCGTCGCGCGTGACGGGAATCCGGCGCATCACCAGCAACACAATCACCGCCAGAACCTGCGACGCCGAGGTGAGAACAAAAGCGAAGCCGGGGGAGGCGAGCGCGATCACCCCGGCGGCGGCGGCGGGACCCGCGGCCTGGACAGCGGCCGGACGCAGCACACCCTCCACACCATTGGCCGCCAGGAGTTGGTCGGCCGGCAGCACCACGGGCAGGAGGGCTGAGTACGCGGGGTAAAAGAACCCGTCCGCGATGCCGATGATGAGCGAAACCAGCGCCAGATGCCAGATCTCGAGGGTGTTGGTCAACGCGAGGGATGCCGCGCCCGCGATTGTTACCGCCTTTGCCGCTTCGACAACAACAAGAATCTGGCGCTGCGGCACACGGTCAGCAACTGCACCGCCAAAAAGCACGGCGCTGATAAGTCCGATGCTGGAGGCGGTCGCGACGACCGACAGGTCGAGCGGGGTACCGCCCCGCTCGATGACTTCCCACACCACGGCAACGATCCAGATGCCGTCGCCGAAGAGAGACAGGAGGAGCCCCACGGTGAGTAATCGGTATTGTCCGGTGGAGAAGGGCCGCAAGGCCCGGGGTAATCGTGTGGCCACTAGTCACCTTTGAGAACAGAAAACACGTTGCCCGCGGGATCTTTGAACCAGGCGATGTCCGGCCCGTTTCCGCGCATAATGCCCTTGGCGTCGGTGGGCATTTCGTCGTCTGTGTAGATCTTCGTCACCACACCGCGGGCGTTGAGATCGTCGACCGCGGCGTCCACGTCGTCGACCGGGAAGTTCAGCACCGTGAAGCTTGCCGGGGTGTGGTTCGGCTTGCCATACGCGAGGACCCGGGCACCGCTGGCCAGGTGCAGCTCGATGAACCCCATGTCGTTCTCCGTCACCGTGAGTCCGAGGGTTTCGGCATAAAACGCACGGGCCAGTGCGAGATCATTAACAGAGAATCCGCTGAAGGCGTTGTCAGGTGTGAACATGGTGACTCCCGGGGTCTGAGGGCGCGATGTACGACCGCGACATGTATACACTGTTCACAATGTCAGACGTTGTGACTTCTGTCTAGAGAGGCCCGAGTGAGCTCCACAGCGGACACACAACCCCGCAGCACCTATCGGCACGGCGACTTACGTGGTGCTCTCTTGACGGCGGGAATCGCGATGGCCCGCACCGGGGGACCGGACGCGGTTGTGCTCCGCGAGGCCACTCGCGCGGCCGGGGTTTCGCCCAACGCGGCCTACCGGCATTTCGCTGATCGCCAGGCGCTGCTGCACGCGGTGTCGAACGCCGCCCTGGGTTTGACGGCCGATCGGATTGAGCGGGAACTCGCCACCGTGCCCGAGGTCGCCGCTGACGCCTCCCCGGGTGACACCAACCAGATTGAAATCGCCCGCCAGCGCCTCCGCGCGGTGGGAACCGGCTACATTGCGTTCGCCCGCGAAGAACCCGGACTCTTCCGCACCGCGTTCTCCGTGCCCGACAATCTCCAGCACGCGGCCGACCCGGCCAAAGCCGGTCGCTCCGGGCTGACCCCGTTCCAGCTCGTCGGCGCCGCCCTCGACGGATTAGTGCGTGTGGGCGTGCTCTCGCCCGAACGCCGTGTCAACGCCGAGTTTCTCGCCTGGTCGGCGGTGCACGGGCTCGGGATGCTCGTCATCGACGGTCCGCTGCGGGGCCTCACCGACCCCATGATCACCGAATCGACGTCACGGTTGCTCGACATGGTGGAACGCGGACTCTAGCGGTCGGTGTCAGCGGCCTCGAGCTCGGCGACGAGCTCGAATGCAGACAGGTCACGAGGGGTGTCTTCGATGACCGGCAGAACACCGAGCACCTTGGACTCGTCGAGCCGGTTGAGCTTGCGGGCGGTAGGCAGCACCTGGCGTTCCATCGACCCAACAAAACCGTTGTAGTTGCGCACCGTGCCTTCAATTGACCGGCCCAGTTTCTCCACGTGCCCGGCCATGGTCGCCAGCCGCGAATACAGTTCGCGACTGAGGTCGAACAGTTCTTTGGCGTCGTCGGTCAAGACATCCTGCTGCCAGGAGAAGGCGACAGTTTTGAGCACCGACCACAGGGTGACGGGGGAGGCCAGGGCCACGCGCTTGCTGAAGGCGTAGTCCATAATCGCGGGGTCGGCTTCCATTGCCGACGACACGAGTGACTCGCTCGGGATAAAAGCAATGACCAGCTCGGGAGAGGCGTCGAGACCGGCCCAGTAGGTCTTGCTGGCCAGGGTGTCGATGTGCCCGCGCACAACCCGCACGTGTGCCTTGATGAGGGCAGCGCGTCGCGCACCCTCCTCTCCGGTCGCGGTCGCGGGGATCTGGCTCGCTTCGAGGTAGGACGAGAAGGGAACCTTCGCGTCGACGGCGATGTTTTTGCCGCCGGGGAGATGGATCACCATGTCGGGACGGCCCGCACCCGCGTCACTCGTGATACTCGACTGCACGTCGAAGTCGACCCGTTCGATAAGGCCAGCGGCCTCCACTACGTTGCGCAACTGGGTCTCGCCCCACACCCCACGGATGCTGTTCGATCGCAGGGCCGACGCGAGGGATTCCGCCGTACCACGCAGGCGTTCTTCGCTCTCGGCCGCAGTGCGCAGCTGTTCGCTCAGCGCGCCGTACTGCTGGCTGCGCTGCTCTTCCAGCTCGACCACCTTGCGCTGGACAGCCTGCAGGCTCTCCTGCACGGGACTGAGCGCCACCAGCACCCGTCCGTCGGAGCGCTGGCGTTCGGCCTCCGCCGTCTGGATATCACGCAGGCGGTCTTGGAACTCGGCCAGACGCTCCTCCTGCTGAGCAATCTGGGCATGGAACTGCTCGCGCTGGAGCGCAGCCTGCTCGCGGGCCCCGTTCAGCGTTGCCGTGACCGAGGCGAGTTCGGATTGCACGGTCGCGCGCAGCCGCTCTTCTTCCGCACGAACGGAAATGAGGTCGCTCTGGAACCGGGATCGTTCAAGGTCGGCCTGGTGCCGGGTCGCCACCAACTCGGGCGAATTCGACGTGACCTGGGCGGCCGCGGCGAGTTTGCGTCGAAGGAGCACGAGTGCCGCGAGCACTCCAACAACGGCGCCGATGATGATTCCGACAAGAAGGGCAACGGAGGGGTCCATAGGGCCCAGTGTTGCAGCAGGGTGCGACATCACGCGGGTATTGTGCCCCCGTGTCAACCCACGGTCACCCCATGGCCGTGCCGCTCCACACGGAATAGAGTCCCGTCATGACCGGCTCGACGGACGGCAGCAGCGACACGTCGTCCGCGCCCTCGTCCGATGCTCCGCGGACCGACCGTCGTGGGTTTTTCCGGGGGTCCGCGCTCGCCGCGGCCGGGGTGGCCGCGGGGGCGGCGCTCGGGTTCGGTGCCGGTGCGACTAACTCCGGACCGCCAGCCGACAGCGCGTCCGCGCCGCTTCCGGGCGAACGTCCTGACGGCACAGGGTTTGACCACCTTGTGGTGGTGATGTTCGAGAATCGTTCGTTCGACAACCTTCTCGGCTATTTGTACTCGCCCACCACGGCATCCACCCCGCCCGGCCAGACATTTGAGGGTTTGAGCGCCGGCACAAGCACCTACTCGAACACGGCGCCCGACGGCACGCAGGTCGCCGCCCACACCTACACCGGGCCGACCGACACGGTCATGATGAGCCCCCAGCCCGACCCCGGCGAAGAATACCCCTTCGTCAACACGCAGCTTTTTGGCACCATCGACCCCGAGCACAACACCGACCACACCCTCGACAAACTCGAGGCGCCGTTCAACGCCCCGCCCGCGGGTGCGACGGCAACGATGGAGGGATTTGTGCACGACTACGTGCTCAAGTGGAAAAACGAGCACAAGGGCACAGAACCCACCGCCGAGGACTACGGGGTGATCATGGGAAGCTTTGCGCCCGAGATGCTGCCCGTGTTCTCAACGCTCGCCCGCAACTTCGCCATCTACGACCACTGGCACTGCGCGGTTCCCTCGCAGACGTTCTGCAATCGATCGTTTTTTCACGCCTCGACCTCGCACGGGTTTGTGACCAACGGCGGCAATGGCGGCTACCGCAAATGGATCGACCAGTCGAAGACCGAAGGTGCCACCATCTTCAACCGGCTCGAAGACGCGGGCATCGACTGGGCCGTCTACTACGACGACCGCCAGCTCATCTCGATGACGGGTCTGATCCACGCGCCCCACCTCGAGCCGTACTTTGCCACCCGGTTTCGCACGATGTCGCATTTTTATCGGGATGCCGCGGCGGGCACACTTCCCGCCTACAGCTTCATCGAACCCCGGATGCTCTATGACCACAACGACATGCATCCACCGGTCGGACCAATGGAGAAGGCCGACGTCGACGGGCACGAGATTGTCAGCGGGGCGATCTCCGATGTGCGCGCCGGCGACGCGCTGCTGCACGAGGTCTACTCGGCAATCAAGTCGTCGGCCGCAGCGGACGGTTCGAACGCCCTCAACACGGTGCTCGCGGTGACCTTCGACGAGCACGGCGGCACCTACGATCATGTGCCGCCGCCCGCCGCGACACCGCCCGATGACCCCGCGACGGCGTCCCGGCGCACCGAGATGGACTTCTTCTTCGACCGGCTGGGCGTGCGGGTTCCCGCGATGGTGATCTCGGCCTATACACCGAAAGGGGTGGTGCTGAACGATCCAATGCACCATGCCGCGGTGATCAGCACCCTCTGTGATCGCTGGGGGCTCGACTCGCTGACCCGCCGTGACGAGGGTGCGCCGACCCTTTCCGGCGCGATCACGCTCGGCTCCCCGCGGGATCCCGCGACCTGGCCAACCACGTCTCCGCACTATGTTCCCAAAAACCCCGAAGCTGACAGCCCGATCCATCACGGTGATGAAGACCATGCGCTGAGTCCGCCCGGTATTGGCCTGATGGGGTTGCTTCTGGCCAAATATGGCGATGCGGGGGATGCTCAGCCGCACACCTATCGCGACGCGTGGGCACTCGTCCAAAAGCACGGACTCGGGCTCTTCGGCAAATAGCGCTCGCTCGCCGACGCTACTGCGGTCGGGTCAGCCGAGAACCATGGGTTTGTGGTCTGCTGCGGCCGGGCCGAGGAGTCCGATCTTGGACCCTGTGATGGTCGCCAGGTGGGCGAGATCGTTCGCCTCATGCCGTTTGGCGGCATGGATGATGATGGCCGCACACGCTTCGGCATCCGCGAGGGCGTCGTGGTGGGCGAAGTCTTCGAACCCCGCAGCCATCGCGGCGACGGGCAGTTTGTAGGAGTCGAGCGTGTAGGTCTTTCGCGCTACCTGGAGGCTGCAGAGGTAGGAGAACGACGGTACCTCGACAAAACTCGCAACCGATGCCGCCCGGATGACACCCATATCGAACGCGGCATTGTGAGCAACCAGATGGTCACCCTCGGCAAACTCGATGAGCTGCGGAAGCTGCTCGGCCCAGTACTGCGCGTCGGCGACATCACTCTCGACGATGCCGTGGATACGCGTGTTCCAGTACATAAATTCGCTGTGTCCGACGGGCGGGCGGATGAACCAGCCGACCCGGTCGACAACAACGCCATCCCGAACCTTGACGAGACCAACAGAGCAGGCGGACGCGCTCGACGAGTTGGCGGTTTCGAAGTCGATGGCGGTGAAGTCAATTGTCACGCTTCGATGCTCTCATGGACGACCGACGGTTCACGGCTGCGACGGTGGGTGTTGGGCTGGTCCGCCGTTCTCGGTGGGTACCCCTGAACGGGGGTAAACCGTTGTCGCGTTTTGCGACCGTCGAGTGCTGAAAATGCCTCAAGTGACCGATACGCTTCGACAAACACTGGGGGACCATGAACGACGCACCTATCAGCTCCGATCCTGACTCGGACGCTGACGCCGGGGCTACTGCCACCGGCGCTACTGACCACACCATCGCGACGCCGGAGCCAGAAGCTCCGGCCGAATCCGCCGCTCCACTGGACCCGATCACGCCAGTTGAGCCTGTTGCTGCAGTTCCTGTAGTTCCTGTAGTTCCCGTAGCTCCTGTAGCGACTGCAGTTCCTGCAGTTCCTGTAGCGACTGCAGCTCCTGTCGAGCCGGCGCAGCCTGTTGCTCCCGTCGAGCCGCCTGCTCCTGTCGCACCGCCTGTCGCTCCCGCACCCTACGGCGCAGCTCCCGCGGGAACAGCGCCGGCCGCAACTCCGACCGCGGCACGCGCATCTGCACTTGTCGCTGGCGCAACATCGCTCTGGAAAACAGTCGGTGTCGAGCGCGCCCTGAGCGCCGCACTCAGCGGAGCGATCGTTTTCGGTGTCGCCTGGGTTGTCGCCCTTGTGCTGACCGCCCTCGGTCTCATCGCCGCCCGGGACTCGTCTCCCGACTGGGGCCTCCTGTTTGAAGGACCGGGACAACTGGTTGCACTCGCCGTCGGCGGCATCTTCACCATGGGCATCGAAGCCATGGGGATCACCGTCAACGTGTCGGTCGTCTGGCTTCCGCTGTTTGTCACCGCGGTGATCGTCGCCGGACTGATCTTCCTTTCCATTCGCGATGAAAAGGCTCAGCCGAGCGCATCCCGTGGCGCGCGCTGGGTTCGCTCTGCGATCACCGGATTCGCCCTCTCCTTGCTTATCCTGCTGGTGTCGGCCATCCTGCCGATCCGGTACAACCTCGGAGGCGACGGCACTAATCCGTTCACCGCCATGCTCAGTGGCGGTGGCACCGGATCAGCCGCGTCGTTCACCGCGTTCCTTGGTGCACTGATCCTTGCCACCGCGGTGGGCTACTTTTCCCGTGCACGAGTATCGGTGTCGCGCACCGCGAAGGCGATCACGCCGATCCGTCACGCGCTGACAACGGTGTGGCGCATGATCGCGCTCTACGTCGGGGTTGTGTCCGCACTGCTGGCGATCGGTCTTATTGTCTACTTCGCCGTTCAGGGCGCCGACGCACTGTTGACCATTTTCCTGTGGCTCCCGACGCTGGTGCTGATGGGCGTCGGGTTTGTGAACCTGAGCCCGATCGGGTTGTTCGGCGGAGGTCAGGCCCTGGCTGGTCTGGGTAGTAATGCCCAGACCGGATATTGGATGCCCGCCGACCTACCCATCTGGGCGACGGCGCTCATCCTCGTTATCAACCTCGCGCTGATTGCGTCCGTCGGTATCCTTCTGGCGCTGAGCCGGATGAACTCGCGCACGTCAACAGCCATTCGTTGGGTGATCACGGTGGCATCGTTCGCCGTCACGGGAGCGGTGATCTCTCTTCTCAGCGGGATTGCTTTCCGTACCAGCCTCGATTTGGGCAGTGCAGGAGAAATGCTGGACGGCGTGTTCAGCGGGACGAGTTCCGCGGCGCTCGAAAGCTCAGTCTCGATGCGGGCAACCGTCGGTCTGGCCGCGTGGACGTTTATCATCTTCGCGATCCTGGGTGCCCTAGTGGAGGCCGCAGCGACCTATCTTGCGCCGCTTCTGATTCCACTGCTACCCGCGATGCTTCGCGCACGCCTCACCCGGGCAACGTTTGTGGCCGCACCCGCGACCGCTGCCGGCACCGCTGCAGCTGCCCCCGGCGCTGCGGCAGCCACTCCGTCCGGGCCGGCCTACGCACCCGCCCCGGGCGCCCCTGCGGCAACCGCCTACCTCACCGGTGACGGATCGACCGCTGATGCGAGCGCACCCGCGGACGGCTCGTCGCCCGAGTGGGCTTCCGCGTCCTCCGCGCCGGCCGACGCGTTGCCGGTCGTCGAACCGATGACGCCGGAACGGAAGAAGAAGGTTGTCATCGTTTTGGCATCCATCGGCGCAGCGATTGTGCTGGTTGTGGGAGCATCCATCGCCCTCTCGATTGTCAACTCGACCGTCTACAGCCCGGCAAACCAGGTCGAGAGTTACCTCGACGACCTCATTGACGGTAACGGCACGGCGGCATTTGAGGCGGGCAACCTTGGTGTCGACGGCTCCTCTCACGTGCTGCTCACCGATGAGGTGCTGGGCGCAACGGACGGTCGGATCACCGACTACAGCATCACCGACACGTCCGTCTCGGGCGACAACGCGATGGTCACCGTTGATGTCGAACAGGGCGGTCAGACGGAATCGGTGTATTACAACGTCGTCCGCTCCGGGAAGACGCTCGTGGTGTTCGACAACTGGGGGCTGGACAGTGTTTCGCTCCAGACGATCTCGATGAGTGTGCCGGAGGGCGTCACGGAGCTTCTCGTCAACGACGTAGCGATTTCGATCGACGACGCGGATGCCGACCTGGGCTACATCGACCTCGCTGCGTTCCCGGGCGAGTACACCGTGCAGGTGGGTGGCACCAACGAGTTCTTGAGTTCCGAACCTGCGACCGTCACCGTGCCGGCCGGAATGGGAATCCTGGACTTTATCGACCTCGAACTGGCTCCCACGGAGGCCTTCCATAACGCCGTGAGCGCGCAGATCGACGACTATGTCGAGTCCTGTGCTGCGCAGGGTGTACTGGATGCGGACGATTGCCCGATCTATACCTACGCCTACGGAACCATCACCGATGTGGTGTGGACGATCACTCAACCGGCGACGTTCACCATCGAGGACTACGGAAACGGCGAGTGGTACGTGTCGGGCGACGACTACGGCACGGCCACCGTGTCGTACACACGCAGCACGGCATTCACACCGGCCGAGTCGCAGACCGAGGAGACGGAATTCTCGGTTCGAGGCATGGTGAAAATGGTTGATGGTGCGCCCGTTTACACCTACGACTACTAAGCACTGAACGAACAGGGTCGGCTGACGGCTAGGCTGGGTGCTCGTGGCACTCACTATTGCAATCGTCGGACTCCCGAATGTCGGCAAGTCGACCCTGTTCAACGCTCTCACTAAGAGCTCCGTCCTCGCCGCGAACTACCCGTTCGCCACAATCGAGCCGAACACCGGCATCGTGAGCCTGCCCGACAAGCGCCTTGCTGTGCTTGCGGGAATCTTCGGTTCTGAGCGCATCCTGCCCGCCGCCGTGTCGTTCGTGGACATCGCCGGCATCGTTAAGGGCGCCAGCGTGGGAGAGGGGCTTGGCAACAAATTCCTCGCCAACATCCGCGAGGCTGACGCGATCGCGCAGGTCGTCCGTGGCTTCGAAGACCCCGACGTGGTGCACGTTGACGGCAAGGTTGATGCCGCCAGTGACATGGAGACCATCAACACCGAGTTGATCCTCGCCGACCTGCAGACCCTTGAGAAGGCGGAAGCCCGCTACGAGAAGGAGCTGCGCGCCAAAAAGATCACCCAGGCGACCATGGACACCGTGAAGGCCGCCAGCGCCTGGCTCAACGACGGAAAGCCGTTGTCGGCGTCGTCCCTCGACCTCGACCCGCTGCAGGAGCTCGGTCTCCTCACCGTCAAGCCCTTTATCTACGTGTTCAACGTCGACGAAGCAGTGCTCACCAACGACGACAGCAAGGCTGCGCTCGCCGCACTGGTTGCTCCGGCTCAGGCCGTGTTCCTCGACGCAAAGCTTGAGTCTGAGCTTGTGGACCTGGATCCGGAGGATGCCGCGGAGCTACTGGCCTCGACCGGTCAAGACGAGAGTGGCCTCGACCAGCTTGCCCGCATCGGCTTCAACACCCTCGGTCTGCAGACGTACCTCACGGCCGGACCGAAAGAGACCCGCGCCTGGACCATCCCGAAGGGTGCCAAGGCACCTCAGGCTGCTGGCGTGATCCACACTGACTTCGAAAAGGGCTTTATCAAGGCCGAGATCATCGGCTTCGACGACCTCGTCGAGACCGGTTCCATCGCTGACGCGCGTGCCAAGGGCAAGGCGCGCATCGAGGGCAAGGAATACGTGATGCAGGATGGCGACGTTGTGGAGTTCCGCTTCAACAACTAAAAACCCATCCCGGTCTCAATCCTGACCACCACAAACGCCTCGCATCCAGATGGACGCGAGGCGTTTTTTGGTGCTGTGCAGCTCCTCACGACGGCCGTGATTACCATGCGAATTTATTGCTTGACATCTTTGGCTAATACACGTAGCTTTATGGCTATTGATACTAACCACTGGAGGACGCAATGCTTGAGTACGTGAACATCGGCGACGGAACGATCGCATACGACGTCAGCGGCAGCGGGCCGCTCGTGGTTCTCGCGCACGGGATGGGGGATAGTCGTCATTCGTACCGATTCATCGTCCCGGAGCTGGTTGCGGCGGGCTACCGTGTCGCTAACGTCGACATCCGAGGTCACGGGGAATCAAGCGCGGAGTGGCCCAGTTACGAGCGCACCGACATCGCTGGTGACCTCGTTGCGGTTGTGCGCCACTTGGGCGGCTCCGCGGTCATCGTCGGACAGTCCATCAGTGGTGGTGCCGCGACAATCGCCGCCGCAACTGCGCCTGACGTAATCGTCGGCATCGTGGAACTCGCTCCATTCACGCGCAAGCAATCGGTCAGCCTTGGCGCACTGCTTCGGAACAAGCACCACCGAAACGGGACGGTGCAGCTCGCGAAGGTTATGTTGAGCGGCAGTCTGAACGGATGGCTGGCATACCTCGACGCGGCGATCCCTGCGAAGCCCGCCGACTGGAACCAGGAGCGCGCCCGCATCGCGGAGGCGCTGGGCAAGCCAGAGCGAATGGCTGTACTCAAGGCCATGACTAAAACCAACCCCGCGGATGCGGGCGATCACCTGAACGGAGTGCGGTGCCCCGTGCTCATCGTGGAAGGCAGCGCCGACCCGGACTGGGCCGATCCGCGTGAGGAAGGTGTGAAGATCATCAACGATCTCCCCGACGGTATCGGCGAACTCGCCGTGATCGACGGCGCCGGACACTACCCGCACACAGAGACGCCGGCACAACTGCTCGCCTTGCTGATGCCATTCCTCGGTAAAACGCTGAAGCCGACCACCTCCGCGAACAATGCCTAGAGTCGGATTAGTCCCCGCGACAGTCACCGAGGCCGCAGCTGTTTTGGCTGACGAGTTGGGTCTTCCGCAGTTGACAATGAACCTCGTGGCCGAACGCCTCGGCGTTAAACCTCCTTCGCTGTACAAACACGTCGATGGAATTTCCGACCTCACACGTCGGATCGCCCTGCTTGCGGCGACAGAACTCGGTGACGCGCTCCGCGACGCAATGCAGGGGAGAGCGGGTGGGGACGCCCTCGCCGCCGCCGCGCAGACCTTGCGCACCTACGTGAAACAGTATCCGGGCCGATACTCCGCAACGGTCGGAGTGCGTCCGACTGGCCCGGACGACCCGCTGGCGATCGCTTTGGAGCGCACGCTCGACTCCTTTGCGGCGGTTCTCCGCGGTTACGATTTGAATCCCGCAGACCAGATTCACGCGCTGCGGATGCTTCGTAGCACTCTGCATGGCTTCGCCCAGCTCGAATCCTCCGGCGGCTTCCAGATGAATACCGATATCGACGACAGCTTCACCTGGATGATCGACTTCATCGACCGCGGCTTGCGTGTCACGGGAGAACGATGAACACCGCGCGAGCCGCTGGTTCGCCGAGAAACAAACCGCCCGGCCATGACACTCTCCGTGGCGGACTCCGATTTGTGACCGAACTCATCGCGTGGGTGGCCACCCCGTGGGCGCTCTGGCCGCACTCCGTTTTTCTCGCTATCGCCGCAGTTGTGCTTCTGATCGGACTGCCCGCCGTCTTTGGCACTCCCGGTGATCGTCCGGGCGGGGACAGCCCTATCGCCGTGCCCGGAATCGTCACGATTCTTCTTGTTCTGGTGCAGCTTGTGGCGGCGACGACGGCCGCGTGGGCGATCTGGCCGTGGTGGCTCGCGGTCGGAGTTACCCTGTTGTGCGTTGTGGTGGTTGGTACCGAGCAAAGTCGTTGGCGATCGGTAACTAATACACTTCGCGATGAGGCGATCGGCTATTGACTCTGCCCCGAGGGCATAGTTTTTACTCGTAGTTTGCGGTCATCCGTCAACTATCGAGAGGGACGTGTCCCATGTCGCGAGCAAAACCGAAGTCGGATCGTTTTCGCGACACCATCAGCATGGCGCTCGCCGCGGGTGCCACCGCGGTCGTCCTCGCGCTTCTCCATTTCGCAACCGACCTGAATTACACCGAGCCGAACGAGTTTCTCATCACTACCTACGTGTTGGTGTGGCCGATGTACACCGCGCTGTACGTCGGGTGGAGTTCGTACGTTTACTCCCGCCTCGACCCGGAGTCACTCCGGCAAGCGACGGCTGAAGATGAGCGCCTGGAGCGCCATCTCTTTGCGCGCCTCATTGGGGGAAACGGGGCAACGGCCACCACGATCTCAGCCGCGATGCTCGCGGTGGTCGTCACCGTCTTGATCGCTCAGCGCCCAGATTTCCGAAGCGATCCCGTCTATATCGTGGCGGCGCTGGCCACGGTGGCGAGTTCGTGGGTGCTACTGGTCTTCTCGTTCGCGCAGAGCTACCTCCGTCTCGGCTCATCAGCCGACCAGCCAGGGCATCTGAAGTTCAGCTTTCCCGACGTCGCTCGATTCAGTGACTACTTCACGCTGGCCGCTCTGGTCTCGACGATGGCCGCCACCGTTCCGGCAGACATCACTTCCCGCCGGGCGTGGCGTTTGATTCGAGCCAACGTCGTTATTGCGTTTGTGTTCAACTCGGTGATCATCGCCATGATGGTGTCGCTGTTGTTCGGTGGCCTTCTGAGCTGACGAAACTGCAGTCGGTCGGATAGGAGTGCGAGGGAGCCCGAGGAGGACTTGCTCAGGTCTTCGCGTTAGAGTCGCGACACCGTGTTCCACCCGAATCCAACGAAGGAAATCACCGTGCCCGTTATTGCCATCATTGGAGCTGGACCCGGACTCGGGGCCGCAGTTGCGCGCAGATTTGGACGCGAAGGTTTCTCGATCGCGTTGATTTCGCGCAACCAGTCGAAGCTCGACACAATGGTCGCTGAGCTCGCTGCCGATGGTGTGACCGCGAGCGGTTATGCCGCCGATGTGCTGGTGCCTGCGGCTCTGGAGGATGCTCTTGCGCGCGCAGCCGCCGAGCTTGGCCCCATCTCTGCACTGCAGTACAGCCCGCTTCCGTCGCGGGACTACCTGAAGCCCGTGCTCGACATGACTCCGGAGCTGGCTCTGGAAGCGTTCACCTTCTCAGCGCTCGGCCTCATCCGTTCTGTGCGAGCGGTTTTGCCCGCCATGCAGGAGGCAGGAAGTGGCAGCATCATCTTGATCAACGGCGGAACGTCGGTCAAGGCACGCCATGGCTTCGCCGGCACGTCGGTCGCATTCCCCGCCGAGAGCGCCTACGGCGAAATGCTCCACGACGCACTCGAGGAGGAGGGCATCCGTGTCAGCCAGCTCGTGATCCCCGGAGGCATCCCGCAGCTTCAACTCCCCAATGGAATCGACGACGTCGCCGATCGCATTTGGGGTCTTCACGTCAACGCCGGTCCCTTCCGCACCATGCTCATTCCGCTGGAAGACGGTAGGGAGTAACCGGAGCACGCTGCGGTGTCGAACCCATCTAACCGAAACATTCGTCGAGGCACATCGAGGGCCGCGGCTGCCCTTGCGGTTTTTGTGCTGTCCGGTTGTGTGCCTGATCCGAACGCGGAGACGCCGAGTTTTGCGGAGTCGGGCGGCCAGACGCAGGCCGAGCTCGACGCGACGCTGGCCACGATCGATGGACTCGTCGTTAGCAACGCGTCCGGTTCGGAACCGAACGCCAAGGGCAACACGGGTTATGGGTATGACATCGCGCTCGACGCTGGATACGAGATCGCTGATGTACCGGGGTTGATTGATTTCCTCGTTGATTCGGCGTGGTCGGTGAGAGACGGGTACATGCCCAACACAACTGTGCGCATCAGCCTTGACGCGGGGCCGCTTCCCGACGACAAGATCGACGTCGTCGACGCGGCAGAAACCGCCGGGTGGGTTCCGGAAGGATCGCAGTCTCATGGCATCGGTGACGATGGTGGGTCGATGCCTGAATACGACAATGGCTCGACGAGCGTAGACATCTGGCTTGCCATCGAGAATTCGAGCGACCGGGCGGACGAGCGTGGAGCGTTCGTTAACCGCGACCGCCTCGGCGACTGGCCCGGGGATCCCGCAGAGCTCCCGCAGGGACTTATTGTGCCCCGCGTCAGCGCCGAGTAAACGAACTAGGGCGCCCCATTTATGGTCGAAGCATGAGACGCGGCCAGAGCATACGGCTCGTTCTCCCACATCAACTCTTCGAGCAGCATTTCGACGCGGCCAACGGCACCGTGTTTGTGCTCATCGAGCACGATCTGATGTTTCGCCAGTATCGGTTTCACTCGCACAAGCTCGTGTTGCACCGAGCATCCATGGTCCGCTTCGCGCGTCGCCTGCGCGAGCACGGGCACGAGGTTGTTGTTCTTCAGAGTGACCCCGACCGCAGCTCGCGCACCCAGCTCGCCGAGTTTGTTCGAGCCGAGCAGCCCGCTCAGGTCACCGTGTTCGATGTGGTGGATGACTGGCTGGAGAAAGATCTCGTCGCGAGCCTCGGCGATGGCGGGTACACCTTGCGCCCGGAAAACGTGCTGGAGACACCGAACTTTCTGACCGACCGCGCGCAGATCGACGACTGGTTCTCGCAGAACGCCTCGCGTATGCAGGACTTCTATATCTGGCAACGCCGCAGGTTGAGAATCCTGGTGACCGACCATGGTGAGCCGTTCGGTGGCAAGTGGTCGTTCGACACCGACAACCGCAAGAAGCTTCCGCGCGGGTATGCACCTCCGAAGGTCGGGCTCTTCGCGCATCATCCCGTTCTCCAGCGTGAGGGAACGTTCGACCTCGACGCACTGATGGAGCTCGCCGATGAGCCCTCCGAGCCCGATCCTGAGGCGTCTCGCGACGTCGATGACGCCATCGCGTGGGTGAATGCCGCGTTTCCGGATGCTCCGGGCGACCCTCATCTCTTCGCCTGGGCGACAACACGCGACGAGGCCCGTCGGCACCTGCGCGAGTTCGCGACGGAGCGACTGGGCGACTTCGGTCCCTACGAGGACGCCATTTCGACCGAGCATCCATTCATCAATCACGGCCTGCTCACGGCGGCACTGAACATTGGCCTGCTGGACCCGCGTGAGGTTGTGCAGGTGGTGCTCAGTGCTGCCAACCCCACCACCCCACTCGCGTCGCTCGAGGGATTTGTGCGGCAGGTGATCGGGTGGCGTGAATACATGCGGGCCACCTACCGCACGACGGGTCGCGAGATGCGCACCTCGAACCGGCTCGATCATCAGAATCAGCTCGGCGATGGCTGGTGGGATGCGACCACTGGTCTACTGCCGGTGGACCTTGTCATTTCGCGGGTTCTTTCCACCGGGTATGCGCACCACATCGAGCGTCTGATGGTGTTGGGCAACGCCATGTGTCTGCTGCGGATACATCCCGATGCTGTGTACGAGTGGTTTATGGAGTTGTTCATTGATGCCTACGACTGGGTGATGGTGCCGAACGTCTACGCGATGAGCCAATTCGCTGCCGGCGAGAGCATCACCACAAAGCCCTACGTATCGGGCAGCAACTACCTCCGCACGATGTCCGACCTCCCGCCCGGCCAGTGGACGGCCGAGTGGGACGCGCTGTACTGGACGTTTATCGACGACAACAGCGAGCTCTTGAGGGCGAACCCGCGGATGCACATCATCGTCGCTCACCTCGAATCGATGGATCCGTACATCCGGGCTGAACACCGCCGTCGCGCTGAGTCCCTCCTCAGCGCCGGAAGTGAGTCGACGTTGGTCACGAGGATGCCGCTGCACTAGTCGCGGCTTCTAGCCCGATGTGCCGCGGCGACCGCGGGTCAGCCGACGCCACGCGCCCTTGAATGGTCCGCCGACCAACTGGAGGAATTCCTCGTTGACCGTGGCGCGCAGCTGCACGCTGATGTGCGGCGCTCCCTCGCCGAGGAGCCATTCGTACGACGTGCAGGCGTCGTCGACATCCCCGTGCTCGGCCTGCGCGCGGGCAAGCGCCAGGTATGCCTTCGCGAGTTGCTCACGCGCAGCGCTCGCCGTGACCGAAGACAGCGCGTCCACCACAACTCGAGCCGATCGGACGGCGTCGTCTGGCCGGTTGAGTTTGCGCTGCAACACCGACAGGTTCACACCCGACTTTGCGGCCTCAATCCGGGTGTCAACAGATT
>Ga0247807_10000205_pt1 | contig 40959 bp, 41 predicted proteins | sample UWRJL074202C1_FD_179931 | JGI IMG/M metagenome (GOLD analysis project Ga0247807, IMG submission 179931) | Plant litter microbial communities from Arlington Agricultural Research Station in Wisconsin, United States - UWRJ-L074-202C-1 | ecosystem: Environmental > Terrestrial > Plant litter >...
TCTGACTTAACTCCTTTTCAGGAGATTCCGGGGCGCCAAGCGCACTATGTGCACGGCGGTCAGTATTTCCTGAAAAGCGAACCTACTGCTGAGGGCGTTCTTGCGCGGGCCGGTCCTCGGATGCCGCGGTCTGCTCTTCGACCTCAGGCTGGCTGTCGGCAACGACGTCGTCGGCCTCGGGTTCCGTCACGACTTCCTCGTGCTCCACCGAGATCGACTTTGCGCGCTTGGACGAGATTCGGTCGAGGATCAGAGCCACCACAGCACCGAGAACTACTCCGGCAGAAACACCGTAGAGGCTGAAGTAGGCGACGGTCGCGGGCAGTCCGACGGACGGGTCGGTCGGGAACAACGACGTGAGTATGAGGGTGGCGATGAACCCGGCCACGGCGCCGACGGCGAGGAACGCTCCGAACTTGGGGGCTCGGCGGATCTTCACCTGGTCGGTCTGGGGTTGCTGGCTCACTCCTCTATTGTCCCTCAGTTGGCTGCGCGGCGAGTGCGAGCGGACTAGCGCTCCAACAGCGCTGAGGTTTGTGGTCAGTGCTGCGGATTAATCCGCAGCGGTGAGCACAAAGTGGCGCGGGGATGTCGCGGGTGCCCTTCGACAGGCTCAGGGAACGTGGCACGGCTCAGGGAACGTTGGCACGGGCTCCCGGGACGCGAGGTCCCCTTCGACAGGGCTTGGGCGCGCAGGGAACTCAGGCGCTAGCGCCAGGCGATCGGCAGGTACGCGGTCAGGTCGGCGCGCGAGCCCGAGGCCGAGACGGCTCCGGATGTGATGGCATCCGCCCACGGGCGCGACCCGGTCGCGAGTGCGAGCCAGGTTGCGGCATCCATTTCCACGACGTTTGGCGGGGTTCCGCGGGTGTGGCGCGGTCCCTCGATCGCTTGCACCGCGCCGAATGGCGGCACCCGCACCTCGACCGAGTTGCCCTCCGCGGTCTCGGCGAGCACCTGCAACAGGTACCGCACGGCGGTGGCGGTTGTCTCGCGCGTCACGTCTCCCGCGAGGGATGCCGCAACAGCGGCGGCGCCAACTTCGGCGGGGATTCTTTTGGGAGGCACACTTCACGGTATCAGCGAGGGTGGACTGGTTCGCCGCGCTTTCAGTAGACTCCGCGAGCACGACCCGTGCGCATCCGCAAGCAAGAGGAATCGTATGTCCAACGTCAGCTCCGCTCCTTCCAAGAACTTTGTTGCCACCTGGCTGCTCTCGATGCTGCTCGGCACCTTCGGAATCGACCGCTTCTATCTCGGCAAGATCGGCACCGGCATCCTGAAGCTCATCACGCTCGGCGGGCTCGGCCTGTGGAGCCTCATCGACCTCATCATCGTGCTCACGGGCAACCAACACGACAAGCACGGCCGCGCACTCGAGGGCTACGACTCGAACAAGAAGATCGCGTGGATCGTCTCGATCATCTTTGTGCTGCTCGGCGGCACGATCGGAACGCTGAACGGCCTGTTCTACAACCGCTAGTCCACCGTTACGGAGGAAGACGCGCCGACAGCACGAGCCGCTGCCGTTCGCGGGCGGCGTGTCTTCCTCCGCAAGCGCTCGGGCGGTACCTGCACGGCCCGGGCTTCAGTAGGGTGGAACCCGTGCGAATTCTCGTCCTCGGCTCCGGTGCGCGTGAGCACGCCATCATCACGTCTCTGCTCAGCGAGCATGCGGACCACGACATCACAGCCGCCCCTGGCAACGCGGGCATCGCTGCTGTCGTTCCCGTGGTGGCTCTCGATCCCACGCGAGGGGATGTCGTCAGTGCGTATGCGCTCGACAACGACATCGAACTCGTCATCATCGGGCCGGAAGCACCCCTCGTCGCCGGTGTCGCCGATGCGCTCCGCCAGCGCGGCATCGCCGTGTTCGGACCGGGCAAGGCTGCGGCTGCCCTCGAGGGCAGCAAGACGTTCGCTAAGCGGATCATGGATGAGGCCGGCGTGCCGACCGGCCGCGCGACTCGCGCCGGTAGCCTCGACGAAGCCGTGCGTGCGATCGATGAGTACGGAGCGCCCTACGTCATCAAGGCCGACGGCCTCGCGGCGGGCAAGGGCGTGCTCGTCACTCCCGAGCGCGACGCGGCCATCGCCCACGCCGAGTTCTGGCTCGGACAGGGAGCAGTTCTCGTTGAGGAGTTCCTGGCCGGCCAGGAGGTATCCCTCTTCCTTCTGAGCGACGGGCACAACGTGCTGCCGCTCTCTCCCGCGCAGGATTACAAGCGCGTCTTCGACGGTGACGAGGGTCCAAACACCGGTGGGATGGGCGCATACTCACCACTCCCGTGGCTGCCCGAGGGTTTCGTCGACGAGGTTATCGACACCATCGCAATCCCCACCGTTCGCAAGCTCGCGGAAGAGGACACCCCGTTCATCGGGCTGCTTTACTGTGGCCTCATCGTCACCCGCCAGGGCATCCGTGTGATCGAGTTCAACGCGCGGTTCGGCGACCCCGAGACTCAGGTGGTGCTGCCCCGCCTCGTCACCCCGCTCAGTGAGCTGCTCTTCGCCGCTGCCACGGGAACACTCGGTGCACATCCGCGCCCCGAGTTCTCCGACGACGTCGCGGTGACCGTTGTGCTCGCGAGCGAGGGCTACCCGGACGAACCCATTACGGGTCGCCCCATCCGCGGCCTCGACGCGGTGAAGGATGTCACGGTCGCCCACGCGGCGACGGCCCTCGTCGACGGTCAGTTCGTGGCCACCGGCGGTCGTGTGCTGAGCGTCGTGGCTCTCGGTCGCGACTTCGCTGCCGCTCGCGCCAAGGCGTACGCCGCGCTCGAGACGATTCAGCTCGAGGGAGCGCACTTCCGCACGGACATAGCTCTCCGGGTCGCCGAGTAGTCTCTGCCCGCATGTCCAGTCTTTCTCTGCGCGATCGGGTCCGCCGACTCGTTGAGTCGAAGCCGTTCCAGAGCGCGATCATCGCGCTCATCCTGCTCAACGCGGTCGTGCTGGGGATCGAAACGTATCCCGCGGTCATGAGGCAGTTCGGTGATGTTCTCCACTTCGTGAACGCCATTACGGTCGGCATTTTTGTTGTCGAGATCGTTTTGAGAATCATCGCGCACGGCAAGAAGTTCTTCACGGACCCATGGAGCCTGTTCGACCTATTTGTCGTCGCGATCGCACTCGTCCCGGCTACCGGTGGATCGGCCGTCATCCGTGTGCTGCGCGTTCTGCGTGTGTTGCGTCTGCTGTCTGCTGTTCGATCCATGCGGCTCGTTGTCGGAGCGCTTGGTGCCGCTATTCCGGGAATCGCCTCAATCGGCGGGCTGCTCGCCATCATCGTCTACGTCTTCACAGTCATGTCGACAACGCTGTACTCCACTGTTTCGCCCGCCTATTTCGGCGATCTAGCCCGCTCGGCGGCTTCGCTGTTCCGCATCATGATCGGTGACGGCTGGCCTGACATCATCGCCCCGATGGCGCAGGACGACCCCTGGGTGTGGCTGTACTTCATCCTGTTCACCGTGTGTGCGACGTTCATAGTTCTTAACCTGTTTATCGCCGTCACGGTCGAGGCCATGGATCGACAGAAGGCGGGCGAGCCCGGCGGCGAGTCCGATCAGCTCGCAGAAGTGCTTTCCGAACTCGCGGCCCTCCGGGTCCAACTCGATCGCATCGAGAAGCGTGCCGATCCCCCACGCGCCTGAGCACGGCAGAATAGTCACGTGACTACTTCTGCGCGCTGGACGCACACCTACTCGGGCAAAGTTCGCGATCTCTACGTCTCCGAGGATGCGCCCGGCGCAATGCTCGTCGTCGCGAGCGATCGTGTCAGCGCGTTTGACCACGTGCTCGAGCCAGGCATCCCCGGCAAGGGTGAGCTTCTGACGACACTCAGCGGATGGTGGTTCGCGCATCTCGACATCCCGAACCACCTGCTCCACGACCCGGTGCCCGTCGAGATTCCGGCGGAGTTCGCCGGACGCGCGATGCTCGTGAAGAACCTCGAGATGTACCCGATCGAGTGTGTGGTGCGCGGCTACCTCTCGGGCAGCGGATGGCTCGAGTACCAGGAGACCCAGAGCGTGTGCGGCGTGCCGCTCCCCGCCGGACTGAACGACGGCGACCGGCTCCCCGAGCCCATCTACACCCCCGCGTGGAAGGCCCCGATGGGCGAGCACGACGAGAACATCACGTTCGAGCGCACCGTCGAGCTCGTCGGGCTTGAGACGGCAACGGCGCTACGGGATGCTTCGCTCGCGATTTTCACGCAGGCATCCGCTATCGCCGAACTGCACGGCATCATCCTCGCCGACACCAAGTTCGAGTTTGGGGCCGACCCCGTCACGGGCGAGCTCAGTCTCGGCGACGAGGTGCTCACGTCAGACTCGAGCCGCTACTGGGACGCCGTGCTTTATGCCGCTGGCGGGCCCGACCGGCTCGCGAGCTTCGACAAGCAGATCGTGCGCAACTGGCTCGCCGCTAACTGGGATAAGCAGGGCACACCTCCGACGCTCCCCCACGAGATCGTCGAGCAGACAGCCGCGCGCTACCGCGAGCTCATCACGAGGCTCACGGGAGCCTGACGCAGGTCGTCACCTCGCCGAGGTCGCCACTTCTGCCCATGTTGAGGCACAAACATGGGCATATTTGGCGACCTCGCCGAACGAGTGGATCAGTTCAGGCGATCCAGCAGTGCGAGGCCCAGCGCCGCACGACGCACGCGTTCGCGGCTGAGCAGCTCCACCTGCGACTGCAGGTGCCCTCCACTGGGGTACACACCGGGTGAGTTGCGCACAGCAAACTTCAGGTGCACGGGGGCGGCAACCCGAACGATCTCGGGGATCTCGTAGTAGCGCATGATGCCGCCGAAGTCGTCGGACGACTCGATGTACAGGTCGACGGGCAAAGTGACGGCTGAGCGAATTGCGGCGAGGGCCGGCAGGCTGAGGTCGACCGCGAGGTTGAGCGTCGTCGCGCCGAGGTCTTCGTAGAGGCGCGCGGCAGCAGGGTTCGCGACGGGCAGCGATGCCGACACTTTCACGATCAGGTCACTCGGCAGGTCGCCCTTCTCTTTGAGCTTGCCGATGACGTAGAGCTGGCCCAAGTCGGCTACGAGAATGGAGCGCACCCCGAGGTCACAACCGTGAATGACGTCTTCGAGACCGTAGGAGAGCTGGTCCGCTCCGCGTAGGGAGCCGCTCAGAATCTGACCGCCGGGGGTCGTTGCCTGGCGACCGGTGTCCCATCCGGCGCGCGGGCCGACGAAGAGACACACCTCCACATCGTTGGCGGCGCCGATGGCCACCATCCGCCGAATTTCTTCGTCAGTGAGCATCCAGATTCCGCTGCCCTGGCTGACGCGGTGCACCCGGATGCTGTGCTTGCGGGCCTCATCAAGCACGGCCTCGAACGCATCCGGCCCCTCCGTCGACGGGATCTCGAGGTGGAATGCCTCGCCGTCGGGGAAGCGCAGCGAGCTTGACGGCAGGTCATACAGGTCGCGTCCCGGTAGGCCGAGCCCTTCAAGATAGCTCTGCGATTTCACGGTGCTTCCTCCTTGTTGTGGTTCTCACGATGTGGTTGATCGTCGTCCTGAGCGGCAAGACGATCGCGGAACGGCCTCATGAAGGCATCCCGAGGTACTTGGTTGGCGAGCACGCCGCCGTCAACGGCGAGCGACTGGCCCGTGATGTACGACGCGGCGTCCGAGGCCAGGAAGACCACCGCGCCCCCGATCTCGTCGGGTCGCGCGAAGCGGTTCTCCAGGGGAATGTGGTCTTCGTAGTACGGCACGAACCGATCCCAGTCGAGTTCGAAAGAGCCCGCGAGGCCCGTGTCGACCATGCCGGGGCACACCGAGTTGACGGTGATTCCGAAGGGGCCGAGCTCAACGGCGAGGCTGCGTCCGAGCATCTCGACGGCCGCCTTGGCGGAGTTGTAATGAGCCAGTCCGGCCTCGGCGACGATCCCGTTCTTAGAGGAGATCATGATGATCCGTCCGCGGATGCCCTCGTGGATGAAGTGCTCTGCGACGCGCTGGCTGAGCAAGAACGGTGCTTCGACATCCACCGCGAAAGTGGCCCTCCACGAGGCGAGGTCGATCTCGTTGAAGCGGTGCAGGCTCGCGACACCCGCGTTGTTGACCAGTCCGCTGAGAGCGCCGTCTGACCACACCCTGTCTACGAGACCGTGCAGTTCTTCCGGCACCGCAAGATCCTGAAAATACCAATCGACCCTGACAGAAAGCGCGGCCAACCGTTGAGCCAATTGCAACGGGATGGCTACACCGGGACGCTCGACGAGAGCCAGATCGGCCCCAGCATCCGCCAGCGCAAGGGCAAGGCTTTGGCCGATTCCGCCGGCGGCACCGGTCACCATGACACGCTTGCCCGCGAGTGAGAATCCCGCGGTCATAGCTGAGCGCCCAGTCTGCGCGAGATTCCTTGTGCAGCGGCCGTGACGGCCGCGCCGACGCTCATCACCCGGTCGGAAGTGAATCCCGCCTTCAGGCCCGTGACGCTCACCCCACCCGTGCAGTTGCCCGTGTGATCGTAAATCGCGGCACCAACGCAGAGAATACCGACGGCATCCTCTTCGTCATCGACCGCGAACCCGCGCTTGCGCACGAGCGCCAAATTGGCAAGGAGCCCTTCGGTCGAGGTGATCGTCTTGGCGGTCACCGCCGGCAGGCCGGTCTGGTCGGCGAGGTCAACGATCTCCTGGTCGGTGAATTGGCTCAGGATCGCTTTGCCAATCCCCGTGCAGTGCAGCCGCTCGCGGCCACCCATGTTGAGGTCGAAGCGAATCGAGTGGGGTCCGTCGACCTGACCGAGCACAACGGCAGTCCCCTTAGACAGGGTCGCTACTCGCGCTGAGAGTCGAGTGATCGCGGTGAGTTGCTCAAGGTGCGGCATGGCGGCCTCAAGCACGGAGACGCTATCAACGGCGAGCTGACCGAGGCGCGCGAGTCCCAGGCCGAGTTTGTAGCGGCGCTGAAAGCGGTCGCCCGATGAACTCGCCAGGTTTCGTTCCTCGAGCGTCTGCAGGATCGCGAAGGCGGTGCTCTTCGAGCAGTCGGCAGCGCGAGCGACATCGCTCACGCTGAGGCCACCCGCGTTCGCGGCGAGTATGTCGAGCACGTCGATGGCGCGAGACAGATTCTGAAGCGTGTAGCGCCCTGTCTCTTTGGCTGAGGCGTCATTCGGGGAGTTGATCGCAGTCATGGTCACTACTTTCCTGTTCCGGCGGTCAGGCCTTGAGCAATCTGTCGCTCGAATATGACGTAGATGATGATGCAAGGGATCGCAGCAAGGAGCGATCCCGCCATCACCAAGCTCACGTCGAACACCTGAGCATTCTGCGAGCTCGCCATCACGACACTCAACGTGCGCTCGCCTGGCGTGGGCAAGAAAAGCAGGGCGAGCAGAAGGTCGTTCCAGATTCCGATGAACGCCAGCACACCGACGGTGACCATCGCGGGGCGGGCCATGGGCACGAAGATGCTCCAGAACGCTCGCGGGTAGGACGCGCCATCCACTACCGCCGCCTCGAGCAACTCATCCGGAATTGCCCGGAAGAAGTTGGTCATGATGAAGATCGCGAACGGCAACTGGGTGGTTCCGTACAGCAGACAGACGGCGGGGATGTTGCCGATCAGGTCGAGCTGGCTGTAGTTGAAGTAGATCGTGATCAGGTACGTCTGCAACGGCACCAGCATCATCACGATGATGAGTGACAGCAAACCCTGCGACCCCTTAAAGGGCAGCTTCGCGAACGCAAACGCGGCGAGGCTCGAGAAGGTCAACAGGATTGCGATCGAGAGCAGGCAGACGGCGAGCGATATGAGAGCGGCCCCGGGCAGGTCGCCCTGCAGCACTTTCTGCCAGGCGGCGAAGTCGAGAGCGTTCGACCCGTCTTGCCTCGTGACCGACTTGACGATCATGAAGATGACGGGCGCGCACGTGATGACGGCCACACCGACGAGCACGATGCGAACGATGCCGGTGCCCAGAAGAATCCGCAGCCGGTTCCAGAAGGTCAGCCGCTGTGGAGCGGCGAGAGCGAGATCACTTGTCATCAGCACGAACCCCCGAACGAAGACGCAGTACGGCAAAGACCAGCGAGAAGAGGAAGAGCAGGATGCCGAACGCTGCTCCCTGAGAGAAGTGGCCGAGGTTAAACGAGCGTGTGTAGAGCACGTACTCGAATGTGGTTGTTGCCGCTCCCGGACCACCGCTCGTCATTGTGTAGATGAGGCCGAAGATGCCGGTGATGGCGGCAGACATGGTGAGGATGAGACAGAGTTCGATGTATCGCCGAGTCTGCGGAAGCACTATGTGGTACAGCATTTTCCAGCCGCTCGCGCCGTCGAGCATCGCTGCCTCTCTCACCGAAGGGTCCGCTGTGGTCATACCCGTGTAGAGAAGAACGACGTTGATGCCGAAGTAGGCCCAGTTGAAAACGAGGATGAGACTGCCGAGGGCGGTCGACTCTGTACCGAGCCAATCCTGGCGAAGGGCCGACAGGCCGACCGCCGACAGCAGATCATTGATCGGACCCCGCGACGAGAGCAGGTAGCCGAAAGTCAGGCCGACAACCACCCACGAGAGTGCGATCGGCATGAAGTAGATTCCGCGGAACAGCCTGCGGCCCCAGGTGTGGGTAGCAAGCAGGTGCGCGATGACGAGCGAGAAGGCGACGCCGAACGGCACCGACGCGACTACCAGAAGGGTGTTCAGCAGGATGCGAAGGAAGTCAGGCGAGGCAAACACGCCCTGCGTGTAGTTGGCGAAGCCCACCCAGTTCGCGCTGCGACCGTTCCAATCAGTAAAGCTGTAATACAGAGCCTGGAGGCCCGGGATGATCATGAGCATCGTCACCGCGATGAGCGCCGGTGCGACGAAGATGACTCCCCAGAATCTGCGCTGGCGTAGGAGTGGCTGGGTGGAGCGACTAGGCCTCCGTCGAACAACGGATGCTGGCGTCGAACGACGGAGGCTCATAGTCATGGCTTACTTTCCCGCCAGGTTGTAGTTGATGCGCTCGGCGTCGGTCAGAGCCTTGGTCGCCGCATCCACCTTGGTCAGGGCATCCTTCGCACTGAGTTGCCCCGCCATCACCTGGTTGAGACCGGAGTTGAGGGTCTCGTTGACAGAAGGCGCGATGAAGTTGTCGTACATCGGCATCTGCTTCCAGCCCTCGGCCTCAGCGTTGGCAAGAATTTCCTGGTTGACGCGGTTGGCACTGCCAACTCCCGTGCGGGACGGAACGCCACCGGCGGCAGCAATGATGTTCTGTCCCTCTTCCGAGATAGCGAACTCCGCGTAAGCCGCCGCGGTCGCGGGGTTCTTGCTGTCTGCGGAGACCGAGATTCCGGAATCCTGCAGGCGAATGAGCACGTCGATGGGGTCGTCACTGAACGGAGCGGGCGCTGCGTGAACAGCGTCGCCCAATCCCTCGAGCGCCCACTGGGCATCCCAACTGCCGGTGACCGTCATCGCGGTCTTGCCCGCGAGGAAGTCGGTGCGAACATCGCGCCACGTCATGACGTCTTCGTTCGTGTACCCATCGGCGTGCAGGGATGCCCACTGCTCGACCTGATCGAGAATTTTCGGCTGCGCGTACGACTCGGTACCGGCAATGAGGCCGTCCCAGCCGTCGAGGCCAACGGCCTGACCAGACATGTAGCTGAAGTCCTGGTAGGCGGAGAAGCCACCCGACCCGGTCGTGTTGCCGTAGCCGAGGCACAGGAAGCCAGCGGCGGTGATCTTCTTGCACGCGTCGTTGAGTTCGGCCCAGTCAGTGGGGAACGTCGTCACGCCCGCGGCATCCAGCACGTCTTGGTTGTAGAGCGTGTAGTACATGTTGCTGACCGTGGGAACGCCGTAGACGGGGTTGTCAAGGTTCGAGTCCTTCGCGAAGAACTGCGCGTTCACTGCCTCGAGGTCGTCACGATCGATGTACTTGCTCAGGTCGAGCGAGTAGTCCGCGAACTGCTGCTGGTAGCCGCCCGGGAACATCAGGAATGCGTCGGGCGCTTTTCCGGACGTAACGGATGCCTGCAGCAGGGCGAAGTAGTTGTCGCCGGGCTGTTCGATCACGTCGACGGTCGTGCCGGGGTACTTCGCTTCGAAGCCCGCGACGAGATCCTTATTGCTCTGCGTCTCTTCGCCGTAACTCCAGAGCGTGATTGTTCCGCCAACTTCGGTGCTGCTGCCCGATCCGGTGTCGGTACCGGCGGAGCAGCCGGCGAGGAGAATAGCGGCGCTGACAAGAACAGCGGCACTACCCAGATATTTGTACGTCATTGTTTTCCTATCCCTGGTGCTTTTGATTGCTGCGTGAGTGGATTCACTCGGGTTCACACGACTAGGCGAGCGGCGCTTCCCGCGAGGGTTCGACGCCTATGCCACCGGTGAAGAATCGGGGGTTGGGCACGTGGATCCATGCCCCTGACTGGTTGATTGACTGCTCCGACATCAGCCCAGGAAGGGTCATGTCGAGGGAGCGGTAGATGTCCACCCGTGGTGTGGTGTCCGTGAGGATGGCCTCGATGAAATCGCGGATGGGCCAGACATCCGAACCCCAGTGGCCCGCGTGACTCTCCGGAGGGTTGCGGTAGCGTCCGGGCAAAAATTCGGAGTAGGCCTCGAGCGGCTCCCAGGTATTGACCTCGGAGCGCCCCTTGATGTGCACAATCGCCTCGGAGCGTTCGGACCTGGCCGCCTCGTATGCGCCCTCTGTTCCCTGCACCGCGTAGTAAGCGTGCAGGTCAGGACGGTTGGAGAGCAGATCGAATCGCAGCTTGAGCAGTCGACCCTGTTGAGTTCGAGCGAGCAACAGCGTCGTGTCTTGCAACTCATGCTCGGGATCGGTGTGGCGTCCCGTGCCGACGCAGCTCACGGAGACAACACGATCGTCGAACCACTCCAACAGTGGGCCCAGGCTGTGGGTCGGATAGGTCACCCCGTCTCGACCGACCTGCCAGTGGTAGCGCCACGTCGGGTCGCCCGCGGCATTCGTGTGCCACGACTTCATCTCGTGCAGGTACTCGCCCTCGCCGTAGTAGAGGTCACCGAGGAGACCTTCCGAGACCAGACCCCCGACGATGAGGTTCTCGCGAAGATAGATGTAGTTTTCCGCCATCATGTACTTCGCCGATGAGGCACGCACGGCGGCAACAAGCTGGTTCGCTTGCTCCATGCTCACTGCGGCGGGTACCTCGCTGAGCACGTGGATGCCGCGCTCAAGCGCGGCGAGCGCCTGCGGGGTGTGGTGGTGCTGGGGCGACGACAGGATCACGAGATCGACGTTGTCGAGAAGTTGTTCGAAGCTCGTGCAGACAAGATCCACGCCGTGCTCGGTGGCGAAGCGCTCGCGCGCTTCCTGGCTGGGGTCGTAGACGGCGTGCAGTGTTGCGCGACCCGCCTCGGCCTGCAGACCGAACACGAAGCCGCCGCCTCGCACGGCACCGACGATTCCTACCCGCAATGGCGTGGATGTCATGACTTGCTCCTCTGCAGAACGGGGAAAAGTGCGGACCAAGCCTTCTGCTCGGCCGGGTTTCGATAGGTGGGCACGTAGCCCAGTCGCAGATAGGTGATCACGGCGGGAATCCGAAAGTCGTCGGTCTCGAGCACTGCCGTCGGCAGTCCACGCCCAACGAAGCCCGTCATGCACCTGGCGGTCACGATGGCGCCAAGTCCCAGTCCGCGAGCACGGGCGGCGACTCCCACGTAGTGCACGTAACCGGCGTCGGGGTAGGTCTGCGGCATGAGGCGCTCGGAGGCCACGGCGAGAAGTCCCTGAGCATCCGAGATCACCCACGTGACCGCCACGTCGGTGGCGTCCAACAGGTCGCGGCCAACGCGCGCGTCGTCCCACTCTTCTTCGAAGGCCTCGGCCAGGAGCGCGGCGATGGCCGAAGAGTCTGTTGCCTCAGCTGCACGCAGCGTCATCCCGGCGGGGAGCGCCGGAGCGGGAAACCCTGCGCTCAGGTCGGGGTGAGTCATGAATAGTTGCGTCATTGCCAGTCTGCTCAATAGGTGCCGGATGGTGAGTGCGAGCATACGAGCTAAAACGGCTACCCCAAACGGTGTTCTGCTCAGGCGAACCAGTGAGGCACTCTTGACCTGAGTGTTTCGCTCAGACGAACATGTTTCGTGTGAGCGACACGCTCCCGTATTCTCGCCGTGTGTTAACCAACGATGCGGCGGCGCCGCGGTGGACCCCCAGCGGATGGCAGGGACGCGCAGGAATCGGGCGCACCGACATCACTCCTCCTATCGGCATCCGCATGCGCAACTGGGGTTACGGCGACCAAGACGTGAGCACCGCGGTGCACAGCACCCACACCGCGACCGCGCTCGCTCTCTGTGACGACGGCCACGCATCCTCGCCCCGCTTGATCATTACCCTCGACCTCGGCTGGTGGCGCACGCTGCCTGACTTCGAGCAGGTGCGCTCTGCCGTACTCGCGGCGACGGGGCTGAGCCGTGACGACGTTCTTCTGCACCTCACCCACACACACGCGGGCCCGTCGATTTGCCGAGAGGACGTTGACCTCCCGGGTGGCGAACTCGTCCCAGCTCATCTCGACTTCATCGCGGCTCAGACTGCGGCGGCCGCGAGCGCCGCTATCGCCGACCTCGGCCCCGCGGTGCTCGACGCGCAGACCGGGCATCACCCCCTCGCGGCCGTGCGCGACATCATCCACGAGGGCCAGCCGCTCTTGGGATTCGACCCGGCCCAGTCTCCCGACGACACGCTCCTCGTCGTGCGCGCCTCGCGACTAGACGGCACCGCGCTCGCGACCATCGTCAACTACGCGTGCCATCCGACGACCCTCGGCCACGACAACAACCACGTGTCTCCCGACTATGTCGGCCCGATGAGAGCGGTAGTCGAAGCGGCGACGGATGCTCCGTGCCTGTTCCTGCAGGGAGCCAGCGGTGAGCTCGCCCCTCGGGAGCAGTACTCGCACTCGATCGATCTCGTTGACCGCCACGGACGCTCGCTCGGCTACGCGGTGCTCGCCCTACTCGAGACGCTGCCCGGCCCCGGTAAGTCGCTCGAACTCACCGATGTCATCCAGTCGGGTGCGCCGCTGGCCATCTGGGAACAGCGCAGCACTCGAGCACCTGAGCCGATCGAGGCAGTCGCGTCGACCGTCACGGTCCCCGTGAAAGAACTTCCGTCGCTTGCCGAGCTCGAGCGGTCGTGGGAGAACATCGACCCGCGCAGTCGCACCGAACGGCTACGGCGCGCGGCGCGGCTGCGCGAGACCTACGACGGCGGGCCGACCGCCGAGCATCCGTTCTGGGTGTGGCGGTTGGGTTCGCTGGCTATCGTTGCCCAGCCGGGAGAGGCCTACTCGCTGCTGCAGTCTCAATTGCGCGAGCGGCATCCCGATCTCGCGGTAATGGTCATGAACCTCACCAACGGCCCGGGGTGGGTGTACCTGCCACCGGCCGACGCGTATAGCGATAACCGCTACCAGGCCTGGCAGACGGTGATCGGTGCGGGCAGTCTCGAGCTGCTGATCGAGGCAGCGGACGCCGCAATCTCGCGCCTCGCGACGAACAAGCAAGGAGCTTCAGAATGCTGAGGTCATCTCCCTGGTTCGACGGGGACGACGAGGTAGCGCTCGCCCACCGAGCCGCCATCCGCGCCTCCGGGGGCATCATTGAGCGGAATGCCGACCGGCCGATCATCGCGGTGATCGACACGAGCAGCGATGCCAATCCCTGCAATCTGCCACTGCGCGAGCTCAGCGAGCACGTCCGTGCTGCCGTGACGGAAGCGGGAGGCACCGCCCTCGTCATGCCGGCGATGTCGCTCGGCGAAGACCTCATGAAGCCGAGCGCGATGCTCTACCGAAACCTGCTGTCTATCGAGGTTGAGGAACTGCTGAGAGCCAACCCGATCGACGGGGTTGTGCTTCTGACCAACTGCGACAAGACCACCCCCGGCTCGCTCATGGGTGCTGTCAGCATGGATCTGCCCACAATCCTGCTGGTCGGTGGCAACCGCGAGGCCCCCGTGTACAAGGGAGCCGAGATCGCAACCGGCGCCGAGCTCTGGCGTGAACTCGACCGCTACCGCCGCGGGGAGAGCTCCGCGGAAGAGTGGCGCGAGTTTGAGGCGGCATATGGATGCGGGCTCGGCTCATGCAATATCGCCGGCACCGCGTCTTCGATGGCGATGGTCGTCGAAGCGCTCGGGTTCAGTCTGCCTGGCGCCTCGACCGTCCAGGTCGCGGATGGCTCCGCCGTGCGGTTTGCACGCGAAAGCGGCGCGCGCATCGTTGAGATGGTGCGCGAAAACCTGCGCCCGTCGACGATTCTGACCGAGGCATCCTTCCGGAACGCAGCAAGGGTGCTGCAAGCGGTCGGCGGATCCTCCAATGCGGTGATCCACCTCACCGCAATCGCCGGTCGCGCGGGGATCGAGTTTGGGCCGGACAAGATTGCTGCCGTCGGTGTCGACGTTCCCGTCATTGCCGATGTGCAGCCGTGCGGTCGCCAGCTCATGCGAGCCCTCGACTCCGCGGGTGGGGTGCCCGCCATCCTGCGTCGGCTCGATGATGTCATCGAGGGTGACGCGCTGACCTGCACGGGTGCCAGCATCCGCTCGACGAGTGCCAACGCTCCTCTCGACGAGCGGGATGGAGCGACGGTTCGTCGAATCGACGACCCCGTCGTGAGTGGTCAGGCCATTCGGGCTCTTCGGGGCACGCTCGCGCCACGGTTCGCCGTGATCAAGTCGGCCGCGTCTGATCCACGACTGTGGAAGCACCGCGGGCCCGCGCTCGTGTTCCACGGCTACGAGGAGATGAGAGAGCGCATCGAGGACCCCAATCTCGAAGTCACCGCCAATCACGTGCTCGTGCTCAGCGGCTGCGGACCTGTCGGGGTTCCCGGGATGCCCGAGTGGGGCATGATCCCCATCCCTCGCAAGCTTCTCGATCAGGGAGTCACCGACATGGTGCGCATCACGGATTCGAGAATGAGCGGAACGAGTTTCGGAACCGTCATCCTTCACGTCAGCCCCGAGGGCGCTGTTGGTGGCCCGATCGCGCTCGTTCAGGACGGCGACATGATCTCGGTCGATATCGAGGCAGGTCGCGTCGACCTCGAACTGAGCGACGAGGAATGGGAGCGTCGCCGCGCCGCGTGGACGGCACCCGTCTCACCGCATCTTCGGGGATGGCCCATGCTCTACCAACAGCACGTGTTGCAGGCCGACCAGGGTGCCGACCTCGACTTTCTCACTGCACCGACCCCCGCCCATCGCATCCCCGTAGAGCCCGTGATTGGCAGGTCTTAGATGACGAACGTACTGATGAGCATTGATCCCGCGACGGGTTCGCAGAAGACGCTCGAGATAAGAGAGCACACCTCCGATGAGGTCGCCCGCATCTGCGAACGCGCCGCTCAGGCTTTCTTCACTTCGCGGTTCTCGAACGATCGGGAGACACGGATCGCGCTGTTAAGTGCGATCGCTGATCGACTGGATGCCTCAGCCGATCAGATCATCGACACCGTCGTTTCAGAGACGGCGCTGGCCGCAGCAGCGGTGGCCGGGGAACTCACCCGCACCACCAATCAGCTGCGGTTCTTCGCGACCGTCGTGGGCGAGACCAGCTACCTCGAAGCAACCATCGACCACAGCACGGCAACTACGCCCGATCTGCGGCGGATGTTGCTGCCCACCGGTCCCGTTGCCGTGTTCTCCGCCAGCAACTTTCCGCTCGCATTCTCGGTCGCGGGCGGGGACACGGCGTCCGCCCTTGCCGCGGGCGCTCCCGTCGTTGTCAAAGCCCACGGCTCGCATCCACTGAGCTCGCAGCTCGTGGCTGACCTGATCTCCGAGGCGGTCGACCAGGCCGGACTTCCCGCTGGCATCTTCTCGATCGTGTACGGTCTCGACGCCGGCGTGAGCCTGGTTCGCGACCCGAATATCACCGCGGTCGGCTTCACGGGATCACTTGTCGGTGCCACGGCCCTCATGGATGCGATGTCGAGTCGAGCTACGCCCATCCCCTTCTATGGAGAACTCGGGAGCATCAATCCGTTTGTCATCACCGAGGGTGCTCTTCGTGAGCGCGCTGAGTCGGTGGCAACCGATCTTGCGGGGGCCCTCCTGGGCCGAGCCGGGCAGTTGTGCACAAAGCCCGGCATCGTGCTCGTGCCTCGCGGCGAAGCAGGCGACGCGTTCGTGGACCAGCTCGGCGCTCTCATCAATGCTGCACCTCCCCAGGCGCTGCTCAACGAGCGCATCTACGCGGCCTACCCCGAGCACGACGAGACCGGCAGCACTGGATTTTGGGTCACACCGCGCCTCGATATCCGCGACACCATTGATGTCACGACCGTCGAGGAGTGCTTCGGACCGACCACTCTCGTTACGCGGTACGACGGCAGTGCCGAACTCTTCGCAGCCGTCGCCGATCTCCCGGCTTCGCTGACGTTCACCATCCATTCCTCGACCGACGAAGACGCCAGTCTCGTCGCGGACCTGGCGATTGCGGCTCGTCGCCTGGCCGGACGCATCGTCTTCAACGGAGTTCCCACGGGTGTCGCCGTCACCTGGTCTCAGAACCACGGTGGCCCTTGGCCCTCGACCAATAGCGTCCACACCTCGGTGGGGGCAACTGCCATCCGTCGATTCCTGCGCCCCCTCGCATGGCAGAACGCGCCGGAAGCGGTGTTGCCTGTCGAGCTACGTGAGGTGACGGCGGGCGTCATCCGCCGCGTCGACGGAACGCTGAGCATCCCCAGCGACGTTCCGGCTCTCCGCGAGTAGCTCCCTGTCGCCGAGGTCGCCGACTTTGCCCATGTTGGCGCGCAAGGATGGGTAGAGCTGGCGACCTCGGTGGCGCTTCGTGAGTCTCGCGCCTAGGGTGAGGTCATGAGGGAACGTCAGTGGATAACCATGGCAATTCTCGCGGGAGCCGCACTGCTGCTGACCGGATGCGCGTCATCCGCGTACCCAGCATTCGACCGAGAGCCCACCGTGGCGGATGAGTTGCCCTCGGACGCATCTTTCCTCGACGATGGCCAGTTCGATGACTTTGACCTCGACAGCCTGCGCTTCGTTGCTGACCACGGAGACGTGTCGCTGTACATCGTCCGATCGCTCGATGGCACGGCGTGCCTCTACGTTGCGGCGGAGCAGGATTCGGGAATCGCCTGCGGCGGCGTGGGCACCATCTCCATGCAGACTCCCGCCGGGAACTTCGAACTCGGTCCGGCTCCGATCGCGGAGAAGGATGGCTGGACCAGGCTGAGCGAGGACGTTCGAGTTCTCGGCGAGTAGAGGGCACGAACCCCTTACGTAAGCGACGCCCGGATTGCCGTCATGAGGCGCTCCAGCGTTGCAGCATCCTCGGCGGACAGCGCGCCGACGGCAGGCTCGCGCACCTCGCGCACCTGGCCGGGTGTCACGGCCCGAACGATCGCGATTCCGGCGTCGGTGATGCTCACGAGTTGCACGCGGCCATCGGCTGCCGAGCGTTCGCGCGTCACCCATCCCGAGCGCTCCAGGCTCGCGATCGCGTGGGTCAGCCGACTTGTGGAGTACCCCAGCTGATCGGCGAGCTGCGACATGCGAGTCTCCCCCGCACGACCCTCGTAGAGGAACACGAGCAGCCGGTAATAGGCGTGCGGGATGCCGCCGTCCCGGCGCGACTGACGGTCGAGGGCCTCTTCGATCGAGTGCGTCGCAAGCACGAGCGAACGCCAAGCGCTCTTCTGAGCATCGGTGAGAGACATGATCCGATGGTAGCGGAATAGTTTAACTCTCAACTATGTTGAGTCAGTCATGAACAACCTCCTCGCCGCAGATACCTCTATGGGACCGGTCACCTTGCGCGTCGGCAACCTCGACGCGATGACCGCCTACTACCGCGACGCCGTGGTGCTCCGCGTGCTCGACGAGACCGCAGACACCGTCGTGCTCGGCCGCGGAACGACACCCGTCGTCATCCTGAAGCACGCACCCGAACTCAAGCACGCAAGCCCGCGGGATGCCGGACTCTTCCACACCGCGATCCTCTTCGACACCGAGGAGGCGCTGGCCGCATCCGTTTACTCCGTCGCCCAGAAGTACCCCAACACCTTCACGGGCAGCTCGGACCACCTCGTGAGCAAGGCCTTCTATTTTTCCGATCCGGAAGGCAACGGCGTCGAGCTCTACTGGGACCGCGAGCGCAGCAGCTGGAGTTGGACTCACGGCACGATCGAGATGGGCACCATTTACCTCGACCCGAACGTGTTTCTCCAAGAGAACCTCAGTTCGGAATCCGTGACCGAGCCTCTCATCGGCGGCGCGCAGGTTGGCCACGTTCACCTCCAGGTAGGGGATGTCGCGAGCGCGCGGGAGTTTTACGTCGAGCGACTCGGTTTCGAGGAAACCGTCTCCTTCGCCGACTCCGCACTCTTCGTTAGCGCTGGCGGCTATCACCACCACATGGCGATGAACACCTGGAACAGTCGCGGCGCGGGCCCACGCCTCCCCGCGCTCGGACTCGCGCAGGTAGACATCACGGTTCCCGAAGCGGATGACGTGGGCGCGCTGATCGAGCGCATGCGGCACTTCGGTGTCGAAACCCGTGACGACGGGCAGACCGTGAGCTTCGACGATCCGTGGGCGAATCTCATTCGTGTGGGCGTCGCGGGGAGCGAAAAGTAGCACTATTTGGCGGCGATCGGTACCCAACCGGGCTCTCGCGCGCGTTCTCCTATTGTTGAAGCGTCTAGACAGACGACCGACGCAGGCTGAACGCGCACGGAGGATCCCATGACAGACGAGCTCGCCAACAGCACACCACAAGAAGCCCCAGCAGCACCGACCGATCGGGCTCGCAAGCGCTGGCTACTCCCCGTGATCATTGGCGGAGTGGCAGTGGTTGTTCTCGGAGGCGTTGGCATCGCGTACGCCACGATCTCATCCCAGCACACCCCGACGAACACGGTGTCTCACTATCTCGACGCTCTTATTGACGGGGATGCCGAGGGCGCGCTTGACAGCCTCGGCGACATCCCGAAAGACCAGCGACAGCTACTCAGCGACTCGGTCTTCTCGCAGGCGACCGATCGGATCACCGACTACACGATCACCACAGAGACCGTGGACGGGGAGAAAGCGACGGTCACGGTCGAGATCGAACAGGGGGGCGAGGCGTCGACCCATGACCTGGCACTTTCTGCCGGAGACCGCGAGATGGGTCTGTTCACGAACTGGAAAGTGGACCCGGCCTCGCTTCCCACCGTGCAGGTTTCCTTCTCGGGACCCGAGGGATTCGGCGTCGCGGTAAACGGAGAAGATGTAAGCGCCGCGACTGCTGAAGCATCCCCGATGTTCCCCGGCACGTACGAGTTCGAGCCGATCTCGCCCTCCGAGATGTACGCCACTGCGCCCGTGTCGCAGACAGTAACGCTCGACACTGTCGGCGAGGCCGTGCCCATCGCGCTCAGCGCGACGCTTAGCGAAGAGGGCGTCGCCGCCGCCCAGGCCGCGTTCAATGCGCACCTGGATCAGTGCCTCGCGGCGACCACGATAGTTCCCGGCAATCGCTGCGGCTATGGCATGAGACCGGTGCCGGGCTCGAACTACTCGAACGTCAGATGGACCGCCACGGAGCGGCCCCAGGTCGACTTCCCCGCGTGGACCGAGGAAAAGGGCTGGGAAGTCCAGCTGATTTCGTCCGGTGATCTTCGGATGGACGGGGACTACACCGACAGCGAGGGCGGCGGAATCGTCTTCGTCGATGTCACCACCTACACGCCCAAGGGCGGGGTAACGTTCGACGCCGACGGCAACGCCGTGTACACGAGCACCTACAAGGACGAGTAGGAGCTAGCCGCCGAGACGCTCGTCGAGTTCGCGGATAACATCCCACGCGCCCTCTTCGGCGTTCGACAGCACCGCGATGTCGAGATTCTCGTCGAGGTAGTGGCGGATGATGCCTGACGCACCGTTGTTGATGCCGTCCTTGTAATACGAGCGCACCGAGCCGTCTTCGTTCATGTCGAACTCGAGCCCGAGGCCGTACCAGGTCTCTTCGTCGTGCTCGACCTGCGGCACGAAGAACTCCTCGGTGTACTCCGCGTTGAGCAGTTCGCCACCGCGCACGGCTTGAATGAAGCGCACCAGGTCGGGCGCGGTGACGTGCGCACCGTCCGCGGGCGACCCGATGGGCGGGTAGCTGTAGATGTTCGAGACCCACGTGCCATCAACGAGGTCCCAGCCCTCGGCGACGCGAGGTGCGGCATCCCGTCGGTCGTAAAAACCGGAGTCGACCATGCCCGCCTTTGTGAACACCTCGTCGAACACGTACTGGCGGTACGGAACACCCGTGACCTTCTCGAGAGCGAGGCCCGCGAGGATGTAGCCGACGTTGCAGTACCTGCAGTCGACGCCCGCGGCAGCGAGCGGCTCCTTGTACGCGAACTGCGGCAGGTAGTCCTTGGTCTCGGTGATCGAGTAGTTCGGCGTATCAACGAACAGGTCTGAGTAGACCTCGCCCGCCTCCTCGTCCGCGTCATCCGCGATCCCGCTCGTGTGCGTCAGGAGGTGCAGCAGCGTGACGTCCGCACCGATCGTCGTGCCTTCGAGGTCGACGTAGTGGTGGATGGAGGTCTCGAGGTCGAGCTCACCCTTCGCGACCTGCTGCAGCACTGCGACACTCGTGAAGAGCTTGGTGATGGATGCCACGTCGAAACGGGTATCCATGGTGTTCGGGATGCCCCAGCGCTGGGTCGCGAGGCCGGTTGCCGACTCGAACACGGTGGAGTTGCCGCGCTTGATAAGCACGGTGCCGCTGAAGTCGTTATCGGCGATGAAGTCGGAAAGTCCCGTGGTATCCATGCGTCGAGCCTATCGAGGACTAATGCAGGAAGACCTGACCGATCGCGATGACAAACGCGCCCACGATGATCAGAAACGAGAGGCCGATGAATCCGAGCACGAGCCAGACGATCTTCGGAACGCGCTTACGCAGGCGGCGTCCCTCTGGCGCGACCTGGCCGAAGTCGAGAGTTGCGGCTCGGTCATCCTTATAGCGGTCGGTCTGATTCCACGCCTTGGCGCCGACAGTCTCGCGGATGCGATCGAAGCGAGCCCAGACCGCCGGATCTGTGAGGTCGAAACCGCCGGGCCGATAAACGATGAGCTGGTCGTCGCGGATCTCGACATCGAGGTCGCCGGTCTCGTCGATGAGCAATCCCATGAGGTCCGGAGTGAACACGTAAAGCGCGTCCCGCTCGTAGCCGGCCGGCACGTAGAGACGGAAGTGACTGGTGAAGTCGCCCTCGAGGGACAGAGTTTGGGATGCCTTGGGCTTCTTCATGAGGCTCGAGAAGGGTCCGCGATCGTTGGACTTGGCATCCAGAATCATCTGCGGCAACCGCGTCGGGAGGGTGATCGAGAGGTAGCCGAGGTCAACGCTCTGCTGAGGAGTGGACACGGTGACCGACGTCGTGACCGTCCAGCCGCCGCGCTGCTCGACCTTCGCCGCGGTGTTGGACCCGCCAGTGATGCGGCCAGCTTCCCATCCGGGACCGGCGATCTTGTCGTGAACGATTCCGTTCGATGCCTGCTCCCACAGGCTCGGGCCGAGGGCAGGCGGCGCTGCGGTCGGCGAGTACGTCCAGCCGTTGGCTTGGGCGAAGGCGGCGAGATCTTTGGATGCTGCGAGGGCGTCGAGTCCGGTGGTCACGTGACCCACGTTACTGCGCGGCTCGGTCGCTGAGCTCGTCGAAGCGCCCTTCGACAGGCTCAGGGACCGGGGCCTGTCGCCTGCCAGGCCCTTCGACAGGCTCAGGGACCGAAGCGCAGGTATCGTGAGGGGATGTCTCTCGCACGCCGGCTCAGTCGCCTCGCGATCATTCCGACCGGCCTGATCCTGCTCGTGCAGGCGAAGCGGCTCCGACGCGATACTCCCCTGCTCCCGGATGCGGCGCAGCCGTGGACGGGCGACGTCTCGGGCGACGACCCGCAGTCTCTGCTCGTGCTCGGGGACTCAACCGCGGCGGGGGTCGGTGCCCCGACTCAGGATGAAGCCCTGCCCGGGAACCTCGCGCGCGCCCTGTCCGTGCGCACGAGCCGCGGCATCCGCTGGCGCGCCCTCGGCGAGAACGGCGCGACCGCTCGCGACATCGTCGAGCGCTACCTCGACGAGGCGACGGACACGAGCTATGACTTCGTGTTCCTGACGATCGGGGCGAACGATGCGCTCGGCATCCGCTCCCGCCGCGCGTTCACAAAGGACATCCGCACGATTCTCGAGCGCTTGCGCGCAGCCTCTCCCGAGGCCGCGATTCTCGTCTCGAGCTTGCCCGCTTTCACGCGCTTCGAGCTGCTGCCGAACCCGCTGCGCTGGAACCTGTACCTCCACTCGATGAGCCTCGAGGATGCCGCACGCTCGGTCGTGGCGCGCATGCCCGGCGTGCATATGTCCCCACCGCCTCCGCCCTATACCGAGGGATTCTTTGCGACCGACCTGTTCCACCCGAGCGCGAGCGGCTACCGAGACTGGTCCCGGTTCGCGATCGAGGATGCGGTGGCCTCCGGCGTTCTCTGACCTGACGTTCGCGCGACCACGAGGCAGGCGATCACAACCACGAGCACCAGCGAGCCCATGACCCAGGCAAGGCCCGAATAGCCGGCGAGTACCAGGATCGGGCCAGCGGATGCACCACCAACGGCGCCTGCGAGGCTCATGATGGTGTCGCTCCTGCCCTGCACCTTGAGTCGCGTAGCTCCCGTCACGAGGTCCGAAACGAGAGCGGATCCGGACACCGTCGCAGCACTCCACCCCAGACCGAGAAGGATGAGGGCGACCAGCACCGCAGTCTCGTTCTCGGCACCGAACCCGATAGCGAACACCGCCGCCCCCAACAGAGCTTGACCGACGAGGATGAGCGGGATGCGGCCCCACCGGTCACTCGCCCAGCCGAACACGGGAGACAGCGCGAACATCCCGGCGACGTGAAGACTGATCGTGAACCCCACCAGGGTGAGGCTCGCACCGTGGTTGGTGAGATGCACCGGTGTCATAGACATGATGGCCACCATGACGGCATGGCTGAGCGCGATCGAGCCGATCGCAAAGGCGAGTGCGGCGCGTCCTCGCACGATGCCCGCATCCGCTGCCGCCCGCTCGACGGGGCGAGCGCGGGCGAGTGTCAGCGGATCGGGCCGCAGCGTGATGAGGTACAGCACCATTGCTGAGAGCTGCGCGACGATCGCGATGACGAATGAACCGGTGTGGTCGGGCAGGGCGAGCGCGTTCTGGATGATCACGCCTGGGCCGAACAGGTTGGGTCCGGCAACGGCGCCAAACGTTGTCGACCAGACAACGAGGGAGAGGTCGCGTCCTCGACGCTCGGGGGTCGCGATGTCGGTCGCGGCGAATCGCGCCTGAAGCCCGACGGCCGTGCCGACGCCAAGGCCTGCGAATCCGAGCAAAAGCAGCGGAAAGAACCCCAGCCCGGCCGCGACAACGGTGAGCACCGATCCGGTAGCTGCAGTCGCCGCACCCACTGCGAGTGCGGGACGGCGCCCGAGCCGGTTGGCAAGTCGAGCCAGCGGGATTGCAGCGACCGCTGCACCCAGGGTGCTGGCCGTGGCCGCGGCCCCGGAGAAGGCATCCCCGGCCATCTCGGCCGCAATGACCGCACCCATCGCGAGCGTTGCTCCCTGGCCGAGCCCTGCGAGCACTTGGCCCGCGACGAGCGTGCGCACGATCGAGCTCTGCTGATGGGTCATGCCTTCCATCATCCTGCGTTCGAACCGGTCGCGAGTGCTCAAGTTTCGCCCTTATGAGCGCTGATAAGGGCGAAACTTGAGCACTCGCGACCGTATTTCACCCGGGATGCACGACGCCGGGCACCGGGTAGAGTTAACTCATCCACCCGCGCAAACTCTGGGGAGTGTCCAGTGCCCACAATCATCGTTGAGGTCATGCCCAAGGCTGAACTTCTCGACCCTCAGGGCAAGGCCGTCACCGGCGCCCTCACCCGTCTCGGCAAGAGCCAGTTCACCGGTGTTCGCATCGGCAAGCGCTTTGAGCTGACCGTCGACGGACCGGTGGACGACGCACTGCTCGCCGAGGTCAAGACCCTCGCCGACGACATGCTCGCCAACACCGTGATCGAGGATGTCATCAGCATCTCCGTTCTTGATGAGGGCTCCCGCTAGTGCGCATCGGAGTCGTCACCTTCCCGGGTTCGCTCGACGACCGCGACGCCCAGCGCGCGGTGCGCCTTGCCGGTGCCGAGCCTGTCGCGCTCTGGCACGGCGACCACGACCTCAACGGTGTCGACGCTCTCGTGCTTCCCGGCGGCTTCAGCTACGGCGACTACCTGCGCTGCGGTGCGATCGCGGCACGCTCGCCCATCATGAGCGAGGTCATCGACGCGGCAAACGCGGGGATGCCTGTGCTCGGCATCTGCAACGGCTTCCAGATTCTCGTCGAGGCACACCTGCTGCCCGGTGGCCTCATCCGCAACGACCACGGCGACTTCGTGTGCCGCGACCAGGTGTTGCGCGTCGAGAACACCTCGACCGACTGGAGCAACGGGTTCTCCGAGGGAGAGGAAATCGTCATCCCCCTCAAGAACGGCGAGGGCGGCTTCATCGCCGACCAGGAGACGCTCGACCGTCTCGAGGGTGAGGGCCGCGTGGTCTTCCGCTACGTCGACGTGAACCCCAATGGTTCGCTCAACAACATCGCCGGCATCTCGAACGAGCGTGGCAACGTTGTTGGCCTCATGCCGCACCCCGAGCACGCGACCGAGGAAGGCTTCGGCCCGGACACATCGCTCGCCATGCGCTCGGGTGTCGACGGACTCACCTTCTTCACGAGCGCCATCTCGGCACTCGTCTCTCGCTAGCTTCCCGCCGCGGGTCGCGGCTTCCCATCGCGGGTCGAGCTTGTCGAGACCTGCCGAGCTCGTCGAGGCCCGCTAGAGCATCTCGACGAGTTCGATTGGTTTCGACAAGCTCAACCCGCTTCAGAAACGAAGGGCCACCCTCATGACCCCCAAGCAACTGTTCCGCGCGGCGGCCATCGCCGAAGCGATCACCTGGACGCTTCTCATCAGCGCCCTCATCATTCGCGGCGCCACGGGGTGGGCACTCGGCGTGACGATTGCTGGCGGCATCCACGGCTTCGTGTTCCTCGCCTACGGAGCCACCGCGATCATCGTCGCCATCAATCAGCGTTGGAACCTCGGGGTTGCCGCGCTCGCGATCGTGAGCGCGGTCGTCCCGTACGCGACGATCCCGGCCGAGATCTGGCTCGCGCGCAGCGGCCGCCTCGAGGGCGCGTGGCGCAAGGATGCGACGGACGACCCCCGCGATCAGTTCTGGCTTGATCGCCTCGCGCGCTGGTTCATCCGCCACCCGCTGCTTCTCGTGATCATCATCGCGGCCGCGGTGGTCGTGCTGTTTGTGGTGCTGCTCAACGTCGGGCCGCCGCAGTTGCCTGGTAAGAACTAGAAGCCAGCGATCGGCTTGACCAGCCTGATCCGCTCGCGCGCTCCCTCAGCGCTCACATTCGCCGGTATTTGACGCGTCAGAAAACAATTCCGTCAGTATGCCAACATTATTGGTGAGTCACGAGGGCGGATGCCCCAGAACGGAGTTGTTCCTGTGAGCGAACGAATCACGCCAGAGTCACTGCTCGGCACTGTGCTCGACCACCCCGAAGCTCGAATGATCTTCCAGCGGGCTCTCCCCGGAGTGGCCAACTCACCCCTCATCCTGCAATTGCGCAACTTGCCGATCCGCGGCATGGTCGACCGCAACCCTGCCTTGCGATCCGACCCCGAAGCGATCGAGCGACTATGGGCCGACCTTGGCGCAATCGAGGCCGAGATTCCCGAGCACATCGAAGTGCCTCCCGTCGAACCCGACCTGAGCTACGAACCCGCGGACACTGCTCGGCGTGAGGCCCAGCACCCCACGACGGGATCACTGTGGCACCCGTTCGAGATCGTGATCGCCGGGCCGAGTCACGGCAATCCGTTCGTCGACGTCGAGCTCACGGCGACCTTTGTTGATCCTCAAGGACAGGATGTCTCGGTCGGGGGTTTCTACGATGGCGACGGCACCTACCGCCTGCGACTCTTGCCGCCGGCGACAGGGTCGTGGTCTTTCACGACGAGCTCTACCGCGACCTCACTCGATGGCATCGAGGGAAGCTTCGAGGTCACCGAATCGGACGCGGTTGGCCCCGTACGGGTCGACGGATTCCATTTCCGCCACGCCAACGGCGACCGCCACATCCCGCACGGCACGACCGCCTACGCGTGGACTCACCAGCCGGAAGCACTTCAGGAACAAACACTCGCGACGCTCGCTGAGGCTCCGTTCACCAAGATCCGCATGTGCGTTTTCCCCAAGTCGTACCTCTACAACTCGAACGAACCGGACCGATTCCCGTTCGAGGCCGACGGCCAGGGTGGATGGGACACCACGCGCTTCGACGTCGAATACTGGGCCCACCTAGAGAAGCGAATCGGTGACCTCGATGCCCTCGGCATCCAGGCAGACATCATTCTGTTTCACGCATACGACCGGTGGGGCTTCTCGGACCTCGGTCGCGCAGCCGATGATCGGTACGTTCGATACCTCACTCGCAGACTCGCGGCACTGCCCAATGTGTGGTGGTCGATCGCTAACGAGTACGACCTCATGTCGTCCAAATCCATCGACGACTGGGAACGCCTCGCAGCGATCGTCGTGGCAGAGGATCACGCCGACCACCTGATCTCGATCCATAACTGCTTCGGGTTTTATGACTACACAAAGCCCTGGATCACGCACTGCAGCGTGCAGCGCATCGATGTCTACCGCACCTCCGAGAACACCGATCAGTGGCGCGAACAGTGGGGCAAGCCCATCGTGATCGACGAGTGCGCGTACGAGGGCGATCTCGATCAAGGCTGGGGAAATATCACCGGAGAGGAAATGGTCAGACGGTTCTGGGAAGGGGCGGTGCGCGGTGGCTATGTTGGCCACGGCGAGACCTACTACGAACCCGTCGACGAAGTGATCTGGTGGGCGAAGGGCGGCGAGCTTCGCGGCACGAGCCCCGCACGCATCGGGTTCCTCACCTCCATCATCGAAGACTCCCCCACGGGAGCGCTTGATCCACTGCCCTCTGAGTGGGATGCGCCATGGGGCGGCGTCGCCGGCCAGTACGTCATCATCTACTTCGGTTTCAACCGCCCGAGCTTCCGTACCGTGAGCCTGGCTCCTGGCCGCCCCATGCACGTGGATGTCATCGACACCTGGAACATGACAATCGACCGGCTTGAGGGCACGTTCGAAGGAACATTTACTCTGCCGCTCCCGGGTCGCCAGTTCATCGCACTGCGTCTCACCGCGGCCGACTAGCTCGTCGTCGCTCCTCCCCCCAGGCTGGTTCTGTTGCATAGTTGGGGTACTGAGCATTAGAGTCGGTGCGACAGGTCGACGGAGACTCGGCCGGGAGGATGATGATGGAGTCAATGGACGGCCGGGCCGATACCCCGGAGCTCGAGCAGCTTTATCGGGACTTCGAAGCGAACGACATGGCCCCGCTCTGGACCCAGCGCGACGACCTCATGCCGATGGTCCCATCGCCCAAAGCTGTTCCTCATGTCTGGCGATGGAACACCCTCTTCGACATAGCTGAGCGCTCGGGTGAACTCGTTCCCGTGGGGCGCGGAGGAGAGCGCCGCGCGATCGGCCTCGTGAACCCGGGACTCCCCGGAACCGCCCACGTCACCCCCACGCTCTGGTGCGCCATCCAGTATCTGGGCGGACACGAAACCGCGCCGGAGCACCGCCACAGCCAGAATGCGTTCCGGTTTGTCGTCGAGGGCGAGGGCGTGTGGACCGTCGTCAACGGTGACCCCGTGCGCATGAGTCGAGGTGACCTGCTGCTCACCCCTGGCTGGAACTTCCACGGTCACCACAACGACACACCGAACCCCATGGCCTGGATCGACGGACTCGATATCCCGTTCTCCAACTACACCGATGTCGGGTTCTTCGAGTTCGGCAGCGAGCGTGTCACCGACGAAGCTTCTCCCGAGGTATCGCGCGCCGAGCGCCTGTGGGCCCACCCAGGACTCCGTCCACTTTCGGGACTGGACGACAAGATCAGCTCCCCGCTCTCGGCCTACCGTTGGGAGCACACGGATGCCGCACTGCGCGAGCAACTCGTCCTTGAGGACGAGGGCTTCCCCGCGACCGTCGAGACGGGGCACGCCGCCATCCGGTACACGAACCCGACGACCGGGGGCGATGTCATGCCTACAATCCGTTGCGAATTCCACCGCATCCGCGAGGGCATCACGACACCGCTGCGGCACGAGGTCGGCTCATCGGTCTGGCAGGTCTTCGAGGGCTCGGGATCCGTCACTCTCGGCGAGGAAACCCACACACTCACGAAGGGCGACCTGTTTGTCGTGCCGAGCTGGGTGCCATGGTCTCTCAAGGCTGATACGGAATTCGACCTATTCCGCTTTAACGACGGTCCGATCATCGACCGTCTCGGCTTTACCCGCACCTACGTTCCATCCAAGGAGAACAACCGATGAGACTCGCCACCCTTCGCACCGCCCAGGGGACGATCGCCGTTCGCATTGATGAGCAGGATGCTGTCGAAATCACCGGCACAGCCGATGTCGGCGCCCTCCTCTCCGACCCGGGCTGGCAGGAACGCGCCGCGCACGCCGACGGCCCGACCCGACCGCTCTCCCAGATCCGAGACGAGGAGTGGGCACCCGTCGTCCCTCGCCCGGGAAAGATCGTGTGCGTTGGACTCAACTACCGCAACCACATCCTCGAGATGGGACGCGAGCTTCCCGAGCACCCCACCCTCTTTGCCAAGTATCCCGAGGCTCTCATCGGCCCGTACGATCCGATCGCACTTCCGGCCATCGCCGCAGATGCGGTGGACTGGGAGGCCGAGCTCGCCGTGATCATCGGTTCGAAGGCCCGCAACCTGAGCGTCGAGGAGGCCGGAGCGGCAATAGCCGGCTACTCAGTGATTAACGACGTCACGATGCGCGACTACCAGTACCGCACGCCCGAGTGGTTCCAGGGCAAGACCTTCGAGGCGACCGCGCCCTTCGGCCCGGTGCTCGTGACGAGCGATGACTTCACGCTCGGCGGCATGCTGCTCGGAGCGGTCGATGGAGAGACAGTGCAGCAGACCCCCACCGACGATCTGGTTTTCGGTCCCGCTGAGCTCGTCTCGTACATTTCGCAGATCTTCACCCTGCAGCCCGGCGACGTCATCGCTACGGGAACTCCCGGTGGCGTGGGACACGCTCGCAAGCCCGCCCGTTACCTCGCTCCGGGCCAGCAGCTCCTAACCTCCGTTGAGGGGATCGGCGAACTTCGGAACTCCGTGATTGCTGGCGAATAGCCGATGGTCGCCCGCACAGACAACGTCACCGATCCCGCCATCCGAGATGCGCTGCTGCTCGCGCGTCGCGGTCAGGCACGCTGGGCCCGCGCGCTCGGCGACCTGCGGGACGACGAGCTCGACAAGCCGTCGTTGCTGCCGGGTTGGTCTCGGCGCCACGTCATCGCTCACGTCGGGTTCAATGCCCGCGCGATAGCCCGCCTCGTCGAGTGGGCGCGCACGGGGGAAGAGAACCCGATGTACGCCTCGCCCGAGCAGCGAGGAGAAGAGATCGACTTCGGCGCAACGCTTCCCGCCGATGCCCTGCGCAACCTGTGCGCGCACGCATCTATTCACCTCAACGTCGAGTGGCGCGATCTTCCCGAAAAAGACTGGTCGAACATCGTCCGCACGGCGCAGGGCCGCCTGGTCCCGGTGTCGGAAACGGTCTGGATGCGCACTCGCGAGGTGTGGATCCATGCGATCGACCTCAATACGGGAATCGGTACTGACGATTTTCCTGACCACCTTGTCGACCTGCTTCTTGATGACCTGCTCGCCGTGTGGCGCCGCAAGCGTTCAGATTCAGATCGCAATGTCGTGCTCCACCCCACCGACCGAGAGCAGAGCTACAGCGTCCTTGAGATTCAGGGGCCGGACGACCTCGTCGTTCACGGAACAGCTGCAGACATCGTCGGCTGGGGAATCGGTCGCACCCGACGCGGCGTCACGACGCCCGATGGATTGGCCGCGGAAGCGGCGCCAGGCTGGCTCTAGTCCCTGGGCGCGGCGAGCACCTTGAGGATGAGACCCCGCAAAGTGTCACGTTCCTCCGCCGAGAGTGCGTCGGTGAGCAGGTGCTCGACCTGTTCGGCCCGCGGTCGTAACTCGTCGAGGCTCGCTGCCCCTTGCACGCTCAGCACCAAGCGATTCCGGCGCCGATCGACCGAGTCGCGTTCTCGGTCGATGAGTCCGTTGCGCTCAAGGCGACTAACGAGATCGGCGATCGTGGATCGATCAAGGTCGAGTTCCTCGCAGAGTTCCTGTTGACTCGCGCCGGGTTTGCGCGCCAGCACTGTCAGCACTCCAAACTGCACGCTTGAGATGGATGCGGAGACGTGCCGCTGCCAGACGGCAACATGCACCTGCTGAGCACGCCGGAACAGAAAGCCCGTGTAGTGCAGCGGTTCTGGTTCGTTATCCGGGATCGAGGCGGATTCACTGTCGGTCATCGTCACCCATTCTGGTGCGTCGCGCCGATCAGCGCTCAATGCGGTGCGGCAATTCCGTCGGAATCCACTCCGTGGCCGCTTGTCCCGTTGTGACGCTGTGACCGACGAAGAGATAGCCGTCGTCGCCTCGACGACGGCGCAGCCACTGCGGCATCACGGGCATGCCGGTAGCGAGCACGAGAACGTCGAGGGACGGTCCCGCGAAGCCGACGCTCGCGATGTGCGCGTTGGGAAGCACGATCGACTGCTCAGGCAGGAGCTCGCCCGTTGCGGAGTAGACATCCACGCGACCCTGATCAAACACCGTCACCCAGACACGACCGTCGGCATCCACGGCAATACCGTCGGGCATCCCACCGATCACGGCAAACACCTCTGGTGGCCCGATGATGTCGCCGTAGTCTCGCCGTGTGATCGTTCGAGCTGCCGTGTCGGCGTGGAACATCGTGAGTCCGTCTGGCGACCAGGCTATGCCATTCGATATCCCCAGAGTGTCGTCGATGATGGTCACCCGTGCGTCGTTTTCGAGCCGCAGAAGCAGCTGGTGTCCATCGGGGCCGCTCGTGTTGAGGGTGCCGATGACAAGTCGACCTTGAGGATCGATATGCCCATCGTTAAACCGTTCACTGTCTCCCAGCAGCGGCGGTGTCGCTGAGACGATCCCCAGCTCGCTCACTGTTGCGAGCGAACGCCCGAGGCCACAGATCCACCCACCGGCCGCCGAAGGGAGGGCGCAACCTAATTGATCACCCAGGTCGAAGATCGACTTCATTCGCACGGAGCCGCCGTCAACAGCTGCGACGTGCAGCAGGCCCAGCTCAATATCGACCCACGACAGCTGTTCGCCCGTTGACCTCCAGATGATCCCCTCCGGCAAGATTCCGCGAGCTGCCGCGACCCGCTCGAAGTCCTTCACATTTGTCACCGGCAACTCCTTCGTTGGGGTAAAGACTAATTTTTCATTAAAGCTTATGCATGGTCGGTTTAAGAGTTATGCTGACCGAGCACTCAGTTTAAGGATGCACAATGGTGAGCACCCGCGGACCACGGCCCCACAGCTAACAGCCCGCCAGCGGAACCGCCCCCAAACAACGAAGTTAGGACGGAATGATGAGCAAGTACACACGCTTTCTCGCAGCGGCTGCGGCCGGCGCGTTAGCTCTATCCCTCGCGGCATGCTCGAGCGGGACTACTCCACCGCCGACAAGCGACACTGCAACAGCTCCACTGCTGACGCTCGGCCAGTTCGTCGAACCCGCGTCGTTTGACCCCGCCACGGCTCAGGAGGGCAATGCCTTCCCTTACTACCAGGCCGTCTACGACGCACTCATCAAGCGCGCGCCCGACGGCTCGCTTGAGCCGTTCCTGGCGACCGAGTGGACCTACAACGATGACCTCACGGAACTCACGCTGACCCTCCGCGATGATGTCACCTTCACCGACGGGACCGCATTCGACGCTGACGCCGCTGTCGCTAACATCGAGCACTTCCGTACCGCAGGAGGACCGCAGACCAACCAGGCCAGCGCGATCGAGTCCGTCTCGGCTCCCGATAAGACAACCTTGGTCATTTCCCTCACCGAGCCGGACCCCGCTCTCGAGTACTCACTCGCAAGCTCCCTGGGTCTCATGGGGAGCCCCGACGCGCTCGGCTCGGAAGACATCGCGTCAACCCCCGTTGGCTCCGGCCCTTACACGCTCGACAACGCGATCGTCGGTTCCGAGTACACCTTCGTGCGCAACGATGACTACTGGGGTGACGCACTCCCCTACGACTCGGTGAAGTTCCTTCTGCTCACGGACGAGACGGCTCGCATCAACGCACTGCGTTCTGGGCAGATCAACGCGGGCATCTTCACGGTTCCCACATCAGTGGCCGAGCTTGAGGCATCCAACTTCGAGGTGCTCTCCCAGACCCTCGACTGGACCGGTTTCGTCTACTTCGACCGTGACGGCGTTCTCAACCCTGCTCTTGCCGACCCCCGCGTTCGCGAAGCCATCACGATCTCGATCGACAAAGAAGGACTGCTCGAGTCGGTTGGACAAGGCCGCGGAGAACTGTCAAACCAGATCTTCCCGTCCACGGCGCTGTCGTACAACGCGGAACTCGACTCGGACTCACGCTTCGATTACGACCCGGAGCGCGCTCGCGAACTGCTGGCTGAGGCGGGTTACGCCGAGGGATTCACGCTGAACATGCCCATCGGCCCGGTCTTCCCGCCCGCCCTGTACACGACCGTCGAGCAGAACCTCGCCGACGTGGGTATCACGATGACGCGCACTGAGTTTGGACCGGGTCAGCTGATTCCTGCTCTTCTTGGCGGAAAGCACGAGATCACGTACATGACCCTCGCGATGTTCAACGACTGGACCACGATTCGTCAGTACGTCGATGCCGATGCAGCGTGGAACCCTTTCGGAACGACGGATCCGGCTCTCTCTGCGCTGATCGACCAGTTCCAGGTCGCTGCATCGGACGACGAGCGCACCGAGATCGGCCAGCAGATCAACAAATACCTCGTTGACAACAGCTGGTTCGGAGTGTTCTCGCAGTCTCTCGCCGCGTATGCGACCGATGGATCGGTGGATGTCGAGCTGCAAGTGCAGCAGGCCGTCCCGTCGATCTACAACTACACCCCCGCCAACTGATCGAGTGTGGCCCGCTGCTAAAAGCAGCGGGCCACACCCCCACTCAAGAGGTTCCTCGTGCTCTCTTTCTTCGCCAAGCGCATTGCGCTCGCGCTCTCCCAGATGTTGGCGATCTCCGTCATCGCTTTCTCGCTGCTTTATCTATCGGCAGACGGGATCGCCCGAGCGATCCTCGGCGAACAGGCAACCGAAGCGCAGGTTGCGGCCAAGACGGTAGAACTCGGTCTCGACCGGCCGCTGCACGTTCGATACTTCGAGTGGCTCACTAGCGCTCTTACCGGCGATCTTGGACGCTCATACTTCACCCCCCAGGATGTCATCGACGCGCTGTTGACACGCCTGCCGGTCACACTCTCTCTTCTCATCGCGACGACCATCGTGGCCGCCATCATCGCGTTTGGCCTCGGCATTGCCGCCGCTGTCTACCGCGGCTGGCTCGACCGTGTGGTGCAGGTTCTTTCCGTTCTCGGGTACGCCATCCCCGGCTTCCTCGTCGCGCTCTTCCTGGTCGTGGTGTTCGCCATCAACCTCAAACTTCTTCCCGCAACCGGGTTCATTCCGCTGACGACAGATCCGGCGGGCTGGCTGAGAACGATGATCCTGCCGATCGCCGCTCTCTCACTGGGTGCGATCGCCGCGACTGCCCAACAGGTGCGCGGCGCCATGATCGACGTGCTTCGCGCCGATTACGTACGCACCTTGCGCAGCCGTGGTTTGAGCGAGCGCGAGATCATCTTCAAGCACGTACTGCGCAATGCATCCAGCACCGGCGTGACCGTGCTCGGCCTGCAGTTCGTGGGCCTGCTTGGTGGGGCGATCGTCGTCGAGCAGATCTTCGCTCTCCCCGGACTGGGCACGGTCGCCATCCAGTACACCTCCCGCGGGGATATCCCCGTGGTGATGGGACTCGTGCTTCTCACCGCCCTGATCGTCGCAACTGTGAACCTGCTCGTTGACCTCGCGGTCGGCCTGCTCAACCCGAAGGCGAGGATCTCATGAGCACCTCCACCCCTAAGCAAACCGTGCGCGATTCCGCGCTGAGGCGATTCCTGTCCAACCCGCTCGCCTTCCTGGCTAGCTCCATCCTCCTGATCATCATCGCGGCAGCGCTGCTCGCTCCCGTCTTGTCGCCTCAGGATCCGAACTTCTCCGCTATTCGCGACGCGTTCCTGCCCCCGTTCTCGCCTGACCACCTTCTCGGTACAGACTCTGCTGGCCGGGATGTCTGGGCCCGCCTTCTCTTCGGCGCGCGGATCAGCTTGGCGGGAGCAGCCCTCGCCCTCGTGATTGCGGCCCTCATCGGAATCCCCTCCGGTTTGCTTGCGGGATACTACGGTGGCTGGTTCGACTCGGTATCGACTTGGACAACCAACCTCGTGCAGTCGCTCCCCGGCATCGTCGTGCTGCTGGCCGCTCGCGCGGTCCTCGGCCCCTCCATCTGGTACTCGATGCTGATTTTCGGCGTCATCCTTTCCCCCGGCTTCTACCGAGTCGTGCGCACCGCCGTGATCAATGTGCGCAACGAGCTCTATGTGGATGCTGCACGTGTCTCTGGCCTGCGCGACACCGCGATCATCGGTCGCCACGTGCTCACCGTCGTTCGAGCACCCATCATCATCCAGGGAGCGCTGCTGCTCGGCATCGCGCTCGCGATCCAGTCGGGCCTCGAGTTCTTGGGTGTCGGCGACAACTCCATTCCGTCGTGGGGCAACATGCTCAACGAAGGCTTCCGCAACATCTACCGCGACCCGATCTCGATTCTGTGGCCGGCACTCGCGATTGGGCTCACCTGCGCAGCGCTCGTCATCATCGGAAACGGTCTGCGTGACGCTCTCGAGGAGCGTGGCACTCGCAAGGTGAAGGCGAGCAAGAGGGCGGCAGTCGTGCCCGTCGAGCCTGTTGCGATCGTCGCAGCGCGGCCCGAAGACGACGCCACTCCCGTGCAGGATGTCGCGCCCGTCCCCGATGCGATCCTGAGCGTGCGCGACCTTAAGGTAGGCTACGGCGAGCGCGGCTCAGAGACGGTCGTCGTCAACAATGTGCGACTCGACGTGCGGCCCGGTGAAGTGCTCGGCCTGGTGGGAGAGTCCGGCTCCGGCAAGACTCAGACCGCCTTCTCCATCCTGGGGCTGCTCCCCGCAGGCGGCCGAGTCATCGAGGGGAGCATCCTCTTCGATGGCGAGGACCTTGCCCGCAAGTCGCGCTCGGCCTTCCGTGAGATTCGCGGCACCGGTATCGCGTATATCCCGCAGGAGCCGATGAGTAACCTCGATCCGTCGTTCAAGATCGGGTCACAGCTCGTGACGCCCATGATCCGCCGATTGAAGATCGACCGTCGGGAAGCCACGACGCGAGCACTCGAACTACTCGATCGCGTGGGCATTCGGGACCCGAAACGCACGTTCGATGCCTATCCGCACGAGATATCGGGGGGAATGGCACAGCGCGTGCTCATCGCCGGCGCAGTCTCGTGCCGCCCTCGGTTGCTCATCGCCGACGAGCCGACGACCGCGCTCGACGTGACCGTTCAGGCAGAGGTGCTGCGACTGCTCAGAGATCTGCAGGCCGAATCAGACATGGGAGTGATTCTCGTGACCCACAACTTCGGTGTTGTTGCCGATATCTGCGACCGAGTCGCTGTGATGAATAAGGGAACCATTGTGGAGATGAACGATGTCGAGTCGGTCTTTGCTCGACCAGCGCATCCGTACACCCAGATGCTTCTCGCATCCACTCTCGAGGGCGGCCCATCGCGGACTGAGCTCGACGCAGCAGAGGCTGGTGCCCGATGAGCGCGCCGCTGCTGAGCGTGGATGCCCTTGGAGTCGACTTCCGACGCCATCGCAAAACCTTCACCGCTCTGGAGAACATCTCTTTCGACATTCAGCCGGGCGAAACGCTGGGGTTGGTGGGAGAGTCCGGGTCGGGCAAGACGACCATCGGTCGCGCAATCCTGGGCCTCGTCAAGCCCAGCCGGGGTTCGATCGCGTTTGAGGGCCAAGACATCACTCATGCCTCGCGCACCCAGCGTCGACAACTGAGCCGAGATATCCAGGTCGTCTTCCAAGACCCGTACACCTCGCTCAACCCGTCACTGACGATCGAGCAGATTCTTGCCGAACCCTTGCGCGCGCAGGGCGTTAGCCGAGGAGATGCATCACGGCGGGTCAAGGAACTGCTCGACCGGGTGAGCCTTCCGGCCGACGCTGCCGAACGACTCCCCCGAGAGTTCTCGGGCGGCCAGCGGCAACGCGTCGCGATTGCTCGGGCGCTTGCTCTTCGCCCCAAGCTCATCGTCTGCGACGAGCCCGTGTCGGCGCTTGACCTCTCCACCCAGCAGCGTGTGCTCGACCTGTTCATCGAGATTCAGCGGCAGACCAACTGCGCGTACCTCTTCGTCTCGCACGACCTCTCGGTGATTCGTCACGTGAGTCACCGGGTGCTCGTGCTCAGTCAGGGAAGCCTGGTGGAGTCGGGCGGCGTAGACAAGATCACTTCTGATCCGGACCAGCCGTATACTCGCCGCCTCATGATGTCTGCGCCGATCCCCGACCCGGTTGCTCAGCGCGAGCGCCGCGCAGCACTCGAGCTGGTGCTCGCCGCTGAAGATAAGTCAGAGTAAGCGGATGACCCAGAAAGCAACCCGGCGCAGTCCTCGAGGCGAGTCACGCCGCGCCGAGATTATCGAAGCAGCCGCGGAGGAATTCGCTGTGCACGGCTATCACGGCGCTTCCGTCGCAGCCATCGCGGAGAAGGTGGGAATCACCCAATCTGGCCTTCTGCACCACTATCCGTCCAAGGAAGCCCTCATGGACGCGGTCGTGCAGAGCCGATTCGCCGACGACCTCGAACTCGTCACCCGGCTCACTGCTGGCGAGACCTCTCCCTTTGCGGCATACGACGCGCTCGTCTCCAGGAACACCGAGAACCGCACCTGGGTGCAGTTCCTCATGGTGATCACAGCGGAGGGACTCACGGCCGATAACCCCGCTCACGAGCTCATCCGTGCCCGCTATGACCGAGTTCGCGAGCAGATGCTCCAACGCATCTTGCTTCACGCGGGTGATGAGTTCGACATCCCGACGTGGATCGATCGCAAAGAGATCGTCTCCCTATTTCTCGCGGCGGTCGATGGCCTCCAGCTGCAGTGGCTGTACGACGACTCGATCGACATGCGCAAGCAGATCAAGCTCCTCATCGACCTGATGAATCGCGCACACGGCGACCAGCCTGCCAGCCCCAATTCCTGACTCACCACTCCTGAACTCTTCGGGCATCAACCAAGAAAGCTCTCATGACTGCGATCTACCAGACCCATACCGACGGGACCACATTCCGGGACCTCAACGGTAACGGCGTCATGGACCCTTACGAAGATCCTCGCTTGCCCATCGAGGAGCGCGTATCGGATCTCCTCGCTCGCATGACCCTCGCCGAGAAGGCCGGGCTCATGATCCACTCGATTGTGAGCGTGACGAGCGACGGCACCATCGACGGCCCCCCGATCATGCCGGGCCGCTTGGGCGTGAGCGAGTTCCTCGAGAATCGTCACGTCACACATCTCAACGTGCACCGCATTCCCGACCCGCGAACGATGGCCCGCTGGTCGAACGAGGTGCAGAAGATTGCCGCGAGCGCTCGATTGGGCATCCCGGTGACGATCTCAACCGACCCGCGCCACTCCTTCACGGAGAACTGGGGCGCTTCCTTCAGCGCGGAGCATTTGTCCGCCTGGCCCGAGCCCATCGGAATGGGGGCGCTGCGGGACGTGGATGCTGTGCGCGAGTTCGCCGACATCGCGCGCCGCGAGTACGTCGCGCTCGGCATCCGCTCCGCCCTTCACCCGACTCTGGATGTCGCCACCGAGCCTCGCTGGGCCCGCCAGTACAGCACCTTCGGTCAGAACGCGGAGCTCGTCGGACGCCTCGGGGTCGCCTACGTTGATGGCTTCGAGGGGGTCGACGGCCTCAACTCGACAAGTGTTGCGTGCATGGCGAAGCACTTCCCGGGCGGCGGACCTCAGCGTGGCGGCGAAGATCCCCACTTCGGCTACGGCCGAGAGCAGGACTACGAAGGCGGAATGTTTGAGTACCACCTCGCACCGTTCGAGCGGGTGTTGGAGCGCGGCGTCTCCGCCATCATGCCTTCCTATGGGGTACCGATCGGGCTGGAACTCAACGGCGAGAAAATCGAAGAAGTCGGCTTCGGCTTCAACCGCCAGATCCTCACGGGCCTATTGCGTGAACGCCTCGGTTATAACGGAGTGATCTGCTCCGACTGGGGCCTCATCACCGAATCCCGCATTGGTGAGAAGCAACTCCCCCCTCGTGCCTGGGGCGTCGAGCACCTTTCCGAGCTGGACCGCGTCGAGCGGGCTCTGCTCGCGGGTGTCGATCAGCTCGGTGGCGAAGATGACCCGAGCTGGATCATCGAACTCGTCGAGACCGGTCGCCTGTCAGTGCACGCAATCGACGCCTCCGTTCGCCGTTTGCTCGCCGTGAAGTTCGAGCTTGGCCTGTTCGATGATCCCTTTGTGAATGAGGATGCCGCGGTCGACATCGTAGGATCCTCCGACTTCCGCGCGGCCGGGCACCGCGCTCAAGTCGCCTCCGCAACCGTCATCGCGACCGAGAACACGACGTCCGTGCTGCCGCTCGCGGCCGGAATCAAGGTCTTCTCACCGGAGATACCCGCGACCGTGATTGAGGATGCCGGGCTCGTTTTCGCGCAGACCGCAGAGTCGGCAGAGGTCATCGTCACTCGCATCGCAGCTCCGTTCGACGCAAGAGACAACTTCCTGCTGGAGTCGGCGTTCCACGCGGGCAGTCTCGAGTTCGACGCAAGCGATGTTGCTCGGGTGAGCGAACTCGCCTCCGCCGCCCCCGTGGTACTCGTGGTGCACCTCGAACGACCAGCGCTACTTGCCCCCCTCTTGCCTCACGTCAACTCCGTTGTTGCGGTCTACGGGTCATCGGATAGCGCCGTGCTCGAAGCCCTCCGCCATCCGGATCGAGCGCGAGGGGTACTACCGTTCGATGTTCCCCGTTCGGTCGATGACATTCTGACGTCCCTTGTCGACGTTCCTGGCGATACGACTTCTCCACTTTTCAAGGCGGGCGTATGAGCAGCGTGGTCGGCCGGGTCGGCCCCGAGTTCGAAGAGGTCCTGAGCTACCTCGAAGGCGCGCTCACCGCCGATGCCGACTACTCATTCCAGCTCGCGGCCTACAGAGGTGCGGAACTGGTAGTCGACCTGCACGCGGGAGACGGCATCTCGGCCGACTCCCTCATGATTCCGTTCTCCACATCGAAGAACTCCATCGCGTTCAGCATCGGTCTGCTCGTGGACCGCGGAGCACTCGATCTCGATGCTCCCGTCGCGACGTACTGGCCCGAGTTCGCCGCCGAGGGCAAGCAACACGTTCTCGTGAGAGAGCTGCTCTCCCACCAGGCTGGCCTGCCCGAGGCAAAGCCGCGGATCACCGATGAGGAGTTCGCGGACTCCTCCCGGGCGGCAGCGCGACTCGCGGCGCAGCTGCCCTGGTGGCGGCCGGGCTCGACGTTCGGCTATCACGGCCTGACGATCGGCGTGCTCGGAAGCGAACTTGTTCGCCGAGTGACTGGCCTCACGATTCAAGAGTTCTTCGAGAAGGAGATTCGGGCGACTCGCGATATCGACTTCTACCTCGGGAGCTCGCGTGAACTCGAAGAGCGCGTCGTTGACCTGCAACCGATGATCATCGAGGGCGGCCCGGTTGACCCCCGAACGTTCCCCTTCCCTCGGCAACCGGGTCAGCTCGGTCGCGAGGTGTTCGCCAATGTCGCTATTCAGCGGACCGAAGAAGAAACACTCGCGCATTCACGCGCACAGCGTTTCGCGGCCAACCCGGCCGCGTACGCGACCGTTAGCGCTCGCGGAATCGCTGCGCTGTTTGCGGAGTGTGTCGTGGGAATCACGGGACCGGCGCTCGTGAGCAGCTCGACTCTTGAGCGCATGGCCCAATCGCAGGTGCGAGGAACCGATTCCGTGATTGGTATCGAACGGAACTACGGGGTCGTCTTCCAAAAGCCCACTCCCAACCTTGCTTTCGGAGGCTTCCGTGCTTTCGGGCACGATGGCGCTGGAGGTGCCTTGGGATTCCACGATCCCGACACCCAGATCAGCTTCGGTTACACCGTGCGCCGCACTCCTCCTCCCGGCGGTGCCGACTCCCGGGCTCTCGAGGTAGCGCGGATTCTCCAAAGCATCGCTCTGAGCCAGCCGCGGCAGTAGAAATCTTCGGGTCGGATCCGTGTGGTGTCACGGATCCGACCCGAACTAACGACTAGGGCAACGGAGCGTCGAGGTCGTTTAGACCTCAGGGCCATCCAGCGCGCGCCGCACCTCCTGCGCGAGCCGTGGAACCGTCGTTTCCTCGAACCACGGATTGCGGGACCGCCAGCCCCTAGCCAGCGGCGACGGGTGCACGAGCGGAAAGAACGGCAAAAACGTCTCGGCCGCCCGCACGGTCTCGGTCACGGACTGTCGCCCCCGCCCGTGCAGGTAGTACCGCTGCGAGTACGCGCCCACCAGCACCGTCAGGCGCACGTCGGTCAGCGCATCGAGAATACGCGGATGCCACAGCGGCGCGGCGTCCGGTCTCGGCGGCAGATCGCCACTGGCGCCTTTGCCGGGAAAATAGAAGTCCATCGGCAGAACGGCGAACTGCTCGGG
>Ga0247807_10000207_pt1 | contig 40725 bp, 62 predicted proteins | sample UWRJL074202C1_FD_179931 | JGI IMG/M metagenome (GOLD analysis project Ga0247807, IMG submission 179931) | Plant litter microbial communities from Arlington Agricultural Research Station in Wisconsin, United States - UWRJ-L074-202C-1 | ecosystem: Environmental > Terrestrial > Plant litter >...
AAACTCCAGAGATGGTGATCGATAGCCTCGACACCTCCTGGGCTTCAACCATTGCCGCACAACTTTATCTCGCAATGTATCGTGCTGACCTTAAGGCAGTCAATATTATCCTCGACCGTATCGACGGTAAACAGGTGCGTGAGATTGAGGTGCAGACAACACCTATCGAGGTTCGTACAGTCAAAGCGTCTGAAGCAAAAAACCTTCCTGATGGCGATGTCGTTCAGGTTGCTGGGGAAATGTTACTCCGTGATTACCAAGTGCCAGTCCTTCAAGCATTCGATGATGGTATCAAGCGTTTTTGTATCGTTCAGACACGTCGTTCTGGTAAAACCTGGCTTCACTGGCGGCTTATGATCCGTGAAGCGATCAAGAAAAAGGCCAACTACCTCTATGTTTTCAACTCAGAAAAGCAGTTGAAAGAGTCAATCTGGGAAGCAATCGACAATAACGGGGTCAACCTGATCGACTACGTGCCAAAGGAATTGGTCGCGAGTATTGAACAGGGCGACTTCCGTATTACGCTGAAAAACGGCAGCACGATTCGTCTCATGCTGGGTTCAAAGCCGGACAACCTTCGTGGTGCTAACCCTTACGGAATTATCCTCGACGAGTATGGTACTCTTGATCCAACTACCATTCAAGTCTTGACACCTATCCTTTCAGCCAACAAGGGTTGGTTGGTTGTGACCGGTACGCCGCGAGGCGACAACCATTTCAAGAAGCTGTACGACAGCGCCGAACAAGACCCTCGCTGGTACACTCACACTGTCAACGCCCTCCAGTCTGGCCTATTTACTACAGAGGAACTTGCTCAGATTCGTCAAGAGAGTATCGACTTCTTTGGTAATGAAGCATTCTTCCAACAGGAGTATATGAACAGTTGGATTAGTCCAAACTCCGGAAGTGTTTTTGGTGAACTTACAAATATAATGATTAATAAAGGCCACTTCAAATCTGTTAAATACGATAAAGACCTTCCAGTATATGCGACTTGGGATATTGGTAACGCTGACCACACTGTTATTATATTCTTCCAGATTGACAAACTCCAAGATATTAAAGTCATTGATTTCATTGAGGCGAGTCGTGTTAATGGAGGTGTTGAGTACTTCGTTCAAGAGATTGCGAAGAAGCAATACGCCATTCAGCAGCACTTCTTGCCGTTCGACGCTGAATACCACAAAGGCGCGCGCAACGAAACCTATGTCGGTGAGTTGAAAAAGCTCGGTGTTCGTAACTTTAAAGTGTTGAAGCGGGTTAACGAAACGGCTGACAAGCTCAACTTCCTTCGTACCGAGTTTAAACGACTCTATATCGACAATCACCTCGATCGCCTTATTGAGTGTCTTCGTGGAATGGAATACGAATGGAACGCTGCGAAACAGACGTGGTCAACCAAACCAACTCACAAAGGCGGATATAGCGACGTTGTGGACGCACTTTGTTATATGGCGCAAGCAAGTCGTGAGATCGATGGTGCGAACAAAAAGCCTTATAGCGGGAGCAAGATTGGCCGTGTCCGAACGACGCCAGGGCTTTACGGTTTCGGCAGCCGTGGCGGCGGTGGAGGGTATACGTTCTAATGGGTACTCGACTTGAGGAGATCTTGGCGAGAACACGGGATTTTGAGAAGCCAGTTGAACTGAAACCTGTGAAGCGACCGCTCCAAGAAATGGATATTTACGATATTCACGCCGCAGTACCTTTCGTTATGGATGCTATCGACACACCAGATCACTACGACATCTGGATAGGAAAGCAACTTCTCACCGATCTTACGCCAATACAGACACTAGGTGTTCTACGGAAGGTAAAGAACCAATTGATGCGCGAGGTGAATGAAGTGCAAGAGGAGATTGACCGTATTGAATTGCTTGAAATGTCGGTTGATGATCCTGCAGGAGATCGTCCGTGGCCCGTCTACTATGAATTGAGCGTTAAGCCAGAGAGGAAGCGTGTATGAAAGAATCAGATTTCGACAAAATAGTTGTAAAATACCTCAAATCTAAAGGTTGTCTCGTATTAAAGCTGACTCCTGGAGTGGCTGGAATACCTGTTGGTGTCAGCGACCGTGTGTTTTTTAAAGAAGGCTTCTATGGATTCTTTGAATTAAAGAAGAATGCCAAAGCGCCGTTCCGTCCGCTTCAAAAGGAGTTCCTTGAAAAGATGGACGAATGGTCATACGCCAAAGCTATCTACCCCGAGAATTGGGAAGAAACTAAAAAAGAATTAGATTGTATGCTTTAAATGCATTGACATCTAGCATTAAGCAGAGTACAATAAAACATACCAATTAAATAAAAGGAGTGAACACCTAGTGGCAAAGATTATTATGATTATTGGGGACAGCGGAAGTGGCAAGACATATAGTCTTAAAACTCTCCCCGAAGGCAGTACAGCTGTGCTTACCGCAACCGGCAAGGAACTTAGTTTCGCTAATGACAACAAGCTTCCGCTTGCAAAAGCAGACTATGCCTTCTTGAAAGAGAATATTCCAAAGATTAATAAACCAGTTGTCATTATTGATGACGCTAATTACCTGATGACGTTCGAGAATATGGAACGTTCAGAAGAGAGTGGTTACGGTAAGTTTACAGATATGGCGATCCACTTTTTTGAGTTGTTCGACCTTATTTCTAAAAAGCCTGGTGAGCAGATATTCTATATTATCGCTCACTCAAGTATTAATGAGGAAACAAAGCGCCGCGAAATGAAGACGGTTGGTAAGATGTTGTCTGAAAAGATCGTGCTAGAAGGACTCACTAACACGGTTCTTGAGTCGTCATACGACCCTCTCGATGGTTATATCTTTACGACTCACCGTTCAGGTGTAGAGTCAGCAGCTAAGTCACCAGAAGGTATGTTCAAAGAAGATACTGTCAAGAATAACCTCTTTGAAGTTGACGCAGCCGCTCGTAAATTCTACGGCTACAAACCGCTTGATACTAAAAAAGAAGCAAAGGGTGCTAAGTAATGGGTAAGGGAGCGCGACTACGCGCACTGAGGGCTAATGCACCTGCTGTTCAGCTTTCGGGTAAAGAAAAAGTTGAACCAACTATTAGTAACATGAAGAATCTTACTCGTATCAAGGCCTCTGAAGCGCCTGAAGGCAATCGTGCGCAGCGACGCGCCGAAGAACGTGCAGAACGGCACGAGGCAGCTCTTGAAGCGCAGTATCCGACAAACCGTACAATTTGGGGGCGTCAGCGGCGTCAGTTGTTCCAGCACCTTCGTGTAGCAAAGCGTATTCTTGGCGAAGCAACAAGTATTAATAAAGCACGAGCAGCCGATTTTCGCGCTCGTCGCGCAACTATGGAGGTACGATAAATGTCAGAATTAACTTACGGTGAAGAAGCAGTCGGGCTAAAGTTCAATCACGCCGAGGGCGTGACACCCGACGAAGTTCACGAAGTCAAAGTAACTTTTGCAAAGCTGATCGACCTCGTTGAAAGCAAGCGAACTGCTAATGACAGCCGTCTCGCAAACACGCTCAAAACCTTTGCAGTAACCTCTCTGATTGCCACTCAAATGGCTGTTGTTAAGGTGCTGACGTGGAAGGATCAAGCGTAATGGCTATCTATCCGGAAGACGATGACCTCGACCTAGAGCGCGAGCTTGATCGAAATGAAGATTCAATGAAAATGATGGGTGCTGATATGGAACGTATGTCTGACCGTAATCGTCACATCCGCAAAACCCTTCAAAAGAAACAGCTTGATCCACTCGTAGCAAAAGCTATCGAGTTGGCAATTGATGGCGGACGTATTCTTGGCTTGAACGAAGGTTTGAATAAAAAAGTCCAAAACCTGAATAAGCGCATTGAAGTCCGCGATATCGAGATCAGGCGTACTGCTGATCGAGACAGCTGGAAAGCCCGCGCTGAAGCGGCTGAAGCAACTATTGAACGTAGCAAGAAAAGGAAACGACGATAATGCGTCGTCTTCGCACAAAACTAGGCAATTGGCTTTTCATTAAAGCGCGAAACGACCGTCACTGGTTGTTCAAAGTTGCCGCTTTCGTATCACCAAACAAGAGGAGAAAATAATGCTTACATTAGACAAAGACAATTTCTATGCAGTAGTCGACGGTAAGAATATCCCTCTTACAAAAAGGGAGTGGGAAATTCTATCCTACTTAGCAGAGAATGAACACAGGGTGGTGAGTAAACAACAATTGCTTGACATCATCTGGGACGATCCAGTGTTTGAGAATACGGTCGAAGTGTACGTTAAGTACATTCGTACAAAGATCGGGCCTCAGTACATCACCACTCGCCGAGGATTCGGCTACAAGATCAACCTATCTGGAGAAACTGCATAATGAAGATTCTCGTAGTATGTGATGAAGGCAATAACCGAAGTGTCATGGTTGCTCATCAGATCAAGTATTGGGGTCACGACGTCATTGCTGCTGGTGTGAAACGAAACTCAGCTGAGACGATAGAAATGCTCAGTAAGTGGGCCGATCGTATAATCACCACTGAAGCCGGTCAACTCGAAGGTCCAAAAGTTCAGTTGTGGGACATTGGACCAGATGAGTACCCACGTCCATTTAATAAAGAGCTTTTATCAATCGTTCGCGGTATGATGGAAGAACATAAATCAGAATATAAGGAGGCATAATATGTCAGATCAAGCACCAAACATCAAGGACATCATCAATAACACTAAGAACTTCGATAAGCCATACGCGACACCGATTCCAGAAGGAATCCACGAAGTCGAAGTCATCTCTTTTGTTGAAGGCGAAAGCAAAGACAAAAAGTACAAAATGATTACACTGACCGTTCAGGATGTCAGTGACCGACAGGCTCGTATCACCCAGATGCTTGAAATCCAGTGGATTGAAGGTACTCTCCGTCTTATCAAGGGTCTTTATACCCACAACGCTGAAGATAAAGAAGCTGCTAAAGAAAAGATCAATAAGTTCTTCGACGGCGCAAAGGATGAAGCTGATCTTCAAAAGAAGTGTGTTGAAATTCTTGAAAAGCTTATTGAAAAGGGTTGTATGGCTTGGCTTCGTGTTGAAAAAGAGAACGAATCTGACCAATATCCTGATCGTGTTGTTACTGCCTACGAGCCACAGTATCGATGGAAGACTGTTGAAAAGACAGAAACTACTGATACTGCAGAGAGTGTTCTCGCGAGTGGCAAACCTACCGACGAAGGTACAGATGACGTTGATCCAGGTCTGTTTGATAAGTAATGCAACCGCACAGAGAGCTATATCGTAGCCTCGTACCGGATGATGCTTACATCATCAGCTTCTCTAACCTGCTGTCGTGCGTAACGCCGACAGCGGCGAAGAGGATCGCTAAAGAGATTTACTATAATATCGGTGGCAATATCGAAACGGCAGCAATGAAGCGCGGTACAGCTGCTCACGCTATCAAAGAAGCTGAGATCAGTGATGATTGGGTTAACGAGCTACGCCTAGCGTACAAAATGTTCGACGGGTATTATCTCACCGGCACGTTGGATCGTTATTACAATAAGTTGCGTATGATCGAGGACTTTAAGACGACAACTAGCAACCCATCTGCCTACCTAAAAACCATGCAAATCGAAACATATAGTTTCTTAGCGATGAACAATGATTTAATGGTTGAGCATGGATGCTATACCACCATAAATGAGAGGGGTGAGACACTACTATCAGCGCCGGTAAAAATCAACGCTGCTACCGCTGTGAACTGCTATGGCTCATTCATTCTACCAAGGTTCAATATGATTAAAAACGAAATAGAAAGGTTGAAGAATCAATATGTCTGAAATCGAAATTACAAACGATATCGCGGTGTTTAAAGCACCTCTTGCTATCAATAACCTAGATGACTTCCAAGCTGCTAGCAATGAAGTTGATCGACTCAAAACGATACTGAAGGACCTAGAAAAAGACGAAAAGTCACTAACCGCTCCACTTAACGAATCTCTGAAGAATATTCGAGCTAAATACAAACCAGCTAAAGAGCAATTGACGAGCAGTATTGCGAAAGGCCGATCAGCCTTGAACGAGTTCAAACGTCTCGAAGATGAGAAGCGTGTCGCGGATGCTGCTGCGCTCGAGGAGCTTGCGAGCGAAGGCGCTAGCATGGCTGAACTCATCAGCGTTGTCGACGAAGCACCGTCACTCGGTGGACGCCTCACTACGATCGTTGAAGCTAACTTCGATGAACTGACACCTGAATACAAATCTGACCTCCTCAAACGAGTGTGGGATGCTGCTATGGTTGTGGTCCGTAAGGACGTTGCAGCCGGACGTGTTGAAGCTGGTGTGACTGTTCGCAAAGAAAAAGTGCTTTAGCACTCGATAAGGGTTATAATAAAAGGGTAAATAAGGAAGGATCTATATGTTAGAAAACTTTGGAAACCGTGTCGTATCAAGCCTTTTAGTAGCCGTAATCGTGTTCGTAGTCGCCGCGCTGATCTTCTGGGTCATTACCCTATTGGCCGGTGTACTTCCGTTCAACTGGATTGCAATTTCAATCGCAGTTGGCGTTCTGTCTGGAATAGGTTATTTCTGTTCAAGAAAAGTCCTATTCTAGTAAAATAAGTAAGGCGTAATGCCAATTTCCTGCTTGTGATGAAACAAAAAACCTCCGTATTAAGCGGAGGTTGTTTCTTTATAGAAGGCACTAAGTATGGTGACTCTTCCAAGACGAGCAGCACACTCGAAGGTAATGCGATCAGTGATTAGTTTCGCCTCGATTTGACCGCGCTCACTACGTAAAGGGTTGGTACATTCTTCGGCCCAGAAGTGACCAAGTGCTTGTAGGTGTGTCAGTGAGTATTTCTTATCGTCTGCGTATTCAACTGATCTCAGCAACTCAAAGTACCCATTGGCCAAGTTATCTTCTGGTCGCGCTTGTCTCTCAACTTCGTAGTTTTTATCTTTGCTCATAGATGAGTCTTCCTCAATGCTTCAGTCCCGAGTATCAGGAATGGCAGTTGCAAAGCCAGGTGTTCGCCAAGAGGCTCGTCAAAAAACTCGTCTGACAGGCTTTTCGCTGCGTCTAGTGACTTGTATCGGCGGGGCAGTCCATTTAAGTGACTCAAAGCAAAACGTGCCACAGACGCGCTAGGAACGCGCATTGCTGGCACATTTGCATGAAGATCGTTATGAACTTCGACAGGCAACACTATTTGTGTACGCTCGTTGTTGCGCAACTGACTGCTGAGGCGGTACGAGAGCATATCACGGCGAGCATAAAACTCGTGGTGATTGTTCTCCCGTAGCATTAGTTTTCTACCACTTCAACAGGTCGTGTCCACACTTGATCGATGTGGGAAGGGTTGTCATATTCGTACAGTGAAGCATCAACTAAACCAAGAGCGCCAAGAAGACGAGCGGTTAATTCCGTGTCTTTTTGGATCTCAGAGACTCTTTCAGCTTGGTTCGGTATTTGTTCCATAATTGTACAACCTTTGGCTTTCTATTTTCGCGAGCTTGATTTATGAGCTTTTGGAGTGACTTACTTATTCTAAAAGGGTCGTTACTCACTAAACGGATCGAACTTGGTCCTTTGACCACCAGCCCGTTGTGTCAGACACGTTGCCTGGCTCACCGGCATTATACTGGTTCAACGCGTAGTAGCCGTTGTTTATTCCGATCACTCGCATAGCGGTATCAGAGAAGTCAGCCGTGAACGGACCGTCACCATAGCTGCTTGAGGCGCCACGACCACTGGCGATAACAGTATCACCGACAGTTATGGCGCGTCCTGGTTCAGGGTTGTTTGGAACAGTTGGAGTTTCAGGTGTTGGTTCTGGAGTCGGCTCAGGTGTAGGAGTCGGCGCTTGATTCCAACGTTTGAAGCGGAATGCACCAGAGAATCCACTCATACCAACAGAGATGATGTTGAACGGTTTACCGTTGATACCAGCACCATTACCTTGATTTTGTCCAAGAAGGCTCAGACGGCCACTGCCGTTGTAGTTCTCGTCGGCGAAGGCGATGTGGTTAGCGCCGTTAGCACCAAGAACAACTACGTCACCACGCTTCACGTCGTTCAAGTTCCAGATCAGATCAAAGTCGCCACCGGCGTTTGAATTGCGAGCTGACTCGACGTTCCAACAACCAGCTGCGATACCAGTGCCACCGGTTGAAAGTGAGCGGCCAATTTGCTGCCAAAGGAGGGCTGCGCCGTCCCAACACTGAGGTCCGTAAGCGCCGTCAAGGTCGTAAGCGTTACCGTTTACAGCATTTCGGAACTCGTCGTAACTACCGATAGGAACAGAGTAAGCAGCGCCAATTCCACCTTCAGTCTCAAAGGCTTTATGAGCTTCAACAGCAACTTCTGGTGTACTATTAATATTCTCAACGAATTCGAGAATAGGCTTTGTGATGCCTGCATAGTCAGCTTTTGTTGAGTCGATTTGGACTTTTACGCCTTTACTGTTGAGGAAGTTGAACAGGTTCTTACCGGCGTTAGTGAGATACCAAGCTGATCCACCAATAACAGCGGCGATAAGACCACCCATACCGAACTGGTTGAGAACTTCAAGGTTCGCACCAGTAAGCGTGCCATACCACGCAAGCGCGTCGAATACGGCGATGTAGGCAACAACTGATGTCCCGATGAGCAACGCTCGGATAAAGTCTTGAAGGACTTTTTTCCAGCTAAATTTGATTGATTCAGTGAAAATGACTCGAGTAACGCCGATGATAAGATCGACTAAATATGCCGCGCCAAGTATCCCAACTCCGACGAGTGCAACGATGATGTGTTCTAACATGTGGTCCTCCTACTTATTTAGATCTAGTTTATCACGTTCTATCTTTTTGTCACGTTCCGTGATAAGGACGGTTGTTGCTGCCATTCGGTATAAAAACCAGATTAACAGAGCTGAAGTTCCAAAAACGACCGCGTTAGAGACGCTGTAAGCTACGCCGATAGGATTAATGACACTACTACTCCTCTCAACGAGGCTGAAAATTGTAAGTGCATCGACTCCGATAGGTACTAAGTTACCCGTGAAGACAACTAATGCTAGAACAAAGAGCAGACGGCGAAATCCAATCAAACTTGGTTGAACCTTTTTCTTGAACAGTTTTGCCTGTAGTACGAGGACAAGTGCAATAAATACGATTGACACAAGGTGTGCTGTCAGCAAAACTACTGCTAAAGTCTTGATATCCATGGTTACTTACCCTCCCTTGCTTGTTTAGCACCCATGGCTAGAGCTATGGTGACGGTAAAACCATTCTCTTCTATCAATTTGTTTAATTGGTTACTCGCTTTAGTAGCAGTCATCACAACTGATTTGTTCTTCTTTTTGCGAGCTTCTAATTCTGCGTCAACAGGAATAGATGCAGGTTTTTTCTTGAAATTGAAGAGTTTCATTAATGACTACTCCTCTTACCATTTTCAATTTTCTCGGCCAGTAAATTATTAGAAGTCGTATTAGCAGCAAGCACTGTTGTTACATCCTTAGTGACATCTTTTTGGTCCTGTAGGCGTGCATCCTGAAGTGACTGCACTTTGTTGTATAGTTTATAGCAAACGAACCCTAAGACTAATACAAGTACGCCAAGTATCCCTTGCGTGAAGAAGTACGTGGCTATATCTGGTGATCCGTCTGGCATATTTTATTTCAACTTTTTATTTGATGCTGTTATGAAGTAAGTATAGCAATAAGCATATACTTGTACAACTATATTGACCCAATAATCGTGCTTCCATATAGTGTCACCCAAGTTGTACCATTCCATCGCTTCAAAGGCTTAACGACCCAAGTTGTACCGTTCCAGACTTTGACCGGTTTCGATACCCATTTCACACCGTTCCACCACCATAATCCACCGAGGTAAACGTTTGCAATACGAGCGACAGCAGGTTGACTAACTTGGCTACGCATAGCGATGCGAGCAATAGCTGTTTGCGTCTTTTCCACACTTTTTTGAAGACGAGCTGTAGCGGTCTGAGTACGAGTTCGACTCACGATAATGCGAGCAATAGCTGTTTGCGTCTTTAATCCGCCGATGCCAATTCTCGCTACGGCTGTTTGAGTACGAGTCCTGGTATTACTGATTCTCGCTACTGCTGTCTGTAGTCTGAATGGTTGCGCTACGATCCTAGCGGTGGCAGATTGTGTACGGGTGAGGCTACGTTGGATGCGCGCCGTTGCTGACTGCGTCTTTATGAAAGTTTGAGAAATACGGGCAATAGTAGGCTGTGTTTTTGTGAATATTTTACTAATACGGGCTGTCGCAGGTTGAGTTTTGGTACTAACAATCTGGATTCTTGCTGTAGCCGGTTGTGTCTTGGTAAGTGTACGTTGAATTCGAGCAATAGCTGTTTGGGTTTTTGAATAGTTCTGAGATATTCTTGCCTTAGCAGATTGCGTTTCAGTGTAGATATATGCGATTCGCGCTACGGCCGTTTGGGTCTTCGTGAGTATTCTTTGAATCCTTGCAGTAGCTGTCTGGGTTTTTGTATAATTTTGCGAGATCCTAGCAATGGCTGGTTGTGTCTTCGTATACTGAACACCTCCACTTATGCGTGCAGTTGCCGTTTGGGTCTTCGTGAGTATGTTTGCTAGTCTCGCAACAGCGGGCTGAGTTTTTGTTAGTGTCTTACTGATTCTCGCAATAGAACTTTGAGTTTTTGTGAGATTATTACTAACCCTCGCGACAGCAGATTGAGTTTTGGTGTACATGTTCGCGAAGCCTGGATTGTAATAATCAGTTCCCAAACGGGCCACAACTCTTGCAACAGATGTCTGAGTTTTTGTTAGTGTCCGTTGAATGCGTGCAGTAGATGTCTGAGTTTTTGTACCTGTGAATGAAGTAACATACGTTGCATACATGTCGACTGGACCTGCGGCAGTAGTTGTTGTAACGGTGCTTGGAGTGGAAGCAAAAGATATCGAGGTGCTACTGAGCCTTGTAAGGTTGGCTGTATTCGCCCTTGAGAGTGTCATGTTAGGAGAACCGGCCTCGAAGTGAATACCGATCCAGTAGTTCGTGCTAGCAACCAATGTAATCCTATTGGCGCCAGAGAAGACCATGTTTTGAGCGGCCTCAGACGTATTTGTCACAGCTATATCGTCAGATACGGCGAGAAGTGTACCAGGTACGCCACTAGAATCTGAATAGATGACGGCTCGCATTCCTTTTGAGCCTGCACCAGCGAGCCAAGCTCGAGCTGTGAAGCTGTCTAAAGTACCACCGCTCGCAGGAGCAGCCGACAGTAAGAATATGCGGTCAGCCGTTACGGCATTAGTATTGCCATTATCGCCAGTTGGTCCAAAAGTAGGCATTATTGATATACCCTAACTGCAACATAATATAGGGCGTCGTAATAATCAGATAGACTGGTGGTCACATGTCCTTGTAGTGTAATAGTAGCATTCGCTGCTGCACTGTTATTAGTGTCGAGAAGCTCCCATAATCCACTCGTGCGGTTATAAATCTCCATTTTTACGTTTACGCTAGCTGCTGGTTTCGCGATTCGGCCGGTCCATGTTGGGTGAATTTGGTTCGTGTTGTTAGTACCTTTATGATTGAATTGGTGTATGCCATATACGTCGTCAATCATTAAATCTACAAAGATCCCATCAACAGTACTCACATCTGTTATCTCTGACGAAGAATAATTAGTGGTTAGCAATGCAGCGTTTGAAGGTATTGATGAATAACTTCCTCTCGAGTATTCGGTTGGAGTTGCAATCCTTGCCGTAGCAGTCTGGGTTTTGGCAAGACCCTTCTGAATTCTAGCAGTCGCTGTTTGCGTCTTAGTTCTTAGTATAGGGAATATCCAGCCACTATTCCCGCTAGTATTAGTAGAGTTCGTAGCAGTAAAGGTGGCCCCACCTGTTGCATTATTGTCCCGCATAGTGACATAGTCAGCCGTGCCGGAGCCAGACGACTTAGATATCGTAACTTGGCTACCGGAAGATGTTGTGTCTACTATTAATGGTACGCCAGTAACACCGGACATAGAGAATGTCCCGAGCATAGTGTACGTTTTACCTGCTTCAAACGTCAAATTTGAAGTGAACTGGCCAGATGCAGATGCAACACTAAAGTTAGTAAAGGTACTGTTCGCCCCTTTAATATCAATTGTTCCATTGCTACCAAAGAAGGTGAGGTTGATAGCTGGCCAGTCAACTGAAACAGGGCTTTCAATAACTATAGGAGAAGTTGATGATGCGGAGCCAGTTATCGAACCAACACCAGGGGATATTAGTATATTGTTAGCCCCAACAGCGTACGTAAATCCACGCTGGAATCCAGACACTGACGGAAAGTTAAAATAACTTGCCGTGCTAGCGTGCATGCTAACAATCTTTGAAGAAGTTCCGCTAAATGTATATGCTCTAGAAATACCTAATGTACGGTTGCCACTTACAATCAAAGTTCCATAACTATGAGTTACACTCTGAGCGTTCGAGTTTGAGTCTACGGTAAGAGTGAAATTATTTTCTATAAATACGTCGTCAAATGAACCAGGTACTGACGCCCCCGATGCGCCACCCGACGTTGCAGACCAGACAGAGGTACTGGTGTAATTTCCAGATGCTACTAGATATCTGTTCGCCACAAGCTATAGCTCCTGGACTTCTTGGATGTTCTTCCCCGTCTCATCGTTAAACTGATAACCAAACCGCATACCTGTCCACTCAGACCATTCTTCACCACCACTTAAATAACTAGCGCCATCTCGGAAACGAATAGGCCGTGCGTTATCAGGCAGCGTCGTCCAGTCGATGTCGTATTTAGCATTCTTATAGAACGCGGTAAAGCGTACCATCGGTCCGTGTTCGGCCTCTGGTCGTTTATGCAGGATATCATCGAAGATATTCTTGAACTCGACGTAAGGAGATACGTCGTTCAAGGTTGTTTCGTCGTGGATATATCCGTCGGCATATTCTGCCTGTACGGATGTATCTTGAGGGATAAGCGTCATTGGATTGACTCCTTATTGGATTAAGGTTTTTTGGTTAAGATTCTGTCCAGGTTGCTGTAATAGTACGAGTGGTGATATCACCCGGGCCACCAGCATATGAGCTAGTTGTCTGAAGTTGTGTGCGAAGTGCGTTAGCATACATTGTCCCTGAAGCGGTTGAGCTTGAAGTACCTGCACCATAAGGAGTAGTTGAGTTGTTGAAGTTAGCCGCAAGTCCAGTTGTACTCATTGCTGAGTCACCAGAGGCAGTTGTTGACGGTGTTGTACCAGAGGTGACAACCGAACCAACAATAGATAAACCGGTTGCAGGAGCGTTGTTATCGATCTTGTATGTCAACACTGAGAGGCTAGACCAAGTTCCAGCGAACACAAGAGCCTGATATTTTGTCATGCTATTTTCGTTATTTGTGCTGTTGATAGGACTTGAGCTGTAAGGAGTCGTCGAGTCATCGATACGCTTCCAGTTAGCTTCTGCACGTGATGCAGTCGGCGTAGCAGCAGATGCGCCATTATATTCAGTCCATGATTGTGTTGATGCCATTATTCAGTTTCTCCGGCTTCTTTGTGCCAGCCAATTACGTTACCTTGTTCGTCGGTGTCGTGAACGATAACAGCTTCAGAGTCAACAGGCTCGCCATCAGGGGCGGGTTGACTAACAAAAGTAGTACCTTCGTCGGGAAAATTCGCTTCAATATCTTTTTCTTTATTCATTTTTATTTCTCCTATAATTGCTAATATTATAATAGCTTAACTTATGTCAATCCACAAGTCGTTTACATCGGGGTCTACTGGTGGAGTTACACTGACTGTGATAGGAACGATACCACCGGTGTCACCTTTATCACCCTTCGCACCCTTACCAACCGAGCTGACAACCTCAACAGTTTGTTCAGGTGCGCTAGTCTCAACAGTAACAGGACTAGACGAAGTAGCTTCTACGACAACGTTGGCTGAAGTTCCAACAATTACATCCATTATGCAATTCCCACGACGCGGTTCGAGCTGTCAGCTGTGATAGTGAACACGCCAATAAGCGCCACGTCTACAGTTGTCGGAGCGGCGTCGTGAGGTTGCGCAATCTTGATGTCGTAGTAGTAATCACCTACTTCCAAGAAAGTATCGTCCTGAGTCAGGAACAGATTAGCCATACCGTTAGCGCCGTCAGTGATCGAAAGTTCTTTCGCAATCTTAGCCGAGCTATCGGTCGCATCCTGATCGGCTTCAACCTTCTTAACGGTAAACAGAATAGTCGCTGTCGTGACATCGATAGGGGTGAGGTCAATATTCTTAAAGGTGTAATCGATAGATTTAGTAACAGCCTTCGGAAGACTGATGTCAATTTGAGCTGGTACGATATTAATAGAAGCCATTATGAAGTTATCCCGTATTTAGTTTTATCTTCTGTACCATCATTCTGAGGGTTTACTTTAACAATCTTTGGCGCAAGAGGGTTTCCAGCACCTGTAGGAGCTACGCTGTAACTAGGAAGGTTTGGACCAAGAATAGTACCGACATCCGGTGCTTTATAGACAGGAGTTTTACCATCATACGTAGTGTTTACCTTAGAGAAGTTACCGATATCTGTATTAAGACCGGCGATTTCGTTAAGTACACCACTTCCGTTTCCGATACCACCGTTAACTTCATTAGTGGCAATTTGCGTAAGGTAATCTTTTTTAGCAGTTGCACGAGCAATCTCTGCTTGAGCAATATCATAGTTCTTTTTATCGACAAGTTGCTTTTGTTGGTTCTCGTCTTGATTGACGTAATCGTTCCAAGACTGAAGGATACTTTGTTTATTCTTACCGTAAGCGTAACTGGCGACATTGCCATCATCATTACTCTTATCAGCAATTGTTGTAAGAGCTTTATTAGTGGTACTTCCGCCCATTCCGATCGCACCAAGAATAGAAGTTATGCTATCAGCAGACACTCTGGTATTCTTACCGATTGAGTTACGTGCTGTCAGAACAGTCTGATCGTTTGAAAGCGCGCTATCGTCAGACTGCGCTTTCGTAGTGGCAAAACGACTAAGACGTTCGTTGTTAGACGTCTCATAAGACTTGTTGGCGTTCTCAACACTAGACGCATAGATAGGATCAAGTCCAGCAATGTTGCTACGAAGAATGGAAATAGCACCTGAAAGATCAGGGTAAGCTGTACCCCCGCCACCAGTCTGACTTGGCGCGAGAGTTTGGGAAGTCTGTTGTGGGACGTTGGCTTGAGGGTTCGCAAGCAAGTAGTCGTAAGCAGCCTTCTTTGTCTGAGGTGAACTTACTCCGTTGGCGAAAGCCTGGTACGCCTCTGCATAGCTTTTAAACGTCGGATTATAAGTCGACGTAGTAGCCTTGGCAGGAGTAGAAGTGGCCGGCTTCTTCTGCGTAGCTGCACTTGGTATTTTCAGTGATGGGAGCGATGAGATGGCCATTATTTTTATTTTTCCTTGTTGTTTATCTAAATTATACTATTATGTGATCTTAGTTACAATACGGGTCGTAGTAGTCCCATTTGGCAAAATCATCTTGACTGTTCGATCGACAGTACTTCCGACAGTAATAAGTTTCGCACCAGATAGAGTAAGGAATGAAGAAGTACCAGAATTCGCACTATCACCGTTGTTATTAGTGGCATTAACATAGTATTCGTATGTCCTGTTTGGGAGTAAGCTGGTGGCGTTCCAGTAGTTGTAGCCAGCGGCGTCGGCCTGTGTACCGAGAGAAGTCCAGCCGCCAGCTCCTTGAAGACGGTAATACATCGTCAAGTTAGTACCAGTGCCATGTCCGAAGCTCGATATCTCAGCACCTAAACGAGCTGAATTTGGTGTAATAGTATCAGCTGTGATTGATGAAATACTAGGCGCAAGGGCGATACGATCAAGGCTGTAGCCGTTGTCACCAACATAAGGAAGTGTACCCATGCTCGCGAAGCCAGAAGTAAATGACCCACCAATAGAGAACGAAGCGTTACCGTTGGCATCATGACCGATAACATAACCACCAAGGCTATGAACCTGGTGAGTCCCGCCAGGACCTCGAGCAGTCGATCCACGTGAGAAGTTGTTATTACCTCCGTTGATACGAATAAAACCTGATTCGGTCGCGTTGACAGATGTACCACCACCTAAAATAAGGTATTCACGGGCTTCAATAACTGAGTAGTTACCGCCAACGTCTACGCCAGTTCGGCTCCACTCAACCCGAACACGAGAAGATCCGTATCCATTTGAACCGTCATTACTTCCAGAAGTAGACATTGATTATCCTTACGGTGCGAACCAGATTATTGTTTTGCCGGGGATCGCAGTTGGGGCGGTTGCGGCGGTGCTGAACACGATTTCTGTTGAACCATCAATATCGAGAGACTGCTTTCGTGCGTCAAGTGCTATCTTTGGAATTGTAACCGAAAGATCAGCCAGTTTGATTGTGGAGATAATAGCATCTACCAACATAGAACTGGTAATTGAACCAGCCTTTTTTGTACCGTCAGCATTGAATAGTTGTAAAAGCGTTGTAACAAGGTCGTTAATCCAAGCAGAGGTTTCAATACAGACGACGATGTCGTTTGCCAAGTTGCCAACGTCAGTTCCGTTAGTAATTTGCATGTCTGTGATGGTGTTTGTGCCAGGATCAGCACGTCCAGTCCAGTCAGTTTTAGCAGTAACGACACCACCAACAAGGCGATATGTCGTGAAGTCGACGCTAGATCCGCTTACCCATCCAGTGAGTCCACCAGCGTTAACTTCCATAGTAAAGACACCGACCGCACGCCCACCAGTTTTAACAGAGGCGACGTTTGGAACAGCTCCAGTTGAACCTACTTTTCTTAATTTATCTGCAGCCATATTTTTGTTTCCTTTTGTTTATATTTTAATTATAGCATTATACACGTATTGTACCAGTTCTCGTCAGCATATCTGGTCCCATGCCAACCTGAGTAAATTCAGGGACGACTTGAGAAAGCATAACAAAACTGTTTTCATCTTCAACTGTGATCTTCCAGCTAAAATATTGGATCAATTTACGAAAGCGGAATGATACTTCTACGACATCTTTTGGTGGTACGAAACCGAATGACCCGTAAACTTCGTTGTGGACTTTCTGGTTATGTGTACCAACCAACTTTTTACTAAGATCAATAGCATTCCAGCCAATACCATTACTCACACCACCAAAGTCAATTGTGCGAGTTTTTGTAACTGGACCACGCTTCGTATGAGCAGTAACCTCAAAAGTAGCCTTACCGACTGGTTCGAGACAGACGAACAGAACCTGAAGCAGATATCCCCATTCACGGTTGTCTTCTTTGAAACCAATATTACCAGACTCGGTGACAGAGGTGAATATTTCATCACCGTCTTTGTGGACGATCGAGTTTGGCTCGTAGTAAAGAAGTTGTTGATCCTTTACAATGTATAGCTTCGCGGAGTCAGAACCAGACTGAACCCAATTGATAATCGCGTCAGCAGCAACGTTCCAGCGTGTCCAGATACCCCCGTGCAAGATATCGTGAACCCAGATCTGATTATTCTTTTCACTACCATAAGCGACGGTCCAGAAGATCTTCTCATCATTGTAGGCTGAGTATGTCTCACTAAGGTTGTCTGGTGTAAGTAGTTGAACCCTATTGCGGATCGCATTGCTGATGATCTTGGTTGACTGAATACCGACAATATTCGGCGCAACACCAGTAGACTTAAAGCCTTGAAGCGATAAGTAATACATATTGTTATTAGCACGGATTACGCTGAATGGAGCATTTGTCCCGTCATTACCTTCACGTTGCTTAAACTCGTAACCAGAGATTTGAGTACCAGCAACAGTAATCGTATTTGGATAAACGTCGTAAATAGTACCCTGGCCAGCGACACCAGAGGTAAGAACGTTGATCGCTGTACTACCTGAGTTATCACGACCAAGCTGAACTGCCATTGGAAGTTGAACCCCAAGATCATCAATTTCGTGGAATCCGCTACCCCTAGAACCACCAAAAGTCTGCTCATAACCAGTATCACCACCCCAATGAACGGTGTGACCGTGGATCGCCCAAATACGCCCATCAATATTGTTTCCGTACTTAGCGATGATACCAGCTGTAGTGTTAGCATCTGGTGCGCTTCGGATCGTATCAGCCTGGAGTTTACCGTTATCTACAATAACAGTAGTCGCAACGGGGATAAACTCTTTAATAAGTTCATAATCAGAGGCGACGGGAGTACCTGATCCACTCGGAACCATGACCATCCAGAGCGCCCAATCAATAGCGTTGGCAGGGGCAGCTGGTCGAGTAAGGGTGAAGTAATCAGATGAAGTCCAGTTATCACGAAGAAGCCCAAGAGTATTTGAGTAAGCTGGAGATAGATTTGTTTCACCACCGTTACCCCTATAAGAGAAGCGGTAATAGATCGTGAAACCGGTCGTAGCAAGTCCTGACTTAACGGCCGTGAGAGCGCCTGCAGGGTCTGTCACGGCTGCAAAACGCTTAACGACACCAGCGGCAATATCAAAGTAGCTGTAGGCGTTGACATCATTCCAGATGACAACATTTGATGTGCTTTGCGTGAAGCTGGCGTTGACTGTTCGGTCAAAAGTAAATTCGGGGTGATCGTCCCAACTTGTGCCATTCAAAGTATAAACAACACCGTTGACACCATTATCTAGCATACCGATGATATTCTCAGTCTCGTCATCCTGTTTGTATACATAGAGATTGCCGAGTAGAGGGAACGGCAGCGGATCGACATCGGCAGGGAGGAATGACCCACGGTCAGCGCGTGTGCCATTTTGTGCGACGACAATATCTTCGGCAACCTTTAGTCCGGAATTGGGAACTCGAGCAGCGTAAAAGCTACTTACTTCACCGTCTTTCCAGCTATTGATGTCCAGCCGTTGGAGTGAGTCTTGGTCGCGAGAGTTCCTAGCCATAGGAATTACCTATCCACTGGCCCGGTTAACGGATTCCAACCACCGTAAGCAGGGCGAGAACCCTGTGAGATACGGTTAGCTTTTTTCATGTCTCTCAAGCGAGCTGTCGCCTGTGTATTAAGGTCGTCGTAATTTCGCGCAATAAATGACACTGGAGATGTTGAGGCAAGATCTGCAGCTGTCTTCGTAATGAGCCAATAATTGTCATCAGTGACCACCGTACTGTCCGTACCCGTGACAGGCTTGACTGCAATGTAAGCTGGAATAACGATATTAGCACCAAAAATTCTATTACTTGCAGTCTTGGCCTTAATTTGAAGACCAAGGGAGTTGATCGTAGCAACGCCTGAACCAGAGTCAGCGGCATCAAAGATGTCTTGATCGACAATCTTATACTTATCCAGAACAACACCATCTGTGTCAGTGAAGAGAACGTTTGATCGAGCGGCGCCACTGATATTAGCAACAACACCCCTTTTGATTTTGTACTGCGTATCAGTCGAGACAGTTCCAAGAATATAATTCGGGTTGTAAGAAGTGCGCCATTTACCCATCTTATTATAAAGATCGATATTCTCGTTCAAAGCACTGACGTATGTATTCCAATCGTCAGAATCAACTTCAATAACCTCGAACTCACCATTGAGTTTTCGACCGATTTCGTTGACAATTTTTTGACCATCCATGTTTGTGTTAATCCTTTTTCTAAATTATAGCACTAATTATGCTTTTTTACTCTGTCTACTTCGGGCTGAGATAGTAATAGGCGCAAACTTATTCTGAGATGCTTTCGGAGTATATGAAACGGGTACTTTCCGATAAGTTGCTTGCTTCACGGTTGGTGCGGAAGCTAGCTTCTGGACTGGAGCGCCCTTAGCGGCGGCGATCATAGCGTTGGCTGCGGCTTTGGCGTTCGCCTTACCACTGCCAGATCCACCACTTCCGCCAGACCCTGCCTTTTTAGCAGAGAATTTGTTAGCTTTTGGATCATCGGAATTACGACTTCCACCGGCTGCAGCAAGCTTACTGTCAAGATCCCAAAGTGCCTGATATTTCTCGGGATTATACTCATCAGCATCAGGATCACCCATCTTACGCCATTCACTAAGAGATGTTTTTGAATAATCTTGAGTTAATTCGTAAGGAGTTTTATTGTCTTTGTAGACCTGACCACGAGCGATTTGTTCATCATACTCTTTGAGGGCTTTCTCTCGTGTTGTAGGGTCTGCAGCCAATAGGTCCTTTTTCACCTTAAGCACAGCAAGGTTAGCGTCATAGTTCCCATTTTCAAGGAAACGAGTATCTTCGCTTGCATTAACATTCTTTGCAATAGCTTCGTGAATCTTCTTGCTATCAGTTGGATCAGTATTTTTTCCACTTTTAATGTTATCAAACAGAGCTTTAGTCTCATCATCAGGCATAAGGTTGCGGATGTCATCACTGAAAGCGCCGTTGTCAGTGAGAGACTTGTTGGCGGCGACAGTAGCTGCCTTGATCTCTTTACTTGCTTCGACACCGTCTTTTTGTTCGTGAGAAACAGCACCTAACATACGAGCAATCGGACTAGGATTAGCGATCTTACGACCTTCAACCTCTTTGTCCTCAAGCGTATTGGCGATTCCAGGAATACCATCTTTAACTTTTGAAACGAATTGTTCGATAGCATTACCTTTTGAGGTGTCATTAGCGTTTGGATCAAAGGCTTTGGCAACCTGGTTAAGAAGTGAACCAAGCGGAGTAACAGCTTTGGTGATCGATGAGCCAACACGAGCAATCTTGTCGTCTCCGCCCTTTTCCATCAACTCAATCGTAGCCTTTAATTGGTCGACAGGGGACAGGTTAAGGATAGTTTCCCAACTGGTTGCAATAATGTCTTTATTAACAGGATCGCCGTTTTTAACGTTTTCGTGAGCATTCGCACCAATCATAAATGGCAGCGCGAATACACCAAGTGCTTGTGGAAGATTCCACCAATCGCCGTTGATGTTGATTGAATAATCGGTTTTACCTTCGCGTTTCCAGGCCGCCTTCTGGTCCTCATCTTCTGGATAAGCGCCACTAATAAGTCCTGTTGAGGCGAGAGCATAGCCAGTACCGATCATCGTTGCACCGCTACCAAACTCTTTGACTGAGTTCTTGATAAGACGAGCAGTGACGTTTGGATCACCCTTAGTAACAGCATTAGTCACTGCCTGAATAGCAGTAGGAATACCAAGAGTCATTCGCTTTGCACCTCCGATAGCACCACGAATGGTAACGGTTGGGAAACCGATAGTGACACGGACCAGAGTCTTCGCCGCAATCTTAGCGGCAGCAGAGTTACCCATTTTATTCGACAATTTCTCAGCAAGCATTGATTCAATCTTTCGAGATTTTACATCGAATGTGCTAGCAAGACCAACGTCTGCGAGAGCTTGTTGCTTTGCCTCTGGCACTTTTCCTTCAATGTCGGCAAGAGTCGCGACCTTAGCACGGCGCTCGAGTTCAGCGCCCTTAAAGCCCTTCGCCTTGAGTCCTTGACGGTAAGCGTCGTAAGCAGATGCGTATGCGACACCAGTAATATTGTGGTCACCAAGTGTGTTACCTGTAGTGGTGAAGTTTGCAATTGTTTTTAGGACAGGGTTTTGGTGGGCGCTTTGACGAAGTTTTGCTTCTGTGATAGTTTCTTTAGCGCCGACTTTAGCGCCCATAATCTGACCACGAACAGATCCACCGCCGATTTTGGCGTTAGGAACAAGCTTACGCCCGAGTGCTGCACCAGCTTTACCAAACAACATTTCTTCAGCACCAACACCTAATGTGTTCACGTAGTTGTTTATCATCACGCGCGTACTTGAAAGCAAGTTCGAGTCGACGTAGTCCATAAAGTAAATGCCGGAGTTCTTTTTGAGAGTCTCAAGATATTTCTTAGCGTCGGTGTTTTTAGACTTGCCATCTTTGATCGCCTTTGCAACGGTGTTATATTCCTCAAAGAGTGACTTAGTGTCAGCTTTTGTGAACTCTTGACTAGCACGCTCATAGGCGCGCAGGTTTGTGTCCGAAGGATCAGCTTGGAATTTATTATAGGCTTTGTCCTTATTCTTTCGAGCAACCTCAAAAGCACGGTTCGCCTGTTCAACCGGTTTAAATGTAGATTTATTGACAGTTCTGTCGTCATCTAGGATTGTGTACAATTTATTAGCAAAACGAGTTGTGATCTCTTTAGCAGAGGCTTTTTTACGAACATTACGGTCAATAACCGCTAGCGTTTGAGCAGCTTCCGTGACATTTCGTCCGGCAATCTTACCAAGCTGTTTGTGTTCAGCAGTTCCTGGAGTAAACTTCTCTTGTAGCGCGCGAGCAGTGTCGGCTTGTTTCGTCGTAGGAACTGACTTAGAGTCGACACTTTTAACAAATTTATCGTAGTTAACTTTCTCAGCTTCAATAGCACCACGGCCTTTACTGGCAGCTTGGCTGGTCTTTTCGTAAGTACGACCCTTGCTAACTTTAGCAACAGATTTACCCTTCTCGCCAGTCTTAGCTGTCCCCACGTTATCCACAACTGGAACTTCTTCGGGTACAACTTTACTAGCTTTTGCTTTTGGAGCGAGAGGATTTTTAGCTGCTACCGCTTTGACAGGGGCAGCAACTGGTTTCGGAGAGCCGATTTCAGAAACATCAGTTTTAGTAACGGGTGGCTTTATAGGCTTGAGATTATTCTTCATCTCAGGAGTGGGATTTTCGTATAGATCAGGGTGATCGAAAGGATCTCCAGATTTTGTCTCAGCGGCAAGTTTTTTAAGTTTTTGATCTTGTTTATAATCGCTAGACTTTAAGTATGCCTCGACTTTGTCTTTAGGGATATATGAAGGAATATCAGGGGTCTCTGGTGAAGCTTTGCCGCCAGGAACGACTATCGACCCGCGTTGACCATCTGGGCTGCTCTGAGCAGCTTTAATGACCTTAGCGGCGTCCTTTCCGCCACGTGCCAGAAGTTCCGATCCAGTACCTAATACAAGTGGAGCAAGGAAGTTAGCGGCAGTGCCTTCTGGAGTAAGGCGCTCCTGGAGTGCGTCGTTGGCAGTCGAAGACCCACCATACACAAGAGCCTGCATAGCGTTCTCTTTGAGAGCTTGTTTAGCAGTTTCCTTAGTAAGCGCTTTTGCCCCTTCTTTGGCACCCTTGGCAAGGACTCCAGCACCCTTAGTGATAGGGATAAGGTTAGCTGTCTCGACACCAGCGTCAGTAAAATCTTTAGCGAATTCAAGAGGGGTGGCCGTACCCTTCTGAGAAGCTTCATCAATAAATGACATAGATCCACCGTCAAGTGCTTTCGCCTGTCGTACGTCATTAATAAATTTGTTTTTGGCTTGAGCATTTCGCATAGCATTTTCATCACCAAAGGCGGCTGGGATAATATCCGGAATAGTAGCAAGTGCAGCAGCGCCTTGAGCAACTGTACCACCAACCCTTTGTCCACTACTAAGTAGCCCCATGACAATGTCTTGAAGTATATTCGATTTAGGAGCTTGAGTCTGAGGTGGATGGATAGGTGTTACTGCTGGTGTAAGTGGAAACGGATTAACGATTCCGTTGGATTGAGGAATTCTATTGATAGGAATGAGTGGCGCGGGTCGGGGCGCAGGAACAACAGCGGGAGCGACCGGACGTACCATTGGTGCGGCAATCGGTGCTGGCGGTCTGTTGCCATTAGGAATGTTTGGCAGCATCAAAGCGTCCAATGGCTTCAGAAGTGGGTTTTGATAGTTCAGCGCTTTGACCATGTTATTTTTATTTTCCTTGTATTGTTGACTCTATAATACTATATCTATGGGGAAATAAATAGACGCGCCTCGCAGGAGAACGCGTCTATTTACCGTAAGGGGTTTATTCGTCGTCGAGTGCTTCTTCAGACGCACCGTCGGTAACTACGTTATCAGAGAACTTTTTGACAAGAACTTGAGTGTAATAGATTACCTGACCGTTGTCACCTGTGAATTTCTTAACACCTTTTTCGTTGGCGTAAGTTTTAGGAAGTTGGACGTTCTCATAAATGTAAACGTCGTCATTCTTTTCAACAATGTCGTGCATAGGAAGCACGTTGATTTCAACATCAGGTTGTGGAGCTTGGGCTGTAGCAGCAGGTGGTGGAGTCGTTTCACCGGCAGCTTCCGCAGCTTCTTGTGCTTGGAGGGCTAATTCAGCCTTCTCAGCACGGTCAGCTTTAGCCTGTTCAGCCTTAGCTTCATCTTCTTTTGCAATACGTTCAGCATCTGCAGCTGCAGTTTCTTCAGCAGCTTTAGCTCGCTTGTCGGCTTCGGCTTGCTTTGCAGCCTTAGCTTCATCTTGTTTTGCTTTTGCAGCAGCTTTTTCTTCTTCAGTTTGAGCCATAATGACTATCCTTCTTTCTTCGCTTTAATAAGTTTATCTAGTTCTTTATCGACCTCACCTTGAAAACCAGGTGCATATTTTTCTGTTTTCTTAGTGACTTGTCGGGTACTAATTACTGAACCACCACCATCACCGAGGTCATTGACCTTAGTGACTGGCTTTTCCTTCGCTTCCCACTTATCGTGGATTTTCTTGAGGAGTTCACCAGGATTGATCCTGCTACCAATTATATAATTATTGTCCCCTTCGTGTCCAGTCGCGAAGATAAGACCAGCTGAAAAGGCTTCGTTAGCAATCTCGGCTAAATCTTTATCATACTTATCTGAGTTCTCGTTAAATTCAGGGAACTTCTCAAACGCTTCTTTTGTTTCGCTTTGAAGTTTAACTAGCGTCTCGGCCTGTTCCTTCATAACTTGACCTTTTTGGTAATCACGAAGTTTCTTATCAGCTTCCCATGCTTGGAATCGGGCCTTAGCCTCAGCATCACTAAGAACTTCACCGTCTTCACCAAGAGTACCAATAAAGTCCTCTAGTTTATAGATAGGATCGTCAGCAAGATCTTGTTGCTTTTGCTCCTCGGCTATTTTTTTCGAGTATTTTTCTTCGAGCTGGCGCTTTTGTTCTTCGAGGTCTTTTTTTTCTTGGACGAGTTGCTGGATTCGGCTACTTGCGTCCTTTTTTTTACCCACTCGTTCAGCGTCGGCGTCTTCGCTATCATCAGATTTGTCTGCGTCAGCTCCGTCTTCTGAATCGTCCGATCCATCTTCATCGTCAGCAGCATCATCGGTTCGATCAGAATCTTCTTTATCAGAATCATCTTTATCTCCAGCAGGCGCATCATCGGACTTATCGTCACTGTGATCCCCTCCAGCTCCGTTGTCTTTATCGTCACTGCTTGCTTCAATTGGTTCCAAATCACTATGATCCTCCGTTAATTCTTGCAATAGTTTATCTGTTTCTTCTTGTGTAGCCACGTTTTTACCCCTATTACTTTATTTAGATTTTTTGTTTGAGAAGCGTTTATGTTTGAACGTATAATACAGTACTTGAGTATATAAATACAAGCATAAAAAAGAACCCCCATTACAGGGGTTCGATTTCAATCTGTTAAGTAGATTAGCTTGCAGTGATTGCAGAGATCGCGAGAGTCTTCTGCGCAAGAACGAACAAGTCGTATCGTGCGTAGATCTCAACGTTCTTACCTGGTTTCGCAGGAACTTCTTTAATAACAGCTTTCTTGATACCACGAGGACCGAATACGGCGTCCTTGTGAACTTCAACTGCATTAAAGACACCTGGGAGGTAAGAGTCTGGAAGGATCACAACCTTCACGTTGTCGATGTAACCAATTGAACCGTCACGAAGCTTCGCGAGTTGTTCAGATGTGTAAGGAACAAAGTGAGGGTCAAGCTTGATGTTTGTCTCAAACTTCGTGTTTCCGTAAACAATACGTCCGCTACGAGGCGCGTTAGCGTTCGTAAGGTAAGCATTCATTTTAAGGAAGTCAGTGTAACCATTCGCTGTAGCAACAAACTTCTGAGTGTTCGCAGTCGCAGCAGCTGTAAGAACAGCGATACGGTAAGCGTCAATCATCGGTGTGTAACGTTCGTTTGTGACGGCCATCTCGAACTTCGCAACTGTTGCAGCAGGCTGCTCAAGTTCGTCGAAGAAGTCGAAGTGCTTCAAGTTTTTCTTGTACTGTGAAACGGTGTAAACAGCAGTCGTGTTTGCAACGTTGGTAACGTCAGCAATCGCACTGGTGAGTGTTTGTGTACGTGAGTAAGCAACGAATGCTTCAGTGGTCAATGTCTCAACTCGGATCGTTTGAGCGTCTGTGAAAGAGTACCCATTGTCGTTGTTAAGGTCGTTTGTCATTGAGTCAAGTGTAAAAACTTGGTCAAGCTTTGCGCTATAAACTTCGGCAGTTGTAAATGCCATAATAATTCTCCTAAAAAAAGTGTTGATTTGTTTGTGTTATTAGCGGGATAACGTATACGCCATATCGCCTTTTGGTGGCTAGGTTGCGAACCCTAGTGACGCTATCCAAACAAAATTGCTTACCTCAATAATAACGGCAAGCACTATACAAAGTCAAGTAAATTATTTGTTATTTTGCAAAAATGTTCTTAGCTGGAGTGTAACCTTACGAAGTTCTGCATTAACCTCTTTATTAATGAAGATCTGGAAGTCGATTGGCGATGGATTATCTTTAAAGAGTGTAGTAACTTTTTTGATGAATTTAGGATCAAGTTTAATTCTTTCGATCGTGCCACGAAGTACGGCCTCTTTTTCAAGGGCATCAATAGCCAATCGGACTTTATTGAGTCCACTAGCCTTAAGCGTCTTCGATTTATTGTACGTAGTTGACTTAACGACAACGCCGCCATCGTATGCTGGTTCATCTGGTCTAGGTAATTGTCCCGCCACTATTCGCCTCCTCGTTATGCTACTGGTTTAGCTTCTTTCGACGCTGCTGTTCTTCGTGCAAGTTTAGCTGACTCAGCAGATTTTAGCAAGTCAAGAGTTGTACCGTCTTCATGTTTTTCGGCTTCTAATCGAAGTTTTTCTTCGGCAATAGCAATCTCTCGATCCTTTTGTGCGTTTTTGATCTGACTATCAGGAACTTCGGCAGAAGGTGTCATGCCAGCGTCAGCTTCCATTTGACGACGGATGTCTTCCGGCGCATCCTTATAACTAAGGGTTTCAGAGATAGGTTTTTGTGGTGGTCCTTCTGGTTCAGGTGCAGGAGTTTTATCAATTGCTTCGATAATATCACCAGAGTTTGATACACCACTTGTCTTAATCATAGACTTCACGATCTCTTTAGTTGCATTTGGACCGATCATAGCTGCAACTTCTTTACTCTGGCCTTCCATGTTGATGATAGCAGCAAGACGAGCGTTGTCTTCTTCGCGGGCGACGTCTCGTGTACTTCCAGCTGAAACCTTGACCTTAATCTTAGTGACGACAGAACAATCGAGCTGAACGAGTCCAGTTGGTGATACTTTATCAGGATCAATAGCGCGTGCTTTTTGCGCATACACGTTATTTAGTTGAATCTCGATGATACCATCGAATTCACCCATGTAAATGTTGAGTCCATTCTCAGCCCAAGTACCGAGGAAAGCCTCAGCGTTCTTGAAGAAGAAGTTGTCAGATAGGTTCTGAGTAGCTTGGTTTTGTTTAATGCCGGTTGAGGTTTTGCTCGAGGCAAGGCCGCCAGTCGCTTCGCTCGAAATAGTCGTGTCTGAAGCGTTCGGGATCAGCGCATTAAGTTGAGATTTTTGGAGCGCATATAGCTCAGGATATTTTTCAATCGCAGTCGTTGAAATTGTAAGTTCTTTAACGGACGTCGCAGGGTCGTCAGAAACGAGAACGTTATTCGGCATGTAGATTCCGTCGCCGCCATCAAGATCACCTGAAACGACAACTGGAGGTTGAAGTGAAAGGGCGCGGTTAAATTGGTATGCCTGCATATCAGAGTCAATAAGGTCCTGAAGATCCCCACCGATGTCAACCATTGAGCGGCCAAGTGGTTTGTCACCGTCGAAGTCGTAATATAGACCAACAACACGTTTACGCTTACTCTTGTTGTCGCGTTGTCGGAAAATCCTATCACCACCAGCGGTGCTAAAAGTGATAAACTCATCTTTACTAATGTAGGTGTAGACCTCGTACAGGTCAGATGAACCGATCTGGTCGACATTAGTATAGTCTTTAGGGGTTGTGGCGTGGGCATCAACAACTGCCTTGACTTCATCACGATCCCAGCCGTCATCAGTGTCATCGTCTGTATCATCAAGAATATTATTCATATCTTGTTCAGTCTTCCACTGACGAATGATATGGAAGTTAGAGACGTTTATACTTGTGGTATATGCCTCAAGGAAGAGATCGCCCCAATAGACAGGAACAAATCCAACTCGGTATGAACCATTGACAAGCTCGAATGGTGAGTAAACAGCACATGAACCAAATCCGCCAGCATCACGACCGGTATTAATAAGCTTTTGATAGAACGAATAACCATTATCTTCACCATTGATAAATTCTTCATTAAGGATATATTCCGCGACAATATCCTCAAATTCAGTGGCGCCAGTGTCAACCTCAAAATCAGGAGTCTTTTGAAACACACGCTTCGGTGTGTCGTTAATCATTTTTGAAAGAGTCTTGTCGGTAACTCGAGGATAGTTTGGTGGAATATTCTCTTTAGGCTTACCATCTTTTAGCCGCTGATTACGTGAAAAATCAGAAGTATGTTCCTCCATAAAAGACTTGGACTCAGTGAGGAGTTTGAATACTTTCTTCGGGTCTTTCAGCTTGCTCATATTGTTTTGGTTTTAACTCGGTTATGTTGTTGATTTAATAGTAGCACAAAGAAGGTCCTACTGGTACTCTGAACCATTGCCCGGACGCGCTTTACTTGGGATAAAAGGCCCTGCCCCTGGTGAATATACTGTGCCGCCCTTACGGACATTACGACGAGGGTCAAAAGCGCCAGTAATTGGGCTGGTCCACGGCTTCATTGGAGCGACTGTTTCGTCAGGTGCATAGCCGAACATAGCAGGATCAACACCAGCGACACGTGGGTCTTGAGGGTTCGTGTTATATATCTGTGCAAGACCTTGAACGTCAGGAGAAAGTGCTGCGATATTCTCGGGTGTCAGTGACTGACCGACCGGAATCGGCTGTGCGAGGTGTGCAAGCGGCATGGCTTGCTTCGCAGCCGGAGCCGATTTCTTGCTAGCACCACCGCCGACAAAACCTTCCAAAATTTGCTGTAAAATATTCATCTTTTTGATTCCTATGTTTATGTTTGAATGTCTATAAAATAATAGTATCACAAGGCAATTAAAATAGCACCAGTGCGAGGACACATAGTGCTATTTTGTGCAGACGGGCGGCATCCGTCTACGATCGCAAGAGGCGACATTTGTATAATACATAAGGTCTTTAGAAAGAGCAAGGTCAGTGCCGAGAGACGACCTGACCTGGTATACATAAAGCGGTTTGAACACCATATATAGCGTATCAATTTTACTATACTTTTGCAAGCATAAGGGGATAATATCTTGGCACGCTCGGAAGGCTTCGAACCTACAAACTCCAGCTCCAAAAACTGGTGACTTTACCGATTTGTCTACAAGCGTACATGGCCCTAACGGCAGGACTTGAACCTGCAACCATTCCATTAACAGTGGAACGCTCTACCATTGAGCTACATTAGGATATGGTCTGGGCTGAGAGAATCGAACTCTCCTGATGTCCACGCTCCAAAGGTGGCGACACGCCTTGCGTCCGAACCCAGATAACAAAAAATCCCCGATATACGGGGTTATAATATGATTCTAAACAAAAAACTAAATCAAGCCCCTAGACGGAAATCCATTTATTCGGCTGATTGTTTGTGCGTAAAATCATAATAACAGTATAGCATACTAATTAAGCGACAGAATCCTTTTTAGTCAGTCGCTTCGCTTTACCAGGAGTGAACGTCCGCTGGGTTGTGATCTGCAGGCCGTGTTGTGAAGACCACTGTGTGTGGTGGATAGGGCAGCCTTTATCGCGATCTACGACCTCGAATTGATGCCAGGCAGCGCAATTCTCGCAGTAACCAACGAGGTGTTGGGCGGCTTCGCGATCAACAGCATTCATGGTATATGTACCCTATCATTCCATGATCTGACCCATTCTTTCAGCTTGAAGTCCCAAAAAGTATTCTGACTATGCAGTGCGGATATCCTCTTGGCCTCACGGAGAGCATCGCGCTTCTCGGTGAATGAAGCGGTCGGCGGGATTCTGACTACTGTTACTCCGTCTTCGTAGTGGGGTTTAAGGGGTACAACTTCTTGATTCATTAACGCTTATGCCGAGTAATTGTCAATACATAATGATATGATCGATTATCTAATCTGAACCACGCAAATAGTGTTCTGATCGCGTACCAAATCGACTTGTTCCGGTGGATTTTATCGTAGATATATCTCCGCTCGCGGGGTCGTCCGATACGAAGTCGAAGATCGTATCTCACAGAAAAGCCCTCATGCCAAACGTTTGATACAGTAGGATATCGAGTACGTCCATTATTTCTCGACTCCAGTAGATGCACCTGTTGAACGTAAGTAAGCTTCAAGTCGATCGGCTGCTTGCTGAGGCGTATGGCCGTCCCATTTATCAGCTCGAAATTTTTCAGGAATATTAAACATATCCCAATAATCCTTGTGATAGTGGTTGCTAATTTGACCTGTTGGAAGGTTCATAATGATAATGAACCACTCACCCTCGGCGTCAAAACAGTATTTGCCGTCAGCATGTCGCAATGATTTATGTTGGCCGAAATTTCGTTCGCTATTGAAAAACGCTGCATTATATAATGCTCGGTAATGATATAGCTCATCGAAGGTGTGATAGCCGTCTGACTGCAACTTGGCGGCAGTCTCAGTGATGAGCGCGCTACGCGCACGGTCCAGTTGGTGGGCTGGCGGCACGTCATTGGTCATGAAACGGTACGGATTTTCCGACTCGCTCATGAAGTCGCGAAGGATACCTTCAGTTTTTGGGTGTTTAGTGTCGCTCATCGTTCAAGCCTTTCGATCCAAAGATTGTTTCGGTCGTTATGTTTCTCGATAATCTCACGTGCCAAACTAGCGTCTCGTGAGGTACTGAAAGGGCCAGCTATAACGACGGCATTTCGAGGATCGTCTTTATTTGTCACATACCAATTCTCTTTTTCAACTTCAATCAACTCTGGTGAAACAAGATCACGGTTGATGGCTGCACCGAGGAGAATCTGGCCTTGTAGTGTGATAGAGCGGCGCTGCTCGTCGGAAATTTTCTGGACAGCGAGATACATCTCCTCGGGGACGCGGATGAAATACGACTTCGCGTTGGGCTTTTTGTACATTACTTCGGATTGTTTGATAGCCATTATTTCGATTCCTCAATTCTTATTAACTCGTAAATATTTGCACAAGCGCACATATCTCCAGCCTTAGTAATGTCGACCTTGTGATCGCAGATAGGTTGCGCTACTTGGTATGCATGTTTAAGCGCTTTGAGTTGTTGGTAATTAATCATAATTCTCCTGCTTTTGTTAATGCGTCAACTAATTCACTCGAAGCAACCACTGGCGGTCGTAGCATGTAGCCGGGCGGAACTTCAAGCTGTCTGAGTTCGATAGTGTCGGGATGACCGCGCCATACTCCTTTGACTTTTTTCACATTACCGGGTTTATATCTTCGGTCTGATTTTAGTTTGATTCCGTTCATAATTTCAGTGTATATCATTTGTATACAGATTGCAACAGTTGTATACATGGTGAGTTTGGGAGGGGTGGGGAAATGATGCATTAGGGTCTGTCGGCACGCAATTACCATATACCCTCCCCCCCACCCCTGTACCACCAGAGGTCACCACACAAAACATTTCGCAATAAAAAAAATACTATACATAATATAGTGTAGGGGTATGCATACACCACACATGATATACATACACATATAGTACACATACCTTGCGTACACCACACCACACACTAACAGGGGTCAGCCTATCCATACGTCGTACAACATATATTGTGCGACGTTAAGACACGCCAACAAAGGTATACATAAGGCCAGATAGGGCAGCAGCAGGCGCTCGGGCGGACTGCGTCCGAGTCGATCAGCGGGCAGCTCGGGGGCAACTACAACAATTACCTTAAACTTTTTTACAACTATGACACTTACAAATCTAGTTATTATATATATTTTTAGGGTTAATTATATTTAATTACTACTCTTGTATAACTGTCCTAATGATATTTTTTTTGCGGATCTACGGCGGGAATGCTTCCCACCTCTGTTCCCTTCAACCAAAAAACGACAAAAATCGTTGTAATTATAACCTAAGTTATCACATCTATATACTACTAATAAAGTATCCTTTACGAATTATATAAAATAAATTTGCACTCAAAACACTTTCATACTACTATGTATATGGATAATAAATCACATAAGAAAGCGGGCAAATAATGTCATATCACAATAGCAATATCATCACCCAAATCAAACAAGAAGAGCGGAACATAGCCACCAGGTACAAGCAAGCACGTAAAGATCTTGCGCGCGAGTTAGCACCGTATCGCATCCGAGTCCTTGAGCTGCGCATTGAGCGAGAATACGAAGTAGGGGAGGCATTAGGCGCTGTATCTCATGACAATGTCGATAAGTATAAAAGCTTGATTAAGAAGCAGGCACGACTGTTGCAAAAATAACATTCTCACTCATCAACCCTTTAAATAGCACTCGAAATGGTGCTATTTTCCTATTTCTTTCACATAACGCATTGACATTACAATAAGCTTAATATATTGTTAGGACATCGCCACGGAATGAACACCCAAGACGATACAAGCTTAACAATCCGGTCAGCAACCACAGCAGTCATTCTCCTGCAATACCAAAGAGCTAGTGACCTACTGATCGGTGTTGAGCAGAGTACATTGATAAGTCGGGCAACGGTATACACTACGCACAACGGGAGGAGCTTCGAGTAACCACCGAAAAGGAGTGATAGACGCATACTATTAAATGACCTGACACCTTGACAATTCGACTGGTCACACGAGCGAACTAGAGACAACATAATAAATATATTAGTTGCTATACACTCTAGCTCGCTCTTGACACTGGTCGAATTACGACACCACTAACATAAACAAGCGAACACCACCATGACAACACTAATAATAGTCGTCGCAATCATCTTGATTGCTGAGACATACGATCGAATTAAATTAGCTTTGAAAGGCAAGAGATAATGACTAATGAAATTATCAAGCAAGTAAATTTCAAGAGTGACACCATTAAGATGAGTGTTGAGATCAATTACAAAGAGGGTCGTCTATCAATCACTGGCACGACTCAAGAATATGACAAGCGTTGGCGTGATGTTGGTGGTGGCCAGAATTATGACGATCTCGTCCAATTCTTCGGCAACGATCCTAAAGCCTTGCGACTTTTCGAGATCTGGACACGCTGGCATCTAAATGACTTAAATGCTGGTGACGAATTACAGGAGCGTTATATTCGTAACTTGAAACTAACTGGCTGGAAATACGACTATCAAGACGCCTGTGATAAACTTGCGGAACTTGGTATTTACATTCATGATGGCTATAAATACGGTACTACTTGGAAGTTCGAGACTGTACCTCAAAAAATTTTGCAAGAACTCGAGGCGCTATAATGTCAACATTCCACGCAAACGACATTGTTACAGTACTCAACTTAGTCGGTAACGTTCATAATCGCAACATGCTGACTAAAGAGGGTCTGACGGTGTCAGAACAGGCTATATGCCTAGAGGACATCAAGAACGCACGTAACATATTGAATACTATCATCCAAGACGAGGAGGGTAAATAATATGTTTTATCTGTTCGATACTGAGAATAAACTATGGGTTACTCTCTCATTCACTCATCTTTTAATGGAGCTTAACCGCGATAGATCAGATGATTGGAGTGACTATACTATGGATAGTACACTAAAAGAGATCGAGGAAGGTATAAACAACTTCACGGAATACAGGACAAAAGTATGACCGCCTCCAACCCACCCAAAGGAATTGCTAAGAAACCAATGCGCAAGCAGCTTCGCCACCGTAAAGTTCGCAAAGAATCACCAAGAATTAAGTCTATAAGAGGATTAATATAATGAGTACACAAAAGAAAGTATCTACAGCAGACATTTACACTTGGCTTGGTGATGAACTTGGCGACATGGACGCAGTAGCTGTTATGTTATCAGATATCGCCAATGGCGACTACAAACCTAAAACACTGCTCAGTGACATCTTGCAGAGTGTTGACGAGGATGAAGTATAATGGTCATTCAGACTCGCATCCACGACGGTATCAGCGTCAAAACTCGCACCTACCGCAATGTGACTCGTGGCGTCAACTTCGCTCAGTTCCGTGAAGGCTTTCTAGCTCAACGTCACTATAGCAAGTTCGGCGTGATGGTTCAGCTGAAAGGCATGCAGCGCATTGCGCTCGCTGCCTTCGGCGTGCCAGACATCGACGCTTATCGCCTGCAGCACTCGGCTGTCGGCACAGTCCACATTCCAGTCGCATATGACTCCACCACTTACCTTGGCCGATTCGTCAAGACGATCGACACAGAAGATGGCTCACACGGTGATGAGGACTACAATACTATTGACCGTACTTATTACAGCCTTGAGTTGGAGAAAGCATAATGAAAGAGTTCAGACTTAGACCTTATCAACAGAAGTTCCTTGATAATTATCGAGCGGATCAAACAGTTCAAATTATTAGACGTAGGGGAACTAGCCAATACATCGGTGTAGACCTCGCCGATCCTGGATCACTCGACAAGAATATGATGACAGTGGTTGAACGTAAACCGCTAAAAAAAGATACCATCATCTTCATGGATGAAATCGGCAACTGGCCAACCTGGTACAACAATCCTATTTTGTGGTGGAAGTTAAGAAAAATTGCAAAATCTATAAAAAAACAAGCAAAAGCAAATCCCGAGAAGATTAAAATGTTCTCAACACCTAAAGGGAATAATGATTTTTATGAAAGGTTCAAAAACTAATGTCACTTACATTTCTAGCATGGGGCGTCGGCTCTGGTAAGACGAAGGAGGCGCTTGATCGAGCGCAGGCCGGCGGTGCTAAAGCACTGCTGATCTTCGCACCAACTGTCCTCAAATCCATGAAACACTGGGAGCGTGAGGCTAAGAAATGGGGTAATAATATCCCTATTCAAGTTGAAACTTACTACCGTCTACAGCAATATGGCCGTGCCGACGTCGACCACAAACTACCAAACAAGGGCAAAGGCTACGCAATTATTATTGACGAATGCCAAAAGGTGAAGAACTCACAGAGTCAACAAGGACTTGGCGCATTCAAACTCGTCCGTGACAACCCAGAGGCTGATATCTACCTCCTGTCTGGTACACCAGCAAGCAACGGCTACCAAGACTTTACGAACTACGCAAAGATGGATGGATTCGTTAAGAACAAGACAGACTTTTGGAAGCGATACGTTATCACCTCAAACTACCGAGGATTTCCAGAGATCGCAACCTATATCAACACCGAGGAACTTGATAACTGGTGGGCGCAGTTCGCGGATATTAAACCACCTCAGATCTTCACCTCTGAACACGACATCACTGTCGACTTTCCTAGCGTTGCTAATGAAGTGATGGCGAAAAAGACTCGTGTTGGTGTTCTCGATGGTGAGAAATTCATGCTCGAGAATGCTTCACAACTCACTCACTACTGCCGCCAAGCAGCGTGTTTGACGAAAGTACGTCAGGACTGGCTCGAGCAGTTCCTCGATTCAACCGAGGATAACGTTGTCGTGTTCGTTGGTTACAAGCGAGCGATGGAGGATGTGGTCGCAGTTGCAAAGAAGCTCAAGAAGAAAGTCTATCAAGTTGATGGCCAAGTGAAGACGCTTCCGACCGACGCAGAGGCTCTCAAATTGAAGAATGCCGTGATTGCTGTCAACTATCAGTCCGGTGGCGCAGGACTCAACCTGCAGTACGCAAACCACGCTGTATTCTATTCTCCGACGTATTCATACGCCGACTATATTCAGGCTCGCGGACGCATTTCACGTCGTGGCCAAGAAAAAGTCTGTACGTTCTATCACTTGCAAGCTGACAAATCTATCGAACGTGATATTTACGACTGCCTGAAAGAGAAAGAAGATTTCAGCATTAAGTTATGGAATGCAAAGTATGCCGATGACGGCGAAGGCGACCTGGACGCACTATTCGCATGAACGATTTAGAGATATTTGAACTTTGCGCTAAAGTGTTTCAACTAACCAAGTGGGGACGGACTAAACAGGCGTGGGGCTATCCACCAGGATCAAGCGGACGAAGCGCAGGTATGCCATTCCTTATTGAAAACAAAACCTTTCAAGGTTCTGCGCACGAAGCGTTCATCAGTATTTGCCCCAACTACGACACAGATTACATACTAGCTCAAATTCCTCGTTTCTTAAATAGGATGCATGAAGGCGCTCAATATCCCAACAAATTCCCATTTAAATTGCGAGCGTCTATCCGCAACAACGGCAACTGGCGAGCCGGTTACTACAATACTCCGAGACAACAGGTACTAAAGCACCTCGTTATCGAAGGGGCAGGTCAGTCACCACAAATTGCATTGCTTAAATTGGTTATTGCTTTATACGAAGAGGGAGAACTATCATGAAAAATATGTTGCCATTTATAGTATTGTTCGTCGGACTCATCCTAAGCGTCGTGCTGCACGAATCATTCCACATCGTCATGCATTGGGGGAATATTGAAGCAGTTCAACTTTTCCCGCCTTCCGGTAATGTTGCACAAGTTGTGACTGGACCACTTCCAAATGGCTATAATGTCATGAATGAGGAGTTAATAGCTTACAGTATTACGACCATTGTGCTAGTAATAACACTTTGGATGTTCGTTAAGATGATATTGAAAGGAGATAGACGACGTGGCAAAATACTGTTATCTGGTGTTCGATAATGATGGTGTTTTGATCTGTACAGTTCAGCACCGAGATATAGAAAATTGTGATTTAAACGAAGAGGAGAATAGGTAATGGGTAAAAGTAAAAGACAACCAACAACTCACCACATTCAGGTCAAAGAAGTAAAAATACCAGCTCGTCGCTTTCCGGATGAACTCAGGTTCTTGATTCCAGTCCACCACCGTAATACACCGCTATTCGACTATAATCGAGCTAAGGCTAACATCAACTCTGACATCAAAAAACTCAAGCGTGACATTAGACGCGCTCGTTTATTGAAGATTCAAGCGTATATCGCTTATAGGTTGACGAAATGAGAACAGGTTATAAAACATCCAAAGCTCCCTATGAGGACATTCACTTCGGGGATATGGTTGAGCGTTACCCAGGTGCAACTTATGAAAGGATTGTATGGCGACCATTCAGGGTAATGATGAAACCACTTTTACCAAGATTCATGGTGAAAAATGGTGAAGCCAAACCATATCCAATGTTGAAAGTGGATAAAATTATTCATAAAAAAATCAAAAGGTAATGTATGGGTGGGGTGAAACTGGAAACACTTAAGGCAAAACGTCAATACGATTTCATCACCATCTGGAGTCGTCGATACTATCATATGAGCTCGCGAAACGAAGGGCGCTCGACAAATAGATCGAACGCTCAGGGTAAAGATATGATGACTAAAGACGAGTTTTTGGCCTGGTGTAAGTCGAAACCACAATTCATCATATTCCTGGTGATGTGGCAGGAGTGGTATGAAGATAACTTCAGTCTCTGGTCAGCACCGAGTGTCGATCGTATCGACAGCAAAAAGGGGTATACTGTAGATAATATTCAGTGGCTCACATTCAGCGACAATTGTATAAAAAATAACCGTGACCCACAAACCATGAGAGGGGACTTCGATGAGTAAACATCACCAAAAACAAGTTCAATTCATTAAATCGTGTTTAGATAGACCTTTTTGGTATAACGAATGCATGAGACTTTACTCAAAAACTTGGCCGATGATAAAAAAGCAGATTAATAAAAATAAAAATATTTTTGATTTCGATCAACCGCCGCGCTTAATACCAATCGAAATTCAAGGTGACTTGAGTAGAATGCGTAACCTCTACTACGATAATCTCGTATTGCAATCGAAACCTTCTGTGTATATAGGGGGAGCTATCTGATGAGTGAATTAGAACCAGATATGTTCGACAGTTTCAGTGCCGATCAAGCGGCTAGTCAATATAAAGGCGGATCAACACCAGGTATGAATCAAGCACTCGGCCTACCGTTCGGCAAAATGGAAAAAACGTTGGTCGCTTTTGATGTCGACGGAACACTCATTAATGGCGAATTTGAGAAGTATGGCAATATGCTACAACTACTCGTATCTTTCACCTTCCAGAAATGGAAAAACGTTGACGTAATTGTCTGGTCTGGTGGTGGAGCGGCTTACGCAGAATTGATGATTAGTCGTACTTTGGGTATAGATTTTGCTCAAAAGATTCGTTTCTACTCGAAATTACAATATTTAGAGCTTAGGGAGAAATACCAAAAGATCGTCGCTTTTGATGACATTCAAGATACTGCACTCGGTGATGTGAATCTGATTCCGAGGAATAAATAGTGCCTCACGGCAGTCAACCACAACGCGAAGTCAACCGAATCGAGAGATTGCGGCGTCGCCTTCGTGCTATCTCAAAATACCCTTCTCAAAAGCAATTGGGTGAGATTAGCGCACTTGAATGGGCGATACCTATCCTCGAGCAGTATGTTAAAGCAAAGTACGAACATGTACCTGCCGCGCGCATACTTTTCCACAAGCATGAAAAGTCTCTAATCGTTTACCAATTGCTACAGCGTGATGGTGATATTTGTTACCTTTGTGGGCTAAAAATGCCTCATGGAGACATGACAATCGACCACGTCGTGCCGTTGTCAAAAGGCGGCTTAGACGCTATGATTAATTACAAACTTACACACGAACTTTGTAATGTCGAAAAAGGCAACATGACCGAGGTCGATTACCGGAAAATGAAAGAAAAAGAAGCGGCAACATAAGCGGAATTAAATTTCACAACACACAAAAGACAATAAATTGTAATAAGATGGGGTAACAATGGCAGACAAAGAAAACGGGGTTGAACTATATGCTAGCGGCGCTAAACCGAAAAAATCGGATCTCGTTAACTTTGTCCTTGATAAGGTTAATATCGCTAACTACTACGGCCGATCGTACATTGAACACAACGACCTTTGGAAACGACTTGGTGAGGATGAATTCAAATCCGTCTGCTATGCTGTCTTTGGTTCTGGAATACCTGCTGCTCACATCCGCGATCTCTCTGATTATTTCCTAGGCAGCCATAATATCCTCTCCACACCCTCAAAACTCATCTATTTCGATGGAATGGTATGGGACATGGATAAGTGTGATTTTGTTCTCGAATCAATCGACAAAACCTTTTTCCGCAGTCCTATCAAGCCAAATATGGAGGTCGAGCTTGGACAGAATGAATTCGTCAAAGCGTTGGCTGTTGGCGATATGGACGTATATGCTGACATCTTCTCAACCCTATCTGTTATGTTTAGCTCACGTAAGCCTGACATGGTTGGATTCTTCTACGGTGACGGAAGCAACGGTAAGTCTGTGCTTATCGATGTCATGAACAAGGTTGTGGGTGATCACATCGCCAGCATCAACCTCGAGCGCCTTACAGATCAGCGCGATGCGCCGCTCATCAACGGCACGCTTGCAAACCTGTGTGGAGAGAACGCCGACAACATCGTTATCGAAGACTCACAAGTCTTCAAATCAATCGGCTCGCATGAACGTTGGACTGTTCACCGTATGCACACCAACGATGTTATCGAGATCGACACCAACCCGCTTCATATCTTCTGTGTTAACAATATGCCGAACTTTAAAGATAAATCATCAGCTATTATTCGCCGCGCAAGGGTTGTACCATTTAAAAACAAGTTCGATCAAGATCCAAATTTCCGTAATAATCTATTAAATGATGAACAATTTTTGAGCGATTTCTTAGGTGAAATGCTTATCTACGCACAAAAAGGCAAAGAAGATGGATGGGTCAGCCCGCTCAGTCAGTCAACACTCGATCAGATTGAAGAATATGATATTCTTCGTAACTCAGCAAAAACATTTATCGACGAATATATTGAACTCGGAATGGTTGGATTCAAAAACTTTAATATTCTGAAGCAGAACTACGAGAACTGGTGTAAAGACAATAGCTTCACACAAATGGGTGTTAAAACGTTCCGTTCATCTGTAATGAAGTATCCCTTCGATCGTAAGAATACTTCAGATAATAAAGAGAAAATCTATATGCTTGAGGACTATACGGTAAGTGACGCACAATATAAGGTTGGGCTATACTACAAGGGTGATGGACATCAAGAAGAGCTTGAACTTGATGTGGAAACGAAGGAAAAAATGCAAAGCGTAATGGATCTGTTTTAAGGTATAGTAAAAGCATGGACGATATCTCACCAACCGGAATAATGATTGATCACATCAACCTGTCAAAGCGTGATACTCGTAGCATGCTTGAAAAAGGTGGACTGAATTGTATTACCAAGGGAGTGCTTTCTGTAATGGAGTCTGCTGGTGCTGGTGATATGAAAATGGTGGATATTGTTGTAAACCGACTAGACGGCCTCCTAAGTGACAAAGTTGCCGTGAAGCCTATCATCGTGGAGGTAATCGATTATGGAACAAAATAGTAGCGAAGTAGCCCGCGAGATGTCTTTTTACGATAAGGACACTAAAAAAGCTATTATCGATAAAGTTAAGCTGATGGCGAACACACCGTCCGAAACTCCAGAGATGGTGATCGATAGCCTCGACACCTCCTGGGCTTCAACCATTGCCGCACAACTTTATCTCGCAATGTATCGTGCTGACCTTAAGGCAGTCAATATTATCCTCGACCGTATCGACGG
>Ga0247807_10000208_pt1 | contig 40671 bp, 41 predicted proteins | sample UWRJL074202C1_FD_179931 | JGI IMG/M metagenome (GOLD analysis project Ga0247807, IMG submission 179931) | Plant litter microbial communities from Arlington Agricultural Research Station in Wisconsin, United States - UWRJ-L074-202C-1 | ecosystem: Environmental > Terrestrial > Plant litter >...
ACAATAAGCTTCGTTGGAAAAATACGTATTAGAACAACATACCTCCAAAAGCTCCACTAAGTGATGCCGATGTGTAGAACAGTCCAATTCTGAGAGCCATCTCTGGTCTAGTGTACATGCCCGACAAATACAGAACCTTGTGAAGCCATTAGTTGACGAGAATTGACAAATGGCATGCTGGGAACTCACAATTCCTGGCAGAAGGCCACCTTCTGTTATTCCCAATACTGCTCTGACAATCATGAATCCTGTATAATTCTTCACGAATCCAAGACACATGGTGACGATTCCCCACGCCACCGTTAAAGCTGGAAGCCATATCCTCGGCGATACTTTCTTGAGAACCAAATTACTCGGTATTTCACTACACATAATACTTAGCTTGAGAATTCCCAACCCCCACCTCTGTTGATTCGAAAACTTAGAATCACGTACCTCGCGATATAAGTAGCATAATAGACTGCAAGACCTGTATCATATTGAAGGTCCGTCATCTTCAGATCCGCTTCAAGGTGATAGGTCTTTGCATTTCCGACATTGGTTCGGTCGAGGAACGAGCAGAGGAAGAGCAGTGTCAAAACGGGAAGAATCCTAATTACCAGTCAGCAAACGATTCGGGGATAGTTGAAATAGGCGCAAGTTACCTGAGATCAAGCTTCAGAAGCACTCTCCTGGTCAGAGCGGCTTTCTCATCGTGGGTTAGGCCATCAGTATTGGTCGCTTTGGCAAGCTCTCCTTCGGAGAACTTCTCCTCTGGTTTTTCGGGGTTACTTTGGGTAGAAATATTCATTTTGCCGATCTAGCTCGAGCTCTTACGCAAATTTGAGACTTCCGCAGCGGTTGTCGAAGTATATGAAAGACGGCTGAGGAGGAAGACTATGTGAGAAATCAACAAACTTTGTCTTAAACATGGGGAATGAGGGGATTTCTCCTGATTTATAGGTCTATCTCTAGTAAATCCAGCAACCTAAACAAGCTCAACGCTAATACCCCAGAAAGCTTAGGGAGCCTTGTTGAAAGCTTACTTAAGCCCTGTGTGGAGGACTTCAGAGCATGGATCATTACCGTCCGCCCGCTTTTTCGGTCTTTGTTTTATGACCGAAACAAAAATTTATATGGGGCTTCCTCGGTTGATTTTGATGACCGCCGTCAACGGTAATCTTGATATAGTGACGAAATCCCGAGCACATATATATTACAACACTTCTCTGGCTTTCATATACTACGTCAATAAATTTAATTGATAACTAAGTAACAATAATGTCGAAATCTAAATTGTCTCCCGTGCTAAAAGGGCTGATTGCTGCTCCTTTCTCACGACCAAACACCCTTCCCGCACCACCTAAAATACGATCAGTGTACTCAGAGTTAAGAAAAGAAGCCTTGTCAAAAAATATAGCTCCATCATGTTGGATGGCTTTATCTGTGCGTCTCCTCTCTACAATGCTTAAGCAGGTACCTCGACATAGAGGCTAACAGCCTACAGACAGCAGTCACTATGACGATGAACTCGGCCGAGTCGCTAGGCATATTGTACAACGTTGCCAGCTCTGAATCAGAGGACTCCGAGCAACATGTAGAGGCGGCAGAATTCATGAGAGAGGTTGGCTTGAAATGCATAGGCTTCAATGGAGTATGTCAATCTTCCTACTCGTCATTGAAAGAGGTACTAACTCGTGACAGGTACCCAGAACTATCAACTGTCTCGGTGCTTTCCGAGAAGGTCTCCCAGCAGATATCTTGTCTCAATTATCGACTAAACCAACTCGGTAAGTTAGTTACCATATCCTTCAGTCATAGAGATGGTTGCGGGTTACAGGAGCGGAATGAAACTAATGGGAAAATAAAAGGCAACCAACAAGAGAGAACATCGAAGATATAATCGCCCGCGGTGATAGTCTCTGGGACTCCATCTATCATCCATTCTCCGACAAGCTTGCTGCCAAACTCGCGCTTTCGCATCCAGACCTTCCAGTACACATCTTGAACCATGAATACGGCGCGCTTTTTGCCGATCCCCCGGGACAGCAGCCCACACGTGTCGGGCGCGTCCTGACCTCGATTGTAGCAGTGTCGTGCTTACGCGCGCAGACGGGTGTTGGACCGCAGGTAACGAGTCATGTTTTTGGACTTAGGAAGGCGTTCGAGGACGGAAGTGCGGAAGAGGAGATGCGCACTTTCGGGGCCCCCGCAGGGGTGGGGGAGAAGTGGTTAGCGAGTGATGAGGGGAACGTCTGGCTCTTGGAAAGTGTGGATAGGATTGTGGAGTGTCTGGGGGAGGGCAAGGGCTCTACTTTTGCCCCGGGTATGTCAAAGCTGTAAATAGTGTGGGGTTGAACCTTCTCATCCTCTCTCATCTCAAATTGTATGTAGAGTTAAGCTGTACAAAGATCTATTATCTATATATCCACATTGATTTCAAGACTTGTTGCACCAAGGTTTATAATGAATATGAATGCTCCTTTGCTATTTACAACCCTAAACCAAAATACGCTTTACAATAATATAGATCTAAATTATTCCATAGATCCCAAACTCTCAGAGATAGCAAATTTAGCACCCGTCTTACTCTTTATTTCTTCGACATCAACACCAGGAGCCAGCTCGATTAGTGTTAAGCCTCCCTTGACCCGATCGACCTCGAATACGCATAGATCTGTGATGATCATACTTACCACCCGAGCTCCGGTCAAGGGCAAAGCACACGATTCCACAATTTTGGCGCTGCCATCTTTGGCAACGTGGTCGGTTGCAACTACAATTTTGGTCTGGTCGGGATTGCCAACTAGATCCATAGCACCTCCCATCCCTTTAAAGACTTTCCCGGGTATCATGAAGTTTGCCAAGTCACCATTTGCAGAGACTTGAAGTGCACCAAGGACCGAAACATCTATCACGAAGTTAGTTCTGTACGGAATAACACTATAACAGACGGATTTCATTTGGGAAATTAAGACATACCAACGTGACCACCACGGATCATAGCAAAAGACTCAGCACTGTCGAAAGTAGAGGCACCAGGATTCAGGGTAACTGTTTCCTTGCCCGCATTGATAATATCCGCATCAATTGTCTCCTCTGTAGGGTAAGGGCCCATACCGAGAATTCCATTTTCGGACTGAATCCAAACTTGAGTCTTAGGATCCAAAAATGAAGGCGCTAGTGTAGGTATTCCAACCCCAAGATTGACATAGAATCCATCCTTGAGTTCCTTGGCTGTCCTTCGTGCTATTCTCTCCCGACGAATTGTGGCGTCCGATTTCTTTTCTGATCCACTTGCACCGTCCTGGCGCACGTTTCTAGTTTCGATTTTCTTCTCTACCGTTGCCGGTACTATTCTGTCCACATATATGCCCTGCAGATGAACACTATCTGGATGTATTTCACCATTCTTGACAATGTTTTCGGCTTCTACTATGGTGAGCTTGGCAGCTTTCGCCATGATTTGCCCAAATGCCTTTGTAGTATATCTGAATTGACAATTACCTGCCTCGTCAACTTTCCAAGCACGGAGGATGGCAACATCGCCTGAAAGAGCTGTCTCCATTCCGTATACTTTGCCGTTGAATATTCGGGTTTCCCTGGGTTTGCCCTTCTCGAGGATGGTAGGACTACCGGTGGCTTTGTCGACTGGGCCGAGACGCACAGGGATGTCACCTGTTTGTAATAGTGTGTCTAAGTTTTGGGTTAGCAAAACAGAAGATGAGGTAGTAAAAGAGGTTTAACATACTAACTCCGGTAGGTGTATAGAATGCCGGGATTCCAGCTCCTGCTGCTCTTAATCTCTCGGCGATTGTGCCCTGTGGAGTTAACTCGATGGCCACCTCCCCAGAGAGATATTTCTTCTCCAGCGACTTGTTGTTTCCCAGAAATGACATGATTAAACGACTGATCTGCCCGGTTTCGACAAGAGGAGACAGTCCTCCTCCACCAGCCGTTCCTCCATTATTGGAAACCACGGTCAATTCGTTCAATGACCCAGCGCCACGTTTCCGTATAGCTTCAATAAGCGTATCTAAGAGCGTGTGAATAAATAACTACCAGCTTGAGACTTTCGGGAAATACACACCAGCAGTTCCACATAACCCAAACCCAGCACTTAGAATTGTTGACCCATTTTTCAGATCTGCTACTGCAGCGTCTGCATCTTTGTAGACTTTTGAGGCTCCACGCTGAACTTTAGGAGCAGAGTCTCGTTTGGCTTTGGTGTTTGCTTGTTGTTCGTACCGTGGTGTTGTCGTTTGGAATTGTCTGGACATGGAAAATGGCACCGCTCTCAGGCCTCTGCAAGAAACAGATGGGGATTGGAAGAGACCATGGCGTGCAACAAGACAGACAGAGATACGGCGACTTGCCATAGTTACGAGAGTATTATTATTATAATGGTTAGACAATTGAGAAAGTAGCAACCAAAATATCGACACTTTAGAGAAGATGGAGACCGGAAGAAGATAGCTAAATATCTCGACGTCAGCCGAAATCCACACGGCAATATAATAATGGCCGGCGGGCAGTTCGGCATCGGCAGACTAGAGGCTAGTCACATGGCTGTCACATCCAAATAAACCCCACAATACTAGTCAGCTCCGGTTATGAGGTCGGATATCCGTTGCAGCCTCAGGCATGAAGTGATGGGAGGTGGGTGGGGGGACAACCTTCGACAATTTCAATATCAACCAGGCTCTCAGGGAGCCATTCCAGGCCCGACGTGATTAAGCGACTATTCAGGGGTTATTTCATACTTGGATTCTGGTTCCGAGGCAATCCATGTAATCAAACGGGCCGGTTATCGGTCCAGTTCTTGAGATGGACCATCTGTCACCCACTATTGCTCCTGTGCCCGAAGACAATCACTCCGAATCCCCAGCCAATTGGTATTCTGAGCAGCTGAGCTATTTGGGAACAACTAAGCAAGCAGGTGAGACTCTTCCCAGGCAATGCCCTTTCAGACAAAAGGAGCACTTCCTTTCTGTAGAGCATGGCAATGGCAACGAGTGTGCAATGCAACAAGTTCAGCCATATTCTGATTAGGAGCTACCAATTTTCTTAAACTGTATGAGGTGATGGAATGCAGAGTCCAGGCCAATGGCCAGCGACGAACTTCAGATCGGTGATCGTTTTCCCAGCGTTCATCATCAAGATTCGAGTAGAGCTTAACTTACGTTGTGAGCCAATCTCTCAAACAGTCTTGAGGCATTTTGCAGGCTTATAGTCAAGATCCCATTGTACTATGTTAGCTGAAGAGATCCTAAACTTATTGGAACCCTTTTAATACGAGTAAAGCTAACTTACAGCAGCATGTCTTACTTGTAGGAAGAGCAAGACGAAATGCCTGAGAGATGCTGGTGACTTAGTTTGTAAACGATGTCAACAAACCCGAATTGAATGTGTAATTCCAGATTATCGAGTTGGACGTAAGAAAGGCATCAAGAAGTATGTATAACTCTCCGCTTGCTCCTCGACTTGTTCCCTTTTTGAGCTAGTTTCAGCCTAGCTATCGTGTCGAATGATTTAATGCATTTAAGAATGCGAATTCACATTGGCACATACTCTGTTTTCTATACAACAGACGTTTGAAAGCCCTATTCTCGAGGTTACTCTCTATGTCATCCCGATCTCTCATCCGCTTGGGTTTCCTCGTACCGTTTGTGACTATTAGCGAGCATAGTATTGTACTTGTGGCATAGCTTTTGTACCTGCTGCTCACACATTTATTAGCAAACGTGATGGATTGGATAAAGCTGTCCACCAAATCGAGCAAGCGATCAAGAAGTCACGTACAGATGATAAAAGCTCACTTCAACTTCAACATCTTCTGAATAAAGCGCAAACACTTCTTCCACAGCACCACGGTTCTGACTCCTCTCAGATACTACACGAAAGTCCCTCTCAGCCCCCTCAGCAGATGCCACCAACCTCACAAGATAATCAAGCTACTACAGACGATAATTTGGCTGTAGATGATGTAGAAAATCCTCTACAGCTGCTTGCCCGGGCATCAGACCTCTCTAGTCTGGAGCCTTTGTGGTCATCTTATACCCCTTCCGCAGTAACATTGCCATCTCTTCAGGGAAATGATCAAGGACAAGATGTCCACACATTTTTTGGCCCTTTCCGCGCCAAATTGGATATCGGTGAACACCTCGATCCTGTCGACCTAGGTCTCGTGACAATAGAAGAATGCGACATGCTATTCACTTACTTCCATGAGAATTTATCGCATACCCGATGGGGCCTAGACTCTCTTCTTCATTCCCGTGCTTTCGTCCGACAAAGATCAGCCTTCCTATTCACGTCTATTCTGGCAGCTTCGTCACTTTTCATCACGTCCACGTCAGCTTTAGCTAAGCGCCTTTTATCCCATTGTAAATTTCTGGTCCGTCAAATTACAGCAAACAGAAGCCGCAGTCCAGAAATCGTGCTAGGGTTTATGGTGAGCATACCTTGGATGCACCCTGGAACACACTGGTCTGATGACGAGACTTGCTCCTATATGGCTACGGCATTGACAATAGCGATTGACATATACCTGAACAAATGGATTGTTCCCAGTCCGTCAGACAGCAAGGGAACGTCTCATAATGTTCCACAAGGCGAAGTAATAACAGCAAGGAAGGCACTGGACTTGGATGGATTCGAAGATGTTGATCCTTCCTCAGTAATGGGGAGGCGCTTGCTTCGGCGACGGGAGCGGACTTGGCTTGCTTTGTTCGTACTTGACCGAGGGTATGATGTATTATGATCTTTTTGTTTGGCAGGTGCTAACCTAATCCAAACAGAGTATGCTTAGCCAGAGGGAGGGACTTCACTGTACCCCTAAATACTCTCATTATGACTTGCGACGACTGGTATAAGTCAGATATAGCTGATGGATGGGATAGCTCACTTATTTCTTCAACTGTATTCCGACGAGATCTAGCCGACCTCATTACGAAGGTGAAGGCCGATTGTGACAAATACAGTCGAACCAATGTCACCTCAGCAAGCATGCAGGAAATGATAGACGGTTTCTTCACGGCTTGGTATGCAACATGGGCATTTACCATCGGTGGTGTCAATGGAATTTCCATACCACCATACGTTGAAATTTTAGTTACCCATGGTCGATTATCCATATATAGCGCGGTCATCAATCACCCAACAGCGCCCACGGAAGTAAAGCAATTTTTTCGCGCTGCTGGTTTGTCGTCTGCGCTCAATGTCATGCGCGCTGCAGTCCATGGAGAAAGTAGACTGAAGAGTATGCCTAACAACACCGTAATCATGATTTCGTTTTCAGCGATGATCTCCTTCCGGCTCAGTACCATGGATGCCATTTCAAACAACAATTTGGCACCTGGTGTACGCAGGTTAATTGATGAGACTGCTGAAGCTTTGATCAGAATTGGTACAACGCCAGCACATCGAAAAGGTCAGTGATTTCAATAATGGCGACTGGAGTTTACTCCCGCACTTGTCTTGTGAATTGGAGATCCTATCTTTGTGGCGCCGTCCGATTGATCAATAATGTTTGAAAGTCATCAGATCTTAGAGGAACGCATTGTGCTACTTCATTTGCAAACTCCGAAAAGCTGACAATTTTGATAACAGGGATAAGTACTCTGTACGGCCGACATCTTCAACAAGCTCTCAATACAAACGATGTGGATGACGGACTGGACTGGCTTGATTGGTTCAATATGGATACTAGTAATCCCATGATATAAGACGATTTGTAAGAATTAGAAGCCACTTTGTAAAGATCAGGAGGGTGGCGTGCCCACGACATGAGGAACTCCTCGTCGAAGAAGTGAGAAGACTGAAATGTGTAAATAAAAAAAGTATGATGGATTTAACATACGTAATGGCTATAGTTATGGGTAACGGATTGTGGCTGGAGGAAAGCCAGAGGACAGCTGGTGAGCTATCGCAAGCTGTCTGTGTTTTAAGTGCCGGGGGCGGATAGATGACTTGGACATGATCTTTTGGTCCTGTAAGTATAATATTTGCATTGTAAATAAATCAATTCGAGATCATGACATTATAAAGTGCCATGGCATTATACACACTGTCTCAGCATTTGCTTCATATATGCAAAATATCCCTATATTCTTATGCCAGCCTAGGTATAAATCTCCTCGGTAAAAGCATTCAAGCTCATCCCGCTAGCAAAGTCAACCTCATCCATAAAGCTTAACGGCATTTCAACTAAACTCCCTCGCACGCGGTCCAGCCACTCCTTCAATTCCTCAACACCGCCTGGGAACTCATTTCTCACTACGTGGCCATACTGATACTTGTTTTCCGCGCTAGTATATTTGCCTTCCGCGTCTGGAGAAACAAAGAGGTTGGTGAAGAACTCTTCGTATTGGCCCCAGTTCCTCACGTTGTCTGCTGGGACGCAATGGAAGGCTTTGACAAAGACCTCGGTATTAGCCGCAGCGGTGTCATGCCACAGACGCGTGAATTCTTCAGACAATACATCACGTACAAGCAGGTCGCCAGGAGAGTCCCAGTCATAAGCATTCGGATCTCGATCAAGAGGCATGAAGTTCGCGTCGGGCGTCTTCCAATCCTGGAATGGGATCAGCCCGAGGTGTTTTCTAAAGACCTGGCGTCTCAATTCCGTAGCAAACTTTGAAGCCTGGAAAGGCTGACCGTTCATCACGCTGTCGACCGTAGCCGTATCTTCGATCACGACGGCAATTTCGGAATCGTGATATCCGAGTTGGGACCTGTCGTTCAGGTTTGCGGAGCCACAAATGACGACACGGTCGTCCGCGATCAGGACTTTCGAGTGGATGTATAATTCTTCGCTGACAAAAGCGTTCATCTCATCTTCAGGACTGCCAGACCATGGAATATCTTTGATAGATGGCCCACCGTCCATGTAGCACCCACTAACAGTATCGTACTGACTGCCTTCCACCTGAGACCCGGCAGCTTGATAATCGTCGTACCGTGGGTTTCGTTGGTTTGGCTCTGCTCCCGTTCCTTCTCCATACCCATCATATCCCGCTCCTACGATATCATCATGCTCTCTTCTTGCCTCACCATAGCTGACACCGCTTGCTTCCTCGACCTGACTCATTGTTACGTTAACATTCAACCTATCGTAGTTTCGCAAGTTGAAGAACCGGATATATTGAGCAGCATCTGGGACGCCCGCTTTTTGGATAGCGCCGATAATGCTGTGCTCACCGCGACAAATAGACGCGTACTGGTATTCCATGATCGCTCTAGTACCAAGCGAGTCGTCAGAGTGCAGGTCGCCTGCAAATGCTGGGACTGCAGGCATGCACACAATAACTTTGTATGCTTCCCCATTCTGGTAAGCTCTCACTACTCGTTCTACAATGGCCGCACCGATTTGGTTCTTGATCGGATGCTGTTGATTCCCGGTCGCTGTAATGAAGAACTGATTTTCGATGTACACGAAATACTGGCTGTCGCGAACGACCTGGATGTACGCATCGGCAATCGAGTGTTCCGTAGCCACACCATTGCTCCATTTCGTACAACTTCTGACGAGTTGAATTGACACGCTTGAACCGCCATTTCCTCCATCTCTACCTTCGTAGTCTGATTGTTCATCTCCACGGTAGAAATGACGAAGCGGGTTGTGGTGCGAATGTTCGTAACTAGGTTCTTGCTGTGAGATGGCTGGACCTTCTAGACTGGCGGCGTTCTTGCCATCCTGTTGATAGTAACCGTTTGCAGTATCTTCCAAAACAAGAGGAGTATATCTAGAATCATCTTGAGCACGATACTTCTCCTCGTAAATATAGTTCCAACGCTGCACAAAATGAGCCTTGATATCCTGTACTATAGGACCCCGTAGACAAATCGAGATATCGGTCCATCCCATTCTTGAACTCTTCGTTCGATCTAGCTTATTCATGTCGAATTTCGACACATCAGCAAAGTCGTAGATACGAGCATTATTGTAATCTTGTCCTGGAAAGACCCCTTCCTTGACATCCGTAGGATGGGCATCAGCGATAGGATGAGAATTTGAGTCCCAGCGTCCAAAGCAGAGATCGAGACCTCCCATGAAAGCAAGATTGCCATCTACAAGACAGAGCTTTTCATGATGCGCCCAGTAGAGAATGACATCATCTGTGAGGCCATATAGTGACTTCAGGCCATCCTCAGGTGCTTTCGCCAGATCGAACGTCTTCAGAGAGAATTTACTAATGTCTGAAAGAAATTGCGATTCTAATGCCTGTCCGCTAACTAGATGATCTGGATGACGAAAGACGGCGATGTTTGGATGAACTTCAAGAGCCTTTTTCGTGTGTTCCGAGTTAACTATATTTTATTAGTGTTTGTAAATTGCCTAAAGCGGGCTCCCCACTCACGTGTCAAAATGCTCGAAACCTCTTTATAGATGATAATGTTGACCTTTACCCCCCGCTCCGCAGCGGCCAGCAAAAGTCGGTCAACTCGATAATCTTCGTTCGCCGACGGAGGCCGTCTCAGGTACAGCTCCGGACTGAGCCACCAGTCCAGGATCCAGATACTCTCCTTGGCTTCCTCGAGAGCGACAGAGACAGCCCACATATAACCACATCCGTCGACGTACCATTTTGCATCGCTTCCCGTCCGTGCCGGCGCGAAGCTGTGAAAGCGATTTCCGGTGCTGGTATGTATGTGAGCATCGTCGTGGTGAGGGGCTTCCTCAGGCTCGCCGGAGAGGCTTGCCTGGAGGCCATCGAACTTGTCTTTTAATTTATCGAGAAAATCCATTTTTGGAAATTGCGAGTGTTAGTCCCACGAAAGTATCCACGGGAAAGGAACGCCAATGTGACAATCGTAGCGGTGTTGTTGAAAGAGAGGTAGATCTGACACTCGCGGTACACACCATGCCCTGTTTCATATGCTGCCCCTCCATGCCCCCCCCTTGGGATCATTCTGACCCCTGTTCAATATTCACTGAGTGGATGTTAGGTTGTCACGACTCTACTAAGCGCATAAACATCGAATTTCATTTCGTTGCTACCGACCAATCATAAGCTGTTGCAACACTGCAAATACACCCTCCATAATGGCCATCTGTGAAGCACTCTATCATCACACAATAATCATACAAAAGGAAGTCATCTAGCGCTCAATAGGCGAGTTATGCCGGAGTAAGTTGATTTGATAATCAAAGATGATATATAGAAATGTTCCCCAGTCATCCTCGCTTACCAAATGTTTCCCCTATTCTCAACTAATCAGCCAATCCCAAAATCCTGTATCGTGAGTGGCTACGGAAAGTATCGTTATACCTAGGACAAGCCTATTGATCCCGAAAGATTCACCTGATCAAAGCAAATTGGAACTCGAAACCAGGTAAAGGAATTTTGCACAGAATGTGCGTGAATCAAATTTTGCTGTTTTCCAGGTGGACTACCATTTTCAGCACTTGGTTCAGACGCTTGCTCTGCTCTTAGTAAATACAATCTCATCTCGCTGAGAGGAGTTGAACCACTTCTGAAAATTGTGAGAATAATGATCATCGCCTTTGTGTTAACCCAATAATCTACAAAACTTGCGTTGGTCTGATCTGATTGTTTGCGAAAGTGACAGCTGGTCCTGAGGCTCGGAACTTCTGTGACCAGGCTGAGATAGTATCTGATACCAAAACTTGGCGACAAACTACTATGGCAGGATTGAGTAAGATTTACCAGGTAGTGTGCCGGAATTGATTTCCTGGGGAGACAGTAGTAGGAATTGAAGTTAAATATCACTGATCCAGCTCTCATTTGGACCCGAAACCCCTAATTCAGATATCTTATTTAAATTGCATAGTTCCTAGTGCGGTATTGTTTAATACCAAGCTAAGATCTACTTGTTAAGCTAGTCATGTTGACTGAATAATCTCCATCCAAAGCACGTCGAAACTGGCCGAAACAAGCCTGAGTGGTTTTCGACTTTGCCCTACTCATTTGATGCTCTGTAATTCCTATCACCTAGTTGGAGATGCTTCAAGATACCGAGATACCCGTACAGAATCTACTTACGGACGATGTTTCCCGTCTTTAGTTCAACGGCATTGCCGACAGGGCGGTACGTAGGCTCTACGGGTCCGCAGCACTGGAGATCGATTCACTAGTTGCAACAAACTATACGTAGGAGTACGCGTTGCCGTATTCCCCTGTATTATTCTAGAGCAGAGATCATCGTCAATAAATTGAAAGTGTCTCCGCACAAAGAATCTGCACTTCGAGGTCGGGAAATAAAAAGGTTCAACCCCATTCTCATTACACACTCAAAACCAACATAGAAGAATAACACCAGAGCTTCGAGCTTAAGATTACCCTACAACGTCAACGCGGCACAGCGAATGATGGAAAGTTGGCAATGGCAGCAAAGCATGGGAAGCCATAAAGCTCGGAAAGTTCCTGGCGGAGTTTTCCCAAGTGGCTGGATTTGTTGCAGTGTTCTCCTGTTCCGATAGGACGCCCAGCCGGATAAGCCTGAAGCGAAGTAATAGCAGCATTGTGCAGGCGGTGAACAATGCGCTGTCTGTAGATGTAAATAGCAACCATTGTGTGATACCTGCATAGTATATTAATTACTACATGATTGAAACTACGTACTTCATATGTTGGTTGTCCATACTCACTTTACCATGCCTATTGACCCAGGAATTGTTACCCTGTTTTGAGTTTGTAAAGGCTAATTGTTCACCCCATTGTAGTGATACTTTTTAATCGCGCTACTCTGCCGTAACCCAGTTTTCAATCTATTGTACTTACTCGTTGTAAACCTTACCTGGCTTATCTGTCGTGATAAGAGCAGACTTTCACTGGGTGCTTCATTTGTGCAGTTCCCCCACGGGCTGTGAATGGCCCATTCACACAGACATGTGCCCATAGAAGACAGCGTATCGTCGAATCACATTAGTCGCAAAAACAGCCCTTGTTCATATTTGGATTTGCGCTATCTGACCGGTCGATGGCCATGTGGCAGTGGGTGTTCACCAGGATCAACTGATCCCACGGGTTTGGTGCGGCACAGCTTTCCCCATCCGAACCTAGACTTCGGACAGGCATTGATGTTATAGGCGTAAGCGACAGAGTACGACCTTGTAATGTATCGAGAAACCCCGAGTCTCTTCAGCTTCAGCTGAGTCTCGACCTCCACATCATACCATGCCCATCTTCCACCAGAAATGGGATCAATATTGAATAGGCGATGAACCAGCTCCGTTCTCAACACCCCTTATTATACATGCCAGCCATGAAAGACTATACATGAACGAGAGGTTGATGTTCACAAACCGCGACAAGAGGTAGTTCCGGGAATGTTACACATTCAACGTGGTCACCTATTCAGTAACACCTCACCCTTCTCCGGGACGATCAGTTCGAGAGCCTAGCTCAGATGTCTCTCCCAACAGAACTGCGTGGCACCAATGCACGCGGTGTAGATATCCAAGAATGGATTGAAAACAGCTCCGAGAGCTCGGTATCCTCCAGTCCACCATCCTCCTCACAGTCATCTCAGGAAACCGTATTTGGCCTTGACAACTCATCAAGAAGTACAAACTCTGCATACGATTACGATAAAGAGAATTTAGAATGTGAAAAGAAGTTCGCCGAATACATAGCAGAGGTTGGAGTAGTAGAGGGTGAACATCCAGCTCAAAATGATGATCCGCTTCTCAAAGACTTGCCATGGCATGTGAGGAGAGTGGTTAGCTTGGACGACGACCCAACTCTTCCCACGATTACCTTTCGCTACTTTCTACTCAGCTTCCTCTTTGTGATCCCCGGCGCATTTCTTTCTCAGATGTCATACTTTCGCACAACTTCCGCGCCATATTCCATCTTCTTTGTGCAAATAGGTTCCAACTATGTCGGACAATGGCTCGCCGCTACGCTTCCAGCTTGGAGGGTCTCCATACCGCGCACAAACATAGGATTCAGTCTAAACCCAGGTCCATTTAGTGTGAAGGAACATGTTCTCGTTGTAATTTGCGCCGCCTCGGGAGCGACCTATAACCTGGCTTACAGTTCCATATCGATAGCAGAGTTGTGGTTCGACTACAAAGTGCACCCGACTATTGCAATCATTTTCATGTGGACGGTCGTCTGGATAGGTTATTCCTATGCTGCACTTGCTCGCTCATTCCTGGTCTATGATCCTCAATATCCTTGGTTCCAAGCACTATGTCAATCCGCACTATTCGAGACTCAGAAAAGACAGAGAGAGAATCCAAGTCCAACTTCCCGAAGACAAATGATCGTATTTTTTGTAGCGCTATTTGGTGTCTTCATGTGGCAGTTTCTTCCGGCCTTCGTCTTTCCGATGCTGAGTTCTTTGGCAGTTTTATGTTGGATTGCTCCCAACAATGCTACTGTAAATTTTATCGGCTCCGGCTTGGGCGGAATGGGATTTTTGAACTTATCATTTGACTGGTCCAATATTGGACATCTCGGCAACATGGGCAGCTTATTCCTAACTCCATGGTGGACCCAAGTTATTGTATTCGTGGCATTTGTCCTCAATTGCTGGGTACTCATACCAGCATCAAAGTGGGGAGGTATGTCCGAATGGAATCACAAGTTGATGTCAAATCGACTCTATCAAGGTGAGTTTAGCAACAATATCCCTTTCCTCCTACTGATAGCATTCTAGGGAATGGAACACTGTATCCAATCGGTAAACTGATCACACCTCAATATGACTTCAATGCGACAGCATATGAGGAATATGGGCCTATCTTTATGGGTTCTCAACAGTTGTGGAACATGTTCTTCGACTATGCCTCATTTACGTCTGCATTCTCTTGGGTACTTTTCTTCGGATGGCCTCAGCTGAAGGCGATGTGGACGAAGTGGCAGGCACGACGAGCTAGCGGGTGGAAGATAAGCGTCAACGATCAGTACCCAGACCAGCTAAATGTGCTTATGCGGTCATATAAAGAAGTGCCAATATGGTGGTTCATCGCTCTCTTCCTTTGTTCTTTTGTTCCATCAGTTGTAATTCTTGCAAAAGGCTATTTCTTCATCCCTCTGTGGACATATTTCATAGCTATCCTTACAGGCGCCGTTGTCGTTGTTCCTCTTGGCTGGCTTTATGCACTTTCCAACTTTCAACTTGTAAGCAACCCCCTTATGCTCACTTCTTTGCTAACAAAATTTTAGCCGACAGGCTCCACTAATGAGCTTCTCTATGGTCTTATGGTGAACAGCGTTCAAGGTCATAAAAACCCAGTTGGGGCCTCCATATATGGTACAATTGCTGGTGACGCGTGGTATCGTGCACAATATATGCTGCAGGATCAGAAAATTGGCCACTACATGCACATCCCTCCGAAGGCCGTGTTCTTCTCCCAAGTGTTTGGTTCATTCATCGGAGTACCGATAAATTATGGCGCTATCCGCTGGATTCTAGACACCAAGGGTGAGTATCTCACCGGTGTTAAGGTAGACCCCAAACACCAATGGACCGGACAAGATCTTGTGACAACACTAAGTTACTCAACACAATATGTGCTCATCGGGCCAAAGAGATTGTTCACTCAGGCTTTATTTCATCCAGTTGCATATGGCTTCTTAGTTGGTGCCGTGGTTCCAGGCATTCTCTTCCTACTCCATAGGAAGTTTCCCAAGTCGCCTTTACAGTTCGCTCTGGTAAGATTTCAGTTCAAGCCGCTTATAGTAAGACCTAGCTAACACCAGACCAGTGGAACACAACTATCTTCTTCTGTACAATGTCGAATTTCTACGGCAACGTTTCGACAGGATATCTTTCTGCAATCATAGGTGGTTTCGTAGTAATGTATTGGGCCTACAACCACCATTATGACCTCTGGGCGCGGTACAATTACATCTTTGCAGCTGCTTTTGATGCAGGCTTCAACTTTAATATGTTGTTTATATTTTTGGTGTTTGGTGCTGGCAAGATTGTAAGTTTTCTTTATAAACCCAGCCAGTCTATGGACTTGGAGATCCTTCGCTAATGACTGTGACCCAGATTGAAATGCCTTCCTGGTGGGGAAATGACTCTAGGAATGTCGAGAGGTGTTTTGCCCTAGACAAATGAAATAATGGAAATGGATGTTTATTTTGGGAATGTAATATGAAGCGAAATTAGCGGGCGTTGGAAGGTGGAGCTGACCCAGGAGGGTCCTGTATACCCAAATTTCTAAATGGCCTATGTTGGTAGTTATATACCTAGAAATTAATGAACATCTGCTTGATTTTGAAAGAGTCCATAGCAGGGTAAAGTTGTTGTTGAGTGGGATCGATCGCACGCTCTGCGGGATAGCAGATGTGAAGTTTGGATGCCAAAATGAGCAAACGAGATGGTTCAATATGTAGTCGCCCTTCTCCCTGTCTTTCTTCTCCCATCAAGTCTCAGGAATGGAAAGAAATGCAGCCTTCGCAAGCCCCACGAGTATAGATGTCATTGTTCTATTGACACGAATCCGAGTTCGCTCTGCAACGGCAGCCAATTCTCAAAATTTGCTCCCTGCAGGAGTTTCACCGGCTGGATCATTTTGCTCAAAGAACAAAAATGTCGAAAGTAGAGGGGAAGATTGATCATGTTAAGGCATGATAAGACTGAAGAAGGGGTCGTCTATGGCTAAACGCTAGAAGACTTGCTTGCTTGCTACCTTCCTTTTCCTCTCCTTCCGAGTTGAGGTTGCCAAGATTTATTTGTACACCTTCATCATTGCTATAAGCACTACTCCTCACGGACTTGCCACGAGCGTTGTGATATCTCCACACCCATATTAGTGCTAGGCGAGTCTCATATTATGGTAGGGAATGAGCTTCATGTATTGTATAAACTTGCATGAGGAAACGGTATTGTAAATCGTATGATATACAGATTTGGTCCGGCGGCTGGCGCAACTTGTCTCTCTGTTTTACAAATCAGTACGATCTACACGACTTTGGTGGCAGTTCTCCGGTATCTCGAGAGATATCGAGTTTTAAAGGTGATGTTTATCAATTCATGACCAGACAGAGAGAGACTCAGGAAGTGCACAAGCATATGAGAGCTCTGTGCTTCTTTGACTTTTATTACTCCTAAACCAGCCTAATCTATAATTGGTACTTAATAGGTAAACCTGTTGACTCGTCCATCCCTGCGCCAGGAAGGCTTTTAATCATTATACTCGACCGCTACTAATACATTCATATTCCACAAATCGGACCAGCTTTAAGCCTTTTCGTTTTCGTTGCCGTTTGTCGCATCTCCATTGGCGCCTGTTGCCTCCGTAGCTTCACCCGTACCTGCTTCGCTCACAACTTCTCCGTTAGTTCTTACCCGTTTACTTTCCTCTTCATGTCCATTTGTCTCATCCCCTTCGGTCGCATCTCTTGATCTCACATTTCCCGCGCCAGGACCCAATCCCTTTATCCAAACTCCATCATCGTCAAAGTACTCGTGAACATTCTCCGCGGTGATCCAGCCTGAGCTTCCAGGGAAAGCAGGTGGTAATCCGCCGCTAGGTGCGCCCTGTTGAACGCCTGGTAAGCCACTAATCCCAGTATATCCTACACTACCTTCAAATGCAATCCGGTCGTCAAACCCATCCTCCATGTCCTCATCGTCTTGTGATGGGGGGTCTGGATTAAGGTCTGAGCATACCTGGATTGCACTATAAAGGCCATCAACTTCTTCCGGTTTTGGAACAATGTAGAGCTCGATTGGGCGGAGTTCCTCTTGGCCAGTCGGCTCTGCACCTGTATAGTCGAGGTGTACTAGGAGGGCCGGCTCATCGTCTAACTTTGCGGTTGCAACAAGAGGCATATCTGGGTAGGGGATTTGTATGCCTTTTCCAAGCCTGTTATTGAACATGATGTAGTTTCTATAAAGCGATTAGTATTCCATTGGTACATGAGGAGGAATACATACTCAGACGTTACCATAATATCAACCTTTTCCTTAATGCGTGTGCGGTCTTCTGGACTTGCAGCACATGGCAGATGAAAGATATCAGGGGCGGGAAAGTGGTGAGCAGTCATAACTACAGTGGCATCCGTGACCCGAGAGTATAGGACCGGTTTTCCAAGATAGAAGCTTTCGGGAGTTTGGGATTCATGTTCTTCTCTGGTTTTGTACGACTCGGGCAATGGTGCCTCGAAGATTGTGGTTGCAACCATGGTGGGTGACTATTGAACTGAAGCTAGGATGCTTCTAGAAAAAACCAAAAAGAAGATAGAGATTGGTATCTGTTGTTGGCGTGCGTGTTTGATAATTGGGTTTGTTGATGTACGAGGCAGCTACACAAGGCTGAGAAACTTCCTAATTCTTCAGGGACTCAGCCGCTAGTGAGGCGGGGGACATGCTAAGCGAGGAACCCCTTGTTGACCGTGTGCGCTCGTCACCGATGAGGAGGAGGAAAGATATCGCGTACTAGATATTCAACGATATTTAATTCTACTTTATCATGCTTCATAGTCCGAGACTATTTCTGATCTAGACTATATGCCCGAGTTCTTTGAAGGTTATGTGAAGTCCCTGCTTTGGGCTACCATGTGGCCAACTCATCATGAATGTAATATGAATAAGTGGTATGAAATGTAGATACTGGTTCTTTGGAAGGAGCAACTACCTCCTTACGGGTCCTGAGTAGATATTTTTTTATTCCCATACACCTTGCCAGGGAGACCTTCAAATTCTATAAGTCTTAATATTTTCACATTCTTAGAAAACCCTCAGAATATCATTCAAACCCAATAAACCAGAACAACTAATGATTCCATTAAACGGTAACCCTAGTTTGGAAGTCTGGATTCTCTTTATAACAATACTACTAGATTAACTGAATATATATAATTTCTGTTTGGAGAGTGCATATTTTCTGATGATTATTACGTCATACCACCAAAAGCCATTAGCGCAGCACTTCCAACCACGACCGTTCCCCAAAGAGATATGCTTAAGCCATTTGCCTGGTTTGCTTCGATAGGTGTAGGTGTAGTAGTGTTCGTGACCAAGCTATCGTTTTTCGTGAGGTAGTAGTTGGCAGCAACAACCTGTCCCAACGCTGTATCTGCTACGAACTTTTCAATATCAAAACCAGCTCTTGCTTGAATTATCGGCAGGTATTCCGCAGGAACAACCAGTGGGTTTGCAAAGAGTAGTTGGATGTATCTATGAGCTCTAGATGGGACCTCGGGTGGGGGACCTGGTGCTCGATATGTAGCCACGGCAGTTGCGTTGGGAAGTGACAGCGGAGTGGCAGAGGTGATATTGCCTTGTAGCCAGTGTAGTACTTGGCGTGCTGTTCCATTAGGATTCCTTGCATCAGGATCAAACATGATCAGAGTGTAGATTGTCGACGAATCTGACGCCCCGGAAAAAGAGATCACTGGCTGCGGGTTGGCTCGCACAGCTGCGGATTATAATTAAATTACTGCTATGAATACATCAGGGAGGTCTTACTGGCGAGATCAAGAAGCTGGCCAGGCACAATGTCGGTAGTAAATGCAGGATAGGAAACATTGAGATGATTTGTTGATGCGATCGAGGGAAATTCAAAGTTTGGGGGAGTTTGAGCAGAAACAAAGCTTCCGAACATTAACGTTGCGATAATATTAGCGTACATTTTGTTTTACGGTTGTAGGAATGAATAGTGGTTGTATTGACATGACAGAATTGGAGCAAGCTTCTGGGGACTGCACCTATATACATTTATGGCTAAGCCCATCGATCTATTGCATCATGTAAAGTATCATGTTGGATCGTGCTTTATAGGCGACCAAGACGCTAGTGAAGCCTATGACACCTTGGATGTCCCTGCCAAGCCTACTTTTGCCAGTTTAAGTTAGCTCGTAGAGTTTCGGGATGGTGAAGCTACTTGGCGAATAGGAGAGCGATAATGGCTGAATGGGACAGCTATTATATGCGCATATGTAAGCATAGGTTATAACAAAGTCCGTATTATACATCGCTCTGAGTATATAGGGCTGAGTATATTGGATCGTCTTGGGGCATATAAGATAGTACCACCGTTGGTGTTACATATAATTGCACTTGACTGCACAGCCACTCAGAGCGGCGTAGTTCCGCTAACTCCGACAACAGTCAGCTTGTGTTATATATCTTGCCTTCCATCGCTCTTCCACCCTCTATAGGAGAACGAGTAGAATCTAACATGGGTCGAGAGAAGAACCAAGGCAGGTCAAAAGGCTGCGCTAATTGTCGCCAACGCAAAAAAAAGGTAGCCCCCAACCATATCCCCGCAAGCTTCCTCGTGCATACTGACTGGTCTTTAGTGTGATGAGAAACTTCCTAAATGTTCACCTTGCATAGCATCAAATCGGGAGTGTTTGGGATCAGCTGATGGCATGGTGTTTGTTAACACCACGGATAAGCCATGTAAACCAAAGGGAAAGCCACGCCACAAAGGTACAGTTCGGAAAGCGCTCGGGACAGAGTTAGCTACAGCCACCCATGAGAAATCACAAAGCACATCAGACACTGTAACAGCCGACTTAATTATCGAACACTATGTGCGAAACTTAATGAGTAAATCAGCAAGAACGTCAACAAGCCCACAATCACTTCTTTGCCCAAACTTGTCATGTGCGAGTATCTTCACGCAGCAATTTATTGAGAATTGGATGAATGTGTCCAGTTGCGGCGGTTTGAGTTGGGTTCCCTCCCTCCGACTTATACTACCGGACAGATCGTTCGCTTCTGTCGAAAAGTCGATCGTAGCAGCTTCTCTAGCCTACTATGGCATAGTTGCAAAGGATAAAGCTGCAGGTATGGAAGCTCGCAGGCTTTATGGTCTGGAATTGAGCAGGCAGAGAAACCGGCTGAATTACCTGAAAGCAAATGGGGAAACACCAACTATCGCAGATGTATGTTCATCATTGGCACTGTCTTTCTTTGAGTTGGTAGAGAGCACCGGGCCCACTGGATATCTACAGCACATTATGGGATCCGAGGAGCTTTTAGCAATGATTGGCCCTGAAGGATGTACTTCACCCGAACTCTTTACTCTCTTTCGAATCGTGAGAGGAGAAATGGTAATCTGCCCAATCAACTTTCTTTGGCTCCTGTTAACTTCATAGATCTATGTCTCAATTCGACGCCGTAAGCCTTCGGTTTTCGCTCAAACCAAGTGGATGGCACTTCCATTTGCTACTCACACTCGCACAATTGGGGATAGACTCGGAGATGTTTTCCTACTCTTGCCGGCTCTACTATCCAGACTGGATAAGATGAAATCCCCAGGGAATGACCCAGATTTGAAAATTGATGCCGACTTACTGTTATCGGAGCTAGCTGGGATGCATGACTTTTTCCAAGCTGATATGAAAGGAGACATCAATTCTTATGCAAATTCCGAAGAGTTCAAGAACAACCCCATGCTATTGGTAATAAAAATATTAATAAGCATACTTCACCATACCGCAGTTTTACTTGTTGCATCTGTATCCCACAAAGCAAATTCGGATTCTTTGATAGATTCTGTGACTATGGCAGCACGATGTGCTGCTATACTCAAACAGGTTGATGACATTTTGTCAATGAACATCGAGGGAATCTTCCCAAGCATAGTTACAAGCTTGATGGTCGTAGTTATCTGGAGTCCTATCGCTGAACAACGGGAAGCTGCTCGCAAGGTTTTACAGCGGAGAAAGGATGAAAAGGGGATTGAGGATTGTCTGAATACTTTGATCATGGATTCCATCCAGTACGGAGAGAAGCCCGCCCATACCTGGATTGAGGCCACCAGTGAGTGAAACCGGAGGTGTAATACCGCAAATTTGCCTGACGACGGAGCCGTAGCTCGGAAAAAAAATGTTGCCGCAGATAAAGAATTTGAGAAGATAATAACAGGGGTAGGTTTCCGGCCTGTACACTATGTCCCTACAATCTATCGTGTCTGAACATCAATTTCATCTCGCATCGATCTGACTGTTTTATTTTAGTGTTTGTTTAAGTTCAACATTACTGATCTACTCACTGAAATAGTAGAGGACTCGTTGTCAAGAACATGGCGGCAGACAGAGCCAGTGTCGATATACATGCCCGGAATTATCGGAAGTTTGCCCACCGACTCTTAACGTGAATCACACATGTAACTCGTTATGTGGTCTCTAACGCCCTCAAGGTCTACGCTCAACTTTCAGGAAACGAATCTTGAATCCATATTATAGAACTCCAGCCTCAGTCACCATGTCAAACTCGCTCCAGCCCGAGAGATCATGGAAGATAAAGTTGGCCACTCACTGCTACTTCTATCTAGCACGTCGACCACACCGCAGTCAGATTACGCTACACTAAAAATCTGTGTCCATACTTCAATCGGAAGACAGGACAAGCAGCATCTACTCCTAGTTTGATGATTTCAATATATGTCTCATTCAACGACTCTGCATTCCTAACCACCAAGATCACCACAGCGAATCGCATCCAGTATCACAGACCTTGGAAGAATGGAAGATGGTAGTTTGTAAGATATTTATGCGATCAGATGTTGTAGGGAAATTGGTGTATCTAGACAATATAAGCCATAATTTGTCATGTGCAGAAATCGTACTTTTCACGAGTTTGCAAACAATCAAATTATCTTATAATCTGCAGATTATTGTGCCAGAGAGCTGTTTTATTGAAAGTAGGTTAGAGGTTGAACGAGAACAACGAACAATCGAGGGAATGAAGCGATAAGCAATGTTATCAGTAAAGGCCACTTGGAAATCCATGGACAAGCGTAGCCCCTCTTGCGTGACAGGAGATTGCAGCACAATATAACCAGGGATGGAAGGCTAAACAGGCACCCAACCATTCTTCAATGAGACGAGTAAGCGTAGCCAGTCAACATCAACCGTGGTGTCCATCCATACAAGGATTATCAACATCCTATGCATGTTGAGGTCATAATTAAACAAGTAAACAAACCCATTGATAATAACGAAGTACCGAAGTTTCCAATTCACCTACATATTGATCTGACTTTGTGAAGACTGGTCGGTGAAAGCCATCAGATTCCCTTGACATGGCGACTCCTTCTACTGCATCCACCCCACCAAAGTCTCCTGGAGAGCGTCTCTCCAGTTTCTTTGACAACTTCCTGAAAACCGTAGCTGGGATATGCACATTTGGAGCTTCTCTCACCTTCTCGAAAATCATATCCGATCCGGTTGTCCCCTGGATCAACTATGGCTTCTCACACTTCCAGGTCCAACGCTACATTGCCATCTCGTGGCTGTGCTTCATTCTCGGTCTCGCTATTACATCTTTCGCAGCCTCGGCTCTCTCTCTCTGGCGCCCGAAGCTTATCAAAGCTTTTGGGACCGTGGATAGTGACGGTAGACGGACTGTGATGTGGTGGGCTACAGCCGTCAGTAGTGTTTTGTTTGGACTCTTGATGGCAGCGTTTATATTCCTAGGATTGGTAGTCGTAGCCTATGCAGGACCAGTTGGATGGGCCGCTGTTGGTGCTACGACGTTTTTTGGAACGTTAGGTTTTGGAAGCATCATCTGGCAGAGCCCGCTAGGATCCAATCCACCCAAAGGCAACAGCTGGAGAATGGATGCTTCGAAGCTTGAGCCTCAGGCTCGCAGAGTTTCGTATCATGAGCACCATGAGCAGCAAGATGTCGTGAGAAAATCAGACGACGAAAAGGACGTCACACTCGGAATGGCGAGGGGGAATGAGCAGAATGGCTATGGGTGGGGGAGAGGTCACAATACAAGGCGTCACTCTATTGAGATACCAAGTTATACAGAAGAGCTGAGGAGGAGTAGAGCGAGCAAAAACTCGAGTGGTAACTATCATAGCGGTGTTCGAAACTTCTGAGCCTTAAGCTATTAGTCGCAGATGATATCTGAGAATAATGGTCTCCCGCCAAATGCTGTGCATGAATGTGATTCTGATCTGCTCAGAGACCGACCTTGAGTAAGCCAAAGTATCTCCTGAATCTTTTAGGAGTCAAGAGGTTTAGGGGCGGCGCTGAAAAAAACTCAACCGTTTTCTTACTGTCTACCCTCTAAAGGAGAATTGCTTGGTCAAAGATGGAGCAATCTATGCTTTCTAACTTTACACGGTTTCAGGGGGTGAAAAAGCACCCGAAATCACCAAACGTGGCTTGAGAAGAATAACACTACGTATTAAATATCCCTCACGATACCAGTCCCTCGAAAGTCGCGCCGCAAGAACATTCTATCATTTTGTCATTGCTAGATTATCAAGGTATCACTGAGCTAGAGTGCATTACTGATCGTTGCTTGGATTTCGGCGGATCTTTCTTCACTTTGGTGCTGGCTCAAAATCGGTCCTCTTGGATTGCGGGTTCAATAGGTTTAGATCGAGACACTTTCAAAGTCTTAGGAGCTTTGAAATAGTAGAATATTCGAGAAAATGTTGATGTTGAAGGTAGTGGCATGTTGGAGGTTCACTTTATAGTTATGAATGAGTACTTGCTTTAAGACACAACGATACGCCGTGGTTTTTGTGGATTTGCTTTAAATCTATGTCTTCTCTGACCGATACTGACAGGGTTCCACAAGAATAGGTCAATCAAGTCTAAATGTCTAGGAATCTTGAATATGACAAGCTTCTTACAACTACGACGGTAGCTTGACTGTGCTGCAGGCTAGATTCATTATGCTTAGGTATATCAATACAGATAAATGAATTATTTATTATCAATTCGAACAAGTAACAACTATAATATACTAAACATTAAACTTCTATCTTAGCAGCCAGGACGTCTTTCCTATGGTCCTCTTCCAAACCTTCTTGAATCTGAGCGTCAAGAACAACCCGTGGCTCCAGCGAGTTACGGAAACAGATGTAGAACGTACACCCAGCTACAAAAGTGATAATGGCCAAGGATGCATACATCCACAAGATTTCCGGGTCTTTTGTAACAGGGGTGAAGCTAATGCAGATAGCTGCTGCGATACCAATAGTAAGCCAGAACAAAGCTGATACGAAAGATCGTAGAGACTCGGGTGCCTTTGTAAACGCAATCTCGAGCCCAGTGACAATTACAAATGCTTCGGAGAAGGCAACAAGAATATAGGCCGGTGCTTGTATCCAAACGTGAATAGAGTTAGGCTCTGAAATATAGATGTAGTGTTGGAGAACGGCTGCGTAGACCATTGCGAATGCGCACATAATGAAGCCGGTGGTTATGCGTGCGACCGGACGGAATTGGATCTTCCATTTGCGTAGAAGTGGGTATACGCAAACTATTAAATCTGTTAGTTGCAAGGCAGCAAGAAAGCGAAATTTATCAACTTACAGTCCAACAAGGGAATGAATATAATTAACGCGATGGGGTCAAGATTCTGCAATAGATCGTTGGGGGTACCGTGAAGTGCCATAGTTCCAGCTTGGGAGATAAGATTATTCCAAATCTGAATCCAACTTATGAAATACAATGGAAGGAAGAGGAAGAACTACAATGTTGGGTCAGTTTCTTCTCAAGAGAGTATGGCAAAAGACTTACCTTGCACGCGGTTATGCCTGTTCTCACGCTCTCCACTCGATCATCAGTGTACGAGGACATCTGAGCAAAAGCGTAGTTGTCTAATCTACCATGCTCCCTCAGCATGCTAGGCTTTGCATTTTCAAATCCTTTCTCTTTGATCGCAATTGAGATTGTGCGTGCAGCATCAATGATTGCTGACCCGGAAGGCTTGGTCTTGACGAATTTCTTATTGCTTATTACAAATATAAATGTAGATAAAACGATGGCACTAGGTGAAAGTCAGCTTGAACTCGTAGTCAGATGTGACGAAGTACTCACATCAATGGGATAAGAAAGGCAAGCCAGAACGATACTTTAGCCTCGACATTGACAGTGATCAAAGGTGACAAGGCACCAACATTAACTGCCCAATAGAACCACATAAACATACGTTCAACGGTAAGCTCAGGGTCCACGATTACACGCTCGCCAGACTTGAGTGTTTTCACAAACGAGCCAATGTTGCGGTACTGCTCAGCGCACATCGGTGTCACATTGGCTTTAATGCCACCAGTACCTAGACCTATTATGACCATTGCGGTCACAAGTCCTCCAAATGCTGCTCCTGATTTGATTGAAGCAGGTGTTGCTGTCGCGACGAGAACTGTGAGGCCAACAATATAAATGCCGCATGCAAGGCAGATGGCTTTAAACTTGCCAATAAACTGGTCTAAACTCGAGTCAGAATTATAAATCTACCTGAAAAGTTTTGATAACATACCTGCGACAATAGCTCCAATAATTGTAGAGGCATATGCCCAGAACTTGAAAAAATTACCAAGTGCAGATGCAGTTGCCTGTCCTTTACCCAAGGCACCTGGAAGATCCGAACTAGGGTCATATGGGTTGCTAATGAATAGTATTAGTTGGATATTACTTAAACAGGAAGAACAAGATGGCACAAGAATAGATGAGCTCAAACGCACTTGATATAGTTTTGGAGCGGTCCACTAAGTCCAAAATATGTAAAGCGTTCTCCAAGTTCAACAATTATAATCAGTAGAACCACCCAGGGAATGCTATCGGGTATCCTTCTAAGTGTTTTATCGTGGAGCTCATTTTCTGATAGAGCAGAATGCGACAGAGGTTCTGTAGTCCTCAAATCAATTGGAATTGGCTCCTTGGTGGACGACATGTTGGATTATAGTGATTGGTTTGCTTCAGAAAAGAATGCGGAGAGACACCAAGGGTCTGGTTTATATAGATATAGACATGTATTCTGGTGTCTTCAACCCCGGATTCTACTTCCAACCCGTCATATGTAGGCTAGTGAAGTGGAAACGAATGCGGGCGTAGATAGGCATTTGAAAAGCTTCAATTTCCAGCTTCAGTAACTATCCATCATTAGAAGAGTGGTGGTGTGTGGGGCAACAGTCGATTATTTTGCCTATCGCTATGGCCGTTCGCCACCGCCGTTCATCTAGCTGAATGCCGCCAATTGAATCGAATGCCAGAGACGATCCACAACTTCTTGGCTCTCCGGATTTCGAGAATTGACCGTGAGCTACTAGATACGGGTTATTAGACAGGAGCTAATACTATCACAAGAGGCTTTCTACAAGCCTAGAGTCAAGCCGGCTTTAATCTGATTCTCGAGAACTTTACCAACAAGCAATCAACCAAAAAAAAATGACTATGTCAACGACAACCGCTGTTGAATCTCGCAGTCACATCTCCCTACAGAGTAGCTTGCACATATCGAATACAATTCCTCAAAAGTATTGGAAAGGATTAGATCCAGAGTGGGTTTCACTTTGGGAGGAGCATGGGTCTAAAGTTATACCAGCGAGCCAGGTGACGGTGGAAGAATTTAGGAAATGTCCAGAGAAATACAGTTTCACCTATCCTACATGGCAAGGTAAGCATTCCTTCACTGGCCAGAATACCAGCCATTGATCTTCAATGGAGGAAGATTCCCCAAATCTAACAAAAATAAGGACCGGATGTTCATAGTCTCAAGGACTGGAAGGTGCCAGTAACATCTCCTAAGGGGGAAATTATCTGCAGAGTATATACTCCTGAAGGGGTGGGTCCCTTTCCAGTGCATGTCAACATGCATGGAGGTAAGCTATCATTTGATTTCAGTTGCACCTATATTTTATCGCTCCTATGAAAGCATGATCTAACATCCTGTCGTGAAGGTGGCTGGGTTTTGGGAGGGCTGAAGTCGGAGCAGGCATGGTGCCGACAAATTTGCAATGATGCAGGAATGGTAGTGGTAGACGTAGACTATCGAATGGCCCCTGAGTATCGTTTCCCCGTAGCAATTTATGATTGTTGGGAATCTGTGAAATGGGTAAGATACTTGAATATTCCGTGCATCACAAAGCTAATCAATTAGGTGATTTCGCATCCCAAAGAACTGAACATTGATGCAAACAGTGTATCAATAGGAGGGCTATCTGCTGGAGGTCAAATGGCGGCAGTGCTTTCCCATTTTGCTCGAGATGAAGGCATCAATCTCAAATTACAGCTCTTGACGGTCCCGGCAACTGATATGAGATATTGTCCTCGAACTGTAGATGGAGCTTTGGATGTCGAGAGCTGCGAATATGAGAGTGCTATTTTCTGTGAAGATGCTCCTTGGGGCCCTGTCGCAAGAGAATCGTGGTTTCTTAATTATTACATCGGCACAGATACCAGTACGTGTTGCCTAACTGACGAGGACGATTGCTGATAGTTTTAGTTTCGAGAGAAGCAATTCTCCAGGACTGGAGAATGACACCGGTACTGGCACCAAATTTAAGTAACCTGGCTCCTGCGTTTATCGTCACAGCAGAATTCGACGTGGAAAGGGATGAGGGAGAATTCTACGGCCGGTTGCTCCAACAAGCTGGGAATACAGTCTTGATAAAGAGGTATCTTGGTATGCCACATGCTTTTGCCCATTACAATTCGCCGGAGAGGGGCTTAACAAAGGCCCAAGAATACATCAGGGATACATGTTCGATTATAAAGAAGGCCCATGCTGGCATGCCACTAGTCTAATTATCAAATAAGTTCCGATAGGAGTGTTGCAGGAGGCAGCCACTACTGTCAAGAAGGCTCATTACTCCGAGCAATTACTTTATCCAGCCCAATCCAGAACACCGCATCTATCCTGAGGAGAGCAAACCGAACCATGGAGAAACTTTTCGCCTGGACGCGGTACTCTGTTCTAGTCTGATCAAGAGCGGCTAGAATTTCATCGAACTCGTCGGTGGGGCTGGTAATGGCCAGGAGCAACAAGAGGTTCGTGATTAAAGCGAAATGGGTTTTACACCCTGTGTATAAAATTAGTTAAAAAGATGTGGCGGTTCAAATGGTGAACTTACATGGCGGCCAGAAAGACTGGTAATGAGAAACTCTTAACATTGATATACTTTTACTTGCTGCAATTCCAGCCGTCTTAGCTCCAAGCCTACAATTTCTTCTTGAAGAAACCCATTCTGAGTGATCATTCACATTTCCTGGCATTGTAGTCCCAGAATGGTAGAAAGGTCGAAGTAGTGCACGGATAACTGTTATTTTGACCGCATGATAGCACAGATGGATAGAGAATCTAGCATCTGGCTCTTTGTGCGAGCCATCACCAGTGTGCTCATGGAAATAAGAATTCAAGTTCTGATACCAGGATGTTAATTCTTGCAGTAATTCTCGAGAGGTTATTAGTGTTCTTTGATAGTCGGGGGTAAGCAAGATGACAGCTTTTGATGAGCTAATCTGTTAGCTTTCTATTCGGATAGCCGTAAGGAGTCACTTACTATAAGCGCCTCAATACCTTGCTCAAGATTTGGGTTAGATGTGAAAGTTCCCTACACAATAGCGTATCTGTCTCACTTTGCCCTGACTCTAGGTCAGAGAGTGCGAGTTCAGAAACCAGCCAGTCATCGTCAGAGATATGACTTGGTCGGCCCAAGCTCAAAGCAAACCATTTGTCGAACGTGTAAACAGCCCACGATAGTCGTTTTCTAAGCTTGGTCTCTTCTGATGGCAAACGCCATTGCGTTGCATCTAAATGAAGCCCTAGTGTCTGACCACTTGCAATTACAGAGCTCATAAGAGACCATTTGAAAGCACTGTCTAGAACCAACTCGTTGGCTGGTGGTTGCAATAGCAATATCAAACCAGCTTGTATAGTGTCGATAGTAGGAGAATGTAACGACTGTCCAAAAGACCTCCATGCAATATTGAAAAGCTTTTGTGGTGAAGGCGCCGAATACGCGAATTCTATACAGAGCCGTTCATCAAAGGTCGCGAAAGTCTGGGCTAGACAGTATATTGACGCTAGTAAATGTGTCGATGAGCTTTCGGGATTTGGAATATCCGAATATGCTAGAATTGGAAATTGAGGATAGATGAAACGAAAGAATAATTGAATCAACCTGTTGCCGACACTAGGGGAAATAAGCTGATCGAGCTCTGCCCTATTGGCGTCTTGATCAGATCTGGAGTCTTTCTCGAGGGATGTCTCTGCGCGAGATTCCGAGCTCAGATGATTTGGAGATAATAGAAACTGCACCGGCAGAACTGTGTCTTGTGTTGCTCTAATAGTCAATTTTGAGAACGCAAATTCGGAATTTTCATCAAATTGATACCGCCTTAGTAGGTAAGGATCCATATCCCCAGTAAGTCCGCAAAGCTGAGGCGAGATATCTGATAGGCAATCTAAAGACCGCCCTTCGCTTCCTATTTTGCCGTAGGATGTGTTGCCGTACTGCGAGATACTACTTTGCACCTCATCCAAATGTTGGCTATGGGTCCGGTGATCAATATCTTCGTTTACTGTAGTGCCGTCATGGGACATTGAGATATCGATTGAGCTATCCATAGGAATCAATCCAATACCACTATTCATGCCACTGGAGATCATGGCTTCCCAGCCTTGATCTAGATCTTGGAATGAGCTCAGGAATGCATCTTCATTTCCGTCCGACTGGAACAATTCGCCTGCTCCACCTTCAGATGGCGGGCTGAGACTGGATGCATTTACATCCTCTCTATTTTCTCCCCCAGTGGTGCCATCTTGGATAGAGTGTTCAGCTGTCAATTGATTGTTTTGTAATGCAGTCACCTTTCTTCGCTGAACTTTGTACCCAGTGAATGTACATTGTTTTGAGTGGGCAATGCATCCACGGCATGGTGGGATTGTTTCAATTTGGCAAGCTGATTTCCGTGATCGGCAAAAGTCACAAGCGCTTTGTCTCTTGCTCATATATTTTCGGGGACCAGTGGAAGGTGTGAAATAAGAATCGGATGTAGATGCCATTGCTTGCATATTCTATAGAGCGGATTGGCAGGAGGTTAATGTAACATCACTAATCACGTGCCTTAGCTTGTCATTATAAAAACCTTCTCCCCCACAAAGATGACGACGATAAACTACGAGCATAAAATAGCAGCGTTTCCATACCCACCACCAGATTGTTGATATATTTATGTGTTTTATAAGCCGATTGAATAAAAGCTCTGCCTTAATACCTTAAGCGAGGCAGATATATCTTGCCACACGATTGATCCTCCGGTCTTTTCTGAGCCCCTAGGACAACCGACAACTTCAACTGGTTGTGAATATGATTTTCTTCATTCATATTAATGTAACACGATAGTTATTAATTGATTTTTCAGGTACATATGGTCAGTGTACAAAATCCAATTGTTGATGAATAGCAGATTGGAGAGACAAACTCGACATTCTCTATGTTAGCAAGAATCTGATATCACACTACCAGCAGACTGGCTTCATAGCTTCGTATGGTGTTTATAAAGGTATTTTTGGTTCTCCTTATCCAGACCAGATGACCTTTATGGAATGATAAACAATAATGCCGAGTCTCTATGCATCATCTGCTCACCTATATGACTGGGACTTTAACTTGCTAAAATTATTGAGCCTGCACAAGATCTAACATTCAGAGCACTTGGTAAACAATCTATATTCTCGATCTAACCTGTAGTTTGACAAGATCAGGTGTAGCCAGGTCAACGGCATCCGTTGCCATTCCCATACCTGCTTGGAATCCAGTTCCTCCAGCACCATAATTATGAACAAGTAGCTTCCCGGCCTCTAAAATCTCCGCTTCGACTCTCGCCCCTCCCTCTCTTGAAGGTCGGAGTCCAGAAGCTACAGCAAGCAACTCAGTTCCTGGATTTTTCATGAGAGGTACTAATTCTTTTGTTCTACTTAAGATGGACTCGGTCTCGTAGGCGTAGACATCTGCTGAGCTACAAACGGGGATCTTGTTAGTTATGTCTTGATATGGTATATATATTCACTTACCCGTTTCTTTTCTGCATAAAACCTCCCAGAATCACGTTCCCGCTGGAGTTCGGACGAGGTATAATATAAGTCTCGTAATCCTTACCATGGCGCATGACATTCTCCGTGACTTGCGGAGCTTTCACAAGAAGTACTTGACCACGCGTAGGAAACGACTTTGGATCGGGAACCAATCGGGAGGCTGCATTACCAACACAGTTGAACACTACTTTAGTATTCGACGACAAGAATGCCTCTTTAACAGTGGCTACCGACTGCCGCTTGAACGGAATTGATCCATACTTTGGTGACTTCAGCAATTCCACAAGGTTTCTGATATGTTCTGGAGCATTGATGGTAATGGTTGTAAAGGTGATACCGAACTCAACGCCACTGGGTAAACTTGATTTAGGTAGAATCACAAGCTATTGGAAATTAGCTGATTGTAGTATACACTGAATTGCTACACTCACGTCGTTCAAATACTGCTTCATGCTGGCTATCTTGTTTGAATCAGGCGCCATATCAAAGTACTCGGTCGATTTAGTCTTCTTCAGATACTTCGCTTCCGGTCCCCCAGATTCAACCAATGCCCACATGGACAAATAGCCATCGCGGTCCCAGCGAAGCGCATTTTTATCATTACCGGAGATTGCTGAAAAGTTTGCTCCTGCCCTACACACAATTGTCTTAGTCAATTGCATATGTGTGGCAAGATTCAAAAGAAGGCGCATACCAAGGGGATGTGTAGTTAACAGAGAGATCACCCGGGAGATGTTCGGCAACAACCGTGATTTCGTGTCCGTAACCACGCTTCACGAGCTCAAGAGCAACGTCCAGACCAATTATCCCAGCTCTGATTATAAGAGTTAATTATGTATCCATTGCATTCAGGGACTTCGAAATAAAAAGCAGGGCTTACCCAAGAATAACGATTGAATCTCGAGGCATACTGCTAGAGGGAAAAAGCAGCACTAAAATAGACAACAGATGAAATGTGAAAATTATTTAAATCCAATGGAACGCTTTTCTTCTTTGTAGACAATGCTGGCTAAACAATCAATTTTATGATAGATACTTGTTGAATTTACACGCCACTTTAAGGTATGATAGTTGAGGTTGTGGCGGCGCTTGATTTTCGGCCGCCGGACGCCGGTCGGCATTGGCATACTTGTGCCTATCTGGGCCGCTCTGCCCACATTTCTCATGACGCGGTAATACCTATTGACCTCTCCAATTATGTACTACAGCTCTGACTCGTTACTGTGATAGAGATCTATCTTATCCCCTGTTTCTGAGTATGTAACCCGAAATTCGAAGAAAGGAAGAAAGAAATTTTGAGCTGCTACGGTTTGAGCTATGGTTCGACAATATGGTAAGAACCATTACGACTTGCAAGTAAGATTATGTAGATAACAGTTGGGTTTCTATAACTGCTCAAAGTTCTCACCCAAGACAAGAGTTTTCTAGTGTGCTTTATTGTCATATGGTAGGAAGTCGGAGGATGGTTGGGAGTACCCAAATAACCAACACAATTTGGACATGTGTGGTTATTATCAACAAGTTTTCCGATAATTGGCTGAAAAATGAATGTAAATAGTCAACATGGTGAAATATACAATGCCCAGATGCTGGGGAAGAACGTTATTCAAAATACTAGGATGACTTTGGGTACAATGTCGGAGTAGAAGAGATGTAGCCCGGCGAAATTATTCCTCTTAAGTATATTGCAATGTATTCTTGGTAAATTTCTAGAATGGTATACACTTAGTAAGCTACCACCAGAATGTATTGATCGTGAGTTTCTGCTCGTTCCCGTTCGCATCATACTTTGCCTTTTATCCTCCAGTAAATAACCTACGTAGCTGATGTATCATGCAATGCAATGCCATATTCAACAGCTAGAAAAAGAGATTCAGATAGAGAGTATTTTACTGCTGGGCCTTCAGCTCGAGGCAACGTATTGTGACGATTTTAATCCTTATTTCTTGAGCATCCCGGTGAAAGCACTCCCCCAACATCCTTGTCTCAGTATCTGGCGCGCTGTTGAAATGATCGCATTTGCCAGTTCTAAGTGTGCCTCCTCGAGTCTCTTGAAATCACTTTCCACATCCTAAAGAAGACGCCGGCAATTAAGACTCAATTTAATCTAGTTTCCATTAATTGGACTTTAAGTTAAGCGTTCAGATTATTAAGTTAGTGATAATTTTGCAAGGTCTTCTTTCTTACAGCTGTAAAAATTACGGGGCAGAAAACTACCAGCCAGCTATATCTAATACTTGAACTAATGATTCCCTACATATTTCACTTTGCTTTAACTCCTAGGGGAAAAGATATAGGCTGGATACAGCTAAGGTAATATAATCTATGTAGCACTAGGGATTAAGGTGAATATTCAAAATCATGAATGCTGCCGTGGTTTTATATTAAGATGCCATTTTCATCTCACCAGCACCAGTAGCAATAAATCTGAAGCCAATTTCAAGATAAACAGCAATTATTTAACCAACAGATCCGTAGTATAATGTCAATCGTTGGCCAATGCAGTCTAGTGTGAAAACAAAGATCGGCTTTGAGAACTAGTGATTAGTAAGTAGTGGCACACGCTCTCTTCGCCGTCTAGTGGAGTAAACCATGTAAAGAGTATTTTCCAACCCCGAAATCTATTGCAATTTACCAGTATTAGATTCCGCGATTCGAAAAAAATAAGCCTAAGCTTTCACCTTGTCAGCAATTGGTCCAGCTGATTTGTGCTTATGTGCCTAGAGGATGAATTTTTCAGATAGCAACGCGAGCAATATCAACCTATTTCCTGCATTGGCCATAATCAAGGAAGAAAACAGACAGTCTAGAAACACAGTTAATCACAATGAGCAACACTCTTTTTGGGAATTCGTGCGAGACATTCCACGACGTAATTCGGTGTCCCACCATGGGATTGATGCAACTAAATAAGTTCCCACAGATTCAATCATGCTGACTCTCCACCTTCCCCGCAAGTTCCGCAGCGTAAGCATATTAGAGTTCCACTTAAACCGTTTTTGGCCCTCTAAGCCAGTCAAGTCATCGCGGAACCAATTCGTGATCCTAAATACAAAATCCAAGGAAAGCGGCTTCCGTCGGCATCGTATTTTCTTAATGCCGACCTTCCGCAATGGTCGTACTAAAGAGCTGCTTATCCCAGATCCGGTGAACACACAACGGTGAAAGACATTTATTAACAATCTCCGGATCCCTCTTTGCTTCTTGAAAGATCAATGTAATCCAGTCTGAAAGTGTTTCAACACAATCCGTTGAGTTCTAGATATTCCACTCACGTGACTTCAATATGCTTTCTTTTAGCTCTATAGCTGGTCTTTTAGGATCGGTATACTCTGTTATAGCTATAAGTCTCGGTCTCTTGACAGCATATGTAAGAGATTCACTTTCCTAATTTTGAAGATTTAGCTGATGGTTTCCAGCTTACACTGGTGACAATATACCGTCTAACACTCCATCCTCTCGCTAAATACCCTGGACCTCTATTCGCCAGAATCACAGACTGGTATTCTGTGTACTATGCCTGGAAAGGAGATAGACATCTCGAGTTCTATCGTTGCCACGAGCTTTATGGGCCTGTGTTTCGGTTCGGTCCCAACAGCATCTCGGTAAATTCCAATACGGCCCTGAAAACTATCTACGGCCATAAATCCAATGTAAAGAAGTCGCAATTTTACTCCGTATTTCCTCCTACTAAAGATACCTTCAATACCCATAGCAGCATCGATAAAGCTAGTCATGCCCGAAAAAGAAGAGTGCTTAGCCATGCTTTTTCAGATGGAGCAGTGCGAACCATGGAACGATATATTCTTGGAAATGTAAGGACGTTTACCAAAGCACTAGGCCAAAAGTCGTCTGTTCACTCAAACGAGAAGTCGGGTGGGAATGGGGAATGGAGTGTGGCACAGAATATGGCTGATTGGTGTAACTACCTCACGTTTGATATTATGGGAGATTTGTGTTTTGGAAAGGCATTTGAGATGTTGGAACACTCGAAAAATCACCATGTGATCGATCTTTTGGGAAGTGCTGCACACATGCATCTTATCGTAAGTTTCCCAAAGCGGACTTTGTGATCATAACTAACCACTCAAGCTTGGCACAAATCCCATGATCAAGACGTTGGGTCTTAACAAAGTTCTATTCAGCAAGATCTATGCCCAAAGAATGGCATACATGGCCTTCGCCAAACAGCAAGCTGGTGAGCGTACGAAAATGGGTACCGATACCGACCGTAAAGATTTCTTCTATTACCTCCTCAATGCAAAAGATCCGGAAACCGGAAGAGGTTTTACCACACCCGAATTATGGGGTGAAGCAAATCTGTTGATCATTGCCGGATCAGATACTACTTCCACCGCACTGGCTGCGGCATTCTTTTATCTTGTACACAACCCCGAGAAGCTGGAGAAGCTATCAAAAGAGATCAGAAACACGTTCACAGATGTTGAAGAGATACATTCTAGCCCTACCCTAAATGGATGTTCATATTTACGAGCTGTTGTCGACGAATCGATGCGACTTTCTCCACCGGTTGGTGGCATCTTACCCCGTGAGGTACTCTTCGGAGGAATTGACATTGATGGCCATCACATTCCTGAAGGCACCGTTGTCGGAACACCTCATTACGCACTTCATCACAACCCTGCATACTTCCCAAAGCCCTTCGAGTTTATTCCTGAGCGCTGGATCGTTGACTCTCTACCTCAATTTAACAAAGGATCGGTTGAACTCGCTCAATCAGCATTCTGCCCATTTAGTGTGGGACCTAGAGGGTGTATTGGTAAAGGAGTGGCGTACGTAGAGTTGATGACTAGTCTGGCGAGAGTAGTATTCTTGTACGACATGAGAAAGGTGGCTGGTATGACTGTTGGAGAGGGACGTCCAGACGGAGAAGAAGGAAGACGCAGACCTGAGGAGTACCAATTGAAGGACAGCTTTACGAGTATGAAGGACGGCCCCTACGTGGAATTCCGTGAGCGAGCTTGATTAGAAGAGTAACTGACTAATCCTCGATCCTTGGTTCTCAAAACTCTTATCTTTAAAAAATGCATTAGCCAGGTGTTTATATTTATCGAATGTATACTTTTCTTTTCTCTTGATGTTCATATACTAAAACCTATACTTGTTTTTTCTTTCTCACAAATATCTCAACAACATTTATTCGGTCAAAAGTCAACAAGTCCCACTTTATTATTAATTCTGTATCTACTATGCAAACGACTTCACACAGTGGTGGTTTCAGAAAATATCCTTTAGTAGTAAGGTTTTTCTTTCTGCATCAGCTAAATTGTAGAGCTGCCTTCGATATTTACACCGCGGCATGTTCGCTTCAGCAAGGTTTTGTAAAATTTCAATTAACGGACGCACCACTTGCTTCGCCATTTGTCCAACGCTGTAGATCAGAAAATAGTATGTTCTCGTCGTCTGAAGACACCTTGCAACAACTTCAAAGTATATTTATCAGTTTTGCAGTTTTAGATATTGTAGATCACTTCGATAAGTCGTTCCTCAAAACCGCACTACATGTATCATACACTTATTTTATCTGAAGTCAAATTTCATCGACGTATAATTGAATCATTCTAGTTGGCTTCTCTTGCTCAAATATGTATGTTTCCTCCCCAGGCACACACGACTGCCACATTTCCAAGCAACATGGAGAGCCAAAGCATAGCTTGTAAGCTGCCCACCTCGCCCACCCTGGGAACCCCAACGCTCTCGTAGAGAAATTGTGGAGTTCCAGTAACATTTACCGGCTCATCGATCCCACAAACCACTTTACAGCCCGACCAATGCTTCTGATTCTTCTGTACTTCATTCGACCTCTCTTGATCCCGCTCGGCAGTGTCGTCTCCAGCATACGGCTCAGAAGTGTTGTAAGCGATCTCAATCCATTGGATCTGTAAGTATGCTTGATCGTACAGCGTCATATTACCAGTCCACCTGCCTCCATCACTCCATATATTGAATATCAAACGAGAAGGATCTCGCGGCACCTGGAAAGCATTCTCAGAAACCTTCTCGTTATTCACATACCAGGTTGTCATTGCAGGCATCCAGTCCAAGCGGTAAACATGCCATTTCGTCCAGTCTTTCTTTCCCGGAAGAGTTTTGTTCTGTGTCGATTTTGGAATCGTCTTCCCGTCTTGAGATGACGGCTGGTTGGTGAACTGTACGGCATTTCGAGGACCTGAGGTCAAGATTTCGATGTCGGCTTCTTGAACTACATCTGAACCGCTGCCTGCTAGATATGTGAACATGCCTGCGCAAGCACCCGGAGAACCGATTACGCGTGCAAGAAAGCGCGCTGAAAGATAGTGGAATTTAGCTTGCGAAGAATCGATCTCAGCAGCTGACTGGAAGTTAAGCTGCCGAGCAGTGCGGAGAGTGAGGTAGGAATTGTAGTCTGGGTGATCATCATCAGAGGGTTCTGTCAGACGTTAGTAGAATCCTTCGAGCTCCAAAATGATATTATAACCTATGTAGACATTGTTCAAAGAGTTGAGCATGAGGATACGGTTATCTACTGCGCCCGCGTCTAGCTTATCGCTATTGTTCCAATTTTGAATCTCCCAATCCGTCGTAAGAGGATCCGAAGCCAGAAAACCGGAAGTGAACGAGGCATTTGCTGTTTCAGTGGCGTCAACAATGATTGGAGGAACTGTCAACAAGGTTGTCTCGACATTCCTAAAGTCATAGAATTCGTGGGACGTGAAATAGCCTGCTGAGGAGCCATTGGTCTGAAAACAAGAGCAATTGTTCTGCTCAAGACTTGATGAGACCCTAACCATAGAAATTAGACAAACAATGTAAATTAGTGGAGCCAGAGAAGCCATTGCTCATGTGAAGCGGAAAACAATAGAAGCAGATAGGATGCAGCTTCGCAAACACAATTAGGAAGCCAAAATGGTGCAAAATATCAGGACAATTTTAAGTCCGAGTGCGTACCATAAGTTCATAGAGCCATGAAGGCAAGGCTGTGGCGACTAGCAAAGCTGCAATTCTGTTGCTTGGTGCGAAGCGCATTTTAGAAAATTAACCGAGTGGTGAATCCAAAAGAAATGCTTCACGTTCTGTCTCCTGCTCTTCTGACATGCAAAAACTATCCATTCTTAGCTTTTAAAGACACTTTTGGCCAGAATGCTCGCTCCCGAAAGCTATGCACGTTCCGATGGTAGACAAACCATTTAAAATAAGACATGAATCAAAGCCAAAATCATCACTGCTCCTAATTGCAATATAAATTTCAGCTATGTTGCCGTCCTTCCTCAGCATACCATTGGAAAGATAATGACAACGATATCAGAAAGATGGTTCTTGGCCTATCTTTTACAAACCACTGGAGTTTGGGAGCTCATCTTGAGTTTTACATGAGACAGGGAAAGTCTAAATCTTTTTAACCTTGACTGTTTTGAATATCAGTGGCATTGAATTAAAAACTTTCTCTCGAAATACCAGATTTATGCTTATTAGTAGAGTGACGAGTTGGAGTCAACGGCATTACCGGGCTTGGAAGAGAAAACCTGTGTGAGTTGAATGGAAATTCTCAACATTTAAAGATGGATAGCCATGCCCTGTTAATGATGTATTCAGATAGCAGGAGGAACAATGCTTGTTCTTGATCAGCATCTGTTATCTCCCCCCTAACTGGAATACTAGCATCCGGGGCGGACTAAAGAGGGCTATACGCAATCGAAATACACAGTTTATTTGTGTACCACCATTAAAATGACTAATTGATGCTCCCATTTGGTTCATACTCTATGAGCGCGCTAGAGATCCTAATAAATGACCCAGGAAAGCTTAGTGAGTAGTCTAGATTGGAAATATTGAAGGTACTAGTTCTATACTCATACGGTTGTTCCGCGAATTACCTTAAGGCATATTAGAAATCTAGGCACTTGTTCGCTGAATTTCTTTGCAAAAGAATTGCGGCGAGGCTTATTAATTTATGTAGGGTTTGTTTGCAGCAGCTCATGGTGGTACAAAAAGCCCCTGAAATTGGCTCGCTAAATTGCACGTGATCATAGCCTCCTGATGCACGTCAGGAAACGAGAGCAGATGAAAGGGAGGACTTCAACACTAGACAGGCTTCAAATTCTTCACATGCTCACCCTAGAATAATTGCTTTCCGTTTATACCTTGCTTGCCAAGTTACTATACTTTTACCATATTAGGATATACCTGTAATGGGTAGACATCAGACCCATTGAATTAAAACTTCCCTTTCTTTCCCTTCTTCCGACTATGAAAAAGAAATCATCAGCTCATTCAAAGTATTTTTTTTTAATTTGAATGAACTCATACTACCTTTTGTAATCAGAATCTCATTCTCAAATTAGATGTGTTACGTGAAGCCAAAATTCAAATGAATTATAATACTGGCACTAAAGCAACTGAACTGTGAAGAAAACCTTCCAAGCTTGATCTCCCTAAATCAGTAAACTAACAAGATGAACAAAAATTGATGCTGACAGTAAAGATCTAGAGCAGAATGCTATATCAGATAACAAGCCAGGGGATTACACCAAAAATATACTTCCGCCACTATTGCTCTGGTAAGGTAATGTCAAAAAGACAAGTTATGTGAACTCCTACGTTAAAACTCACTTATGAATGTATCACTCAAACACGATTGCATATTAAATAACAAAGACTCAATGATATTGTCTGCTCACAGTATGTTTTGTTCTTGTACATTACTGTTTTCAATAATGACGCGAGAACTCATACTGAAGAGCAACACCCAATGTCTTTCGTATCAGTAATGTTTCGGCCTTCTATATATATTTAAGCGAATAATATACAACCAAATCCCCCCAGATGGCCGAACTGGGAATTGCCTCGCTTCCTCATTAAAAAAACAAAAAAAAAACAAAAAAAAAACACCCACAACCAATCTTCACCAGCCTCGCTTCTGCGTCGCAGTGAATACGCCTCCCATGTCACGCTAGTCTCGTCTAG
>Ga0247807_10000209_pt1 | contig 40653 bp, 72 predicted proteins | sample UWRJL074202C1_FD_179931 | JGI IMG/M metagenome (GOLD analysis project Ga0247807, IMG submission 179931) | Plant litter microbial communities from Arlington Agricultural Research Station in Wisconsin, United States - UWRJ-L074-202C-1 | ecosystem: Environmental > Terrestrial > Plant litter >...
GGTCTTACCCTCATAGTCCTACCGTCATATTCATCATAATCTTCATCTACTTTTTTAAAAAAATGCATCCATAAACTATAGCTCATCCATCCATTTCCATCAATATTATGTGAATTGTATCTTTCTCCGTAAGCTTTTTTTATTTTATCTTCTTTAGTCATTTTTATCGTTTTTAAAGGTTTCGTTACAAAATTTACTTCTCAGCTCTTTGGATAAAATGTCAATAACAATAAGTCCATATTCCTTTTTGGTTATATGGGTTCCATCTTGATTAAATAATCTATCAATAGGGATTGCTATTTCTGAATCATTCTCTATGTAGTTTATTATATCTTCTACTTCTTTACTCATAACTCTATTTTTATAATTAATTTTTTACTTACCGTCACTTTACACACATAACCGTGCATAATATTGTGAAGAGTTTGTATTGCTGTGTGGTTAAGTTCAACAGCATTCACAATAACACTGTTTCCTCTTATCGAAATTTTACCCTCCAAATTATCTTCCAATAACTTGATGATTTCCTTTGCTTGTTCTAGGTTGGTTGTTTTCATTACGCGTACCATTTTTCTATTTTGTTAAACTCTTCTACCACCTCTTTGCATCCTAATTTCTCCAACAAATCCAAGAGTATTTCATCCGCATTACAGTGAGCTATTTCTATATCTGTATTTAATTGCTCTTTTTTTAGTAAATCAACTGCTTTCTGTATTTTTTCTTTCTTGTTCATAACCTTTTTAATTTTTAAGTTCGAAGCAAATGTATGGAAATGTTTTTGATTACACAACAATAAAAATATAATTTTAATTGCATTTAATTAAAATGTTATTCGTATGTTTGCAGAGAACAAATAAAAGTATAAATATTATGAATCATTTAAAAGAAATTACAAATATCAATACAAAAATATCATCATTAGAATTTGACAAATTACAGTTGAATTTTATTAATGAATTAGTTGTAAAAGAAGAAAAAAATAAAATAACAGATTTAATTCAAAGCTCGGGATGCTATTTCAATGATGATGAATCAATCAGAATTAAAATTTGTCTTCAAAATATATTTTTAAATAGAATACAAAATACTGAAAACGAATTAAGAAAATTTAAAATTACCGAAAATGGCATATAATCACGGATATAAAGCCCCAGGAACTGCATTGAATGGAGTAATGAAATATTTAAGAGAAAACCATTACGATGTTTTTAGTAAAATTAATACTTGGGGAGATTTGAATATTCATCTAAAAAATATAAGATTGCAACAAGAACCTAACAAAAAGGTTTCAAAATCAGTTGAAGATAACTCTGAATACATTTCTAAAAATTTTGATTTTAAAATTGTTAAAGAATATTTCAACTCAATATAAAACAAATAAACAATGGCAGGACGAAAAGAATTACCAGAGGGAGAAAAAAAAATAAGATTGATACCTTTTGTACAAAAAAAGATTATCGATGAGCTAGGGCGAAAAGAATGCGAGAAAATAGCAGAAAATGCAATCATCAAAGCGTATAACGAATTAAAAAAGTAGAGTTATGAAAACAGAAGAAACAAAACCAAGTAATCCTAGAATGCACAATCCAGATGGTCAATATGCTTCTGAGGCAAGAAATGAAGATTATGTGTCTTTAAGGGATGAATTTGCAAAGGCCGCTATGGGTACTATTTTAAATCACAAAATGTATGATGGACAACAAATACATGAACTTAACGAATCAAGATTTTTAAATACGCATTGGGATTCAGAAGTCACAGAAAAAGAAAAAGAACAGGCTCTTAAGTGTGTTTTAGATGAAGCTGATTTTATAGCAAAAAGAGCTTATTTAATGGCCGATGCAATGCTAAAACAACGTGAGTTATGAGTGAATTACTAACAGGAAAATGCAAAGAGGATTTTGAAAAGTGGTTTGAAATAAATTACCCATATAAACGATATGATCTTCAAATAGAACTATATCTAAACGCCTTAATAATCGAATTTTTTGACTCGGTTGGGATTTATATTTCTGTTAAATGCTCTTTTTGTTCTTGCAATATATGGAAATATTTAGTGCATGAAATAAACTTTGAGGACATAGAATTGAATATACTTAATTTTGACAGTCGCCAACAAGCAACTAACGAAGCGATTAAAAAAGCTAATTTAATATATAATGGATTATGACACCGAAAGAAAAAGCTGATTTTTTATATAAAAACTTCTTAAACAAAAATACGGTATGGGTGGATGATGAAAATTACTATACAAGCCCAAAAAAGACAAGGGAATGTGTATTAATTTTAATTGATGAAATAATTTCAGAAAATAAACTTTTTCCTTACAATACCATATTTTACGAAAGATTAGAGTTTTGGGAAAAAGTAAAACAAGAAATAGAAAAAATATGAAAACACACGTAACATTTGCCGAAATAGAGCAAACAGAAACATTTAAAAATCTGGATAAATGCTATCAGAACATTTTAAAGAAGAAATCCAGCAAAGACGATATTAACCACGGACTAACCGTATACAATTCAACAGGGGTAATTCCTAGTACTGTATCAGGGAATAATTTGAAGGTATTGAGGGAGATAATTAAAAATTAAATAGATAAAATTATGATAGTAGAAATGGCAAATGAATTGCTAAAATATGGAAATATTGAAGTAATTAAAAATGATTATGTATTTACTCTTTTAATGACAAAGTCTAATAAATGCAGTTTAACTTCTGAACAAATTCCTTTAAAGGTATTGGGTGTTGTAACAAGTTATTTAGGTCAAGAAAAATCAAACATAGAAGTCATGAAGAACGAAGAGGATTATCTCATTTTGATTCTTAAGCCTTAAAAATAAAGCAAAAACAAATAACTATGAAAAAATTAATTTTAATACCAATACTATTTATTGGTTGTTGCGTCAATTCACAGAATAAATTGCTATCAAAAGAGGATATTCATTACTTTAAAATAGTAGTTGTGGATAGTATCCAAAAGCCATTAATAACAATGGGATAAAGAAGGTGAAATTAAAGTATATGGATGTACTTTGAAAGCTTTAAAAGTTTTATTGAAGTATTATATTATAAATAATAAATCATAAACAAAAATTATCTATAGCAAGACTAAGAATTAGGCATCTTTACTTTAACCAAATGCAGATAAACATATCTAAAGAATAATAACACACCTCCAATAAACACAAAAAACAGACCGATATACACATTACTGTAATCGGTCTTTTCTGTTTCCTTTTCTTTCAACTCGGAACTAACACTTCCTTGTGATAAATTCTCTTTTGCTTTTATTTCTATATTCTCAAACTTCGACTTATCAAACCGTATAGAAGCATTGTAGTACGAAATCCCGTTGTAAATTATAGGCTTAGTGTTATCTATAGGATAAATCGAAAACACGTCAAATAACGTGCTATTTTGCCTTAATTCGAATTGCCCACTGTATTGTAGAGTATCGGTTTTAATTTCAGTTCTTGAATACGATGTTGTTCTGTGTCCGCAACTACTGAAAACGCCAACCGCCACCAGAATTGCCAAATAAAAACTTGCTGATTTTGTTCCAAATATTTTCCATAACGTTTTTTTCATAAGCTTAATACAATAAGTATGCCAATAGCTATAGCGAAAGACAAAATTAAACTTTTAGTTCCTTTTTCCATTTTGTAAGTAGTTCTTTTCGGTGTTCAATACCGTTATATCCTCCGTTTATTCTTTTAGTGATTGCTTTTATCAAATCTTTATCTGCTAAAGAGTTTAATCCTTTCTTTTTCCAAAACCAACAAGCTGATAACATCGCATTAGCTTCTTCTAGGAGTAAATCAGGATTTTTTAATAGTGGCAAATCAGTATCTACCTGTAAATTAAAATAATTTTCTTTTCCTGTAATTTGAATAAATCCACGACCTCTGTATCTCCAGCCTTCGCCACTCGCTTCATTTCCGTTTCCCATTCTATTGGCATAAACTCTGCTTGCTATTTTTTCTGGTTTTCTAGCGTAGTCAATAGCTATTCCAGTACTTTCAAAGTATTTTTCAAAAGTTCCAAGCAAACCAATCACACTATAATTCAAATTCTCACTAATAGGTTTGAGTCCGCTTTCATGTTCTATTTGAGCCATAAAATGTGCAATACGTAACGGTGTATTGATTCCATATCTATCTAAAAGTGATTTGTATTTTTTGTACATAATCTTAATTTTTTTGAAATAACCAAAATATAAATCCAATTAGTCCCATAATAAAACCTCTTGATATGAATTTTACATTTCGCATATTTTCCTCTAATAATATATTTTTCTGTTCCATGTTATCAACTTTAGAATCAATCTCATTAAGTAAGTGAAGAAATCCTTTATTACCGTTTACATCGTTTCCAATTATAGCAGTTTTCAAGTCTTTAATAGATCCTTTTACATCTTCCATGTCATTTTTATAAACTTGGAAATGATGTTCTATTCTCTCCACTTTGCCTAATAATGTTTTTGATTCGTCCATGCTAAATAAATGTTCTGATAATTGGATATGCTATGATTAACAAATATAAAAAATAATAAACACTTTCAGTTACATAATAATACACTAATTGTAATTGAACAATTAAAAACAGACAAAAGAAGTATCTTATTTTATTTTTGGAATATATTTCTATAAATGCCAAAAAATGAATTATAGAAAATCCAACAATGTAATTATCTATATCATCTATCAACTGTTGATTATCTGCGTACCATCCCGTATCCTTAATTAAGAATAAAAACAAATATTCCCAAACTAAAAGAATGGGAATATAAGTAATTGCGTTATTTATTCTTTGGAACACGTGGCGTGGCAATTGAATGAATATCTACTTTTGTCTGTAATGATTTACTGAACGCTGTCCATAACAGACCAGCTAGCATTATAATTTTAGTAACCTTAGGCGAAACTCCTAGTTCCGCTAATAATCCTTGGTTTTCCGATAAAACACCGTAAGCAGTATCTAAAAAAGCGCCCAACGTAACTAACCATGTGATAATTCTTGTTTTCATTTTATATTTATTTTAATTTGTTAATTAATTATAAACCCGAATCTCAATTGAATTATTAAACAACTTACCATCTGCATCGGTAAATGGCATTGTCCCATTGTCCTGTGTTCTAATTACTATTACATCGTCCGTATTTCTTAGAATCGCATAGTTTCCTGTAGTGCTAGATGGCGTAATTGATAAATGTGTTTTAGTTGCTGGAAATGCTCCTGACAAAGTTACAAAATAAAAACCTGGTGCTACATAGCTAAAAACAGGCGTCCCCCCTAGTGTATTTTCTAAAACTGTTACCGTGGGCGCACTTGTCCCTGTTTGATTAACTAAGGCTGAATAGACTTTGTAAGGTCTTATCGCTTTAACCTGTCCTAATGTTGCTAATTCAGTATCAACTGTTGCAGGTGGTGCCGTCACCTCTCCTGTTTTTTTAACTTTATATACTAACGTGCCGTTATTCTTTCCTTGATACAAATCTCCAGTAGCAGTAGGTTCTGAATCAGCGGAAAAAGCAACTCCTGAAGTTCCCGATATGTTTGCGACCGATATAGCCGAATTACTGGACGAATTATTTATAAAAACCGCTCGGCTGGAAGATGATATGTCAACTCTCATAAAATCACCAGAACCGTTAGATATACCGTTAATTACCCTGCTCCCTGTAGTTCCTGAGTTTGTTAAGGTAAATCCATTTGTTACACTATTCCCTGTATTTGTTGCTGATTTTACTCCTGTAAATGTCTGATTCCCTGATGATGCTAAAAAATTAGCGAATCCAAAAGCCGTTGTGGCAACCTGAGTTGTATTTGTTCCTGGTGCTGCTGTTGGTGCTGTTGGTGCGCCTGTTAAAATTGCACTACCTTTAAATATAGTTGCATATACGCTACCGTTTACCTGTAATTTGTCCGTCAAATTGTCTGAAGTCTGACCGATTAAAACATTCCCGCCATCAGGATTTAAGGATAGGTTTCTGTAATTTACCGTTGTTTCAATAGATTGGATGTAACCATAATTTCCCGACTGGTCATACCCTAATTGTAATTGTTTGTTGGGATTTGTTGCAGTTTTCAGCATCAATTGACTTAAATCCGTTACAACACTAAATGACCCGTTCAATGTCGAATTTCCGTTTCTTAATATTTTAAGTAATGAATTTGCCCCACCTCTAACAAAGTTAAAAGCGCTTTTAGTATTATCTGTGAAATCTGTTCCTAAAAGAGATCTTACACTGAACCTCATGTCGTCAGTCATATTGTCGTCAGGAGTTGAAGACATCAGTGATAATCCTATTGAGTTAGAGGATTTTCCCACTAATACAGGGGTATTGAATCCCTCTTGGTCGTTAAGAAAATAAACATTGCCAGAACCTAAAGAAGATATAGTGTTGGTAAAAGAAGTTCCTGTGGAGACATTAAATCTTCCTATTACAGATAAGTTTCCGATTTTTGTTTCGTCTAATGTTTTATGTAAAACATCAGAATCGTTAGCTGGAGTATATCCTAAAGCGCTAACCACATTAGCGAATGTCAAAGCTACGCCACCAGAAGCAATTCCTCCAAATTTCTGAGCCTCTACTATTTTTGAATCACTAGCATTCAGTAAAGAAGTTGTATTATTTTTTAGAATTATATAAGCTCTAGTAACTCCATTTTCCTTGATGTTCGATTCCACATTATAGTCACGTGTAAATATTGCTGCTTGAGCGCTTTGTATATCGTCGTATACATTTTGACCATATTGGATTCTAGTCAATCCAGTTTGAAACATAGTTACAGTCTGAATTGTAAATTTATTATTTGGTACAGAAGTTAAAACATTATTTAAATCATATAGCGCAGGATTTAAGTTTATCCTGTCTGTTCCTTCAGTTCCGTTTTGAGTTCTATACCTAAAAGTTAAAGCTGTTTCTGATAATTGTGATATTTCGTGAGGGTTTTTCCAATCATTAGCAAAATTTACCCCAAACTTAAAAATAGTTCCAGCGCTTTTATTTAATGCTAAATTTGCTCCGTTGGCAGAATATTTATTGCCTGTTAAATTCAAAGCCCCTACAGCTTCAATAAAATCATGTAACTGATTCCCTACTGCATTTGATGGAGCGGATATGTTGTTAACTACATTTATATTTGTTAAATTAGAATGTACTACAGCGCCTAAAACTATCAAATCACGCCTTTGCTCGGGCGTAAAAGGTGAGGCTTGCATTACAACAGATGGAGTGCTATTTATAGCTATATAAGTAATATTTCCAGTGGTTAAATAAGTTGGTGTAACTGCTGTAAATGCAGGAAAATTAATTATTGTACTTACTGGTATTTCTGGATTTGTGAAGTTAGAAATTATGCCTATTCCAGCAGATATATTAAATTTTGTAGGATCTGCGTTAATTGATATTAAACCGTTTTTTAACAAGCCTGTTGATAAATCTGCTTTTTGCTTAATAGCATTTATCACAGATGTAGGTACAGGTAAATTAACCGCATCAATATAGTTTATTTGTCCGTCAGATTCTTGGGTATTAATCTTTGTCGTTGAAGTCGAAACTCCGTTGGTATTCAAAGAAATCTTTCCGAATTTAGTCGGGTTAACTGGATATGTTTGACCGTAACTCGCTACGGTAATTAAAAGTAAAAAAAGTATTTTTTTCATGTTTATATTGGTTTATATTACTCCTGTAACTATCACTCTATCATTAGTGTTTAATGTCCATGTTGGCAGTATTGTAAGTAGATTTCCTGATTGTAACCAGTCTACTGGATCTACAACAGTTCCGTTTATTACAACAGAAATTAAGCTTGCTGTTGTTGCCAATGTGAATTCTTGCGGGTCTGGACTTGTGTAAGTAAAAATTTGTACATATCCGTTTGCTCCTGCTGGCGGATTAACTAACTCAAAAGATGTCCCTGTAGAATTTACTTGTAATATTGTTCCAGGGACTAAAGTAGTGGGAAAAAGGTTTAAATAATCTGTATTCGGCAATACTTTTGCAATAAGTCTTAACTGTGCCTCGTCTACTACAGGGACTTGACCATCTTTTCCAAAATAACTAAAAGTATCTTCTAATTCGTCAAATCTATTAACTCCAGTACCGCCGCCTTCAGTTTGCCAATCAAAGAACCCTATTGATTCAAGTTTCAGTATTAAATCATCCATTGAAACCGCCTGAGGTAAAGAAACTCCATCAATCAAAGTAACGTTTGAAAAAACAATATTCTGTTCTTTAATTATGTTTGCCCCATTATCTGTTTTGAAATGACAAAACTCTTTATAGCCAAGCAGGTTGTTTCTATTATTAGTCACAATATCAGCAACGTTTCCGTTAACCACGAAATCAAAGTAACCAACAGGTTTTTTTGTTATTGTTAATAGATTCATAGCTTAGTCGTTAATATTTATTTCATAACAAATTAATGCGTTATAACACTCTTCAGAAATAATACCATTAGAGTAATATAGTAGGGCTAAATCTTTTATATGACCCTCCTTTTCTTGTTTGTATTTTTCAAAAGCTTCCAACTCTGTATTAAAACGACCTAAAGATTTTGTTTTTGAGTCAATAGTTATTTGAGTTGAATATTTTCCGTTTGTTAACTTATAAGTACCTATTAGTCCGTTTCTAGTTGTTTTACTATTAGTTAGCAGTGTGTTTATTTCTTTTGGCACAAAACAACACGTTTTTGGAGAATAAATTTTATTGCCTTTTATTAAAATATCTTTGTCCAGCTCATATCCTTCAATATATTTTTTTGAATACCAGTCTAAAAAATTTGGAAAAAAATGCCATTCATCATCAGTTTTGCACCCAATATATGTAGGCTGTTTCTTTTGAATATTATCATCGTAACATCTTCCCATAATTCCTCTCCACGTCAAATAAGCTTTTTTAAAGTGTTTTAAGTTCGTGTCAGGTTGTCCAAATATCCCCACTCCATAAGCTGTTATTTCTAAAGGATTTGAAACTTGTCTATTTTTTAGATTACCTATTGTTATAGATTTTATAATACAACCATTACTTAGAATTACGTCAACATTTCTTGCTCCTTTATAATTTATTACGGTGGCTGTTATATTGTTTTTTAACGTAAAAACTTTTCCTATATGTTCATTTGAGCCTTTCATTTTATAGTTTCATTATCATTAAAGTCACAATGTAAGGTTGCATATTTTTACCCACTCCAGATTCCCCTGCATTATCAGTATAAGGAATGCCAAGTGTATTGCTTTCTATTTCCCTGCCTAAATATCTAATATTAGTCGTTCCGCTTCCAGAAGATCCTGATTGATCGCCCATTGCGTGATTGTGTTGAACTAAAACAGCGTTTTCACTTCCTCCTGTTGCTCCTAATGTTGGATATGTTGTACTGTATTGCATTGCTACACGCCCGCTTCTATTACGAGTTCCGTTGTTTCCGTTGCAAATTGCCCATCCTAAACGCTCGTTAATTCCTAGTCCTGTGGGGTCGAAATTAGCAGCAATATAAGAAGTAGCAACATCAATTTCTTTAACGTCACCGCTGACTCCAGAGCCATCTGCAATAGCGTTGAGCACAGTTCTAACTTTAAGAGCCGTATTAGGCACTCCATCAGCAATTGCATCTATTAAAACTTGTATTTCTGTTCTTGTCATAATATAATTTTATATGTAAATTAACCAATCATCAGTATCCCAGTCAACATCCAAGAAATCCCCATTACTCGCCTCTGGTTGTGTAAAAATATCGTTTGGGTGAAAATTTAAAACAAAAGTCATTTCTGCAAAGTTTTCTTGCGCTACTTTTTTAGGAGTTTCGGATGCTTCTTTTAAACTTGCTCTAATTGAATTAAGGTAAACAAACGGCAGTCCTAGTATTTCTTTTAGTTTTAGTAAAACAGATTTGTGCATCAATTCAGTTTGCCACATTTCAATGTATCCCTGTTCCATACTAGCAGATACCCAGCTTTGAGTAGATTCCTCGTAATAGGTTGTTAGTTCCTGCAATAAATCTTCATCATCATACCAAATAGAAAACCCCATTGATTGAATTTCGTCTGTTTCTTTGAACTTATAATTTATCTGGGTTACTTTTTCTTCGTTTATTGAAGTTATTTTAAACGGTTGTGAGTAGAAAGTTTCTCCAACTGCTTGTGTGATTTGCATGTAAATCAATCCGAAACCAAAATCCTGTGTGATATTCTGTAAACTCCAAAAAAACTGAGGGTTTCCGTTGTCAGAATTGGTTAACGATTCAACCATAAACGAGTCAGTAATATCTCCTAATTCTTCTCCACAGATAGACATCACCTTTACAGTCCAATCTTCTAAATTGATTCCGTTTGGCGTATTTGTTACTTGAATGTATTTATTTGGATTATTTGGAATGACTTGAACTCCCGAGAAGATAAATTGAGTATTTATCTGGGAGTTTTTAAAATACATCGCTTCTTCTAACGACTTAAAAAGATTTATTACTGGTTTATGTGCCATATATCGCCCTGATTCACATCGTTGCTTTGAATCGTAAAGATATAAAAAAAACCTACAAGTATTATGTAGGTTTTAAAATTTAGTTAACGTAATGATATATTGGATATTTTTTATAATATTCTATCCACTTTAAACAATCTTCTTTTGTATTAAATTTTGTTTCAGTTTTACAATTATAAACGCTTAATGCTTGTCCGTTCTTGTTTATTAAATGCCAGCCTTCTGTTTTTTGTGGCATACAAAAAAACATGTGAAATATTGTTTTGTATTTTTCTACTATTACTTTTTTTGATATCGTAAAATGATCCGAATATTCGTTAATTCTAAATTCCTGTTCTTTTTTCATACTATATCATCTTTAAATAATTTATGCTCTTCCGCAAACTCAATTATTTCCGTAGCTATTTTTTGAGATTGTTTTATTTTTTCTCTATGTTTTTCTTCAAACATTTCAGAGATAGGTACATCGTCTAATATTTTACCAAGTATGAGTTGTCTAAATATGTTTTTTGTAATTTTCATAACTATTTGTTTTTAATTCTCATCCAAATCACACCTATTAAAAATCCGAAACTAAGCAACATAGCATTATGTGTTACGCTAGAAAGTTTTTCGTCCCAAACTATCGATATTAAATAACCTAATCCCAATTCAAAAACGTAAATTGAGATAATCCAAAACAACATGTATTTTATATTTTTCATAAATTCTTATTTTTAAGTGATTCTTTTAATTTCGCTGCATCCTGATAGCTTTTAACTAAATCACTTACAGCTTGTTTGTTTTCTTTTGGAATAATATAAGTTACTCTTATTCCATTTGGGATAGGTTTTCTTCCTGCTCCTTTTGTGTTTTCAGCCATGGTTACTTTGTTTAATCTATTCCAAAATATAAGTCATTACTCAAGTCGTCTGTGTTTGAGTTTTTTAATGCTTCGATTAATTTAGCCTTACTTTCTTTGCATAATCCAAATCCGTAAGTCCTGTATCTATACGATCTTTCAAAGCTACTAACAGGATATAGTAAATCTCCATCAATAACAAGCTTGTTGTTTGTCATATCTTCAAAAAAAGTATCTACAAGTAGGTTATAATAAATAACTCCTTCTGGCTCTTGTTTTCTTGCGTATGCAAATTTTGTAATACTGAAATCAAACTTTGAAATAATTTATTCGGCAGTTCCGTATGTGTTTCTTATTAGTTCAATTCTAATATTCGTATTCTTGTTTTTATACGAAATTGTATTGTCGTTTTCGTATGATAAAATGTAATTTTCATTACTTTTAAAGTGTTCAACTGCTTCTAAAAAGTCTTTTTCATTCTCGAAGAAAATATCTAAATCTTTTATTTTCTGATTTTTAAATATATTCTTGAAACATCCACCAGCAATAAAACCTTTGTGGCATTCCATATAATAATCTAAAAATCTAACTTTATTAAAAGTTTCTTTTGGGCGTTCAATAAAATTCATATATTTTTCTTTTAAGATTGCATTTTAACCGCAATGATTAATACTAATGTAAAAAATGCTACTAACTTGATAATTTCTGACTTTTTCATAACTGTTGGTTTTTAATTGATTATTACACTACAAATATAATACTTATTTTTAATTAAATGACAATTAATTAAAATATTTTGCATAAAAAAACCGCCCTGTTTTAGAGCGGTTTAAAATCAAAAAGATTTGTCTTATTTTTTCGTTAGATTGATTCTCAGTCCATCGAGAACCCCACAACGAATTACAAATATACAAAAAACTTACAACAAATCCAACCAACTTTTTAATATTTCTATAGTTTCTGGAATCGCTCCGTTTACTGAAACTTTATCCCAATATACTCCATTATATAAACGCTGTCTTTCTAAATCATATAAAATAACCTGCTTATCTCTGTCTAACACAACTTTATCATAAATCAATTTGCGTAATCTAGTTTCGTCGTTAATCGTAATGATTCCGTTCTGTTTAGTAATGGTTAAATATGATTTTTCGAACTTCTCCTGACCCGAAATAGTTAATTGTCTGTTCTTGTTCTCGTAGCTCATTTTAATCGGATAAAGCTTTAAAACACGGTTGTTGTTGTCTATAGTTCGGATAAAACCACGGTTAACTCTTAAGCTATCCCACATTGTAAGAACTTTTTCAAAATCAACATTCGCAAAAACTACATCTTCATACATATAAGGCGTTACAATTGGATCAGTTGGTGTCCAGTCCTCTTTTTCAATAATTCTTAATCCTGCGTATTCAGTCTCGCATAATCCATTGTTTTTATAAAATGTATTCTTTAGAACTTTGTCTTTGTGGTAAATATTGACAGTTGCTAAAAATCTATTCCAATAGTTACGAATATTTCTTTGAACTGAGTAACGTAAATTGCTGTATCTGTCAGGAGACAATAAATTTAAAATAACATTAAACCCTTGATTAGTTCTGTTGGTTAACGGAATTGTTTCTTTTTTGATTTCGTATGTATATTTAGTCAATCGTATACCATCATTAGATGCTGAAATTGAACCTCCGCTAGTTTTTGTTAATATCAATTCAGTGTTAACAACAGAAACAACATTATAAACTCCTGCGTTTGCATCTGGGTATTCTATTGTAAAAGAAGAATTCTCTCTGATTCCTAAAACTATAAAATTAACATCGCCATTACTTCTTAATGATAATTGACCATTTCCGAATGAATGCTGTAAATTAGTAGACTCAGTGAATTTCTGATCGTTTTCTGTCGCAATAGTATCAATGGCAAAAATCTTGTCATCGTCCTGCGTTGCTGTATCTTTGCTTACTTTAGTGGATAACCTCTGCTGAACATCTAACAATATTGCATCACGAATCCATTTAACTGTCAATTCACGTGCATTTTCAACTCTTTTATTGAAAGGTGTAAATTTACTTTCTCCGTGAATTGTACTTTCCGAATTAGGCTCTGTAATTTCTTTTTTTGATTGGTAGTTTTCATACTTAAAACCAAAATCATTAAGCATGTATAAAGGATTAGGCTTTCTATTTAATCCCGAGAATTGAGTATTATTAAAAAAGCCACATTCAATATTTGTATAAAAATCATCTTCATTACCAACGAATACCCGTTTATCTATTTGTATGTAGGAATCCGCATTGTGTTCTGGAATAAAAGATTTTTCTAAATCATCCCAACTAACATAAAACGGATCTGTAATATTTCCTCCTAGCATTTTACCGTTTGTTAATATAGTGTCGTAGTGCTGTCCACCAACATCGTAACGGGGCGCAAATACTTCTAGTCCTGATGTTGATTTTGCAATTTGCTTCATTACATCTATTAAACGAAAACACGGAACTATCGAATTGTAAGCGGTTGATTCTGCTGTTATTTCAATATATTCGTTTTTTATATTTATTTGACCGGCTACTCTAAAAAATATTGCTAATTCAGAATTTCTACTCATCTCAGGAATATTGTAATTTACATCTCCTGTCCAAATAGGAGCGTTTGCTGGAAAAGTTCTGAGTAATATTTTTTGACTATCAACCATTAAGAATAATTCTCCAATGTTTGTTGTCGTAAATTCCAATCCTTTTATTAATATTTTAACGTTTTTAAGATTGCTTTGCGCTTTAATAAGCATAAAGTTTTGTCTGTTTACATTATCGTCATTATTATAAAAGCGATTATCGGATAGAAAAGTTAAAGAATCTTCTATGCCTGACAAGGATAAGTTCTGGCAAATATTTACAGCAGCTCTAATATTTTGCGTATTGTAAAATTTTGATTCTGTAATTGGTGTCCACTTACTAGTCTGCAAAGTCGGCTTAGCTTGCAACAACATATTAATAGGTGTTAACGTCTCTATTGATTCATTATCTGTGTTTAAACTAGAAAACAAATCTACTTTAGTTTCGCTTCTACGTCTAAAAATCTGCATTTGACTTTCTAAAATAACAGGACATTCAAAGTAATTGAAGTCGTTGGTTTCAGCCATTGCAAAATCTAATTCACCTGTATATTCTTGACCAGTAGAAAGAACAATTATAAGTTTTATGTTTGCTTCAAAACCGTATCTGTGCGCGTAATACAATATTTGGTCGAAAGCCGATCCGTGTCTGTACATAGTAAATCTAAAACTTACTGAGCCGCCAGACAAAGAAACGTCTAAAGCCATTCCGTTCTTGCGTCTTTCGAGAACGAAATCTACTTCAGAATAGTTTATCGGTTCGTTAATTTGAACGCGATTATTTGGTTGTTCACTGAATATCAAATAGAATTTTTCTCCCGCCATTATGAAAATCTTGTTTTAATAGAGTTTCCTCTGTTGCTTGCCGAACGTGTAATGTTTCCTTTTTTCATTATGTAGGATGTCGCACCATTGGCATCAAAATTAGAATGATATTGAGGTTGTTCTCCAATAGCCTCAATCATTGCGCTTTTCATGTCCTCTTTTGTGATACCTGATTTGTGATGCTGTGGTAAGCTCCAATTAATTCCGTTTCCTTGTAACATATTATTCATTTGCTCCGACCATTGATCGTGTGTAAATATTTCAGTTCCTGCTGGAGCGTTCATTATTACGTTTTTACCCTGTGGCTTATGAATGTTTCCGTCTGGAGTGACAATTGTCTCTCTGTAATTACTTCCTGATCCGTCATTAACCATCATTAAACCACCGTCGTGAGTTCCCCCCATCCAATACTGAGGTATTTTTTGACTTGCTACTAATGCAATCTGTGCAGCTCCTAAGGCGCCTACAACAGCAGCCAATGGAATAGCAGCAGGAAACCCAGGTTTAGCCCATAATCCAATTATAGCCTGCGCGGTGTCAACTGCAATATTAAATATAGCTTGTTTTTGCTTAGCTTTATTTTCACGATTAGCAATATCTTTTTTCTGCTTTTCTAAATCTAATGCTAACTTTTCTTGCGCTGCTTTGTTCCCGTTTGCGAATTCATATGCTATATCGTATTGATTCTGCAAACGCTCTCTTTCTGCATCGAAATTTTGTTGACTAGCGTTTGATATAAAATTAAATGCCTCTTGTGCGCTTTCTGCTATTGCGTTAAATGTGACTGCAAAGTTTTTTCCAAATCCATCAATATCACCGTTAAGCATTTTGAATGTTTCGGAAAATCCACTATTTTGAAAAAACTCGCTAGAGAATGATTCTAAATACTGTTTTTGTAAGTCGGTTAGCTGAGTTTTTAAAACCTCTAACTCAGTAGACACTTCTTTTATATTTGCCGTAGATATAATTTCTCCGTTTCCTGTTATTAAATCTGATTTAGCTTTATTTACCTGTTCTAAAGCTATTTTTATATTCTTATAAGCTTCTTCGTTTCCTGCATTTAAAATCAGTTCGGTTTCAAGCATGTCAATATACTTGTCTAGCTGTTGTATTGTTGTTCCAATAGCAATACTTTCTAAATTTAAAGCCTCTATTTTTTCTCGCTTATCCTGTTTTTCTTTTTTTATTTTTGGCTCTGTTATTTTAATTCTATCAGCCTCCAATACAGCAGAGTTTTTCTCGAATTTTTCTTTTGCTTTAAGCAATAAATCATCTTCTTGCAACGATCTTCTTCTAAAATCTTCTAATTCTTTTCTTCTTTTGTTTAAGTTTTTTTGCAAATTGACAGTAACCTCTTCAGCTGAAAATATTTCTGCATTATCTTCTCCTCCTAAAAACGCTCTTGGATTAGCTCTTTGTTTTGCTAATTTTTCTTCAAGTTCAGCAATACTTTCTCTTATTCCTAATTCTTTTTCTAGTCTATCGCTAGCTCTGCTTTCTAATTCAGACTGAACCGCCTTAGCTCTTGCTGAGTCAAAAATAGCTTCACGCAATAAAACATAAGAATCTTTTGCTTTACCGTTTAATATAATTTCATCCTGAATATTGGCGAAATAAGAAGGGTATTCTTTTTGTAATTTATTAACTGCTCTTTGTCTTTGCTCAGTAGACAAAGCAACGTTAGTAGCTGTTTTATATAAAATATCTAATTGACTTATTTCTTTTGCAGCATCCTTGTTACCTTCTTTTATCGCTTCGTTTAGTGATGTTTGATTCTCTTTTAAGCTTTTTATACTGTCAGACCCTTTTGATACTGAAGAAATCCATTTTAAAAATTCACCTCCATATAAAGTAAGCAAGGTAACTCCTAATGAAATAGCGGTTTGTAAAGAGAAAAAAGAAGTTGCAATTTGTCCTAAAACAGATTTTGTTGGCTGTCCGCTTTTTGCTAACTCCTTATTGGCGTTGGTTAGCTTTATAATTTCATCTGTAAATATCGGAATATTGTTTGATAAGGCTAAAAAACCCGTATTTAAAGACACAGCGAAAGCAGGAGCTTCACGGGTTAATTGATTTATAGAATTTCCTAATGAATTGAAACCACTGGCATAATTTCCAACATTACGCTGATTTTTACCTATTTGAGTATCTGTGTTTTTTAATGCTGTTTGATAAGTGTTAATTCTAGCTGATAAAGCAGTTAGTTGTTTTTCTTCTTTTGCCGTTAATGTATTCCCAAGCTCTTTTCTTATTGCTAAATCATTATATGTTTTAGTCAGTAAGTTTAAACTATTTTGGATTCTTTGATAAGCTCCTTCTGCTTTTATTAATGCAACCTCTTCTTTTTTAGCGTTTTTCTCAAATGAATCAAATGATTTTTCCCTTTGTTGTTGTAAACGAATTTCTGCTAATCTGCTTTGCTCTGCTTTTTTAACAATAGTATCACTTAGAGATACGTATTTAGCTTTTAAAGCGTCTATCTCAACTCCAGCCTTAGCGTTATCGCTCACTGATTTATTCAATCCTCCAGGAGTAGTTATATTGATTGTGTTTTTGTTCACATTCATAACCTCCTGAGAAAGTTTAATTAATTCAGCTCTTAAATCCTGTACTTGCTTTATCGCCTTTGAGCCAATTTCTATTTCGTCAGCCATAATTTAATTTTTTTTAGATATTTCGTGTATCATTTTACAAATCTCTATCCATTCAGAAAGAACCATTATTCTAGGATTCATTTCGTAATTTGGAAGTGCTGACTTTGCAATAACTATTTGAGCATATAAATTCTTGGCTTCTTTTCTTCCATCGTCTTTTAATTCATTAGCTAATAAAGCAATTTGAGTACTAATACCTTCTAGTGATTTTCTAAAATTTATTATCAATTCTTTATCAGCTTCAAGGCTATTTAATTCTGGAAACTTAAATCCCCATTTTCTTAACTCTTTAATGATTAAAAACCTTTGCTCCTGTTCTTTTATGTCGTTTCCGAATCCCATCCACATAAACTCTAGAAGCGAATCGACGATTTTGTACTTAGATTTTAATGCATCTATTTTAGCCCATTTCTGTATTTTCAATGAAAATGATCTATCATCAATTGCTTTAAAATACTGGTCTTGTATCGATTCCTCTACTTTGTCAAGTTCAGGGCAAGATATTTTTTTTTGTCTACCGTCGTAATCTACCAAAAACCAATTATTATCCTTGGTTTGGGTGTATTTATCCCATCTATAAAGCGTCAAGTGGTCTATAGTAGAATAATGGTTAGGTAATGAATTAACTTTTTTCATGTTATGATCTTAAATGTATTAAACACCTCTCCAAACATAAAGTCCTTTAAGTTTTCGTTAGGAAATTCAACAAAATAACCATCTTGTAGATAGTTGTAAATAGTATCATTTTCTTCAAATTTGAATCCATTAGGAATACTTAAGAAGTCTATTCTCTGCATTTTTATTGGTGATGTTTTCATAAGTATCTTTTTATCCATTTAATCAACTCAGGTTTTATTATTTCGTAGTTTAGTATTCTATTATTTTCTTTATTCAATCCAAATAAATTAGTATATCCAGTAAAGAAAATAGATTTGTCTCCTGTTCCTATTCCTGTAGAAAAAATATCTAACTGAACTAAATTAGGTCTAACTTCTAACTGCAAACCTCTTAAAAAATCCCCAGTGACATAGAAATTATACAAATTACCTGCAATTTTTCTTTCGTTTGATAATGCGGTACTTAACGAATAAACACCATCAAATACTGGATTCTTATTAAACAACGGCTTACCATCATTCCCCATTCCATCATCGAATTGACTACTATTTAAGGCTATAATTTTAGCTTCATTTCTGTAAATAATTCGCTCCTGTTCATCCAATATATTTGCAAGAACGTAGTCACAAGCCTTTATTTTATCTTTAATAGATGTCATACATCAAAAATACAAAAAAAAGCCGTTACATTTAGCAACGGCTTTTAATATTAAAATCAATCAGTAATCTAAGATACTACAGCAGTGGCTGTATTTGATTTGTATAAAACATCCAAAGGAGTTAGAATAGTACCGTTTAAAGAAACTGTTACAATATCAGCAGCCAATAAAGCAGGTACTGTTAATGTATATTTCTTTGTGGTTGAGTTATAAGCCGCAACTGTTGGATTATTAGCTGTACCGTTTTTAGTCACTTTAAAATCACCAAATAACAATCCTTCTACCGAATGACTTTTATCTAGCAAGTAAGCGCTAACTACAATTGAAGTTCCTGCAACAATCGGATCAACCGTTACTAAAACTTCATTTACTCCTGTTAACTCAGTATAAATAAAATCAAGTTCGTTGTTTTCAATCCATCCTGCATACATATCCCACTCAATACGATTAATCAATTGAAACGTTACAACCTGACTAGCTGAATCAGTACCGTTTGAACCAGTATATTTACCGTTTTCAAACATACCCATAGTCAAACCTTTCAATCCTCCTGTTTTTGGAGTAGTTCCCCAAAGAGTATTATCAACGTCAAAAAGGATTAAATCGTATGCCTCATAAGAAGATAACGATGTCAATGCTTTGTGAAAGTTAATACCGTTGTCAAAAGTGGCTGCGTACTCATACGGCATCTTACCAGCTACTTTTTTAATTCCAGAACCTTCACGAGTGATAATAGTATCTTCTGCTGTATTATCAGCAAAAGAAACAACACCTTGCAACATAATCAATGTTCCGTCTTGTTGCAGTTCTCTTAAGTATTCTTTTGTAATTTCTTCAGAAAACACAAAACCTTTTTTCAACAAACCTAAAGCCGTAACTCTCTGTCTATCGATTCTGCATCCTGCTAACCCTGTTCCAATAACTCCAGCGCCAGAACAGTCTACTTTGTTAATTTGATCTTCTAATGCCATTATATAAATTTATTAGAAATTAATGTTTCTTTTATTTTTCCGTTCGGCAATTCAATAGCACTACCTACTTTGTAAAGCTTATCAAGAGTAAACTCTTTTTTAACTTTGTATTTTGTTGTTTTCACAGGCTTTTCTTCCTGCTTTTTATCTTCTGCCATTTTACTTTTTGTTTAAATGTTTTTCTAAAACTTGTTTTTCATGAGCTAAAGAGTGGATATTAAGAGACAAAGCTTGCTGTTTTAATGAAATCTCGTTTTCTAAGTACTCAATGTTCAATTCAAAAGTAGAAATCAAATTCTCCTGTTCTTTTACCCAGTTATCCATGCTTACTTCGTAATCGGTCTTTTCTGCCATTTTATGTAAATTTAATGGTGTTAATACATTGTGCTGTACCGTCTGATTTTTCTTTAAACAAAACATTAATATCTAAAACTATCACGTTCCAGAAATCAGTAGCTTTAGTTAAATCTTCCTCAGTATAGTTAGCTTCTCGTCTTTGATTCTCAATACTTAAAATAGTCGTTACTCCTGACCTGTCTAATGCTTTCAAAACGTTTTCTAACAATGGATTTAAGCAATTTACGAACTCAGTATCCCAAACTGTAGGATTTCTGTTAGTTACGTGCTGGCTATCCTTAGCTAAAATTAATCTGCATCGTCTTGTAAGCGTGTGACGTACTCTATCAACTGTTTCGTCTCCGTTTACCAACCAAACTAAAGGATATTTGTTATCCTTTATAGTTTTAAGAAACAATAACAAATCAGGTTGATCTCCCCACTCATATCTTATTGGAAATAATTTTGAATTACTGTCTATGTAAGACGGTAACTGTGAAAAAATATCTCTTAAAATTGTTTCAGAAACTATCATAATCCTAATTGGTTTTTTACTTCAAAGAACTTTCGATTGTCGTTTGGATAATCCGTTTCGTTGTCTTGCAGGAATTGAATCAATGATACTTCTTGGTTTTGTCTATATTCCCAAAACCAAGGATAAATTCTAGACATAGTATAATCATAATCTACCCACCCACGGCCGTAATCAGATTGATAAGCCTTAACAAACTCATTCCAAGTACCTACATATCTTTGGGTTGGATTAACTAAATTAGCTCCCTTTGGGTTCGCCTTTGAGTCACCAACTCCAGTCATGTAACTTACCTGTGATTCCAGCCAAAACGAATAAACGTAATCAGCCAACAACGACCCTTTGTAAGTTCCTCTTTCAAATATCAATCCTTTCCAAACTAAACTAACATCATTTTTTTGATAAGTAGTTCCGTTTACTAAGTCAATCCATTTCTGAGGAATACCAGTAGTGTCAGTTGGAAAAATACCGCTAACCAGATAACTTTCAAATTGCGTTATTTGCTCAGGAGTTAAAAAATAAGTAAACAATAGACGGCACTTATCATCAATAATCATTTCTAGTTCGGCAAACGATTTGCTGTCTGCTTCGTCCAAATTTGGAACTTCTCTTTTAGGAGCTTGAAAATATGTGTCGTCTATTATGTACATTTACTTAATTTTTATTTTACGTATTCGGCTAATTTTTGATTCACCAATGCTTCAGCTTTAATTTTGTGAGGAGAATATTCTTTACCTGCTTTTTGGTAAGTTGTATCTTTTAAAAGTCTCACTTTTACTCTATCCTTGTAACGAATAACAGTTTTTGCTTCTGCATTTTTTGAAATCATTTCTTTTGCGTCAAAATTAACTCCGTCTGGATTTTGTCCTTCTGATACTTTTTTAACTTCTTCTTTTGCCATCTTTATTTAAAATTAAGGTGTTACTACTACTAAATCGTCTTGGATATCTGAAATATCTCCAAATAATATAGCTCCAGCGTCAGAAGCTTTAATGTAAGTTCCTAAGAACGCTTCTAATTTACGTGAAACTAAGTTTTTAGAGAAATCGTCATTCTCATATCCTTCATCGTACATGATGTTTTCAGCAAAAACAACGTTGAATTTCTTTAAATCTCCTAACAAAATAGCATCGTCTCCGATTTTATTAGAAAACTTAACGTTTACTTGACCTACACGAGTACCGTCAGGAGAAACGAAAGGAGCAATAATATATCTTTCCTCAGCATCTTTGATACCTGCCATTTTAGCCATCCAAACAGTGTTCAACACAGCAGTCAATTGCCCTTTAAAGTTAGACAATCTTACACGTGTAGCCATTGCCATAATTACATCATAAATGTTTGGAGCAACGTAATAACCAGCCAATCCAGCAGGAACAATAAAAGCAGAAGCTTCTGTTTCTAATCCAGAAAGGTTAACAGTTAATCCGTCACCGTCTAGCAATTGATCGTCAATTTTCTGGTCTACTAATTCCCTTGCGTGTTCTTGAAAATCTTGAACAATTGCAGGAGCGTGCATCATTAAACGTTTTGTGAATTTCCATCTAACAGCAACCTCTTTAATGTCATGTTTTGTTGAAGTCCAATCTGCGTCTGCTAAGGGTTTCAAAGCTCCCTCTGCAATAAATGCAGCATCGCCATCTTCGTTGATACGGTCAGAAGTCCAAATACTTTCAGTGCCTGGTTGTGTCTTAACAGTTACCAATGGTAAAATGATATTCTCAGGCTTTGGAACGTGTCCTATTTCTGTATCAATATAATTACCAAATAAAGGTGAAAAACCTCCAGCAACGTTAGGTGTAACGTTTGCAGTAGTCATAAGTGCAGCGACCTTAATCACAGTGCTTGATCCATACTGTTTGTTCTCAGGATTTTTAGTGTACTCTTCTACGTTTTTCTCAACGAAAGTAACAAAAGTGCCTTTTTGGATAGCTTCTTTACCATCAGCGGTCTCTTTCATCTGGTTAATGATTTCTTGCATATCCGAAACAGCTTTGTTTGCTTTTTCTAAATCTCCTTTAAACTCTTCTTTCATCTTTTCAGCTAATGCGTCTAAAGATTTTTGTTGCTCTGCTTGCTCGAACTCTCTTTTTGCAACTGCGTAAGCTTCAGCTTCAGCAGAAGTCATTTTGTCAATTTCTTCTTGACTTTTGTACTTAAACATAGTTTTTAATTTTTAATTAAATTTGTCTTCTTTTTTTCGTCTGCTGAGTGTATTCTAACGGCTCTTCTTTATTATCCTCAAGTGATTTCTCGGCTTGTTTATTGTTTGATATTACTCCAGTTGTTGAGTTGCTCCCAAAAACAACTAAACTAGATTCTTTTACGTTTTTAGCTTCTTTTATCCCAAAGAAATATGGGATATACTCAAAGTCTTTTTTATTAGCAATTGTATCAATGTAATCATCATAATTTTTCTTAGCTACAGCATCAACAGGATCATTACTATCTAATGCAAAAAACAAAGAAACATATTGCATTCTAACACTAGCCTCTATATCATCACCGCTTTCTAACCATTCTTTAGCAACTCTGTTGATTATTTTATCTTTTGGAACTTTGTATATTAAAGCTTGTGTTTCCCCTTCGTAATCTTTACCTAGTAAAGCGAATGGAATCTTAGCAATCAACATTTCAACGTATTCCTTTTTTACAATCACTTTATCTATTTCTAGGTCATGATCGGCAATCAAATAGTTTTTATACTGCTGGTCTTTTACTGTTTTATTCCATATACCATCAATATGCAAATCATCGTGAGAGTCTAGTATTCTGGTGGTATTAACCGCAATGTACCAATAATTATCATCAATTTTAATCCCTTTTAACTGATCCGTGAACTTCAACAAGTCCAAAGATTTGCAAGTTACAGACAAACCTTTTTCGCAAGACTTTTGTATTTGTGCTTTTTTCAAAGACATAATATCTTCTGCATTGTCTCGCAAATCTTTAAACAATTCTTCTTTAGTTGAATATGTTTTATCAGGAAAGTAAATTGATTTTATCATTTCTTAATATCTTTTTTGTCTTGTAATTTATTTATTTTTTTGGAAAGCTTTTCTTCAGCTTCTTTTTTAATACTGTCCTGAATTTCTTTATTAGTTAACTTAGTCCCCATAATATTTAATTTAAAAGTTCAGACATTTTTTTATTAGCTTCTTGTTCACTTATTCCTCCAGCATCTTTAACCTTTATAATGTTGTCAATTTGCAAACCTACTCTTTCAGCTCTTTCTTTTTCAAATACTTGATTAAACATTAAGTGCGACCAGCTCATTCTTATGTCTTGGTATCCATATTGATTTTCTAACCAGTCTGTTAACATCTGTCCTTTTGGAGCTTCACAATATTCGATCAATCTAGCCATAGATTTTTCTTGATTTTCGTAAGTAGATCCCTTTAAATTCGCCTCTAAAATATCACGTGGGATATTATACATTGTTCCGAACATGAAATAGTCATTGTAAAAACTTTCGTCTATTTTTAACTTTCCAATATCTTCTACAAAACGCTTAATGTCAATCATTGATTTAACAGCGTGTACTTTTTTGCTAGAACGTATCTTTTCTTCAATACTCAGTTTCTCGGTTTCGTCCATTGGCAACTGAGTAACATTTTCTGGATCAGAAGTTCCTGCAACCAAAAACTTTTGAGCAAATTCTAAATTTATTCCTTTAGCATCTAAAGCTAATTCACTGTTTTTTATAACTTTATATAAAGCATCTATTCTGCTATATCCCTTCATAGGATTGTTAGAACCAGCGTTAGTTAAATCGTGAAACGGTGTTATTTCGCTTAATTTAATCCACTTACTATCTCCGTTGTCAAATCTATAAAGAACTGAGTTTTTAAAAATATCATTATAAGACTGCTTTGACAATATTAAAGCTTGTAGCTTTTGAACTATACTAGAATCCCATTGAAAATTACAAGGGTTTAGCCATTGCAGGTTACTATTTTCATTTAGTATTTTTGAATTATTGGGATTATACAAATAAGCCGTACCAAAAATATTTAACCAAAATTTATAATCGTAATCAAATTGCGTCCAGCTTTGAAGCATGTTAGGCTTCTTTGTCTCTGAATAAAGAAAATCAACCTCTTTTATTTTTTTGTCTTGATATTTATTTATTTTACCAAGTGAAAATATGTCGCAATCTAAAGCAATAACTTTTAATAAAGCTGGATTATTAAGAACGATTCTTAATTTATCTGCATCAGGTATAACTTTGCCTAATGCACTGCTAGAGCTGAACATTGTATAAAATATATTCCCTGCGTTATCAGTATCTATACTTAACGGCTCTCTTTGATTGCCTCCAAAGCTTATATTAAAAGAAAATCCCATTAATTATTAAAGTAAAAAAGGACTACCCACAATTAAGCAGGTAATCCTTTTGTTATTTTTTAAAACTGATTTTGTCATATTATCGATGTTATCGCAACATTGAAAGTTTATAATTTAATAAATAGTTTATACAGGATTCGAACCTGTGACGCAGGCGACTAAAACGGTCTTGCTCTACCAGCTGAGCTAATAAACTATTTATTTAAAGCAAATATAGTAATTTATTCTATACTTTTTTAATTACTCCTAATTTTTGTAACCAAAGAACAATATAACGAGCTGGATCCATCAAGTGATTGTTTGCGTCCTCGGCTTCGTCCTGTACAACTCCGTACTTGTCGACTACCCTACTATAGTTTTCTTGCTCGTAAGCTAAGTTTTCGCTGCAATCTGTGTAATATACTTCTAAGTTATCAAGTAAGTCAATACCATCTAATATACTCCCTGCTGGCTTCAATGCTGCAACGGCTCGTTCCCATCCTGATTTCCTTAATGCTAATATTTTTAATGGTCGGTTACTGTCACAAAAAACATCTAAGTTTTGATTTATACCTAGTTTTTTAAATAACCAAGTTACAAAACCTTCATCAACTCCTTTAATATTCTGTCTTTCCAAAGGTGTTAATTTATTTTCCCATTTATTTTCAGAGTCATAATTAAGTTCGTGTAAATATAATTTTCCATCGTAATATTTAGCTTTTAATATCCCGAAGGCATCTACCTTTCCCCAGTCAACGCCTACATATTCTTTTACATCTAATTTTAAATATTCTGAATACGGAATAGATTCCCATTTAAAAATTCGGTTTGGTCTTTCCGCTTTTACCCCTAATCCGTAAATATCCCATTTTGTAATGTTTGCAGAGCGCTGTTCTTCGTTTAATAAACAACGATACAATTCTTTTAAATACGGTTCGGGTATCGATAACGGGTTTAATTCGAAATCGTACCCAAACACATCTAGTTCTGATATTAATTTATTCTCAACAGCAAAGCTTCTAATTATAGGCTGATAACTTAAAATCTTTATACGCTGCTCTACAGGGCAAAAAGGATTGTCTTGGAATGTAGAATGAATTACTATTGCATTATCTTGTTTTGCAATATCATCAATCCAATGTGATTTTTTAGGATTCCAATCTATAAAAACAAGGTCACTTCTTTGGTCGACTTGATCAAATGTATCTTTTGAAATCTTATAAGGTTCATTAAACCAACTTACTTGCTGAGTAAGTCCGTGTACTTTTTCTTCATCGTCTGCTCCGTGGATTTCAAAAGTGGTATTGTTTTCTGGATAAGAATAATAAGATTCTGTTTTGTTCCTGTTCTTATAAATTAATCTTCCAGATATAGAAAGTACTTTCTGGAAATCCTGCCAAATAGTATCTTTAGCGTCTTTCTTTGTATCACGCCAAGCGGTAACTCTAAAGTTTTTATTGTTTTCACAAATACGGTGCAACAACTCTATTAAAGAATATGTTTTAGAACTTCGGGAAGATCCAGTATTGATTATGTATTTATACTTTCGAGTACCGTCTTCGTTTTTTACTTTTAACGCCTGGTAGTTTTTATAAAAAACTGGTGTGATTCCGTAATTCATTAGTCAATTGAAAAATCATCTATTGTTTTTCCGTCTGGCATTGTGATGTCAATCTTTGTGGTAGATTGCAGTTTTTCACCCCCCGAGGTTATATCTGTCTTATCTCCATACTTTTTAGGGTTCATTTTACCTAACATCCACTTACGAGCATCTACACGTAAACGACTTCTTTGAACGTGTTCTGAATTAAATTTTTCAATTTGAATACCATCACCAATATCAGCTAATGTAAAATCATTACTTGCATCATCTGCTATTTCTAAAATATCTTCAAATATACCTTCTGCTCTTACTTCACAAGCTCGCGCGTATTGGTTAGCTTTTTCTTCATCATCTTTTAACCACTCGAAAAAAGCATACCTACTTGGCATATCTTCTCTTGATAAAATAGAACGCAAAGAACTACCTTCTTCTATTTCTGAAAGTATCATAGGGAAAAATATGTCTTTGTCGTACGCCATAATAACCCAAAATTACATAAAAAAAACTCAACTACAAAATTAATTGTGTTGAGGTTAAAAAATTAAGCCAAGTATGGGGATCGAGACTGTTCGGCAAATTGTGAACTTAGTTGTGCTTTTTTGCTTAACTTACTTGCCACCTGCGTCTACCGATTCCATTACCTTTGGTTTTTAAAAAAGTGAGTTATGAAGTCGGTGTAAAGGTAGTTAAAGATTTTCTAATAACTCCTTTTTTGATTTAAATAACTTAATTTCTTCAAATATATTTTGAGAATCTGAGTTTCTGTATTCGACTTCTGTTTTATCTTCTGTTGTTTCTATAAATATTTTAGTAATCCTGCCATTTCTTACGGAGTTACTTTCTAAAAAATAAACCGTTTGCCCTATTGAGTATTTTGTTTCTATTTTCATAACCTAAACTATTTTACAATTCAACAACTTTTCAGCTTCTTCTTTTGTTTTTGTTGGGATAATTGAAGCCCAGATGCCGTCTTTGAAAATGCAATAATCTCCATAATATAAGATAGAGTTATTTTTTGGATTTAATATAATTTCATTTTCGCATTTTGAAATTGTCAAGCTATTTGGAACTTGAAAGTACACACCTTCAACAAAACCTCTCCTAACCGCTTCATTTTTCAAAGCTTGTTCAACTTCTTGAGGGGTGGCTGGTTTAAAACCGTGGCAATCATCATGCATAACATCAAAGCAAAAATTATTATATCCTGTTGGTGTATTAAAGCCATAGCAATGAAATCTTTGAAAAAACCTTCCTTTAGCATCAATGAAATTTATTAAACATAATAAATCATCTTTTTTATACCACTTCCCGACCTCTAACTTAACCTCAAAAAATTCCGGAAACCATTTTTCAGCTACAGTACCTTTTAGCTGTAAAAGCTGATCTTTAGTTATCACATACTCCGGCTCTGTATCAATCCCACACGCTTCAAGAAATACTTTTTCGTTCCATTGTTCGTGGACTATTCTGTTAAATTCATCTATCCATAATACAGATACGTTAGACACTGAACGTTTTCCTATATAATTATTAACTAAGTAACAGTAGCGACCAAAGTTATCTGATATATTCTTAATCTCTATTTTCGCTTTCTCCAACTTAGGTTTAATCGCCTTGAATTGTTCCTTGTCGCAACGCATTGCAATCGGTTTTTTGTTTTTCATAACTGTTTTGATTTAAAAAAAAGCCTTAAAAATTGCTGTCAGTTCTGTTTTAAGGCTATAACTACTTCTAGTTTTATCGTGTTGAAATTATTAAATTATTCTAAAATATTTTTGCTCCAACTAAATGAAGCGTTATTAATGTGATTGCAACTCCTGCCACAACGTATAATACCTGTATATAATCTTTTGTTTTCATAATTCCTATTTTTTAATTGTTGTTATCTGAGTTCAAATATAAGACTATTTTTGAATACTGCAACACAAATCTAAAACTTTAACATTTTTATTTTAATATATCTTTCGATTATAGGTTTTAATACTTTTGGGATCCTGATAGTTATAGTCTCAATCCCCTTTGGTCTTCCTGCGCCATTTCTAGCCCCTCCCCTTGTTTCTTTTTTCATAACTAACGGTTTATATTGTTTTATTTATTTTCGTTGTTTAAATTGGGTTGTTATAATTAAGATTGAGCAATAGCGTTTTCATAATCAACTTTTAATTTTTCAATTGACTTTTCAAAAGCCAACGCAATATCTTTATGAAGTTCTTTGTCGGCATCTATTAAATATCTTCCGTAAGTTTCTCCATCTTTCCAAAATAAATTTGGAGCCTCAGGTTTTTTTATTATTAGAAAATTTCTAATAAAATTAGATACAAATCCTTTTTCTTTGTACGAATCCCATTTTAATTGCCTTAAAACACCTTCTCTGTATTCAATTTCATTTAGTAATTTACTTTTCAGCTTTAAAAAATCTTTTTGTTTTTGTGTATCCATTTTTATTTTTTTTTAATCCATCCGATTTATAGGGATGGGGGTTTGTTTTTCTATCGGTTTATTGGTTTAGGTTACGCACCCTATTATATAGGGGTGCGTAAACCATCACCCTATTGCGAATAACTTGGTTTAAAAATATGTTTTGTTGAGAATACCATCGTTGTTTTTGTTAAATTATTGAATTATTAATGTTAAAACTTGGTTTAAAAATGCGAATTCTATTTTTAAACCAAAGTATTTGTAAGTTTTTTATCTTGGTTTAGTAGTTGTTATTGATTTTAAACCTTAAACCGAGTTTGAAAACTTTTCCTACTTTTCAAAAGGATGTATAAAATAATTTCCTCTAGGAATATCTTGACAAATCCACTTCATTTCTTTGCAATATGTTACAAGTTCTTTCAAAGCATTTACACCAATACTTCCATGTTTTTCTAAATGTATTGTTTTTATCTTCTCTGTAAGAATTGTATAACCTATTCCGTTTGATAAAAAAGTACCAACAAATATTTCGTTTAAAATAGAATACTTTTCATAATCCTTTAGCTGCTTTTGTAATTTTCTACCTGGCTTTTGTTCTTCGTAGCACTCATCCATTATAGTAGGCATGCCGTCTATTATTTCGAAAGACCAATTATCAGGTTTAGCATTACGCGTTTGAGTAGTCTCTACTAGCTTTACAGATTCGTTTTCCTTACTGGAAGATATTTGTATAACAGTCTCGCTTTTGTTCATTAAAACAGTTCCTAAATGACCTCTCATTTTAGCGTTATCGCTTGGGTTTTGATGCAGAACATAACCAATTGCAATATCGTTCAATGTAGCCCATCTTCTTAGCGTGTCGGACATATCTACAGCTATTATTTCATCGTTAACTGTTTTAACTAAATCCGCTATACCGTCTATAATAACCAACCCTACACCTTTTGTATTGTTAATTAACCATTCAGTATAAGCATATCTTTCTGTTGTAGGAACTGCGTCAAAAGCGTACATAAATAAGTTTTCTATTTTTTTTTCATCTACCATATCTTTTATACGTTTCAAAGCTAATGATACATGATAGTCTGATTGCTCAGTATCTATGTATATTATTTTGTCTTTCCCTTTTGGAAGATAAGAAGAAAGTGTTCCGAATTCACCCTTTTTTAATACAGCAGCATTTATTAAAGCCATTAAAAAAGACTTACCTACTTTTGCTTTTCCAGTTATTCCGAAAATGTTTTTTCTAGTAGAAACAACTTTTCCATTTACAGATAAAACAATGTCTGGTTTTGGTATTTCATCACTTGGAAGTATCCTATGTTTTTCAATATCCAGTATAGATATTTTTTTCTTAATTTCTCCGTTAATAGGGATTTCATCAATCATTGTTTTTGAAGTTTATTATAGATTGATTTAATGTAAATTGAAAATGTGCTGTAAGATTGTCAGTATCCCAAGCATGAAAAGCGTAATCGATACCTTCTTTAGAAATCTCAGGGAACAATTTTTTGTATGTATCTAAGTTCTCTTTATTCAATAACGGATCATAAATCTCTTTACTTTTAAAGTAGTTAGATAAATTTTGATGTTGTAAAACTAAAAGAAGCCTTTGTAACTGATCTTCTAACGGACTAGAAAGAATATTATTAACTGTTCTATTTGCCTCGACTATATCACCTAAAAACTCAGTGTTTGACCTTAATACAACAGCGTACAACTTAGCCAATAAATAATGCTCTTTGGTTGTTTCTTCTGCTTGTTTTTTCTGGTCTCTTATTATTTGGTTTAAAGCCTGTATATCTACTTCATTAGGCTTATTCCCATTTGATATTGTGAAATGAAGTCTTTTCATTGCTTCGGCTGTTTTCATAACTTTTGAATATGTGATATTTCTGAAATTTTCCAAGTATGCCATTGTATTCTTGCGTCTAATGTAGGTCTTGAAATACCTATCTCTTTAGCTACTTCCTCTTTGCTGGATTCCTGAATTCTTTTTTTTACCTTTTGAGTGCATTCGTATCTTGTCATTGTAAAATTTTTTACGTTTTTTCTGAATAAAAAACCACTCTTTAGAATGGTTCTGTAAATATACTAATATTTTCCTAATAACCAATCAAAGTCTATTAATTTTATATCTTCAACCGATCTTAGAAGATAGTATTTTCCTTGTAATGATTCTATTCTTTTTTGGAATTTTATTTGGTCTTCCGATTGTGTTCCTGTGTTGGTTTTTATTTCACAATGAACACAACGACCATACATACCATGTATCTGTAAGTCAGAAGCTCCAACGGTTAAACCTATCTGCTTCATAATTTCTATAGCTACAGAAATAGCTTTGTCGACTATTTTTTTTATAGATATAGGAACGTTAATACCGATACCATTAGGCACACTCATAATCAAAAGCCTTGGTTCACTTTCAGGCTTGCAATAATTCTTCCGTATCTCTTTTACTATTTGCTGCTGTATTAATGTTTCGTTTTGATTTTTCATAATATTTCTCTAATTTTTGTTTAATTTTATTTATTAACCATGCTTTGGTTCTCATTGTTCCGCTTTCTAATTCAGACCCTTGAATTGACTGATAAGGCTCTTTTATTATTCGTCTCATTGACTGTTCGAATTTTCCATTATCAAGCGTGTTTGTAAAATTGCCAAATGTTACTGAGTGCCGTATAAAAAGATCGAGTATTTGATTCTGAAGAATAAGCCAAGCGAAGTTCTTGTCTTTCCCAGAACGCTCACAATATTCGACAATCTTTCTTCCATTTGGCAACGGTATTTCATCAACCAAAACAGCTACTTCATCAGAAAAAGTTTTTTCTTTATCTTTATCTTTAAAAATAAATCCGCATTCCTCGCATTCCAAAGAATTTTTAGGTATTAAACACTCGCAATTTTCACAAAGTTTTGTGCTTTCTAAAGCTTCTTTTTTTGGTCTTGGTTTTTCATTTGTTCCGTGGAAAATGCTTTCCCAATCATATTCATCAGACCACTTACCAGTACCCCCATATTTTGCAGCGAAGTATTGAATATTACCACCTCCATCTATCACTTTGAAATGTGGTTTATAAATTGATTCGCATTTCCTCCCTCCACGTCCAACCATTTGTAGAAACAAAGAAAGAGATAAAGTCGCACGGTTCAGAATTACAGCCTGTATAGTAGGTTCGTCAAATCCAGCCGTTAACACTCCGCAATTAAGTAAGATAGCATCTGGTGTATTTTTAAACCATTCTAAAATAGGTTTTCTTTCTGAACTCTTAGTATTTATACTATCCAACATTCTAACATTTGTATATCCTGCATCTATAAAATAATCGAACGTACTTTTGTTTGTTGATGTTGAACTATTAAAAACTATCGTCTTTTCTCCTTTACAAATTTCTTCATAATTCTTTACTACGTTGAATTCTCCAAAATATTTATCCGTACTCTTTGTATCGAAATCTCCTGTTTTTGAATCAATAGCAAATGAATTCCTGTCTATATTTCCTATCTCATAGTTTAGGTCTCGAACAAGTCTATCGTCCATTATCAATCCTGAAATAGATTTCCCAATAATGATATTTTCGTAAATCTCAGAATATGTGAAATTTCGTGTATACTCGTATGTTTCAAAACCACAACATTGAACGACTTCTTCATGATCTTTTTTACAAATCGAACAACGGGAGAAAGAAATCTTTTTTAGCGATATTGGAGTAGCGGTAACAGCTAATATTTTTGCTTCTTGGAAATAATCAAATATTTCTTTGTGCATATCTAAATGCGCTTCATCAACTATAATCATTCCTATGTCTTTGCAAAATTCAGAATCGCTACGAAGTCTATTTTTGATTGTCTGAATCATCGCAACATAACAATCAGAATTATGCAATAATCTCTTTTTTGCAGCTACAACACTTTCGCAAGTGACACCAATTGTGCGCAATGTTCGAAGTGTTTGTGTTATTAATTCTTCTCTATGAGCTAATACAAGAACACGTTTTTTTTCTTGTTTAATAAAACGTTTTGCTATGAATGAAAATATAGCCGTCTTTCCTCCGCCAGTTGATAGCTGATAAAGTATTCTTTTCTTATTCTCAAATTCTAAAAATATCTCGTCTATGCTTTTTTGTTGGTCTGGATATGGTTTCATTGTTTACAATTATTACATAGGTTAAAATTTCCATTTTCGTGATACTCTCCGCAATGTTGACAAAGCCCTAATCTTCCAAAATCCGCCCTTAATCCTCCAAAATAAATAACTTTATTTCCATGTATTCCTTCGTGACAATTTTTACACACAGAAATTAATTCTTTTTCTTTTTCATGATAAACGTGATTGTAATTTATGTGATGTACTTGAGTAGCTTTGTCTTCGCAGCAAACACAAGTATAATTGTCTCTTTTTAAGGTATTTTCTCTTTTGTTTTTCCACTCCGTAGATTTTAAATAAACATCATTATAGTAGTGTTTAGCCCCAATATCTCTTCTTAAATATCTTTGGTCGGCTTTATCTTGAATAAATTTTTCTCTTAATTTGGGCTGATATATTGGTAGTGTATAAATATTTTTAAATAGAGAATGTTTATAAGTAGTTGCGTCAGAATTTCCACATTTTAAACATTGTTTACGAACTCTTTTTTGTCCGTTTTTCATAGTGAACAACACAAAAGTTAATTCATTATTACCACAATTGTTGCAATTGTTTTCCATATTAATATTATATAAAAGTTAAAATTCCAGATAAAAAGCCGATATGTGAGACGGGCTTCCTAAATGGAATTTTTATAATATTTTCGGTAAATTTGCAATGCGTCTCACTTCATTACAAAAGCCTAATTTTCACTAGGCTTATTTTATTGTGCTAATATAGGGAATTATCTCAATTTTACCAAAGAAATAGCTATTATTAGTAAAACTAAATTAAGTAAAAAGTATTTCTTTGGTTTTTTATTATAAAAAATAAGACCACACAATATATATCCTCCTATTGAATTAAGTATGAATATTAATATTTCTTTTTCCATTTTTATAACTTTAATTGTTCTCCAGTTAATGCAAAATAAAGGTTTTGGAGTTGGTGTACATATTTAACATGATCGTGACTACAGTCTAAACATTTATATTTATCTATACTAAAACTTATAATTCTTTTGTTAGCTTCTAATGTGTAGTTATTATAAGTTACTCTTTCGAAGTAATTGAATTTCTCTTCAGATTTTACAAACCCAAACTTAGCTAACCATTCTTCGGTTAGCGGAATTGGTTCAAAAGTTTCTAATTCAATCCAAGTTTTATCCGACTTATTTTCAACCGTTAATCCTTCGCTATCAATTTCGACAATCTGAAATAACACGTTTTCTTCTGCGAAATTTACCCAATTCCCAATCATCAACTCACTTGCTTTCATTTTTTATTAATTTTAGATTCATAAATTTCGTAAATCTCAACTCTAATTGGTTCTGTTTTCATAATATTTTTCTAATTTCAAATGGTATATTGTGTTCTTTTGCGTAATCCATTCCGTACTGCATACCTTTACTAATTCCATAATCAACATAAAATACTTGCAAGTCTGCTACTTCTTTCCATTTTAAACCAGCATTAATGCCTTGGGTTCTTTCCTCTGGAATATCGTCATTTAATATACCTAATTGAGTATAGAGTAGATGGGATGCTATTGGAGCTTCACCACGATTTAAGCTATCCTTAACACACATTCTAGCGTACTGAATATTTCTTTCAATAAAACCAGCGTATGGAGATTCTAATATTACTCTTTTCATAATTTTAAAATATTACAATCATACTATCCTTGGTACCACCTTGTTTGCTTTGGATAAAATTACCTTTTGAATCAAGCTTACCAAATTTCACACGACCTTTTAAAAATCTTATTTCTTTTGCATTTGGCTTAATATGATCGTGAAATAACTTTGTACTTGTAGATACTGGAATTAAAAAAACACTTGTATTACCTTTTTTCTGTTCTTGAATTCCTTTTAAGACAAAAGCCTCTTTTATTTTTTGACTATAGGGAGGATTTACAAAATTTGATTTCCCCCAGTTTTTTAACAATCCATCCGTTTCAGGAGTTATTTCTCCTTCATTATAAGGACAAGGATCGAAATCAAAACTAAATTCCTTGTCAAGTTCGTTGTACAAATCTGGTGGAGTTGCATAATTATCATCGTTATTAATGTGTATTTTTTTCATAATCCAAGTATTTTTCTATAAACATTATTTACTCTCTCCGAATTAATACCCCTCTCGTGGTAAAAATTCATTACTTTTAGGATTCTTTGTAGTGGTGTCATACTATCCCCCCATTTAAAGTTGTTAATTTTTCAGTTAAGTAAGCTAATCTTTCTGGATTATCACCAGACAACAAAAGTTTATTCCGTTCTTTTATTAGAGTGTCAATCGGAATAGCTCGGAATGTAACACAATTTAAGTACCCATTTTTTTTATTCTTTGCGCATCCTTTTGGTGTGATATAAATGCAATCTATGCAGTGTTTTTTCATAATTTACTTAACCATTGATCGTAAATATTTGATGCAATTTGAGCAGTCATAACGGGAGGTACTGACATTCCAATTAAATAATACCATTGATTAGAAACGAAATCGTAATCTTGTGGATAAGATCCTCCACATTTCATTTCTTTTTCAGAAATATAAACAGGTTTGTCGTAATGAATGTATGAATGATATCCATTTGCCGTTAGTGTTGATAATGGTTTATCTTTAAAAATGTATTTACAATTGAAATTAGTTTCTTTCATTCCAACAGCTTTTTTAGAATCAGACAATTTAGTGTGATTTTTTTCTCTACCATCCCAAGCTTGTTTTGCGTGGTCCGTTATCGGTAAACCTTTGTAATCGAAATATTCTCTACCTGGTATTTTCTTTTCATTGAAAATCATTTCAATTTTAGGTAAAAACGTAAACATATCTTTTTGTTCCATAAATTGATTAGATAAATCTTTACGTAAGCAAATAAAAAAAACTCTTTCCCTTTTCTGAGGCACACCCATTGAAGAAGAATCTAATAAAAAGTGCTGCACATAATAACCTGCTTTATCAAATTCTTTGTAAATTTCAATTACGTATGATTTTGCATTGCCCATTAATAAGCCAGAAACATTTTCGGCGACAACAACTTTAGGTTGTAATTCTTTAGCTAAATCAATGAAATCAAAAAACAATGTATCTAATACTTGCATTGCTTGACCCTCTCTAAAAACTTTATCTTTACCCCAGTCTTTTTCACGATTCCCTGCCATTGAAAAACTACTGCATGGTGGAGACCCGTCCAAAATATCTAATTCGTATAATTCTTTTGGCAAGTCTTTACGTAATTTAAATGTTTGTATAGGCTCTAAGAATGCATATTTTGGATTATGATTGGTTTTATACGCTTCAATCATTTTTGGGTCTATTTCATTACATCCCAAAACATCGAATCCGGCTAACTTATACCCCATAGTTGAACCGCCACCGCATGCAAAACAGCTAAAAACTTTCCCTTTATCTTTTGTAAATACTGCATCTTTTAATGTCCAATTGTATGGGAATTTATGTTCTTTTTTACTCATCCCTCTATTTGTTTTTGTGCCGAAGCGGTTAATTGTAGATTGTATTTTCTATCTCCGCCTTTATGTTTTTAAACTCACTCATTTTTCCTATATATTTCAAAATTAATAATCATTTCTAATTGGTGTTCGTTATACCACCATCTTTCAAACGGTACAATGCCTAATATTCTAATCCTATAAGCAATTGTTCTTTCTTGGATATTGGTTAACTCAGCTATTTCCTGTAATCTCAGAAGCCCTATCGATAACAGTTGTTGTGTTCTTGACATATTCCTCGCTTTTTTCTTTTGCGTACTTTCTAACATCCTTGATTACTTTCGGATGGCATATCACTGGATAACGCTTGCCTATAAATTTTTTTCTTCCCATGATTAAAAAGGATTATCTCCATCTGTTCTTAAATCAATACTCATATCACTAGATTGACCGTTAATGATTTTTCTAGTATAAACATCTAAATTGCTTAAAACTGAATTGCACTTTTCTTGAGCAACTATTGCCTTTTCTTGAAGCTCTAATTTTATTCTTTCAAATCCATCTTTTAACAATTCTGGTATTTCTTTTGCGCAATCTCCCCAACGGGCAATTAAGTAAGCGTCTTTTTGCCAAGAATACCCTTTTTCTTTAGCAGTATCATTTTGCCATTTGTAACCAATCATTAAGGGGTCTAATTGCTTATCATCAAACCAAATTTTTACACTTTCAAACATATCATTGTCTTTAGCAAATTTATACACTTCCAATATTTCTAAAGGAATAGTGGATCTCTTGTACTCTGAAATGTCTAAACTAGAAGGGCACAACGCTTTTAATTGTCTTTGCATAGCTTGGTTTAAAATAGGATATACTACTGGGCATTTCTGTTGCTCAACATCTTGCTGTGTGGCTAAACCTAGTTCGCTAGCTAAAGCATTATATTTCTCTAAATCTTGTTCATTGAAAATTAAAGTTTCGTTCTCCAATTCTCTGTAAATTTTTACTTCCATAATTTTTATTTTTTAAATTTATATACCACAAATATAAGTAACTTTTATTTATAAACAATACTTTTATTTAAAACTTTAACATAAAAAAATAACCCTCGGCTAGGAGGGTTAGGATTGTGTCAGAATGCTAAATCATCATCTTCATCTATTTCAATGTCAGCCTCTGGAACTGCATCATTTGATTTTTTTTCGAATATTTTTAAATTTCCAAAATAAGGCAGTTTGATTTCTTTTGCTTTTTCTGCACCTAACTTTTTATAAATTTCAGAAGGTAATTTTTGAACTTGAAAGCCCCAATTACCATTAGAGTCCTCGCTATCCATTGTGACAACATCCGTCTGCATATAAACAGCGTCTTCTTTTAGAGTTAAATAATTGTCATCAATCGGGATTACCAAGCATTTTTGACCTGATTTAGACGTAATAATTTTGTGTTGTAATTTTGTAAGCGATACGCTCATTGCGTAAGATTGTAATTTTGCCATTGTATTTAAAATTTAATTGTTATTGATGATTTACGTGGTGTTGATGATACTTTTGGAATCGTGTTTCCGTAAGCATCAAAAAATGAATCTTTCGATTTGTAAGCTAATTTTAAAAGCTCTTCCCTTTCTTTTAAATCATTGAATAAAGTTAAATAAACTTCATCTTCTTTATAATTCAAAGTTTCTCCTCCGTTAACAGGATTGAACTCTACACCTAATACACTTACTTTTTCCGTATCAATAATTGACTCACGGAATGTTGACAAGGCAGAAGAAATAACTTCGTTTAAACGGGCTAAATTTGCTCCAAAGTGCATTTTGTCAACCTCTCCAGATTCTAAAACCGATTTAACTAAATTAATGCCTGTCGCTGTAGCTTCTTTTTTTGTAAAAGTGCTATCGTATAATGTTGCCATTTCTTCGGCACGCATAACCTCGAATAAATTTTTACTCATTTCTTAATTGTTTTAATTTTTCTTCCAAAGTTAATACTTGTGCAGCAGTAGCGGTTAATTTACATTCTTCAATTGCGTTAAGCACTTCTTCCAATCTTTCGGCTGTTGCTGTATCTAAAAGCTTTTTATGTTGAGCATTATTCATTGATGGAATAACTTCTGCTTTATCCTCTACAACCGTGTGCGGAACATCTTCTGTTTGTTCTGGCATTTCTTCTGGAACGTAAACAGGGCCCGAAAATACATCAGGACAAAACCATTTAACACCGTTTGAAATAGCACGAGCAAATAACATATTCTTAGGAAACTTATCGATATTCTTAGTCAATGCTTTTTTAGCATCTTCAATTGAAAAACTAGAGTTTCCAATCATTTCTTTACCTTGGTAAAAGTCAATAGAACAGTTTTTTTCTGTCATTTCTACTACCTTGTAATCATACTTACCAGACCCCTTAACGGTCGAAGCGATCAATCCAGCCCCAATAGTTGGCTTGCCTTGTATAATGTGTATCCCTGACATTGCAGCAAAAGGAGGTATTCCAATTTCTTGACCTGCTTGAATTTTAACAAAAGCCTGTCCCATTGCTTTTGCATCTGTAAACATTCCGCTTTCTGCAAATGTTTTAGCCATAACCATAATATCGTTTACTGGCATAATTGTAATCTCATTTTTCATAACTTTCTCTATTTTGAATTAGCTGCCACTTTTGCTCTAGCGTGGCACATTGATTTGTAATTATGTTGGTGGATGTTTTGTATTTTTTTCATCCAAACATCGAATTTTTCTACTCTTGATATTTTTTCCTCAGTTATTACATCTTCCATAATTTCAGAAGCTATAAGATTGTTGTGTTGTCGGAATATTTGTTGTGTATTCATATCTAAACTATTTTATCAAGATTGTAATGATTTTTGATATAACTAACATTTTCAGGATTTTTGAAATGTTTGCTTGTTTCTTCTAACGCTTCGGTAACTTTTAGTTTAGCGAATTCAATCATCATTTCTACCGCATCTGTATTTTTTTCCGTATAAAGCATTCTGTCAAAAACTTGTTTTGCTGTCTCAGAAACTGGCGCTTGTTTTTTCTCTTTTTTCATAATCCAAAATGTTTTTGTTTTAATTTTTCAGTTAACATTGATAGTTCTTTTTCGTAGTCTATCATTTTATCGATTGTGTTTTCAGTCACTTCAATGTAAGGCTTTGGAACAGCAGAGAATAACCTAAACCAATTATTTTGAATTGATTGAGGATTGCACCCTGTTAGTTTTGAAAGCACATTACAAAATAACTTTCGGTCTTTAATTTTTTTGAATTTGTCTAGCATATTTTTAATGATTTTAATTTGTTTAACAAATAAATGTTACCAACTTGTTCAGCGTAGTCAATAAGCTCTTTGATGATTTCCCTTGCGTTTTTTAGGTCAGTCCTGTCATTTACTAATTCCCAATACCAATCCTCGTCAATGGTAACCTGAGGCGCTTCAATTTCTTTCTGGTTCGCTGGATGTTGTGAATTTTCAACTCCTAAATGTGCTTCGTCGTAGTTTGTCATATTTTGTCATATAAATTAAGCCTCAATATTTCGTCAAGTTTCGCTTCGTTTTGTGATTTTATTTTACTCCATATCTTACCTATTAATTTACAGTTTTCATAAATAACATTTTCAGGACAGTGAAAATAATCGTTTTGCTCTGTTCTAAAATTCCAAGCAAAAGGAAATCTAATTTCTATTTTTTCTCCCTTATTAAGTTTTAACTTACGGTTGAAATGTTTTTTATCTTCTCCTGTTAAAAAATTGTCAGTTGTTATTTCCCAAATCTGACCTACTTCAATTTCTTTCATAATTTCTATTATTTTTTTGTTGTGACAAATATACAACAATTATTAATATAAATAATAATTAATTAAAACTTTAACATATTAATATAGTGGTGGATTTGGTTTTTGTATTGGTTGGTAGTGGGTGCTGAATTGTTTAAAATAATCAGGGTTAATGCTTTCAAAAAACCTATCTGTAATATTTAACGTTTCAGAATCTACCACCCAGTAAAACCCGTCTTTTTTAGGCAAATCATCCTCACTATTTATTTTGATCCATCCATTATTATCTTCAATTCCTTGTAGGGATTTAGGTCTTACCCTCATAGTCCTACCGTCATATTCATCATAATCTTCATCTACTTTTTTAAAAAAATGCATCCATAAACTATAGCTCATCCATCCATTTCCATCAATATTATGTGAATTGTATCTTTCTC
>Ga0247807_10000210_pt1 | contig 40579 bp, 61 predicted proteins | sample UWRJL074202C1_FD_179931 | JGI IMG/M metagenome (GOLD analysis project Ga0247807, IMG submission 179931) | Plant litter microbial communities from Arlington Agricultural Research Station in Wisconsin, United States - UWRJ-L074-202C-1 | ecosystem: Environmental > Terrestrial > Plant litter >...
TCGTGTGCGCGTCTCCTTCGATGGTGCCGATTTCGGGGCACAGCTCGGCATCAATCTCCTCCCGCTCGCCCTCGGGGATGACGGCGTAACGTGGCACTGAGTGCACACCGCAGCAGACGGCGAAGTTCGGCCCCTCACCATTACAGCCCGGGCACCACCAACCAATCGGCTTGCTGTAGTCGGTCATCGCTTGCCTCCCATCTTCGGCGCCTTGTACTTGAGCGCGTCGGTTTTCTTGATCATGCGGACACTTCGCTTCGTCGGGTCGTCACGCCGCAGCTCAGACGGCAGCTTGTTCTTCTTGCGCGCGATCCACCCCCGCACGGTGTCGCGTGGGCGCCCGAGCAGCTCGGCGACCTCGTCGATGGTGAGCCAGACGGGCGCGGTCATTTGGCACCAGCGATGCGGCGGGCTTCGGCGAGGGTGATGACGCGCTCACCGTGGCTTTGCCGGGTGTCTTCCTCGGCCTCAGCCTTCACCTTGTAGTGGATGGCGCTCTTCGGGTTCCCCGTCCAGTTCGTGGAGTCGAAGCAGAACCTGTTTGCCGCGTCCACAATCACCCACGGCCCCTGCGCTTCCTCGACGACGGGGCCAGTGATGGCCGCCATGGAGCCGACGCCTTCTCTCCCGACGACGGCTTCGTTCCATGCGCCGACGATGCCGGCGCGCAGTCTTTCGTTTTCCGCCCGCAGCGTCTCCGTGATCGCCGCGTTCTGCGCGAGGTTGGCGCGTGCTTCGGTCAGCCGGTGATACAGCGCCTTGACCGCCGTCTCGACGTGGCTGTTGCCGAGCGCTGCGAACCCAACGCTCTCATTGCAGAAGGCGATGATGGTGCGCGCCGTCGTCTCTGATTGCGAGGCTCGAGCATGCGCAAGGTCCCGCTCCAGCTCGGCGATGCGCTCGCGGTCTGCGGTGTTGACGGTCTTTTCGGCGAGGTCCACGGCGTCGCGGACGGCTTTGAAGGCGCTGAGGTGTGGAGTGATGCGGCTCTTGATATCGTCGTGGGTCATTCGTTCTCCTCGTCAGGTGGGCAGTCAGGGTCGTTCTTCGGGTCGTTGGGGCAGCCCTTGCCGGGGCAGGTCCACTCGCAGTCGCGGCAACCTTCGGGGCAGGGGCAGTGGTGGGGTGTGGTCATGACGCGGCCTTCGCTGCTTTCCGCCGAGCCGAGAAGTCAGCGCGCTGCCGTGCCGCAAGGGCAGCGGCGTGCTTCACTTCTTCCTCGTGTCGGTCGGCTGAGATCGAGTAGTGCCGTCGAGGTGGGGCAGGGTGAAAGAGCGTGTACTCGCGTTTCACGCGCCAGATGGACGACGGCGAGTTGGTCTCATGCCAGCGCACGGTGTCGCCTTCGATCGACTTGATGGTTCGTGTGATGACGCTCTTCTGCCGGATCTTGGTATTGCCGAGAGGTCGGCTTTCGATGCGGTAGAGCTTGTCGCCGACACGGAGGAGAGGGATATTGACGTCGCTGATGCTCATGACGCCAACTCGATCCACGCCGCGTGCATGGCCTTGACGTCGTGGCCAGCGTCGTCGCTGCGAATCCACATCTCGGCAGCGCGAGAGAGCATGCCGCAGTTGCCGATGCCTTCCGCGCCCAGCATCTTCTCGACGAGGTGCATGCGGGCGAGGCGGGCGAGGTCGACGCGCGTGTGGGGCGACTTGATGGCCTTGAGCGGTGAGGCGTCCATGCGGGAAATGAAGTTGTCGAGCTTGCGGATGACGGCCATGTGGTGGGCTCCTTGTTGGTGAGTGGGTTCAGCGAACGGTGCGGGTGGCGTGGAGAGCGGCGAGCGCACGAGCATTGAAGGTGTCGGGCTCGGCTGCCTTGTTTGCCTCGTCCATCTCCGCTCGAAGACGCGCATATGCGTCTCCCGTCATGCGGCAGCTGGTGTGCACAAACATGTCGTCTTCAACGATGTCGCGGCAATCAAGCATCCAGCAGACGGTGCTGTCGAACCTCGGTCCGTCGCCGTTTTTTTCGCTGTCGATGACCGGGTCGCCCGAAAACCGAACCGTGTTGTCGTTGTTGAACGACGTGTAGAGCGTGTTGTCTGCGGGGACGCCTGCGCGCTTGCTCATGGTGTGGGCTCCTTGTGTGAGCCCACTATCGGCGCAATTGCGCAGGAGATCAAGTGCGCAGGTGATGTTTCTTGAAAATAGTTGCCACGTGGCTTTGCGATGCCGGATCAGGGCAAAAGAAAAACCGCACATTGCTGTGCGGTTCTCTTCCAACCCTTGACCCTAACCAAGCGTCTTGCGACCGGTTTAGCTTGGCCGTTGGCGCAAGCTAGGCATCCCACTGCTTGCTGCGAAAGTCAACCAACTGCGCGTGTGGAAGGTCGCGCATCCGCCAGCTGCCACCCCACACGAGGCCCTCGGCTTTGACCGCCTCGCCGTAGTCGGCCCACGCCTTCTTCGCCTCATCCGTCGACGTGCACCACATGTCTTTGACGCCCTCGCGCTCGGTGACGTGGACCTTGTCGACATCGAGCACGCAGTCGACGGCGCGCGAGGGGCTGTAGTTGTGGGCCGACGACATCGGGACGGCGTTGGTGACGATCTTCGAGCGGTCGGTGACGGCCTCGGACATCACGCGCCAGTCAGCCGACCACACGACGCGCCGGCCCTTCTCATAGAGCCGCGCTTGATCGGCTGGCGGACGATGCCCCGACAGCATCACCAGACGCCCGCCACACGCCTTGAGGACGCGCTCCATGCGAGCGGCCAGCTCGGGATGCAGCGAGGCAAGGACGGCGTTCTGCTTCGCTTGGCTGATGGTCATGGCTCGTCTCCATAGGCTTCGCCGCGAGCCTCGTAGTCAGAAAGCCCGCTGGCCAGCAGCTGAAAGTAGCGAGCCTGCCGGCGAAGATCTTCCGTCGTGGCGTTTGCTTCGGCGTTGTCGATGGCTGCGCGCAGGGCGATGGCCATTTGTGGGTGGATTGGTTCGCTCATGAGCGTTTGCCCTTCTGATCGCTGCGGTACTCGGCAAGGAACGCCTTGAAGTCGGTGATGTGGCCATCAAGCTTTCCCTCGACGTTGGCGACCTGTCCCTCGAGCTTCACGGCGCGCATGTTGTGGGGACCGGTGACCTCCTTGTCGGTGCCGTCCGCCTTCGTGCGAACCTCCTTCACTGCCTCAGCCAAGGCAGCAACCTTGACCTCGGTGACGAAGACAGTGCGCGCCACGGCGATGCAGGACGCTGCAATGGCGACAAGGACGGCGATGGCCTGCAACCACTGCAGCGGGGTCATTCGCTGGCTCGCGGACGGGCGACGGGGCCCATGCTGCCGAGGACGTTGGCGTTCGAAAACGGCGCCTTGAGGCTGATGCCCTTCACGTTCAGCGTCTTGTCGAGGATGTCTTTGGACACCATCGATTCAACCACCTTGGCGATGTAGACGGGGTTCTCCTTGACGAGCTTCGGGCCGACTTCTTCGAGCAGCGACGCGGTGACGCCGTCGATGAAGATCTGAAGCAGGCGCGGGAGGTCGTTGTCGAGCGTGGTCGGGGTCATCGCCACGAACAGCTTGACGGGGTTGTAGGCGCCCTTTGCGGCGGCGAGGATCTTCTCGCGGTCCTTTTTGGCGACCGTCTTCGCCCACAACGGGACGAGGAACGGGCCGGTTAGGGCGGCGAGGGCAATCAGCGCCGAGAGGGCGCCGAGGGCAACAGGGATGGCGGCGAGAATCCAAGGGGGCATGTCAGTCCTCAATCCAGCCACAGGCTGGGTCGTGTGTTTCGCAGGCGTTCGTGTCGAGGTCGTCCCACAGCGGCCAGTGACGAGACTCGTGGTCAATGGCAGCCGCAACGCTCACGCCGTCGAGGACGAACATGCGTGCGCGGTAGCCGGGGATGGGCGAGGTGCCGATCTGCGCCGTGCAGGCTTCGATGTCGTCGGCAGGTGAGCGGCCGCACCGTGAAAAGGTATCGATGTCGGGGCGGCAGAACACGTCGAGACGGGTGGCGATTTCGCAGTTGACCTCGTCACGCTCGCAGGCCTCGGCCAGCGCCTCGTCAACGCCATCGTCGGCGCAGTCGTAAAGTTCGACAGCGGGGGCACAGGAGGTGAGAAACACCAAGCCAGCGCCAACAACCAAGCCGATGGAGAGACACCAAGCCCACCGGCTCATGGGTACACCAGCGGGATGATGAGCGAGGTGGCGCCCGCGTTGCCGTCAGCGTCGACGCCAGTGGCGGTGAGCGTGAGGGTCTGGTTCTTCGAGCTGCCACCGGGGCGGGTGACGACGCAGGTGTAGTTGCCCCCGACAACGACGCAGGTGCCGAGCACGCCAGCCGGCTGCATGTCGAACGACAACCCACCTGGTGCCTGCGAGATGGTGCCGGTGATGGTTGCAACGAGCAGCAGGTACGAGGGCGCGTTGTTCGTCAGCTGCGGCATGTACGGGTCACCGGGCTCGCCGGCATTCCACGGGCACGACTGCCAACCGAGCGTCGCCTGTGCCGCGGCTTCGTTGGCGCGCGGGATGGTGACGAGGCCGGCGACGGGGCTGTTGGCCTCCATGTAGTAGGCCCGCTCGCCCGACGTCGCAGTTACGGTGATGCGCTGCAAGTGGCCGGTGCGGAGGTTGGTCGCGATCGAGCACTGCGGGATGCCACCGACGACGTTGTTGTCGGTCATGCACTGCGTGTACGTCGCAGTCGCCGGCCCACGAAAGAGCAGCGGGATGCACGCATTCTCCGCCTGCCTCGTCCACGCCGCTGTTGCGCCGGTTGCCGCCAGATACGAGATCGGCTCGGTGTTGCGCGCCAGAGGGTCGCGGCCAGCGCCGAACGACTGCGAGACGAGCGGGGAGGCCTCGGCGTTGGTCATGCCGGTCTGCGTGACGACGTACGCTGTCGCCGCTGACAGGTTGAAGCCGACCTGCCGCAGCATCGAGCTGCCGTCGATGACCTCCTGCCGCCACTCCTCGGTGACCTGCGCCGAGGTGCGCCCGCTGTTGGTGACGGCGTAGGCGATGGCCGCGACAAGGCCCATGGCGGCGAGCAAGCCCGCGAGCACCCACGGGACAGAGATGTTGCGATTCGGGAGGTCAGTCGAGACGGCCATGATGGTCTTTCGGGTCAGGGGGCAGGGTAGATGACGGCGTCGAGGGTTTGCATGTAGGCGAGGACGGCGGCGACCTGCGCGGGCGTGTGCGAGACACCGTAGACCATGAGGCGGCGGTAGGAGCCGATGACGCCGATGGTCCCGCCAGCGCGCGTACCGATGGCCAACGAACCGGCCGGCGCTGCGGCAGTGAATCCGCCGCTGTTGGCCGTCACCACCGAGACCCCGTTCGCGTACAGCGAGAGATCCGGCGTGTCCGCGACAGCCATCGTCGACGTCGACATGTCGAAGCTGCCGTTGGTCACCGATGCAGCGGGCGCAGTGGCCAGCAGCTTGAAGCTGACCCCGTCGTTCATCGCGTAGCTGACGGCGAACCCGGCGCTGTACCGGTGGATGACGCCGATGCTCGCACCGCCGCCCGTCGACGTCGCGACGAGCGTACCCTCGGCGCTGGCCGAGGTCTTCACCAGCGCATAGATGGTGGCGCCAGTCCCATCGTGCAGGAAGGCCCACGAGGCAGCCGCCACCGACGAGACGAGGGAGTCGGTTCCATCGAAGGTCAACGCCGGCTTCGTGCCGCTCGGCCCCGCCGTCAACGAGAACAGCGGCCGGTTGGCGAGCGTGCCCTGCGTGAACGTGCCCCCGAGTGTCCCGAGGTTGACGACGCTGGCCATGGCGTCGCCGTCGAGGAGCGTGCTGTTGTTTGCCCCGTCGAGGTTGTCGCCTTCCATGTACGCGCGCAGGTTCGCCGCGTCGGGGATGGGGTTGGCTGGAGGAGTGGAGGCACGCCGCCTCTCTCCGCCTCTCCACAGGCTTTTTTGACGTGCCCACGATGAGCGCATCAGCTCTCCACGAACGTGAATGGCGTGATGTTGACGGCGGTGGCCGCAGCGCTGGCGACGACGTAGAGGTCACGGCCAACGGTGTTGAGGCCGAAAAACTCCTTGTCGCCGGGCAGCATGACGCTGCCATCGGTGGTCAAGCCTGTCGCTGTGATGCTCGGGGGCGCAGCACCGATGGGCACCAGCGTCCACGCGATACTGGCTGACGTCGACATGTTGACCAGCTTGACGAGCACAGCACCCGTTGACCCGTTGCGGGGGAGCGGGATGATGGTTGCAGTCGTCCCAATCGACAACGTCGTCGGGAGCGGGAGGCCTTCAAGGAGCGGGGTGCCGGTGCGGTTGATGACGGACATGGTGAGACCTCAAGGAAGAACGCGGGGTGGCCCAACTACTGCGAAAGAAAGGTCGTCGTTGACGAAAGAGTAGATTGGAAAGGAACCGGCAGTAAGAGTCGCAAGCCTCAGTCGGACAATAAGACCAGAGGTTCCGGGAGAGACATCGCCCCAGCCTACAGTTGGGACCAAGTTGCTAGACCCACCACCGGTTCCGGTGACGATCACTGCGCATCCATCCGGAACAGCGCGGTTTAGCGTGGCCTCCCATTGACCTGTGCCGATGGTGGCGACTGAGGCAACATTGAACTCGTTGCCGATTACTCCGCTATTGAGAAAACCTGACGCAAGAATGCATTTGTTGAGGTTGAGTGATGCAAGTGCGAGATCGCTGTCTGGTGACTTGTCTGTCGACGAGCCGGCGACAATGGCGCCGCGCACACTGCCGGCTGTCAGGGTTCCGCTGACGTTTGCAGTCGTCGCGTCAAGCACATCGGCGAAGACGTCAACCCGATTACCGGGGATGCCGACACTTTGAGTGCCGTCAGCCGCGGGGACAATGTTCCCAATAAACCGCGCGTTGTCGGCGATGGCAACGTTGACGCCAAGCCCGTCGTTTGTGCCGATGAAGACGCTGGCGCCGTCCTGCACTTCGATCAGCGAGTTGGCTTCAGCGATGAGCCGCTCACCCGACGACAGCACGATGTCGCCGAGGCCCACGCGCGCCGACGACGGGATCACGTAGAGCTGCGTGTTGCCCTTGTCGCAGACGCGCATCGAGTAGTTGTCGGCGGCGAAGATGTTGCCCGGCGAGCCACTGCGCGAGTAGAACCCTGCCGTCGTGCGGAAGGGATTCGGCGCAGGGATCGTCATCGCCGCATCCCAGAAGATGGCGATGGGATTCGCGACGGGGTCCTGATTTTCCTCGCCGACGTAGACGAAGCCAGCGTCGAGGGGCTTGCCTGCGTTGTCGAAGAGGGTCGGGAAGGGTGGGAGGACAGCGACGGTAGCCATTCAGCGGGCCTCTCTGGTGACGGCTTCGGTCGTCGGACCTCGAGCCCCTTGAATCGCTGCCATGACCCACTGCTCCAGCGCCTTGGGCTCGCGCGACAGCATGGCAGCCTTTGCCCAATCGCGGAAGGGCTTGGATGCGATGACAGCGCGGACAACCTCTTTCGAGGGCGCGGCTTTGGTGGCGAGCTCGACAGCCAGCGTCTTGAACTCGGGGGACACCAGCAGCTGGCCAGCCTTGGCGATCTGCTCCTCCCCGCCGCCTGCGATCTTCGACAGGATGCTGGCCGCAACCTCGCCGCCAACAGCGGCGCCAGCAGGGCCGCCAACAGCAGCACCGCCAGCGACACCGACAGCTCGAGCAGCGCGCTGGCCAAGAGGCCCGTTGATGACCGCGCCCACGAGGTTCTCAGCGGCGAGGTTATCGAGGAAGTCTTGATTTGCCTTGCCGGTCGTCTTCACGTTGGCGCGGGCCTGCGTGATGCGCTTGCTGATCTCGTACACGTCACGAAGCACAGCCGCGCGCTTCGGCCCGAGGGCCTGGTCGACGGTCTTGTAGATGGCCTCGTTGCCGGGCGCACGGAGCCCCTGGTACAGCTTGGAGAACTCGGCAAACCCGAAGCCAGCTTCACCGCCAGCCGCCCCACGAGTGGCGCGCGACATCGACGACAGGGCGGTCATGATGACATCGCCCTGCATCTCCTTCGGCACGACCTTGAGCAGCTGGTTCAGCCGCTTGACGTCGCCCTTGCTCGCCCCACGAATGGCGTTCTGCATGAGGGCAGCGACGCTACCGTCGCCCTCTTTGCCGAAGGTCTTGACGATGCGCTCCTCGAGGCCCTTCTGCTTGGCTGTCAGCTGGTTGGCGAGTCGGGCCTGTTGGCGGAGCTCGGCGCCACCGAGGCGCTCGATGTTGGCCAGCTGGTCGTCAGCCATCGCCCCATAGAGACGCTTGAGGATGCGATCGTCCATCGACGCATACGGAGACTCTTGGCGAGCAAGCGCCTTGCCGATGAGCGCCTTTTGCTCACGCATAGCCTCGTAGGTGGCCTTCGGGTTCGTCGCCAGCTTCAGCAGCTTCTGCTCAATGGGGTTGAGCAGGGATACGTCGCCGCCAAGGTCGGTCACGCGCTCCTGCAGCGCCGCGCTCACCTTGTCGAGCCGGACGGGGGACGCTGGTTTGATGGCCTCGTCGACCTTCTGGTACAGCTTCGACGCCTGCGCCTTGAGCTCACCCTGCGTCGACTGGAGCGACGAGAGCACGCGGTCAGAGATGGCGCCGGGTGATGCATCGCCACCGAGCTCGCGCACGAGGTCATCAGTCTGCTTGACCGCAGCTTCCATGCTGTCGGCGAACGCGGTCTCGGCAGCCGTGCCAGACTTGCTGCGCAGCGACCCGATGATGGACTGCATCTGCTTGCTGTCGGCCAGCACGTCGACGGGCAGCTCGAGCCCAAGTCGCTCAGCCGCCGCCACGGCAGCCGGGTTGACCTCAAGCTGTTGAGCAAGGGCGCGCTTGGCAGCCTCAGCCGCTTCACCGGTGCCGCCCGCCGCCTTGAAGAGTGCAGGCAGGTCAACGGCAGGGGCCGCAGCAGGAGCTGCAGCAGCTGGAGCAACCGATGGTGCCGCAGCACTCGCAGGCGGAGGCACCACCTTGGTGACGTCGTCGACAGCGCCAACGGGTGGCGGGACAACCTTCGTCACGTCATCGACAGGGGCGGCGGCTGCGCGCACGGCAGCAGCGGCAGGGTCGTCGACGATGGTTGAGGCGGCATCGGTTGCGGCGCCAGCCAGCTGGCGGGTCGTCGAGCCGGGGACGGCGTCGAGCAGGGCGTTGGCAGCACCACGGCTGCCGCGTGCGGCCGCGCCGAGAATAGGGGCAGCGAGAGGAGCGGCGCCAGCGAGGGCGATATCCCCGGGATCAAACGAGCCACCGGCCACAGACTGCCCGCCCTCCACGAGAGCTTGCGTGGCAGCGCCCTTGCCAACCTGTGCAGCGACGCTCCCACCACCAGACGCCAGCGCCCACAACGCGTTCACGCCAAAGCGCGGGACATCGCTGGCGGTCAAACCCGGCGTGACGACGAACTCCTTGCCGGCCTTGGGCGAGAAGGCAAAAAGATTGCCCTTCTCGTCGGTGCGGACTTTGACGCCCGGGATGTTTGCCGAGAGGACCTGCAGCGCTTCCTTCGGGTTCGCTGACAACGCAGCGACGTTCGTCAGCGTGGACAGGTCTTCCCACTCGGGAATCTTCGACCAGTCCTCAGCGGCTTGCGTCTCGGGTGTCTTGCGGTCGTTGCCGGTGATCGCGTTGCCAACGGCGTCCAATGCACGTCCCGGCGCCGAGATGGCGCGGTCAAGCGTCGTCGGTGCAGCAGTCTCGCCCAGTTTGAAGCCATCGGGGACGGTGACCCCGCCATCCTTCACGTACTGCTCAAACTTGCGGCGCTGCTCTTCTGGCATCGTGCCATCGGCGTACGCGGCGAGCGTCTTGGGCCCGGCCGCGACAGGACCCTCGGGCTCGCCAGCCGAGGCAGGAGACGCGACGGGACCCGGCGTCGGCGACGTCATGGTCGCCATCGCCGCGGACTCACCTGCCGCCACAGGCTGGGCTGTGTCGGGCGAGGCCATCGTCTGCTCTGGCTCGACGCTCTGCTCTGTCCCGTAGTCGGTCGAGGGTACGGCAGGAGTCGGCTGCGCTGGCGCCCGCGGGTCAGTCATGCCGGACGCGCTACGATTGCCCACAGGGCGCGTCATCGACGTGCCTGAGGCGCTGCGCTGGCCGGTCATCTGCGGGGCAGCAGCAGGCGCTACTGGACGATTGCCGAGGTAGCTGCCATCAGCCGCGCGCGTGCCGAGGGCGCGAGAGGCGAACGTCGTCGTGGCCTTGTTCCACTTCGCTCGGTCAGCGCCGCTGTGCAACTCGGCAATGGCCTTGGATGCATCGCCGGCGTTGTCGGAGAGCGCATCCTGCAGCGCGAGGCCGGTGGCTTCGATGGTGTTGCGGCGATTCAGCTTCGCATCGATGCCGTACGCCTCACGGACCTTGGCGCGCGCACGTCCATCGAGTTTGCCGCCTTCCGCGACGAAGCCAACAAGGGCACCGTCGGGCAGGTCAAGCTGCTTCTCGGTCGCCTTGGCCAGTTCGATGTCTTCTTGCGTCGGCTTGCTCACTGGTTGAACCCGTCGGTGATGGCGTTGGCAGCAGCGGCACGGGCTTCAGGGGCGGTAGTCTTCGCGGCAACGGTCGCACGCTCGCTGGCCTGCTCGAAGGTCTCACCGGCACGAACCGGCACACCGTTGATGAGCATGTCGCCGCGAGCAGGGCCGAGCCCCTGATTCTTGTAGAGGTACTCCGACTCGACACGCTTCTGTTTCTCGACGGCGCGCTGTACACGGGCCGACGCCTCGAGAAAGCCGGCAATGGCTGACGGCGCTGCGTTCTCGCTCGGGATGCCGCCTTTGACGAGGGCGATGTCGGTGTCGCTTGCGGCGCCGGGAGGAAGGTTCGCCGTGACGAGAGTCGCCGTCAGCGCCTTATGCTGCTTGCGCATGGCAGAAACGTCGTCCTCGAAGCCGGTGAACGCCTTCACGCCCTCTTGAAACCAAGCACGCGCGCCAGACGACGAAAGGTTGCCGGTGCGGTCGTAGTCGCGAAACTTCTTTGCGAGGTCTTCAGCGGACTGCGCCTGTAGCTTCGCAGCGACGCCATCACGAATGGCGGCATCGGCATCTTTGCGCACGGCGTCAGGCAGCTTGCCGACTGTCGCCTCGAGCTCGGACGCGCGTGCCAGTTGGTCGGCAACCATCTTTTCGCGGTCGAGGGCAAGGCGGTCAGCATCGTTTTTCGTCTGCGCGTAGAGGCGGTTCGTCTGCGCCTTGGTGTACCCGAGGTCAGCGAGCGCCTTGTCGTTGGCAAAGCGGGCATCCGTCGCAGCCTTCGACGCCTTCGCTTTCGCCTCGTCAGAGGTCGCAGCGATGGTCGACGACGTCTCGTACGTCTTCGAGTAGTTCTCAGGCCCCATCGTCGACGCGAGGAAGCCGCCAAGAGTCAACGTCGCGACGTCCTTGTTGGCCTCGACGTTCTTCGCTGTGTCCTCGAGTGCTTTGGCGCGGTCAGGCATCCCGCTGTTTTCGTACCCGACAGCAGCCTCGCGAAGGATCTTCGCGGCAGTCTCGGGGTGGCCAGAGAGCTGTGCGGCATGCGCGCGCTGGGCGAGCGACTGGTATGACTGCTTCTCTTGGTCGTTGAGTGCGGTGTACGCCTTCGTCAACCCATCAGCCATCGACGGGTACTTGACGATGAGGGCTGCCGTCTTCTGTGCCGTCGGGCTCTTCGCCGCTTCGATGAAGTCAGCCTGCTGCTGTGCACGAGCTGCCGCTTCCTCTGCTGCCTTCTGCGCCGCGAGCTTGGAGGCGGCGTCCTGCGTAGCGATGAGACGCGCACTGGCGGCCCTCGTGTCCGCTGCTTGACGCAGACCTATGCCGTCCTGCAGGCCCTGTGAGAACTGGTCGCTGACTTGTGAGGGCGGCACCATGCCGAGGGAGTAGTCGGGGATTGCCATCAGAAGCCGCCCGCGATGGTGCCAATACCCTTGTTGATGGAGCCAGCTGCAGACTGCAGGCCTTGGTTCCACGCGCGACCCTGCGCGATGTAGCTGTTGGCGTTGCTGGCACCGAGCTGGCCAAGGGTGTTGCTCATCATGCCGGCGCCTTGAATCGACGTAGCGGCCTGTCCAGCAGCAGCACCCTGCCCGAGCTGGGCAATGCCGCCAGCAGCGCTCTGACCGGCCCCTGCGAGCCCACCGAGCCTGCCGTACTGGTCGTTGATCAGCTGGTTGAGGATGGCAGGGCGCAGCTGGGCAAGCGCGCCCTGCGTGTCGCCGCCACGAAGCCCACCCGTCGCTGACTGGTTCTGGAGCAGCGCGGTCTCAGCCTGCTTGTACATCTCAGCGAAGGCAGGCGAGTTCGCGAGCTGGTCCTGCGCGGCCTTCTGCGCCTCGGGGCCGTCGAGGCCAGCAAGGGCACGCTGCATCCCGAGCGCGTCAGTGCCGGCCTGCTGGTACTGGCCCAAGCCACCGAGGCCACCAAGACCCGCCTGTGCGTAGGGGGAGTTGTCGGCGCGCGCCTGATCCACAGCAGACTGCTGCTGCTGCCGGTCGAGCGCGGCCTGTTCGGCGAATGCCTGGCGACCCTGCTCGGCGCTGTTGGCCTCAATGGCGGCACCAGCAATGCCCGCACCCGCCGAGAGCAGAGCACCGGCACCAACAGCAACTGAAACACCAACACCGCTCATGAGTCACCTCGAGGTACGTGGACACCGGACAACGCCACGGCTTGGCGGTAGTCGACGGTGATTTCCTCGCCTCGGCTGCCACCGACACAGCCGGCGATGGCCCTCAAAGCAACGAGGTCCATATCACCGTTGGCAAGCAACGCAAAGCGGGCATTCGGATTGTGGCTGTGGTTCGTGTAGCGGCCGGCAGGAGTGCGCCTGTCGTCAAGGCGAGCGGCGCACAGCACCTCTCCAGCCTCGGCAGGGGCCGTAAGGAACAGCCCGCGCCCCTCGATCGGGGATGACCGGACGGTCACGCGCACGGCATCGGCAGGTGGGAAGTCGACGAGATCGACGTCTGCCTCCGACACCTCACGGATGAACGCGGCATCACAGCCCGTGGCGCGCTCGTAGTCGGCACAGAAGGCCACGTAGTCGTCGCGCTCTGGTTGGCGCAACGCCGCATGCAACGCCTGCACACTCTCCTGCCGCGCATCCATCTCGTCGTCGTCAAATAGCAGCGCCTCCAGCTTGTCGATGTCGCGCTCTTCGGTGGCGTAGATGTTCAACCACACCGTGTCGGCGACGATGCGCGCGATCTTGCGGCCGGGTGGGGCGGTGAAAGTCTGCGGGGCAACGACAGTGCGGATGACGTTGCCAGCTTCATCGACGAGGTCGAGGATGCCTGACAGCATGAGGTTGAGGTGCTCGCCACGGTGTCGACGCCCGACGACCAGCGCGCCAGCCGGCATCGACACCTCACGCATGTACACACCGGGCCCGAAGCGGTGCACGACGGGGCAAGGCACCTCTTGGGCCAGCAACGACAGCGATTGCGAGATGGGTACGAGCATCAACCCACCTTGCGAACAGAGACAAACGACCCGCCCAGAAGCAAGGCAGTTGGGCCGCCGACATTTTCGATCTTGAACCCCAAAGAACCAGCCTTCGTCACTGTGATGAGGGCCGTGGTCTCAACCAGAGCCTGCGCGCTTGATGAGTCGACAGTGATCTCCGACGACGATGAGATGAGCTGCGAGTACCAGTATACGGGTATGACTTTGTCGTCGACCCTGATCGCCATCAGCGTGTCGACGACGACAGCAGTGTTGGCAGTCGTGATGCGCACATCGCCGGCTGCACCTGTATCCACCATGATGGTCGACCGCACCTCGTAAACGCCGGCCTCAACAGCAACCGCCAGCGTGATGGGGGTCGCAAGCGCGTCGTCGGCAGCCTGTGACGCAGATGCCGGCGCAATGAGCAGCGTCACCGCCGAGAACAACAGTTCCAGCTGACGGATCGACTCGGCATCGGTGTGCGCGATGACGGCGAGCTGGTTGCGCGTGAGCTGCAGTCTTTGGATGGCCATCAGAATGCACTCCCGGTGATTTGAGCCTCGAGGCGGGTGAACGAGATGTGCGCGTCAGACGTCCCGCGAAAACGCTGGATGCGCCAGTGCAACATGCTCCCCTGCTTGAACCACACGAGCCGCTTCTGACGCTGGCCGATCTTGCCAGCTGGGATGCTCTTCTCGAGGCTCCACTCCATTCCGTCGAGGGAGTAGCTCGTCGAGATGACAGGGTCCTTGCCGAGCAGCACGCGGCCAGTGAGTCCAACGAGCTCGAGCTCGGAGATGACCGCACCGCGTCCGTCGTTGTAGATGATGCTCGTGCCAAACTCCCACCGCACCGGCTGACCGTAGTGGGACGACACGGACTGCGTGAGGTACCCGACGACGAACGACGTCGGGTCAGCGCTGTTCCACCGATCGAAGCACCACACGAAGAAGCGCGCACGGTAGATGCTCATCCCCTCGAGGGTCGACACCAGGGTGAACCATACCTGCGCGCCGAGAGCCTGTGACGCGGCCGCATCGTAGACGAGGGTGCGGTCCAGCAGGTGGATGTAGAGATGCTGGTGTGCGTTGTCGTTGCGAGTCTCGACGACGACCTGCGACAGCTCGTCTTCCGTGAACGACGCCAACACGCGATCCACTTCGACGGTGGAGATCTTCTGGGCCTGCGCGTTCACTCCGAGGTAGACGCCCGGTGCCTCGTTGTAGCCACTGCCCACGAAGGCCAGCGTCTCGAGGAAGATGCAGCAGGCGTCCTTGCCAATGGCGCCCTTGGTGATCTTCGCACCAGCGATGCGGGCGAACGGTGCCCCGCTCCCGCCGACGTTGGCCAGCGTCTCGATGCTGTTGCGGTTGACGGCGAGCAGTTCGTTGCGGAGGCGAGCCAGTGCCACGACGGGGTCAGGGTCAGACTCGCTGCTGACGTACTTGAACGGGTCGAACGACATCGGGTCGTTGATGTCGGAGAACGCCACGAACTCGCCATCGGTGACGGCGAAGTACCCATCGATCCACTGAACGTCGAGGACGACACCAGCGTTCGGGTCGGTCACCGTCAGAAAGACGTTGGCGTCGGTGAGGTAGTAGAGCGTCCCGTTGCTCGCGATGGCAAGGCGGTCGAACCCGTACGAGAACGAGACCGGCACCCCGTTGTCGCCGACGTCGCCGATGACGGACGAGACCACACCGTTGACGTCGACGCTGACGAGGGACGACCCCATCACGCGATACAGGATGCCCCGCCACTCGATGCCGCCGCGCGCAACGCCCGTGCCTTCACCCTGCCCGACAATCCCGTCAGCAGGGCGCAGGTAGCCTTTGGAGATGCCGCTGTCGGCAGGCACAGGGACCATGTTGACGGGGTACGCGATCCGCATGTCGGGACCGTTGGATGTGAAAATACCGCTGAGGATCGGTACCTGCACCATCAGCCGATCCGCAGGTTGCCGCCGTCGAAGTAGACGGGGACGAGGTTGGCGCCGCCACCGGCAAAAGTCGCGGCAAAGTTGCCGGTTGCCGCAATGGTGCTGTCGTTCACGAAGGCGCGAAAGCCCTGTGGCGAGCCAGCGGAGGCGAGGGCCGCTAACACCTGCGTTCGCGTGCCGGTGATGGTGGCGATGGATACGCCGCTGTTGAGTGCAATCTGCGAAATAATGGGGCTACCACCGACTGTCGCCCCGTCGTCGATCTCGACGATACCGGTGCCCTTGGCCGAGACCACAAGGTTGATGTTGGCGTCGATGCCCTGCGCCAGAACCTGCGGAGGTCCGCCAGTGCTGCGATTGGAGATGCGAACGTAGTTGCCTGCCGTCACGCCGGCGTAGTTGGGGGTCAGCTCAAGGATGGTCTGCGCGTTGATGTCCTTGATTGTGCCGGTGCCGCTCGTCAACGTGATGGTCGACAACACCGACGAGATGGCGCCAAGACTCTGGCTGACGGCGTACCACGTGTTCTGCAGCTTGTTGAACCGCAGCGTGAAGAACCCGCCGACACCGAGCGCCGTGGGCGCGCCGACGATCGTCGCGCCGTTGCCGTTGATGGTCAGCGTGGTGACGCTGTTCGTCGACGTCACGAGGATCTGCGAGCCATCGGCGTAGAGCGCGCCGACCGACGGGGGGAGCACCAACGTCAGCGCGGCGAATGCACCCGTCGGGTTGATGATGGCCCACAGGTTCGCGGTCTGCGGGGCGAACTGGATCGACGTGCCCGACACCGACGGGGCGAAGATCTGCGTGACGTAGTCGGGGCTCGCGAAGTTGGCTTCGACGAAGTCGAGCAGCACCTGCATCGTCGCCGAGCGCGCGTCGCCATTGCTCTGCACGTAGACGGGGACCTTGTCGCCTGCGTTGACGGTCGAGGTCGAGGAAAGTTGGTCGATCGTCGGCATTGCGTGTCCTCGTCAGTCGAACGTGATGGGGCCATCGGGACCGGCAAGCACCGGGTCGAGCGGGCGGGGGTAGAAGTTGCGGTAGCGGCCACGCCACCGGTTGCCTGCACCAACAGGCAACGTCGACGGATACTGCATCGGGGTGGGCTTCGCTGAACGATTCTCGATCGTCGACAGCGAGCGCTTGGCAGTGGCCTTGGTGTCGGGCGAAGGGGTGCGTCCATAGCCGGGCGCGAGGATGATGGCGAGGTTCGTGTAGATAGCCTGCACCGCGCTGTCGGGGACAGGCGTCACGTCGTCGAGGTCACCGCTCGTGGGGCTGCTCTCGAGGGGGTAGGCGAGACGCAAGCCTCGCCCGTTCCACTCGGCCATCATTGCATCCAGCCGGACACGCGCCGACTCGAACATCTCGGGGGCGATGTCGAAGTCGCTCCCGATGCCGATCTCTTCGAGCGCGGCGGTGATGAGCTGTCGGCGCGTCCACGGCATGGGTCAGACCTTCTTGCTGGCGCCGGTTACGCGACCGGCTTCAGCGATGTTGAGCGCTTCGACGATCTTCTGCTCGAGCAGGCCGTGAGCCATGCCCTTGGTCACTTCGATGCCCAGCTCCTTGGCCTTGGCCTCGAGCTCCTTGCGGGTCAACGGGGCGTCAGCGGCGATGCTGCCACCTTCGAACACGCGGCCAGCAGCGGGGCTTTCGGCGCGGCCATCGGGGTCAGGCTGCACGACGCTGTCGGCGACCTCGCCGTCGTCGTACTCGGATTCGGCGAGGCCACAGGCTTCGGCGAGCGAGAGCGACCAACCGCTGTCGAGCAAATGGCGCAGCTCGTCCTCGGTGTGGACGGGGCGGAAGTCGTAGGTGTGGCCTTCGGGGCCAGCGTGGGGACCACCGTCCTTGTAGACGATGGACGGGTACTTCTGGTCGGCGGGGAGCTTCTTCTTGCGAGACATGATGACCTCCGTGGATAGAAAGAAAGCCCCGCCACGACGGCGGGGCTCAGTGCATCAGATGTCAGCTGATGCGGTAGGTGACGAACGTGTTCGCCGCCGTCTTGACCGTGCGGAAGTTGCCCGAGGTCGTCGTCGCGACAACCGCGTTGCCGACGATCGTGTGGCCAGCCGCAGCGGTGACGGTGAACGCATTGGCACCGGTGGCGATGACACTCCACTCGATGCTGTCGTTGATGTCGAACGTGTCGGCCGCGTCCAGAACGGTGCCGGTGGGCAGCGTGCCAGCCACAGCGGCAGCGGTCGTTGACGTGACGATACCGCCGAGGATGGCCGCAGACGTGATCGCACCAGTCGCATTGAGCGCGACAGGAGCGGCCTGAACCGGCGACTGCAGACGGTTCTGCTTCACGTTGGCAGGGCCAGCGCCCACCTCGTAGAAGCCGACCTCGCCGCCCATTTCGATGCGGTAGCGGGTGGTGGCTGTGGCGACGGGAGAGACGTACTGCGACTGACCGTTGCCGGAGTCGTTGACGACGCTGTAGCGGTCGGGGCCGTTGGGAAACGACGCGCGCACCGAGACCTGAAACGAGCCCTGCGAGGAGACGGCGAGCGAAGCACCGACGGGGACGTCGACGTCGATGGGGCCGCCGAACTGAGCGATGAGACGGGACATGTGGACCTCTGAGGATGACGAGATGAAGAGGAACGTGGCGCTGACCTTGGAGCCAGCGCCACGAGGGAGATCAGGTCTGGTTGAACAGCATCACACCCGACATCTCGGGCTGAATGTTGGTCACGCCGAAGTACACGTCGAAGCGCAGGAACTCCTTCATGACCTTGCCGTCGAACCACTTCGTCATCGTCAGGGGGATGCCCTGCACGTCGTAGCGAGCGAACGACACGCCTTCACCAGACGGAACCTCGGGACGACCGGGGACGAGCTTGATCGCGCCCTTCTTCCAGAAGAGGTTGGTGGCGGCGGTGACGGTGTTGAGCCACACGATGGCGGCAGTCGCGGACGGCGCCGAGATGACGACGTTGGCGTACTGGAGCTGCGCGGTGGTCGTGCCGTCGGCCGGGATGATCGGCGGCGAGATCGTCATCGTGGTGCCGCTCTCGATGCGCGCCACGACGAAGGTCTTGAGCTGACCCGTCGCGTCCTTGGTCATGTGGTTGTCGGCCTCGACACCAGCGATGGTGAAGCGGTCGCCAGCCTTGACGTTGGTCGTGCTGCTGACTGTGACAACCTGGAAGCGGTTGTCGACGGGCGAGCCTTCGCCGGTCACGCTGTTGGACATCGACTTGGGGTCGTAGCGGTTCGGGCCCGCAGCGAGCGTGTTGATGGTGATGCCACCGCCACCGAGGGCCGCCGTGAGACGGGTGGTGTAGCCGGTGTTGTAGGTGCCGAAGCCAGCGATCTGCCCAAGGTAGGCATCACGCAGGGCGCGCACGCTGACGTCGTTGTCGTAGCTGCGGCCCGAGTTGAGCGCGCTGCCGGCGAGGTTGCCGACCATGCCGTTGTAGTCGCGGGGGTTGGCTGCGAAGACACGGTCACCCATGCCGATGCCCTGCTCGGTCATCAGCGCCTGCGCCTGCGCGATGTCGTCGTAGCCGGTCGCGGGACCGCTGCGCTTGACGGTCAGCGAGCCTTGGTTTGCGATGACGTTCACGACGGCGTTGTTGATGTCGCTGCCGAGCTTTTCCTTCGCGGCGTACGCGAACTTGTTCTGCTGCATGGCGTCACGCAGCTCAAGGCTGGTGAAGGTCAGCGGGACCGAGCGCCAGCGGTTGATGCTGACGGGCACGGCGAGCTCGGTCTGCGGGCGGAAGTTCAGCGTCTGGTCGCTGCCTTCGAAGGACACGGCGATGGGGTCGACAGGCAGCCACAGCACGTCACCGCTGCGCTCCATCATCGTCTGGTCTTCCTTCATGACGTCGATGAGCGGGAGCATGAGGAGGTCATCCTCGAAAGTCTCCACCCAGCGATCGAAGGCGACGGTTTCCTGCTTCGTGAAGTTGTTGGCCATTGGCTACTTTCCTTTGCCGTTTTTCTCGGCTTCGCGCGATTTGCGCTTTTTGTACTCGAGGATCTTGGTGCGGTTGCCGCCGTTCTTCTCGGCTTCGCGCTCAAGGGCCTCGAGGGTTTTGTCGGTGCCGCCAGGCGCACGCCCGGCAGCGGAGGGGGTTCGTTCGGGCGGCGGGGGCTTGCGGGACGACACTTTGATTTGACCTTCCAGCTTGGAGACAGCGACAGCGAACTCGATCGGGTCCTTGATGGCAGCGAGCTTCTTGAGCTCTTCCGGCTGTCGACCAAGGGCCAGCACGACGAGGTGGGGCGAGGTAGCGGCCTTGAGCAACACGGTCTGTCGAACCACGTCGATGTTGCTCTTGACGGCGTCGAGGGCGTCCTCGAAATCGGCAGCCTTGAGCGCGGCCGCCTTCTCGGTGAAGTCCTTGTTCTTCGCCGCCCATGCGGTGTGTTCCTTCTCGGCGTCTGCCTTCGCAGCGGCTTGGGCCTCGTCTGCCTTCGCCTTCGCCTTGTTCCACGCCGCCAGCTTCTGGTCGTACTTGTCCTCGTCGTAGTCGATGTCGTCGTCGCGCAGCGTGGGCTTCGGTCCAAGCGTTGGCGCCACGGGTGGGGCGGGCTTGGTGAGAGCTTCGACTTGGCGCTTGAGCTCACGATTCTCACGAGCTGTTGCGCGGTTTTGCTCTCTGACCTTTTTGACCCATTCGGGCGCGGTGACGTCGTCGGTCTCTTCTGCTTCTGGGGCGGGCGCCTCCCCGATGGTTACGATCACGTCGTCGTCGGGCTCGTCTGCTGCCTCGTCGGTGGGTGGGGGCTCCACGCCGGTGTCCGCTGCAGGGGTCTCGTCAACAACGATCTCGTTGCCTTCTGCCTCAATGGTCATGTCGTCCTTGTTTCTCGCCCGTGGTCGCAGGGCGGTTGCGTTGGACGGCAGTTTCGCCGCAGTCCAATGCGGTGTCAACCACAACGGACCGGTAGCGCTATTGTTGCGGGCTTGTGCTTTGTTTGTGGCGGATGTATGGTGTGCGGGCGCAGTTAAGCGCAGCAGGAGCAAGCACCATGAGTAAAACGTCATCCTCGTCAAGCGGCGGCATCGGGTTCTTCGGCCTGTTGGCCATCGTGTTCATTGTCCTCAAGCTGGGTGGCTGGACCGCTGTCGCGACGTGGTCGTGGGTCTGGGTGCTCGCCCCGTTGTGGGGTGGCTTCTTGTTTTCGCTCGCGGTCATGTTCGTGGTCTTCACCGTCTACGCATTGGTGGCTGCAAAGGTAGGTCGATGAGCAACCCCAAGCAGACCGACAAAGACAGCTCGCGCCTCGCCCAAGAGTGGCCGACGGTGCAGCGCCAACGATTGAAGACGTGGGCAAAGGCGAAGGGGCTCACGATGTCCGCCGCCATCCTGACCATCGTCGCGGACCGCTTGGATGCGGATGAGGTGAAGCAGTGAAGCACACGATCACGTTCACGGCGGACGAGCTGAAGTCGTTCATTGCCGAGAAGATCCACGCGGCGGTGCCCGACATCAAAACGCCGCTGGACATGCACCTGAACGTCTACCAAGCCAAAGGCGACAAGCCCGCCACCGTCGACGTGGTGGTGATGTTTGAGGACAACCAATGACCACCAACCGCTTCCACCCCTTCAAGGACCACATCGAGTACACCGAGGCTGCGCTCGATGGTCGGCTCATTCTCTGGCAGGCAGGCGGCCACGAGGGTGTCGTCCTCCCTCGCATGCCAACCACTGCTCCCGTCGTCGTCACCAAAGACCTCGTCGACGACGTCATCGAAGCCCACGAGCAGAAGGTGCGTGACGAGCGCATCGCGCAGTTGGAGGTGGAGATTGTCGAGGACATGGAAGACATCGCCGAGCTGACGCACAACGTGTCGTGGTGGCTGGGTGCGTTCGAGACGCTGTGCGCATTGCGGGTGCTCCCATGATCACCATCACCCGCAACGGCGTCACCTACCCCATCCACGGCCAGCGCTACACCCTCTCGCACAGCAGGCTCGTTGTTGACGGGAGACCTGTGCCGTTCCCTTGGTTGCCATCCAATCGTCGAGCACCGTCGATCGTAGGCGTTGCGCTGGCGGTCCTTGTTCTTCTCTCCAGCCCTGTGGTGTCCCGATGACGTTTCGAGTTGAGCTGTTTGTTCGCCCAGCCATTGCTCACCTGCCCGAAGGCATGGGCGCTCCTCGAGAGGACCAGCTGCAAGGAAGCGATGGCTCCAAGCTGGTCGAGATCGCAGCGCGAGAGTGTTATGACTCTTTCGGTCGAGGGCGCTCATCGGACGATTTCCATGAGCACCTGATTGAGAGCGGCCACCACAACCCCGCCTACCATGCGTACTACTCCTTCCGTGTCTCGGGCTTTAGCAACGCTTTTGTGCGTGAGCTGTTGCGCCATCACGTCGGGGCGACACCATCGCAGCGCTCCACGCGCTACGTCGATGAGAGCGGCAGCAACGTGGCGGTTCACCCACTGATTGCTGACTTCATGGCGAACAGCGTCGACGCATGGGTCGCCGAGTCCGTCGTTGGGGATGCAGTGGCGTCTTCACGTCGAGCCTACGAGGTGCTTGTTGAGCACCTGCAAGACCACCTCGTCGACAAGGGTGTCAGCAAAGTACAAGCGCGCAAGCAGGCCAGAGGTGCGGCGCGCAACTACTTGCCAATGGGTCTCGAGACATCGCTCATTTGGACGGCCAACCTCTACGCCATTCGCCACGTCATCGAGGCCCGAGGTGTCGAGGGTGCTGATGGTGAGGCCCGTGTGTTTGCTCGCTTACTGCTGGAGGAAATCAAACCAGAGGCCCCCCAATGGTTTTCTCACCTCGACTTCACGCCCGCCTCTGACTTTGGCCTCTCACTGAAGGAATGCCCATGACCATCCTCAACGATAAGCAGATCCTCGCCGAGTGTGACGAGCAGAAGATGATCACGCCCTACGCCATCAAGCAGGTGCGCGAGGTCGACGGCAAACGCGTCATCTCCTACGGGCTGTCGAGCTTCGGCTACGACGCACGTGTGGCGGATGAGTTCAGCATCGCACACACGGACCGCCTCAGCGTCATCGACCCGAAGCATGCTGCCGCGTCGTTCAGACCAACCGACAAGCGCGACCTGAACGGCGACTTCGTCATCCCTGCACACGGCTTCGTCTTGTGTCGTACCGTGGAGTACTTTCGCATTCCGAGCGACGTGCTCGCCATCTGCCACGCGAAGAGCACCTACGCACGCTGCGGTCTCGTCATTGGCGTGACGCCTCTTGAACCCGGCTGGCACGGCCATGTCACGCTTGAGCTGAGCAACACAACTGACATCCCCATCCGCGTCTATGTTGGCGAAGGGATTTGTCAGTTCCTCTTTCTGCGAGGCGAAGAGCCCTCCGTCACCTACGAAACACGCGAAGGCGGCCCCGGTAAATACCAAGGGCAAATTGGGGTCACGGTAGCAAAGCCATGAAAAAGAGCGTCAAAGATCGGTTTCTGGACAAGATCAGCATTGAGCCAAACTCAGGCTGCTGGCTTTGGACGGCAGGCGCCGACGAGCATGGCTACGGGCAGATGAATGCTGACGCCGAAGGGTTCCCGCGAGCAGCACATCGGATCGCGTGGATCCTGTTCCGTGGACCCATCCCGGACGGTATATGCGTTTGCCATCAGCACGACGACCCGTGGTGTGTCAATCCAGACCATTTGTTCCTTGGCACACAGAAGGACAACATGGACGACAAGATGCGGAAAGGCCGGCATAGCAACCAGAAGAAAACCCACTGCGCAAAAGGTCATCCCTTTTCGGGTGAGAACCTATGTGCCTTCGGGCCGAAGCACGGAAAGCGATACTGTCGCACATGCAACAGAGAAAAGAGCAGGCTTAAGAGGCTCGAGAAAGCCGCCCTCCGAATCTCTGGCGTCGCGACCGCCAAGCTGTGACCAAAAGAAAACCCCGCTCTACACCATGTAGGGCGGGGCTGGTTGTCACACCGTCGTCGACCTACCCCACCGGCTTGCTCGGCGCAACAGGCTGCTGCGTCTCCATGTCGAGCCTCGCCACCTGCTCCAGCGCCTTCACGCGCTCGGTCTCCGTCTTGGCTCGCAGCAACTCGGTGTTCGCTGCCGTCTCCACCGTGTCGGCACGCTGGCTGGCGGCCTTTGCCACGGCTTCCTCGGCGAGGGCGTTGGCGAGCACGGTGTTGGGGTCTTCCTTCTGCTGGCTCGCGGCCTGCGCCATCGCAGCGGCCTCTTCCTCGGTGGGCTTGACCACGCCCATCTGCACCATCTTCTTGCGGAAGAAGTCGCGGACGTCGCTGATGCCTTCGCCCTCCATGTTCATCATGGCGAACGACACGAGGACGTCGGCGGTCGCAGGGTCGAGGCCTGGGATCATCAGCATCCCCATGATGGCGCGCACCGTGGTCGCCCGCTTGCTGGTGCTCGAGGGGCCAACGTCAACGATGACGTCGTAGTCGGCCTTGGCGAGGTCCATGGCGATGACGGGCTTGCCATCCTCAACCATGCGGGTGTTGACGACGGTGGTGCCGATGGTCTTGCCATCCTCGGCCACGGTCTTCATCTCGCGGTCTTCCTCGACGTAGACCTCACGCACCATGCCCTCGTAGATCTCGCCGCCCCGCTTCATCGCAACGCCAAGGTTGCTGATGTAGATGAACGACATCATGTCGAGGCGGACCTGCTGGATCTCGGCGGCCTTCCCGCTCGTGCCCGACTGCAGGATGTCGCCAGCCTGCGGGTTGCCGAGGATGTCCTTCATGCTGGCGTCGGTGCCTGCGAACAGCGCAGCGAGGACAGGCGGGACGTCGGGCGCCTTCGTGTACGCCAGCGGCCCGGTGGGCGAAGGGTTGCCGTTGACGTCGAGCATCGCGTTGACGAGACGGTACGGGTCGTTGACGAGGTTGGCCGTCGACCACGACAGCTCATGACCGGCCACCTGCTCGGCAGTGAGGATGGGCACCTCGGCCGGCGCCAGCGCCGCGATCTCAGCCAGCTTGCTGATCTGCATGTTCATCAGGCGCTGGGCGTCGCGGGCGTAGCGGATGTGGCCAGCGATGCGCTCGATCCCGTCGATGATGGCCCGGTTCCCGTAGTAGGGCACGATCGGGATGTTGGGTCCGGGGATGACGCACTCGTCGAGCACGCCAGCGCCCGACAGCATGTACTTGCGCACAATGCGCTTCCCTCGCTTCTCCTCGCGCATCAGCTGGGCAGCAGTGGCCTCGAGCTCCTTGCGCATCTCACCGTCGTTGTCGTCGAGCTCTTCCTTGGTGTAGCTCTCCTCCTCGCCGTCGATGAGGCGGTAGACGTAGAGCTTCTCCTTGGTCTCCTCGACAACGTAATACTCAGCCACGTAGACGGCGTCGGGCGTGACCCAATCGTAGGTGCAGCCGAAATCGCCCTTGCTCCACGACTCGATCGGCGCCTTGTCGCCCCACTCGCGCTTGTACTGCGCGCGGGTGTATGGCGTGAGCACGAAGCACGTCCGCGCGTCACTCTTGTCCTGCAACCTGCCGTCAAGCCCGAAGAACACCGTGGTGTCGGCGTCAAAAATGGGCTCGATGCAGATGCGCTGGTAGTCGTCGCTGTCCCCGTACTTGCTTTGCTTCTTGGCGCGGTACCGCCATGCGCCCATGCCGCCACGAACGCCCTCACCCAGCGCGTTGTCGTACGCCTGGACACCCTTGCTGTCCTGCTCGTCGGCTCGGTAGAGGCTCGACAGGGTGTCAGCCATCTCGTCGTTCTTCCCGCTCTTGCTGGCGAAGTTCACCGTCAGCCGGCTGTTGCGGTACTCGTTCTCGATCCGCATGCACGAGGCGTTGACCTTGTTGAGCTCGAACTTCGGGCGCTCACCGAAGTCGGCATAGCTCCCGTCCTCCCACTGCGCGCCGGTGACAATGACGAAGCGCCGGTCATCGCGGCACTCACGGCGCACGTCGTAGACCTCGGCTTGGATCTGGTCGAACTCCTCGAGGGCTGCGGCGTGGACGTCAGTGTGGCGCTGGGATTTCGAGCGGCGGGCCATCGGGTACCTCTGGAACATGGGTGAGCTGGAGCGGAATGGGCTCTGGCTCGTCTGGCCACGCCACCGCCGCAGCATAGTCCTCGCGCCACGTCAAGGCGACGACGAACGCAATCAGGCCCGAGGCGCCGAGGCAGACGAGCTCAAGCACGACGGCCCGCCCATGCAGTGCGTGTGGGGATGATGGTGACCTTGGGGGTGATGCGGACGGGTGGGGTGCGGCGGTCAGACTCCACGGCGTAACGCAGTGCGTCGATCACATGGTTATCCTTGTCCTCGAGCTCGGACAGGATCTCGCCGGTGTGCGGGTCGACCTTGCGTTTGTAGAGGCTCACTTCGCGAAAGGTGTTCACGCACGACTCGTGAATGAGGATGGTGTAGCCGACGAGGAACTCGACACCCTCCTCGACGCTATTGGGCCCCTTCACGGCCGGGACAATCTTCGGGAAGCCGTGGCGCTTGACGTAGCTGATGGTCTCCGGTCGGCAGTTGTCAGCCACGATCTGGAACTTTTCGCTGTTCTCGATCTCGCGAAAGAGGTCAGGCGTGTCCTCGATCTCGCAGGCCGACTGATAGGCCTCACGGTCAACGTAGATGGTCTTGCTGGCCGTCAGCACCCAACACCGCACCAGCACTGTGGGGTCAGGCGAGAAGCCCCAGTCTGCGCCAAGGCGCGGTGTGGCGTGCAGCGGGATTTCGGGTGCCGTTGCCGTGGTGACCATGCGGAAGTCAGTGAAGACCGCGGCCTTGCTGCGCTTGAGGTACCCACCCAGCCAGATGTGTAGGAAGCGGTCGGGGTCGCGCGTCTTGTCGCGCTCCATCTCGCGCTGAAGCGGGGTCTCTTTGAACCAGGGGTTGTCGCTGAAGTTGACCGGCACCAGCCGCTCATCAGCAGCGGGCGGGTTCTCCGGGTCGCGGAACATCTTGTCGACGGGGTCGTGCTCGTTCGTTGGGTTCCACACCCAGATGATCTGCGACCCCGGCTTTCGGATGGTCGGGACCAGCACGTCAATGGAACGCTGCGAGATGGACTGCGCCTCCTCGACCCAGCACACATCCACGCCTTCCATCGACTTCACACTGTCGATGTTGCGGTTGAGGCCCACGAACATGAACAGCGTCCCGTTCTCGCCTCGGATCTCCCGGTCCGTTGAGGTGTAGAACGAGGACAGGTCAGGGTCCTGCTTGATGAGGTCGTCGAGGACTCGTTTCACTGAACGGTGGATCGACTCCTGAAACTCACGAGCGCACGCAATGCGCAGGGTCTTGTTCGACCCACGCACAAGCAGAGCGCGGGCCACCGAATGCGACTTCGATGACCCACGCCCGCCAAAGATTGCGATGTGCCGCGCATCCTCGTCAAAGCAGACTTTGGACCACGCAGGCATTGGAACTTCTGCCACCGGCTAGTCGCCTCCATCCTTCTTCGGCGTCACGAACGTCACGGTCATCGTACGCGTCTGAGTGCCACCTTGGCCAGTGGGGTCGTCGATGTCTTGGTCGCCTTCCTTCGCCACCGGCAAGACGAAGCTGGCCAGCTTGAGGATGGTTGCGACCGCGGTATCGGGGGCGGTGTTCGGGTCCAGTGCGATCTCGGTCAGCTTCTCGAACCCGTGTTCGTCCAACCAGTCCCGCACCTTCCGCCGCAGCTGCCTGGTGGTCGTCGCACCACCTGCGCCTGCGCCGTCGGGGTTGGGTGTCGGCCCACCCTTCTTCCACGACGGATTCCCCACCGGGTTGCCGCGCCTTATCCTCGCGGGCGGCACGAGTTCCGCGTCCAAGACTTCGGGCGTGGGTGGCTTGTCGGTCATCGGGGCACCTCGACAATGCTGACGGCGCCACAGCTGCAGCGCCACTCGAAGCGGCTCTTGCGGCACACAGGACCGCCACGTCGACCACATGAGCAGCGAACAAGGACAACAGCGGGGCGGTATGGCCAACGACGACCGGCGATCAACATCACTTCTCCACCTCGCCCAGCATCTCATTCACCAGCTTCTCTGCTTCCTCTGTCCGGTCCATCGCGCGTCCCATTGACGCCTCGAACGCCACCCTCACGAGGTCGTCGCGGGTGAAGAGGGGCACACGTGCAGACTTTTCCGCACGCCAGCCGCAGCTGCAAGCCGCATCGTGGTCGCAGACGTCGAGGCACTCAGGACACATCCACGCAGCAGGCTTCAGCGTCATCGGGCGCCTCCTCGCGTCGACGGTTGCGAATATTTCATCAAGGCGGCGAACAGCATCTGCGTGCTTCTCCTCCAACGCCTTGACGCTCATGCCCTCCACCTCGTCCGCCTTCTTCGCGTAGTCGGCGGCTTTTTGCCTCGCACGGCGATTGACAGCAGCCTGAGCCCGGCAAGCCTTGCAGGCCCGCTCACCCTCTGGCGTCAGATAAAGGTTCGCCCCCTCGTAGGGATGGCCTTTCGAGCAAACGGTCTTTGCTCTGTTCGCAGTGGCGAAGTGGCTCACAACTCTGCCCTTCTTCGTCTTGTCGGCAATGTTGTCGAGGTTCGTCCCGAGGAACAAATGCTGTGGGTTGACACACGGAGGGTTGTCGCAGTGATGGCAGACGTGCATGCCTTCGGGGATCGGGCCGACGTGAAGGCGCCAACTCGCACGGTGTGCGCCTGTGGTCTTCCTTTCAACGCTGAACTGACCGTAGCCGTTCTGGTTCACGCTGCCGGTCCAGAGCCAGCAGCCACTGTTTGGTTCAATGGAGACCTTGTCTTCGAGGCGCTTGAGGTCAGACATTGTAGAGTTCCTTCGGATCAAAAGTGGCCAGCGCGTCGGCTGTGGCGAGGGCGTCTTCGGCATCCATGCAGCGACGCTCGAGCAGGCTCCAGTTGTGGTGCGGCTCTTTCTCGGCCTCGTCCTTCAGGCCGGTCAGCGCCACCCTCAACGCCCTCAACGCCGTGAGCAGCGGGTCGACTTCGGCGGCTGGCACAATCTCGATCCTGATGCGGATGTGCGTGTCGTAGGCGGCCACGTTGCGGCGCTTCGGTGGCAGCTCGGGCTTCGGCTCACCCTTCTTGCGGCGCTTGACCTTCGACAGCTTCTGCCCCACCTGGCGAGCCTTCACCTGCGTGTAGCGCCAGTGGTAGCGCGGCGAGCCGTCGTCCTCGCCGAGGAAGCTGGCCACACTGTCGCGCACGTTCTTGAAAGCGACACCGAGGTTGTCGTTGTCGAGCGGCTGCGACGTGTACGGTCGCAACAGCGTCACGCGGGCGCCCTTGTGGCACTCGGACCGCAGCGCCTCTTCGAAGAGTGCCACATCAGGCGACGCAATACGGTCCGCCTCGTACAGCTTCTCAGCCACTTTGGCCTTCAACTCCTTCACGAGCAGGGCCTTGTAGGCAGTCGCCTTGCCGTGGCTCCCGTTGACGGGGTTCTTGACCTCGATCGGCACCACAACATCAAGCTTCATGGGCTGCTCCACTCTGGTCATGCCGAAAATCCCGAAGAAGGCGTCTGCGGTGGCGTTCATGGCTGTTCCTTCAGCGCAGCACGAGCGTCGTCAGCGTCCTTGCCTTCGACACCGTCAACCATGAACGCAAGGTCTTTCGCGGCCCGGTCACGGGCCTCGGCAGCTTTGGCCGCGCGTTCGGCCATTTGGCGGTAGTGCTTCGTAGCGGCTTTGATGTCGCTCATGCCTTCTCCTCGCACAGGCTTGTCACGCCTTTCAATGCGCACGCCGGGCAGAAGCACGCTTCGTTGCGCATGTTCCACGGGGCTGTGTTCTCGCCCTCAATGCCGCAGGTCGTGCAGCGCATCGTGCGGGCGGGTTCGCTCGTCGTCACGACCACCTTGTCGGGCGAGACCAAGACCCACACGAGCTGGCCCCGCTGAAACGGCACGCGCAGGTTCGAGATGACGGGCTTGCCATGCTTGTCGATGGTGACCTTGCGCTGGATGGGGTTGGTCATGGCTCACCGTCGCGTTCAAGCTTCTCGATCTCGTCGTCAGCAACGGCGATGGCATCGTTGACGTGATCCAAGAACTCATAGAAAGGAGCACCATCAATAATGCCGTCAGCTGCCCGTCTGGTCTCTTCTAGAGATCCCACCAGTCGATACAGGTCATTGAGTCTGCTCATCCGCCAACGCTAGCGGGCCGCTATCAGCACGTCAACCACGAATCTGGTGGGGCTCAAGAAAAACCAGCCCGTGAAGGCTGGTTCGTCCTGTCGCGGCGTTTGCAAGGCGCCACCATCGTTTTGCTGCGATGGCTGCATTGACGGTGACTCAGTGCAGCGTCGTTTGCTCGGGGCTGGATTTGAACCTGCGACCTCTCCCGCAACCGGGGAGCGCTCTACCAAGCTGAGCTACCCGAGCTTGTGCAGGCCGACCGGATGCTACCCCGGCATACAGAGGTGCGACCTCCCGCTAGCTTTTCGCGTACGTCCTGCACCCCACCACTGCCGCCCCTTCGCCCTTGCGTCAAGCGCCTTCACGGCAGCCTGCATGTCAGCGATGGCGAGGCGCATGGCGAGGATGGTGGCGTTGTGCATGCCCAGGCATCGGCTGGCGGTCAGGGGACTTGAGGGAGCACCGCGAACAAATCCGCCAGCGCGCCATCGAGCGCCTTGCCGGCATCGCCAGAATCAGCCACGTCGCGCACCCTTGCCACGAAGCCTTGGTAGTCCCTGATGGTGTCAGACTGCCGGCGGAAGCGCTCAAGCAGCACCATGTATGAGGCCGCATCGGTTTTCATCGCAGCCTCCCGGACTTCGCGCAGCTCGTCACGCAGCGGCCCAGTCACCGTGTCGACCAGCTCGTCATGGTTGATGCCGCACGCATCCCGTCCTCGAGCTGCGTTCGTAAGCGGGTCGCACGCAGCCGCCCTCGTCTCCCTCCAGCGCTCTTCCAGTGCCACGACCATCGGATGCCTCGTCTCGTCAGTCATTCGTGAAACCCTTTCTTCTCTCGTAAGCGGACGACGGTCCGTTTAAGTCAACCGCTTAGTTTGTTTTCATGTGACGCGGCGTGGTCAGGCTGGCGTTGGGACGCGGCGGATGATGACGCAGTCGGCGAGGTATTCGACCTCCACGAAGTCACCGACCTTTGCGCCAATCAACGCCACCGGCACCGCCCCGACGCATGGCGTCTGCCCAACCTCAGAGACCTTCCGAGTTCGCTTCTCTCCAATCTCAATCTTCTGGCCCGCTGCGCGGACGTCCGAGAAGACCTTGACCACCGGTGGTGCTGGCGGCGGGCGCTTCGGGATAAGCCCCGCCCGCCTTCGCTGGATGTATTCCGAGTTCACCGTGACGCACTCGGTGCAGCGGCAGCCTTCTTGATACCCGTAACGTGTTCCGTGCTTAGCCATGTTCACCTCTGGACAAAGCCTAACATGGGAACGTATGACCGCAACAACAATCTTTAATCTATCTTAGCCTAAATCAACCCCCGGACCGGTTTTCGCCACTCACCACCGGAACCACCGGAACGCCTAGTAAACTAGGCGTTTCCGTTGTTCCGCCTCCGGTGAGCCTGAGTCGCGGAACGATTTCCGTCATTGTTCCGATGTAGTTCCGCCTGTTCCGTCTGAAGCAGTTCCACCCTGCAACAGCAAAGCGGACCCTTGTCCCGGGTCACAGACCACCCACCCGTGCTCACACGGTCGGACAATCTCTGAGTCCAGCAGGTCCCGGATCAGCTTGCCGGGGCTGCTGCCCGGCTTGAGGTACACCGCGGCGGAGGCGTCCGACACCCCCATGCTGTTCACAAGAAACTGCAGGAACGCAGACCGAGCGACGTAGGGCATTCCCTCCCGAAGCTCGCACCCGCTGGCGAACCACGCACGCCCCAAAGTCTTCCGGTGCCGGTCGCCCGCTGTCTCCCTCGGCTTTGCCACCGGCGCTTCGTCAGGCTCAAGCACAGCGCTTGTGACCTGCAGCCCGTCCTCATCCAGCCACCCGGGGATTTCCACGCTCTGGAGGCGGGCGTAGACGGTCTGGGCGAGCTCGGCGTCCTTGCTCTTACGCTGGACGATGGAGATGGGCCCTCCATCCTTGGCTGGAACCACGCTCACCTCGATGTCGAGCGCTCCTTTCCACGCGCTGGAGCCACGAGCTCGGGTCTGAGCCTCGTCGCTCACGCCGGTGTGGTGGACCAGCAGAACGGAACAACGGAACTCGCCCATCAGCACGGCGCAAGCGTCCAGCATCGTCTTGGCGTCCTGCGCGCTATTCTCATCGCCGGACAGGAACCGGTGCAGGGTGTCCACCACGATGACGGACGGACGAGACGGCAGCCCACGGATGTTGTCGATCACCCGCTTGAGCCCCGCCGCGGTGTTGAGGTCCAGCCCGTCCCGGCTCAACCACATCTCGAGGCGGTCAACCTGGTGGCGGATCTTCCACGCGGCCACGCGCCCCCGCAACCCGTGGTGGCCCTCGCCGGCCAGATAGACCACAGGGCCCGGACGGACCTTCGCCCCCATCCAGTCCGTCAGTCCGCCAGCCATCCGCAGACACCAGTCCAGCACCACGAACGTCTTGCCGCCACCGCTCGGCCCGTGAACCATGATGAGCGCCGCGGTCTGCAGCCAACCCTTCACCAGCCACGAGATAGGGGCCGGCTGTGCGCAGAAGTCGTCCGCGGGGATGAGCCAGTCACCCACTGGCGCAGGCGCCAACAGGGCGGCGAGGTCCTGCCCGGCCTGCACGTAGTCGTTGGCGTCTCCAAGCACCGGCGGGACCACGAAGCGCCCCCCGTGCTTGGCCACGGCCTGCTCGGCGTACCGTTGCCCCACCCCGCCTTTGTCGTTGTCGGCCACGATGACGAGCTCGGTGTCTGGGTAGAGCTCGCGCAGGATGCCGGCTACCGGCACGAGGTTGCTGGCGCTGTACCCGACGATGCAGGGCCGCTCGGTCACCTCGTGGATGGTTGCTGCGGTGGCGTACCCCTCAGCGAGGTAAAGCACGCCAGTTGAAGCTGGCAAGCCAATCACGTGGAAGCTGGCGCCCGTCTCGCCGCCGGGGTGGTAGCGCTTCCCGCCATCTCCCTGAATGTACTGGAGGCTCGCGAGGTCCCCGTTTTTGTCCCACAGCGGGACCACCAACCTCCCGTCTTTGGTGACCTTGGCCCCGTGCGGCTGGATGCCTTTGCGCTCGAGGTATGGGTGCGCCGGCTCGGCATCGTCGAGATCATCCCAGATCAGCTTGACATCTTCGGCGGCCATGGCGTGCCGTCGCACCCGCTCCTCTTCCCGCAGCGCGTGCATCTCGGCCATGCGCTTGGCGTGCTCGATCTCCTCGGCCGCGGTCATCTTCTCCCCGCCCTCGGCCTGCCACTTCACGTCGACGCCGCTGGCCCAACACCCGAAGTGCCCGGCCGGCCGGGCGTCTTTGAACGCGATGTACCAGCCATCCTCCGACCGCTTGCCGGCCTTGGAGCGGAAACGATGGATGTGCCCGTCCATGACGACGGACGACGGCGGTGTCAGCCCCTCGTAGACCATGGCTTCGATGAGCTGTTGCTCTGGCGGCAGGTCCGCCCACGACGGTTGCAGTGTGAGCCCGAGTCCCTTGAGGTCAGCCACCCGTCACCGCCTTCGCCTTTGCGTATTTGTTGATGGCCTCGAACGTGCTGTAGTTTATTTTCTTGAAATTGTTCTTTTTTGCTCTGTAAATAGTCGCAACAGCAAGACCGGTTTCTTTTGCCATGGCTTTGATGTCTGTCTTTTCAATAAAAGCAACAAGTTCTTCCGGCTCAAGCGGTCTCCGCTTCTTCCGCTCAGCAGCCTCAGCTCGCAGGCGTCTTTTCTCCTCAAGCGCCTCTTGTTCTCGACGTCTCACCTCGGCAGCCAGTGCGTGATCGCTTTTCCAGCCCGGCAGCGAGTGCTTGACGACCGCACGAGTATTGAGCCGGAGGGCCGGAGGAACCAGTTGCAGCGCCCACCATTCAAATGCCACCGTGCACCTGTGGGCGCATGAGTGGATTAGGATCCACTCGAAAGAGTCTGCACCCCAAAGATTCCAAGACTCCTGAAGGGCCACACAGTGGTGGCTACCGCCCTCCAGCAGTCTACGATGATCTGCCCATCGCCGGCCAACGTACTCCGCCTTCCCCACGTAGGTCTGGAGCGTGTGCCGGTTTCGGATTGCGTAAACCCCTGAATCTGCATTTGCCACGGTGCCGCCCTTCTCTTTTTTGAGAACTGTGCTTGACCGTAGGTCTCGTTTGTGAGAACGTCAAGCACACAGCGCGACCCGCGATTTTGCGAACCGCGCCTAGAAGGAGGCCACGATGGCCATTTCGCTCAAGCGCACCGGCAGTCTCGGTGCGTCATCGGTCAAGATTCTGGTGCCCGGCGAGTCCGGCGCCGGCAAGACGCGGGCATGCGCCCATCTCGAGGACGTCGTCTACCTCAGCGCTGAAGGCGGGCTGCTGTCCGTCAAGGACCTCGATAAGCCCTACATCGAGATCGGTGGCATCGAAGAGCTCTACGAGGCGTACTCGTGGTTGACGGGCTCCGAGGAGGCGAAAGGCTTCCGCGCCGTCGCCATCGACAGCCTCAGCGAGATCGCCGAGGTCGTGCTCTCCAACGAGCGCAAGACTGGCAAGGGCGCCAAGGACCCGCGCGCCGCCTACGGCGAGATGCAAGACAAGATGGCTGACGTCATCCGCGCCTTCCGTGACCTGCCGACGCACCACGTCATCATGACGGCCAAGGTGGAGAAGGCGGCCACGGAGATGGGCGAGGTCCGCTACGTCGCATCGATGCCGGGCAAGAAGCTCACCGCCGACCTGCCCTACTTCTTCGATGAGGTGTTGGTGGTCCGCACCCACCGTGTCGAAGGCGAGGTCTCCACCATCTTCCAGTGCCACGACGACGGTGTGTGGCATGCGAAGGACCGCAGCGGGAAGCTCCAGATGTGGGAGCCCTACGACCTCGCCGCCATCGTCCGCAAGATCGGGGGCGACCATGTCGCAGCCTGAACCCTGCATCTTCTGCGGTGGCGACACCGAAGCGCTCATCGCCTGCTGTGACGACGCCAACTACGGCTACGACGTCGAGGAAGTCGCGGCCTACATCGAAAGCATCTGGGGGCCATATGAATCTCCCTGACCTGGTCAACAACTGGATGCGGTGGAAGGAGGCGGAGCGCCTCGCCGTCGAGCAGCGCCGCTTCTGTGAGGACAACATCCTTAAGCTGCTGGCCGTCCCGGCTGACCTCGACGGTGTCGCTGTCACAGACATCGCCGGGCTCGAGCTCAAGATCACCGGCCGCATCGACCGCAAGGTAGACGGCGACAAGGTGCAAGAGCTCGCCGCCGAGGCCGGCCTGCAAGACCACCTCGCGTCCCTCTTCCGGTGGAAGCCGGAGATCAACATGGCGGCATGGAAGGCCGCTGACCCCGCCATCACCACACCCCTGCTCAAGGGCATCACCAGCAAACCCGGCCGCCCCTCGTTCGCCATCGCAACCAAGAAAGAGAAGTGATCCATGGCCCGTCTCGAACAGTCCTTCGACGTCAACAGCGCCCCCAAGTCCGACCGCCCCGAGGGCGACTTTCAGCCGCTCCCCGCTGGCTGGTACACGGCCCGCATCACCAAGGCTGACCTGCTCGACACCGCGGCCGGCGGCAAGCGCATCTCATTGCGCTTCGACATCCTCCTGCCGACGCACCAGGGGCGTGTCGTCTTCGGCAACCTCAACATCAAGAACGCCAGCGAGAAGGCTGAGCGCATCGGCTGGCAGCAGTTTGGCGAAGTCGCCCGAGCTGTGGGCCTCGCCAAGGTCGACGACACCGACCAGCTCATCGGTAAGGTGTTGGACATCCGCTTGACCCAGAGAGCGGCCAGCGGCGACTACCCCGCAGGCAACAACGTGAAGGGCTTCAAGAGCCCCGACGGCGCTGTCCCCCCTGTCAGTGGCGGGTCGAGCTCGTCGGCTGCCTCCACGGGCACCAAGGCGCCCCCGTGGGCGAAGAAGTGACCTGACGTCAGCAACGCGGGGCGCCCTCGGCCCCGCTTTTCTTTGGAGCGCCATGACCGCCATCCCCCCGCCCACCAAGACGACAGCCAGCCTCATCGACGCATGGCACGAGGCCACCCCCGAGCTGCCGCGCCCTCACATGGGCGTGAGCCTGCTCGGGCATCCTTGCGACCGCTGGCTGTGGCTCAAGTTCCGCTGGGCCGTCGTCGAACGGTTCCCCGGCCGCACCTTGCGCCTCTTCCGCCGCGGACACCGCGAAGAGGAGACCATCATCGCTGACCTGCTGGCCATCGGGTGCGTGCTTGCGCCGATCCCCGAAGGCCAGAAGCAGCACAACGTCGACTTCGGCAGCTTCGTCAGTGGCAGCCTCGACACCGTGATCGAGTCCGGGTTGCCAGAGGCGCCCACCAAGCCGCACGTCGCCGAGTTCAAGACGCACAGCAAGAAGTCTTTTGACGAGGTCGAAAAGCAGGGCGTCGAGAAAGCGAAGTGGCAGCACTTCGTGCAGATGCAGGTCTACATGCACGGGAAAGGCATCGACCGCGCGCTGTACCTCGCCGTGTGTAAGGACGATGACCGGCTCTACGTTGAGCGTGTTCGCTACGACAAGGCTGTGGCAGAGAAGGCCGTGGCCCGTGGCAAGCGCCTCGCGCTGCAGGACGAGCAGCCGCCGAAGCTGAGCAACGACCCATCCTGGTACGAATGCAAATGGTGCGCGGCCTACTCGTGGTGCCACGGCAACGTCGGGATCACCGCGCAGAACTGCCGGACGTGTGCACACTCGACGGCGATGCCCGACAGCACATGGCGCTGTGAGAAGCACGACGCCGACAACATCCCCCTCGGGTTTCAGCGCCAAGGCTGCGCAGACCACGAGGTCCACGACCACCTGATGCCGTTTGCCATTTTAGTTATGGCCATGGTAGGCTTGATCGCATGAAAACCTGCATCGCTTGCGACCGGAACAAACCGTTCGACGACTTTTACGTCCACCCAGAGATGGCTGACGGGTATCTTGGGCGCTGCAAAGAGTGCTGTCGTGCCCGCCGATATAGTGCATCCAAAGGACGCCCAAAAAAGTCGCTGCGTGATCGGTTCGACGAGAAATACACTATTGAGCCGAACTCAGGTTGTTGGCTATGGACACGGGCCCTTGGGGTCTTCGGTTACGGGACCATTGGCAGCGGAGATGGAGAAAAACTCCTTGCCCATCGGGTCTCGTATGAGCTGCACGTCGGGCCGATCCCTGATGGCATGTTCGTCTGCCACCGCTGTGACAATCCTCCATGCGTCAACCCGCAGCATCTGTTCTTGGGCACGCCGAAGGACAACATGGAGGACATGGACCAAAAGGGACGACGGCGACTTGGCGCCTATGTCGCAGCCAATTTGGTGAAGACGCACTGCCCACAAGGCCACCCGCTGTCTGGCGAGAACCTCTATGTCACGCCTCGTGGAGGACGCGACTGCAGGGAGTGCATCAAACGTCGTGGCGCAGAGGCATACGCGCGAAGGAAGAACCGCAAATGCTGAGGTCCTATCAGAGACAGGCAATCGATCTGCTTTGGGCATGGATCAGGGCCAACGATGGCAACCCGTGCATCGTTCTCCCAACTGGCGCAGGTAAGAGCCACGTCAACGCCGCGATGTGCAAGGAGGCTCTGCAAGAGTGGCCAGAGACGCGCATCCTCATGCTCACGCACGTCTTCGAATTGCTGGAGCAGAACGCCGAGAAGATGCGCGAGCACTGGCCCGGTGCCCCGATGGGCATCTACAGCGCCGGCATGCGCAAGAAGCAGCTCGGCGAGCCGATCACGTTCGCCGGCATTCAGTCCATCGCGCGCCACGCTGACCGCGTCGGCCACGTGGACCTCGTCATCATCGACGAGTGTCACCTTGTGGGTCACGAGGACCAAGGTCGGTATCGCACGTTCCTCAACGCGCTGTGGGCCATCAACCCGGCGATGCGTGTCGTGGGCCTGACGGCTACCCCGTGGCGTTTGGGGCACGGCCTCATCACCGACAAGCCGGCGATCTTCGACTACCTCATCGAGCCGGTGAGCATCGAAGAGCTGTTGCACAAAGGCCACCTTGCCCCGTTGCGCAGCAAGCTGACGAAGATGAAGCTCGACGTCAGCGCCGTGTCGGTGCGCGGTGGCGACTACGTCGAAAGCGAGCTCCAAGCCGCCGTCGACACCAGCGACCAAAACGAAGCCGCAGTGGCCGAGGTCATCAAGCTGGCCGGCAACCGCAAAGCCTGGTTGTTCTTCTGCGCCGGCATCGACCACGCGATGCACGTCCGCGACGCCCTCATCGCTCGAGGCATCGCCGCAGCGTGTGTCACTGGTGACACCCCGAAAGCCGAGCGCAAGCAGATCATCGCCGACTTCCGCAGCGGTAAGCTGCGGGCGCTGACGAATGCCAACGTGCTGACGACCGGCTTCGACTACCCCGACATCGACCTGATCGCCATGCTGCGCCCCACTGAGAGCCCCGTGCTCTATGTGCAGATGGCGGGGCGCGGGCTGCGCAAGAAGAGCCACACGGACCACTGCCTCGTGCTCGACTTCGCTGGTGTCGTGGAGACACATGGGCCCATCACCAACGTGACCCCGCCGTCGAAAAAGAAGAAGGTCGACGGAGCCGGGGCACCCACGAAGAAGTGCAGCTACTGCGAGGAGATCAACCACGCATCGGTGCGTGCCTGCACGGCGTGTGGCGAACCGTTCCCCGAAGCCGAGAAGCCGGCGCTCGAGCTCCGCGACATCGACATCATGGGCGGCGGGCTTGACGACGTGGAGATGCAGCTCACTGGTTGGGCGTGGAAACGCCACCTGTCCGCCACCAGTGGCAAGGAGATGTTCGCGGTCACCTATTACGGCGCGTTGAGCGACAAGCCAGTGACCGAGTACATGCCGGTCATGCACGAGGGCTACGCGGGGCAGAAGGCGTGGGAGAAGGTCAGCGTGATGATTGCCGCGGTCGCCAAGGCCGGTCACGCGCTCACACCGGGCTTGCTGGGTGGCGATGACCTCGATGAGATCTCCGCCGAGATGTCGTCAGCCCCGTGCCCACGCGCCATCAAGTACCGCAAGGATGGGAAGTTCTACCGGGTGAGCGAAAGGGTCTGGTGACCCTTTCTTTTTTCCCTCACCCCCAAACGAAACGAAGCGCCTGGTGGGCGCTTCGTTGTTTGTGTGGGTGGTGGTGGTGGTCAGAGGTCTTCGAAGGGCCATGCACGCTCACCGAGTAACGCCTCGACGACCATTTTGCCTGCGCGCTTCGGCATGATGCTCTTGTAGATCTTGTGCGTCTCCTCGGACGCTCGCTCCATGTCGGCACGGGTGAAGCGCGCCGCAATGTCGCCGTCGCAAAGGTCGTCGCTGTCAGCATACTGCGTGTGCGTCGGCATGACGCGGTTGAAAGTCTGGCCGCATTTGCTGCAGACGAACTCGCTCGGCTTGATCTGTGGTTCACTCATGGCTTCACCTTCGGTTCGGTCAGCAAATCACCGTTGTCGTCGATGTAGTCGGGGTCGATGTACGCTGTGAAGTTGCCCTTTGCGAGTAGAGCACTCAGCCGCTCGGTAGACCTTGGCCGGCTAACGGCTGCGATTTCCGCGCACCGCTGACAGCTCTTTCCGCCATCCTCAAGCTCGTCATGGTTGACGCCGCAGGGGTCTCGGCCTCGAGCGGCATTGGTGAGCGGGTCGTCTCTGTCGTCTTTCACGTCGTCTCCTTCTTCGGGTTGCTCAGCGCGTGGATCGCGAGGAGCTTGTTTTCTGCGGCTTCAAGCTTTGCCTGCAGATTGCGAACTTGTTCGATGCGATCGGCGAGGTCGGAGCGCAGTTGTTTGATGAGGGGCCGGCTGGTGCGGGCCTCCTCTTTCAGGTCAAGGAGGACGGCAACCGCAGGCCGTCTCCCATTTGGTCCACGGAGGCTGCGGCCCTCGCAGAGCGCAGTCGGCTTGTTGTCGTCGTCACGGCAGGCCCTGCTGGTCGCCGCGCCGCACTCGCTGCATCGCGCGTATTGGTGCCAGTAGGAGCTGCCGCCCATCATGGCACCACATGGACAGCGACGAGCGTGTGACCGCCCTCTTTGGTGTTGTCGCGCAGCTCGAACACGATGACCCCACGAGCCCTGTCGTCGATCTGGAGGAAGTAGCGGTCGTCAGCCAACGTGGGGTCCTGCAGGATGTAGCGGGCATCACGGGCGGGCATCTCTCGGGCTTTGTCGAGGATGTGTTGCGTGGCGACGATCCCGAGTCTCCTGCCGTAGATCTCGGCGAGGCGTTCGATGGCGTGCGGCTGGATGAAGACACGGTAGGCGTTGATCACTGCGGGCTCGCTTTCCGAAGAAGGTCTTCGATGCGGTAGACGTGGATCATGTTGGCGTCGGCTTTCGCTTGGTCGCCCTTGGCTTGGTGATGGCCGGCATACCCAAGCAAGAGGTCCTGCAGCATCTCCAGCTCGGCGAGCATGTCGGGGTACAGGTTGTAGCGGCGCTCGACCTCGCGCAGGACGATGACCTCGTCGTCGTTGGTGTCGTGGCACTGGACGACGGGCGCCATAGGGTAGGCCACGTCGTACAGCTCGGCGGTGTTCATCATGTCGTGCATGCGCAGCTCAATGCGAACAGGCAGCATGTCGGGGCGTGGGATGATGTCGTCGTTTTTCATGCGTCACCTCTCGCAGACACGCACCATTCGCGCGTGCACAGTTTCGTTTGGAGCATCGTCTTCTTGCCGCACGCCTTGCACAGGTAGTGGCCAGCGTTGCGACCGATGCGGGGCGTGATGTTGAGCGGGCCGTTCAGGTCATCGTCGAGGCAGCGGATGCGCTTGGGTTTGTCGATGGCGCCGAACTCGTCGGGCCAGATAAGGGCGTGTTTCACTCAGACTCCAGGTTGAAGCACATCACCACCGCCACGACGAACGCCGCCGCACCCATCAGGGCGAAGCACAGCGCGATCTCAGCCGCCTCGTGCTTGTAGGTGGTGCGTCGGGCGACGTGGTGGCAGGCCTTGACCACAGCGGCACACAGGGCGGCGGTGAGGAAGAGGGTGGAGGGGGTCATGAACGCGCCTTCTTCCCGCGCTTGCCGGTGGCGACAAAGCGCACCCAGCCATCAAGCGGTTGGTCGCTGTTGTCTGGCCACGCGAGGCGGTAGCGACCAAGGCTGTCGGCGTAGAGGCAGAAGCCTTTGTCGTGCGCGGCCGCGAACTCCGTCGTGTGCGCGTCTCCTTCGATGGTGCCGATTTCGGGGCACAGCTCGGCATCAATCTCCTCCCGCTCGCCCTCGGGGATGACGGCGTAACGTGGCACTGAGTGCACACCGCAGCAGACGGCGAAGTT
>Ga0247807_10000211_pt1 | contig 40219 bp, 81 predicted proteins | sample UWRJL074202C1_FD_179931 | JGI IMG/M metagenome (GOLD analysis project Ga0247807, IMG submission 179931) | Plant litter microbial communities from Arlington Agricultural Research Station in Wisconsin, United States - UWRJ-L074-202C-1 | ecosystem: Environmental > Terrestrial > Plant litter >...
CGATGGCGTTAACCATGGGAGAGACACCGGGCGCAAAGGTCGTCGGGTATGTCCAGACGTAGGTTGACGCGGCCGGAATGGCTGCGACCATACGGCGGGTCTTGCTGGCGTGCGTATGATCGGCTGTCGCGTATTGCGACGTATCTGATCCGGCCTGGCTCGTTACTGCCACGGCAGGCGGCGCACTTGAGGCCGGTGTGGGAACAGATGAAATCAACGCATAAGGCGCAAGATTGACCGGGTTTTGCTGATCGGAGGGAGACCATGCCATATCAATACACCGTAGTTTGCATGTCCCAAGGGACGGGGCCGAGGCCGAGGTAAGGGTTCATTTTCATCGAACCAGCGGGGGTCCAGAAGCCGAGGAACTGAAGGGAACGCGTCGAGTTAGTGCCGGTGTTGGACAAGTACCCGTTGCGGTCTAGCGCAGGCGTCGGCGCGGACGTGATAGCTGCCTCACGCATGATTATCTCACGCCCGGCTGAAATCTGGCTCGCGTATTCAGCAGAGCTAGGCAAGCCATGTTGAACAACTTTAGCCGTCGTGGCGGATTGGAGGGCTGACAGCCACGAGGAGCCGCTCATAGACCCTGTATCAGCCGCCGCTGTAGTTCGGCTGGTTCCCGAACTCCCAGGCAGGGAGGTGGCCCATGCTGAGGTCGATCCAGTCAGAGCCGCAATCGCCGCCTGATACTCCGCATAGGTCGCAATTGCCACCGCAGCGGACGTGCGCAACAGCGCCCTATTCGACCCCACGGTGAGGATCATTAGCCAGCCAGCCCGATAATGAAGATGCGGTCTGCCCCCTGGTTAACAGGGGCGGCGGCGGTGCCAGAGCGAATCTTGATGTGTGTGTAACTGATCCAATCGACCAGCGAGACCCGTAGGTTACGCTGGATTCCGCCCGTTGGCGTGGTGAGCGTCGTCACGCTGGCGCTAGATACCGTCGTTTCAGTTGCCGTTCCGCTCACGATGTCAAACAGGTCTCGATAAGTCGCGCCTCCATCGGTCGATCCTTGGAAGGTGACGGCGGCGGCTGTCCACGCGGCGGGGAAGGTAATAGACGAAACCTTGCCGTTGACGACGGCGGCGCTCGAAAGAGCCGTTCCGCTTGTGATCGTGGCACTTACAGAAGTGGGCGCCGCAGAGGTGACGGGAACGGAAGAACCGTCAGAGGCGTAGGTTACGCGCGTTGCCGTTGCGGCGGTTCCGGGGCCGGTGGCGCTTGCACCCGCCGCATAAGGCAGCAAAGTCGTTGGGTCGATAAGGACGACGCTAGCGGCTGGTCCACCTGCGTTATAGGGAACGGGCATAGTCGTATTCCTCGTCGTTGCCGTAGTTGGTCACCAGGGCGAGTTTATAGCGATTTGCAGAGCGCACGGACGCGGCCCCAAGAAGCTCTTCGCCGAATTGATCGGTAAGGCGGGTGGCGAGGAGAGAGGCGAGACCATCGAAGCCGCGCGCGCTCAATGGAGCCTCATCATCCAAGGTCAGCGTATCGACGCGCATCCAGCGCTGAATGGTTCCGTCATAGACATAAACAAGCCGCTGCGCTGCGTTCGGCGCGCTGGCTTGATAAGTCACCATGACCACCGCCTTGTCGCGCGGGACGTTATATCCCGTGTCGCCCCCTAGAGGCACGTTCAGACCCCAACCGTAGTCACGGCTAGGCATCCATGTATTCCAGTAGTCGTAAGCAACTGTAGCAGGAGGGGTGACGGTTACAGCATCATTCGTCAGGACAGAAACGTGCTGGTTTGGATAGGGAGTGACCGAGCCCGGCTGGCTCACCGGGATATTGCACACGCGCCCGAACGTCCCGCTATCAATGCACTCGGCATACCAGCTCTGCAGGGACAAGCGCGCATCCTCAGCGTCTCCGGCCGATGGAACACCACCAGACCGGAGAACACCGAGTTTTCTATACGCGGTCGTAACTACGTCGCGCACAGAGTAGGGCATCAGCCTTCCGAAGCCTCAGCCTTCAAGGCCTCGTGTTCGTCACGAAGCCTGCGAAGGGCGGGAAGGCCCAGCTTGTGATGGGGGTGAATCCCATCCTCAGCCAGCTTCGCACGAATGGCTTCGGCCTCTGCCTTGTCGGCTTCGTCCGCACCTTGCGCAATCGCGTCTTTGTCGCTGCCTTCGGTTTTGAAGAACCGGTTGGCGGAGAACTTGGCGAGCAAGCCTTTATCGGTCACGCTGACCGATTTGCCCTCAACAAAGGTCTCTTCGTGCTGAACGACGTAGCGTTTGCCGTCCTCGTTCACCTGACCCTCAGGGTACTCGCCGTGATAGGTTACGGCGCTCATTGTTGGGGCTCCTCGACGGTGTAGGCGATGGACACCTCAACAGTGCCAGCCGTTGCAACCGTGCCAGCCGCGAACCGCATCGTCACCAGCAAACGGTTGTTAGATGCGCCCGTGCGGAAGAAGACGCCCTTAGGGTCCATCGTATTAATCACGCCACCGGCAGTCGTGATAGCGTTAGCGCCAAGATAACGCGTATTATCAGCCGCAACAGCACCATACCCACCATCACCGATGGTGATCGTGGTTGCTCCACCCAGAGCCGCCGACTTGACCTTGAGCGATTGCACGATGGCATTTGCAGGCAGGAAGAACAAAGGCAGGGTGTCGGTCGTGGTCGCGTTCAGAGGAACATTGACCAGAGTATATTGCTCACGGATTTGACCGCCGCCAGCGCCGAAGCCTGGGATCGGTGCGCCGTTAGCAATAGCGAGAGAGTTATAAACAGCCATAGTCTTAGTCTCCTAAAGCGTTTCCCCGACCAACACCATTGTCAGCCGGGGAGAATGCTTAGTGATTACGGGTTAACCGCAGCGGCAGTGTAGATGTTGTAAGCTCCGTACTGGACGCCTTGGAACGAAGTCTTCTTGATACCAATGCACTCTTCAATCGCCTTGGCAGGGCGGAATTGATAGTCCTGATCGTTGTCGGTGATCAGGCGAGGCATTTGACCCCAAGCGACGGCCAGAGCCGACTGACCGACCAGCGTGGCTTGGGCCACGTCGATACCGCCAGCACCAGCGCCAGCGATTACAGGAAGGTCAGCGACCTCCTTGATGATCATGCCATTCCACAGCAGGTCGCCATTGCGGAACAGCGGGTTATCCTTGCCGCGCTCCATGGCGTCGCGGTTAGCTTGGAACATCGTCGGGTCGCGACGAAGGTCACGCATCTGGCGACGGTTGACGAACACAACGTACCATTCTTCGCCATCTTCCGTCATGTACGGGTTGATGGCGGGGCCGGTCGAGGCGATGTCGGCAGTCTCAGCGGCGCGCGAGCGAGCGAGATCAAGAACCAGCGTGGACATCTTGTCGTCGGTGTTGTCCAAGGTCGCCAGAGCCGTAGCCATGACATTGGACGAGCCGTTCGAGACCAGAGCGCCGAACTGAACACGATCCGCGTTGTTCACGAGGAAGGTGTTACGCTGGGCAGCAGAGGCGTTCGTGTAGCTGACGACAGTGTCGGGGGCGTTGTAGCCGTCCGTGCCGACAGCGCCAGGAATGACGATACCGTTCAGGTTCTCGATGATGCCTTGCTTCAGGACGATGCGAGCCGCCCAATCGCGAAGCGACGGACCGGCAAGACGCAGGATGTCCATGTTGGAGCGGTAGGACGACGACTTCGGCACCTTGACGGCGTTACGACGCCAGCGGGTGGTGACCTTGTCCACGAACTGCGCGAGATCGACTTCGTTGCCTTCCAGAACCTGCGAGTCGGAGACGCCGCCGTTCTTGATGACACCCAGCAGCGGGACGATGATGTCCTTGCCGCCGTCAGTCTTGTTCTCACGGAAAACGCGGATAACCGCGTCGGAACCTTCACCCATAAACCGGTCAAAGCCGGAAGCGCGGATGTAGGGTTTGTAGTAATCGTTAATCAGCCAACGAGTTTCGTTAAGCTGCGAATTGATGACGACTTCAGCCAAGAGTTACCCCAGTGCGAATTTTACCTCCGACCAATCCGCACCAGAGGGGGCCTGACCAACACCGCCCTTACCGGGCGCGGTAGCCAAGCCTTTTGGGGGCATGGGCGAAGACGGTTTCAAAATAGGCGCGGGTGCGCCCGGTTCAGAAACAATCCAGCCCTGCGATGCAGCGTATTCGCGGGCGAAGTCCTCGGGACTTTTGCCAGCCAACGTCTGTAGGGTCCGTGACCGTTCGTATTCTTGCACAACAAATCCGACCGGATCGGTGTTGGCCTGAACGCGCTGACCAAGTGTAGGGTCTTTAGCACCCTGCTCTTGAGCCCACGCGACTGCGGCCTCTACCTTATCCTTGCCGTGGATTTGCTCGGCAAACCGGCCAGACATTTCGGCCCGCATCTTCCATTCAGTCTCTTGGACTGTCTGTTGAACGTAGGCGTTATACCCAACCGGGTCTTCATAGGGGTCCGGGGCTTGCTGGGGAGCCTGTGCTTGAGGCCGAGGCGCATTAGCCCGCAACTGCTCAAGCTCACGTTCCGCCGCCTGTCGCTTAGCGCGCTCTTCCTTCATCTCACGGTAGAGAGTCGGGTTGAACTTCTCTTCGACTGGCGTCTGTTCTTCTGTCGCCTGAGTCTCGACGGGTTCAGCGACTTGCGTCTCTTCAACCTGTTCCGGCTCTTGCGTTACCGTCTCCGCGACTTGTTCAGCGGGCTCGATAGCCCAAGGATCGGAAGCGTCGTCGGTATCCAGAAAATCAGCCATTTAGTTCCCTCTGCCCGATCTTCGGCGGCATCCCTGAGTGCTGATCATCGGCGCACCATCCCTCGCGCCTATGAATACTTCGGTTTGCTTTGGGATGCAAGAAGGCAAAGAAAAGCCCCACACCGGTCTAAGCGGTATGGGGCTAGTCTGGCCCTTTGGGGAGCCTCGCTTTGGAGGAAGCAAGCGCACTCTACACGCTAATCAGCTTGCGTCAATCGGCTGGCCAAGATTGAACTGCGCCGCCTTCAGCACCGTATCCGCCTCAGTCTCGCGCGTGTCTGCGCCGACTTGTTGAGCCTTCGCCATATTCAGTTGGGCCGCCGACGTTTTCAGGTCGATCTCAGCCTTAGCCATCAACTGCTGAATCTGGAGCGCCATCTGCTCCATCCGCTCTTGTTGCTGCTGTTGAGCCTGCGCCGCCTGCTGCTGCTCTGGCGACAATTCGTCCGGCTTCTCCATCATGTCCTTGATGCGCGCCTTCTCAGGGACGGACGACAGCGCAACGCCGATCTCGAACGCCTTCTTCGGACCCACGGCCTCAGCCAGTAGCGGGAACATGGGCGACAGGGCCTCGAATTGCTCCGCTTGCAGGTTCGCCGTGTCTGGCACGGTTTCAACCTCAATATCCACGTCCATGGTCGCAAGTTCGTTTTTCTTCTGAACCGGCATACCCTGAGCTTCCATCGCCTGCGCCATACGCGGATCGATAGGCTGACCATCAGGACCGACCGGCTGGTTCAAGCCCTGGAATTCAGGCTTCTTGGAATCGTCGCCCGTAATCCTGATCCACCACGGCTCCGTCTTGAACTGCTTAAGGACAGACCAGATCATGCGGTAAACTTCGTTCTCGAAATCCTCCAGACGACCCAGCGCCCGCGCAATCTCCGTCATGCCCGCCTGTTGCAGCACAAGGCGGCTACGGCCTGACTGATTAGACGAAGATGCATCGGCAAGGACGGCAGGCGTAGGGGCCTGACGAACGAGGGCCTGACGCGCCTCGGACATCATAAGCTGCATACCCTGCAACAGATCGACCGTCTGCACCGGCTCGTACCCCGTAGGAATCACCCCATCAGGCTTCGCAGCCTCGGCACTCGCTGTCTTGCTATCAACCTCAGGCGGGAATTGCGGATCGGACACGCGAAGCTGGCGAGACCGCGCCAAATGCAGCGAGCGCGACCCATAGGCGTTCAACTCATCCTGTGGCGACAGCATCGCCTTGACCAGACCGGCGCGTTGATTGTCTCGCGTGATCAGGCAGGATTGGAACACGAAGGCGCAAAGGCTCTGTCCCTTGTCGTCCTTGTAAGGCGAAGGCCCCTCTTCCAGAACCCCGCCAGCGTAGAAGACGCAGCGGGTCCACTCGCCATCGTCCAGATAGTAAAGCTCAACCACAAAGATGCGTCGGCGCTTCGGGTCAAGCCAATTCGTGCCTAGCGCGTTCTCGGGCTTGTCAGGACGGTCCAGACCCATCTCTGCGCCACCGCCCCACGAGGACGACGTAAAAGCTGCTGACAGGTCTTCTCGCATAAGCGGATAGCGACGCATCAGGTCGCCTTCATACATCCACTTCCCGATGCCCTTGTAGGACGCATCCGAGAAGTCGGCACGACGCGAATGCGGATCGTAAATCAGCTCATCGAAAGGCAACTGAGTGATGATTGGGTCGCCGTCTTCACTCGCCTCAATAGCGACGGCCGCGATGCCCTCAATCAGGAACGTCTCGGCTGCATCAACCTTCTTCTTATGCCATTTCTGGCTGTCAGCGACGAACCTCAGTGCCTTGGACGCGACGTCAGCCTGATCCTCGTTATCCGGGTTCCGAGGCCATGCGCGCGGGTCAACCTTGGCTTGCTGGATAACGCCCAGCATCCCGTTGACGGCAGGGGCAATCTCATTGCGGATGACCTTGGGCTGGCGACTGCGACGCCACGCGCGCTCCGTCTCCCCGAAAATCTGGTCATTGTCGTAATAGCGGCGCGACTTCTCGCCAATGTCGCGGCTTTCGGTCGTGCCGTCGCGGAAGTCCTCGACCATCTTGCGCTTGGGCATAGGGTCTATGAGCCGCAGTCGCTCGACCTCGACTTGTTCAGGCGTAAGTTCGGGGGTCTCCAGTTCCCACTCGGCTACCATTACGTCAGTCATAAGAGCCCATTTCAATCAGAGCCATCGCGCGAGAGATGATGTCCGCATCGTGGTCGTTATCGGTCGCGGCCATGATGCCAAGAGCGCCCACCACCTCAGCCTCTTCGGCCCGCCATTCAGCGCGGGCGCGTGCCATAGCCGCGAAAGTCAATGCGTTATGCGCGTCCATGTCTTCGCGCGACATAAGCGGCTCGTCAGATTCGATAATCTGGACGCCATTATAGAACATCAAATCGGACATCAGATTTGTGTCCCGCCATCCCCGATGTTGAGGCCGCCCCAATCTTCGGTCATCAGTAAAACCCCGCATCTTCCGCTTTTTCGCGCAGCCGACTATACCGATCAATCGGTTTTGGTTCTAGTGCTGTCACGCCCGGCTTACCAGCACGCCTAAGACCCTCCAAAGCATAGCGCAAGGCGTCAATGGTGTGGTTGTCCTTGTCCTCAAGGAAAGGCAGGATTTCATCGGTCTGTTTGTCGATCTTGTACGAGAACTCAGACACCTCGCGAATGACGTTCACGCAGCGAGGATGAATAACGATCTCGAAAGACTGTAGGAAGCTGATGCCGTCTTCAATCGAGCCGGGGCCTTTGACGGCGGGGATGATCTTGGGGAAGCCGTTGCGACGCATGTAGCTGACGGTCTCGGGGCGTGCGGAGTCGGCGGTGATGCGGAAGTCTCGTGAGCGCGGAACAGTGTCGAATAGTGCGGGAGTCTTGTCGATGTCGCACCCGACCTCATAGGCCTCGTAGTCCACGAACAAGCAGCGCCCAGCCGGATCAGCGATAGCCCTGTCGCCATCCATGCGGCCGATAAAACCGCGCACCAGGGTCGTCGGGTCGATGGAGAAGCCCCAGTCCCCCCCGAACCGGAACACGGCCTCCACAGGGCTCTCAAAGGCCTGTATGCGGTAGTTCCTGAACACCTTGGCCTCTGTGCGGCCTGCGTAGGCTCCTAGCCAAACGTGAGCGTACTTGTCGGGGTCAGTGCGCTTGTCCCGCTCCATGTCCCCCTGCAAGGCAGAGCCCGCGAACCAGGGGTTATCGCTGTAGTTGGCGTGAACCAGAACGAAATCGGGATCATCCTTGTTCGCCTCAAAGAACGTCTCAATTGGGTCGCTTGCCTTGTCGGGGTTCCACGAAAAGCGAAGCTTTGCACCCGGAACGCGGAAGGTCGGGACGGCAATGTCCAGCGACTTCTGGCTAATTGTCTGCGCTTCTTCCACGAACGCTCTATTGAAGCCCTCAAGGGACTTGATAGAGCTTACAGTGTGATTCCTAAGACCCTTGAAGACCATAAGGCTGTCATTCGGCCCGACAATCTCATTCTCTGTAATCTTGAAAAGGCTTTCGACGCCTAGCTTCCTGATCTTGTCTTCGATCAATTGCTTGACGGAATCTTTGATACTGTTCTGCACTTCGCGAAGACACGCAACGCGCACATGCTCGTAGCAGCTTTCCTCGACTAACTGCTCACAAAAGAAGTGAGACTTTCCCGAGCCGCGCCCACCTCTTGCTCCGAAATATCGGGCATCGGTTTTCAGGAGGGGCAGAAAGACGCGGGGGGTCTCAATCTGTAGGACGGTCACCCGTTAGAAACGGCCTGAACCTTTCGGGTCAAGCGAGCCTCTAGCCAAGTCTGCATCGCGCTTACGGCGAGCGCTGTATCTCCGCCCTTTGGAAGCTTTACACCAAATCGCATCCATTTATCGTCGGCGGTTCTCAACTCAATCGCATATGCTGGACGAAAACCGTAATCCTGATCTAGATCAACAAACGCCGTGCCTAAGGGGAAGGCTTTTTGAGCCTGCTGCTCAAATGTCATTTCGGGTCCAACACTACGCGCTCAATGCGCGTCACCTGAATAGGTCCGCCTTCTGCGCCGGTATGCTCGATTTGCTGCTTATCGCCGTAGCGTTGCCCGTACCATTTCGACAGTAGTTGAAGCCGGGTGTGAACCCTCACCTTCCGGGAAGCAGGCTCTTCAGTTTTGTCGTCGGCAATATCAAGGCAGTCTTCCGCGATCTTGTCGTAACCTTCTTTACGAGCGGTTTCGTAACTCGCCTTAAGTTCTGGATCATTCGCCATCCAGTCGTAAACAGCGCTCTTGCCAATGCCGATCTCACGGCAAATGCCACGGAGATGCTCGCCTTCCTCCGTTTTCTCAATGATTGTGGCCCAAATCTCAGGCGTGAAATACGAAGTCTTCATCACTGATACCAAACCCACCAACCGCTAGGCAGGATAAGCGCCGACTCGGCTACGGTGGTGCTGTAGTAAAGGCGGGTCACGCCATCCCATCCAATTGCGCCTGAATAGCCAGACGCCGCTCGTGCTGACCTTCCTTGCCTTCAAGCTTGGCGAGCAACTGGCGAAGTTCTGTAGCCGTTCGCGTGGGCTTGGGCACGTCAGAGCCAAGCACGAACGCGGCGACCGACTTGGAGTCGGCGTCTTGCGTGTCGTCCTGTAGAACGCGCGCGGCTTTGGACTTTATGCCGGTCATCCGAGTTGCGGCAATGCCCAGATAAACGCGGCAACCGTCCACAGAGCCCAGGCGGGCCACTCCGGCAGAGTGAACTGCGGAATCTTGGCGACGGTCATGGCGATGAAGCCAAGCAGGACGAGGATCACGAACAACATATGTAACTCCTTAGCATATCTCGGGCGAACGAGCGAGGGCGGTTAGGGTTGCGGTGGGAGGGGCATCCAATGAGTGGGCTCTTCAAGATCGTCGTCCCAATCGTGAGCGTATATGCTGGGCTCTTGCCATGAATCTCCGAAACGCTCCCGAACGCCCATGATGCCGTCCTTGACGACCAAAACAGGAGTTTTCTCAGGCGCGCTATTAATCGTCCGCCATCCTGCCACCCTACCCATCCTCGCCTTGCGCTCTTGCTCCCAGCGGGAGTGGTTGAAGGCGTGGGTCATTGGTCAGACTCCGGATTTCCGACGAAGCCTTCAGGACGATCAAGCCCAGGCTCCCAAAAACTAGTTCCTAGCTTGGCGTAGGCTTGACCGCCCATCCCAAAGTCAGAGCCAATAAGGCGATTGAGGGCAATTCCTAGCTTCGAAGCAAACTCCCACGAATCATCCATGGCGCTTTCTCCGTAGAAAGACTGGATGCGAACCCATGCAATTTCCCCCATGATGCAGACGTGGCGTGTTGATCCCCCGCCCTTCTCGATGATAATGTTGGGGTAATCGAAGCGGCTCATTTCGGCTCCTCGTTCAGGATGGCGTCGATATACGAATGCCACATCGTCTCAAAACCGCCTTCTACCTCAAGCCACCCATCGACAGTAGCGGCCGACTGCGCGTCTCGGTCAACGCCCCGCACAGCCATCAGGACAGCTCGGGCTTGGGCGATGTATTCGGACCTGACCTGAACGCAATACGGCTCGGCGCTGTCCCATTCTTCAGGAATACCGCCGTCAACGTCGTAAGCAGCCCTCGCCGCCTTCTCCAGCGCGCTCATGCGATGCGCTCCATGTCGGAAATGGCTCTGTCAGCCGCTTGTGATTGCGCGATAAACGCTAAAATTGCGGCACGTTCCGGTTTAGCCCGACACCATATTAAAGCGTTAATGACGCCGACCGCGATATAAGCGACTGCCACAATCATGGAGCGATCTCCAGCCACACCGGATCGGAACCACGTGCCGAGGACATACCGCTTTCAAGCGGTCCCCAGAGAACGCACTGGCCTTCGCGGAAGGCAACCAGCTCAAAACTGACCCTGTCATCCCCATATCCGCGCTTGAAACGCACCCGATCCCCCACCTTCAGCGGCGGATCGATGCGCTCGATTTGGAAACCTTCTTCGGACAAATCATCACGCGTGAACCAAATCGGTTCTTGAGAACCTTCGCCGTCTTGGATCACATCCAAGGCCCCGTTGCGAGGGCTAACGACGCGACCAGTAAACGTCACCCGCACCCGATCCCCAGGCTTGATTCCTGCGGCGGCCAGCTTGTCGTGAGGGGCGGTCATCGGACGATGTCTCCATTGCGCCAAGCAGTCAGCGGCGACTTTTTGTCCCAAATCGAAACGTTGGCGTATGAGAACGATTTCTCCCTAGCGAACTCGACAGCATCGCTTTCTTCTGAGAACTTAGCCTTCCTTGGCGCGTCGTTATCTCCCGGTCCATACAGGACGCTGTAAAGCAAAGCCGTCATACCCCCTCCTCCTTCGCGCTGTGTGTGGTGGTGTCGGGTCGGCAGTTCCAGGCGGCGATGGCGTCAGCTCGATTTGAGGACGAAGTGCTGTGAATCTCCGCCCCGCATGATGGCCCGGAGCATTTTACAATCGTCCCGTCATACTCAAGTCCTCGGTCTTTGGGGTCGCCGTAGCGGCATACGCGCGCTCGTTCTCCACAGAACGGACATGGCTTAGGATCACGCACGGTCAGAGCACTCCCTAACCCGCTCGCTGACGACCTCGGCGCTGTGTAGCGTGCTGAGCGCGCCATTGTGACGACTGCGAACGACACGATTGCGCACCATATCGACAAGATCGCCATTGCGTGTCTTGCCCTCCATTCGGCACAGCAACCCGAACTCGGCCCAGAGCTGGGGGGAGATGCGGATGCCGGTGGTTGTGGTGGGAGAGGTCATGCGGAGCGCTCAGCACGAGGGCGGCCAGCGCTAGTCCACGCCGCAACAGCCTCAAGCCACTCCTCTTGCTCGTCCACGACGTCCTGAGCGCGCTTGGTTTCCCAATCAATCTGGGTGTCGGTCATGGCGTTAAAATCGCCTTGAAACTTCTTCCAAACATCGTTGATCTGCATGTCTTCCTCCACTCGGCATCATTGCCGACGCCCTGTTGTACGAGCGTTGTACGTTGGGGTCAAGCGGGGTTAGTTCAGATGTTGCGCGCCCACGCCTTGGATGATTACAGCTTCGTCGGTGAATTGGCTTTTCTTCCCGGCCGCCACCCACCCGGCAGGAAAATCTCCAACCATCCGGCATCGACTAAAGCTGTTTCCACCCATGGAAAAGTCCACGTCTTTTGTGCCATTCCATATGACCACGCATTCTACAAACTCGCAGTCTTTCCACGAGTACCCGTCCAGATACACAGTCTCGGCCTCAAACCGCTCACGCTCTCTGAGGGGTAAACTCACTTCGACAACCCCACAGCGGCGGTTAGGTCGGAGTGGCGAACCCATTGGCCGGTCTTTGCGCGTCGTAAGGCATCGCCCTCTTGCTCTGGATGCCAGTCGAGTGCCCATCGCTCAAGGCCGTTCAGCTCCCCCACCATCCCAATCAACCTGCTCACCGCCTGGGCCTGCGTCATCCCTGAGTCGCGGGCCATCTGAGTGAGGTCGGCGTGGTCGGAGGCGGAGAGCCAGCCGGAGAGGGCGACCTCGCCTCTGGCGGCGCGGCGCTGGCGTTCAGTTCGCTTGCGGTTGGCAGCGTTTTCTCGCTGCTCGTCCAGCCACGCCATCTGATGCTTGGCGGTCATTTGGGCTCCTCTTTTTCGATCATCGCCAAGCCCTCGCGGACAATCGATGCGATAAAGGCATCGCTGCCCCCTCCGTGAACGGCAGAAGCCAGAGCGCTTATTAGCTCAAACAGCGCCATATCGCGTCCCGCGTCATCGCGCTCGGAGGCTTTGCGGGTGGCGGCGGTCATGCGCGGTGCGCCATTGCAAGCCTAAGCTTTGCTGCGTAGGCAGCATCTTTTGCCTTCTTGGCTTCCACGCGAGGGCTTTCACCTCCGCACCGACGACACACGCCATACGCGCCACGTTCGTATTTATGGTCCACACAGGCCATCAAACCACTCCTCCATCCCGCCGCTCCGTGCGCCGGTGTTTCCTTGTGTCATGGGTGACGGGTCACGTCAACAGCCCCGGCGCAGTTTTATTCGCGTGCCTCGCGCTCAATGCGGATTCCGTAGGGCTGGCGAAGCGACCGAGCTGCATCACGCCAAGTTGCCGCCTTCAGTGCGCAGACCATGGCCATATGCATGTTGTCGGGGTGTGCGTCCTTTGCTTTCCAGTCGTCGGCGCTTTGAGCGATAGCCTCGGCAATCTTGTCAAACTGAAGCGCTTCTACTTCAGCCCAGCACTCTCTTTCATTTCGGCTATCCTCACTCTCAATTTGTTCACTGATCTGCTGGCACTCTTGAGGATTCCAGCAGTCGCGCCCTATAACGCCGTTGCAAGCTGCGCAAATGGTCATCGACCTTCCTTCAACAGGTCAAGTGAGAGAGCGGCGCGTTGCTCTGCGAGGAGCTTTTCCCGGCGTGCGGTCAGATTGTCCGCGTACATCGTTGCGTCGAGACGATCTAGCGCTTGCCGGAGGTCAGACATTTCCCGGCTGAGCCAAGCCTCGTTTGTCTCTTGCTGACTTGCTGGAATGAGGGGGTTCACGCTGTCGCGACCCCATCGCTGCGTCTTTCCAGCAGCCGCCAGCACCTCGCCGCACTCCTCAACGAGATGGGCGAGTTGCTTTTCAAAGCCCTTTTGCAGGAAATCGGGATGGCTCATGCCATCCACTCCTGCGTGGTGGCGATGTTCTCGGCATTGGGGGCCAACCAGCGATACAAGCGGCCCGAAACATACCAGCGGAGCTGACGACCGCCACGGTCAGTTCCGACAATGCGAGCCGTGCGCTTGCCCTTAGGGGTCAGGTCGGCAGCTTCAAAAACGATCTTGCCGCCCATGGCTTGGATTTCGTTCCAGGCTGAGACTGCTGCTTGTTGTTCGGTTGTCATGTCTTCCTCCGTGGTGTTGATCCCTTGTCCCACACAGTGACCCGTCACGCAACACCTAAATGACGTAGCCGCGCATTATTTTGCGGAAAGGCGCGTTCGGTTGTTCTCAGTCCGCATCAACTGCAAGAGAGCGTAAGCCTGCCCCCTGAAGCATTCAGCTTGCTCCTTCGGCATCCCGGCCTCTACCAGGCCGTCCAGCACGACGCCAAGGGCGTTGACGTTGACTGCGCGGCACAGATCAAAATTCCTCTTGGCAACAGCATCGTCAACAGAATCGCCATGGCGCAAGGGGCGATCAACAAAATAGACAGGATGGAATTGCATTTTTCTCTCCGGTTCAAAACGCGCATTATTTTCGCGCCCTCACTGTGCGGTGTTATTTTGTAACAGGCGTGGTGTTATAATATAACTTCGCGGGCGATGCGTCCGGTAGCGGGTTACCACGATTATTCCGCCGTCAGCTTATGCCTCAACGCCATCGCATCCCACCAAGCGTTGTGTTGCACAGCGCCAGGAAGATCGGTCGGGTAACAATCGACGTTGTGAACCGAGAAGCACATCACCGGATAATCCGCCGACGCCCACTGCCCATCATGTCCAGTCGATAGCGCCCGACAGAAGCGACCGATGTCTACAGGGCTGTCCGCGATGATCAGCGGGCATTCGCACTCACCAATAAAGCCCTTGATCACCTCGCCCACGCGGTCGTGATAGACAGTAGCTGACTCGCTGGCGTCATGGCTGTCCATGATCGGCAAGACGTTTTGGCGGACCCACAGGTCCATAGGCTCAACATCGGCTCTTATATGAATGCTGTAGCCGTCCTCTCGCACCATGGCGAGGCTGAGTAGCGGGCCATCGTGTCCGTCAAACTCGCAGTCGATATAAAAAACTTTCATCACTCTCTCCCTGCGTTAATCACCATCGCCTCAACAGCCGCATCCTTGCTAAGCCCGTTTTTAGCCGCGTACAGCGCAATCACGGCTCTGGCATACTCAGACAGCCGAAAGGATGCGACACGGGTCCCAGCGGCCTCCTGGCGGGCTTTGTAGGCGGCTCTGGAGAGCTGTTGGGGGGTTTGGGTGCGCGGGGTCATGCGAGACGGTCCACGATGGCGTAACGAAACGACGGCACAACCAATTCCGTCATAACCGCAAGAGGCTCAGACTGATCCCACATTGGCCGCGACACAGCCTTGCCTTCGGCGAGAGAGACCACATGCCGCAATGGTGTGAATGATAAAAAGTCAAGCGTAAGATCGCGGACCTTCTTTCGGCTCATCGCGTCGGCAAATGTTGGTCGAATCTGCTGTTCAACCACATGCTTTGCCAATGAGTAAGCTTGATCCTCAATGGTTCTCTGGATCAGACCTGGGTTTCGGTATTCATAATCTAAAACGTCGTTGCGGCCATCTTCGCGCGCTCGTGCAGCGTTTTGATTGGCGCGTTCGATTTCCGCGAACGGATCGACCCAGCAATAATAATCCATATCTTCCTCCATTTCGATAACCCACCCTACACCTTCCTCAGCCCGGTGCAAGCATATAATGCGGATTGATCAGCCGAACGGGATTGGGTCGTCTAAAACCCCCTTCGACCGCTGCGACCTCTCAACCACCTTAGCGCCAGGCCATGTCTCTTTCGCTTGACGCACGATCTCCGGCAGATGGTCGATAGCCCGCGCGACCTCATCGAGCGTCCAGACGTTCAACGCCCGCCCATCCTGAATAACCTTCGACGCCTCGGCGTTCGTCCGAACGATGCAGGCAATCGACCCGTCATCAAGCACCGCCTCCCAGATGTCCGGTTCGGTGGACTTGTGGCCTGCGTCGCGCGCCGACTTGTCGAGCGCCAGCCAAGCCCGCTCCATTCCGCCCGCCGTCTTCTCGACGGCCTCAAGCTGGTCGCGGGTCAGCATCTTCGCTTCGTAAGCCGACTCCAGGGCTTCCCTGAACCGCGCGCCCTGCCGCATGAACTTAGCGCGCATGTCAGTGTCCACGAGCATCGGGAGCCGCCCGATCCCCCATGTCGCCTCAGCCTCGCTCGCCGCCTTGTCCACGCCCATGATGTGCGCCTGTATCGTCGCTGCGTCTTCGGGGGTTGGCATATCTTTAGTCCTTTCAAAATGGGGCGGCGGCGCAGGCCCCATAGGGCCAAGCCGCCAAGCCCCTACGTAGTAGGGGCGTGCGCGCCCGCGCGCGCATACGAGGGGAACCTATTGTTTTTGCTTATAAAGTGCGGTCTTACTGCACTGTTCAGTGCGATCAGTGCGATGATCCCAGATTTCTGTTTGTTTTCATAAGCTTGACCACAGTGCAGTGCACTGAAACCGCACTCACTGCACTGTTTTTGGCCCATCAGTGCAGTAACACTGCACTTTGCCTTTGAAATCAAAGACATGACCTTTTTCATATGCATCGGTAGCCCCTTTTCCCATTGCTGGCTCCCGACTTTACCTTGCCGTCCTCGATGCACTCCCTGACGGCTTGTCTGGCAATCATCGGCTTGTATCCGGCGTGCATTAGGTCGGTCACCAGGGCCTTGTGAATGAACCGATCATGGTCCTTTCTGTCGTTGTAAGGCGACCCCGAATCCCACTTGCGACCGATCATGGCGACGGCCTCACGAACTGCGCCCCAGAGCAGTGCGTCATCGTCTTTCACGTCATCGGACGCGTGGAGGACGCCGTTTTCATAGAAGAGACGCACGCCGGTTTCGTCGCCGCTCTTGGCGTAGTTGGCCTTGCCTCGCGTCAGCAACCGTTCGTCGCCTGCGCCCTCTTCAGGCCGCGTAAGATACATTCTGGACCGGACGGCATTGTTCCATGCCGTAGAGCCGCTGTAGCCGCTCCCTGACGCCTTCCCTGCGACGGACGGGTGGCCGAGCAGAAGAACCGTCAATGGCTCCCCTGCGGCCTTTCTCGCGGCGATCAGGCCGCCAAGCACGACCTTTACGAAGTAGTTGACCTGAACCCGGTCGATCTCGTTGCCGCCGTAGAAATCCGCCAGCGTGTCTAGGACGACAAGCGAAGGGCCTTTTTCGTTGATCTGCTGAATCAGCTTTTCAGCAAACGGGCCTAGCGTCGCCCGGCCGTCCCGATCCCAGCGGACAAGGACGTTATCGAAGCCGACGCGAGGCCAGAGCCAGACATCATCAAACGGATTGCCGACTGCGTAGCCCATGGACGACTTGATGTCGTTATGCCTGCGGTGCAGCTCACCCTCATCGTCCTCGCACAGCACGGCAAGGACAGAACCCTGAATCGTCGGCATTCCCAGCCACGTCGCGCCCATAGAGACACAGCAAGCCAACTGCTGCGCCAAAAGCGTCTTGCCTAGGCCACCATCACCGTAAAGGCTGTTTACGGCTCCCTCGACAATCCAATCCTCGACCACCCACCGCCGCGCGGGCGGTTCGCCGTGAAACGCAGACGCCTGGATAGGGCCGGGCTCAAACTCCTGAACCGGATCGGTCGTCGCTGTTTCAGCCGACATCGCCGCGATAGCTTCCGAAGGCGCGACGTATGGCTCCTCCGGCTTTTTTCGCGCCTCCTGTCGCCGTTCGGCTACGGCTTTCGCCTCCGCTTCACCAACGCCCGTGTTGACGCTGAACAATCCGACCTTGGCGAGCCTGCCGGTCTCCAGGCGGCGGATCGTGTTCGTGGCCCGCGCCATGAGCTGCTGTTGACCGGCTGGCGATGTCCACCGCCCATCCTTGTTATCGACCTTGCGCGGATCGCTGAACTCGACAAAGGCGGCGTCGAATATCTCTTGCGGCGTCGGATCGCAGCCGGTGCTTTCCTGATAGTCCGCCAAATGGCGCAGCAGCATGTTGCGGAACTCAGACTCCCGCCCGTCTACAACGCGCCCGGTCCAGTCACGCACGATCTCGCCAGACGCGCCGCTCTGACGCTCTGTCTGAGCCATACGTGTAGCCGGTGCGGGTTCCAACCCCTTAAGGCGTTCGATGTCCGTGGGGCGCGCGTCAGCCTTGATCGCAACCGACGTGGTTTCAGTGCAGTATCCTTTGGCCTGTTTCTTGTCGTGCGGATAGGCGACCGTCCCGCCCAGGCGCATGATCCGAGCGCCATCCTTGACCTTGAAATCTGCGCCCGTGTGGACCACGAGCGCGGCGAAGGCGTGGACGAAATCAGCCTCGCTATCAACCGGCTCAAGCAGCCGTGCCCAATGCTGCGACCGACGCTCAGGCACAAGGCCGGTCGTGACGACTAGGCCGTCATCGCACACCGCAGCCATGGCCGCCCGCGTGGCGTCGTAATCCTCGTCAATGTCGATAGGGACCGCCGTTGCAGCGTAGAAGTATTCTCCCCGCGCCCGACCATTGCGAGGCGTGTCGGGAAGCTTGAGGGCCGCTGCGATATAGACGTTGACGCCGCTGTCGCTCTTTTCGGCTGCGAACGCGACCGCCTCGTCAATCTCGCTGAAGTCAAACAGCTTCGCCCCGTTGCACCCTCCAGGCGGCACGTCGTAAGCGATCTCAAAAAGGGCGTCGCCGTAGTCGCCAAGCGCGGGCTCAATCAACCACTCGATATGACGGCGGATGTCCTCGCGGTTCGTGGTACGCGGCTTGTCGGGCAGCCCTGTTACGCTGACCTGGGCCAGAGCAGCGGCGGTTGTCTGACTGACTACCCCTCCGGCAACGGCAATGCCGTAAGCGCCCGTCTCCAGACCCAGCGACGAAAAGTGGCGCTTAAGGTCGTTCTGGAGCCAGCCCCGCGCCTTGGCGTCGGCAACTTCCGACTTGACGGCTTCGATAGTCAGCGCGTCCAGCGCTCGGCTCGCGTCGTTTGATTCCGACATCATTGACGCCCCCGGCGCTGATCAAGAAGGAGTTGGATAGCTTTTGCGGCGGGGCCAGAAGGCCCTCTCGCCGCGTAGGCTTGTGCGGTGCGAGGCGAGACCCCAAGCCAGTTACCGGCCGCGATCTGCGTCCAGCCGAGTTGGGCTAGCGCGGCTTTGTATTCGGAGGGGGTCAAGGACGTGTGCTATAGTTTGGAACAAGACCAATAAATGTCATTTCAAAGTCCCACTCCGCTGCCTCGTAGCCGCGAATAAAACTCGCGATCTCATCGTCTGTTCGGTTTCTAGTTTTCTTAAAGGCATCAACAGCACGCTCTTTGCGAGTGATGTTGATGGTGGGGATGTCTTCCGAATAAGACCGCCCTCCAGAGTGCCAAGTACGCCGAATGGTCATTTAATTTCCGTGATGTTTGGGACAGGCTGAACGGTCCAAGACTGGATTTCTGCTCCGTAAAGCAGTTCCTGCTCAGCAAAGTCGCCAAACCTTGCCATTTCATAGGCCTGAGAAGCGCTATCAGCTTCAATGACCACTGTGGCCCACACAGTAAGGGTCATTGGTACGTGCCAGTTCTTCATCGCCTATTCTCCCATACATCTTTGGCCCTGAAGTCGTGTTCGGTCTCGTCTGACTCATACAGGACGCGATAAGCCTCGCTCTGGACGAGCGTTAGACCGCACGTGCAGGATATGTCGCCTCCACAGTTGCCTACGTGAGCCCCCCACCTCCGCATCCATGCCTCAGAAGCCTTAAGCATGTCGCGAAGATTTTTCTTTTCTGGGTCATTGCGCTCAAGCAGGTAGAGCAAGGTTTGCGCCCCGATAGTCATAGAAGCAACCGCGCCAAGCTTGAGGCCGCTGGCAAGCCTGTCGTGGCACTCATCAACAAGCCTGATGCGGTATTCTTCGCTGATTTTGTTGGAATAATTCATGCCCGGTAATCCGATATTTTGTTGAGAAGATCAGCGACCCCGGCGCGTGTCGCGACGAACCTCAGAGAATGGACGCCTTCGGGTTCGTCTCCATCACGACAACGGGACGTGAAGTCTGCTTGAGCTTGGCGAAGGGTCGGATAGTATGGCCCCTCATATCCAGTTTCATCACGAACGAAATAGACCTTAGGCATTTGAGTATCCCGTGACGGCGAACACAGGGAATGCGTTTGGGTCCCCTTTGGCAGCAGGAATGAAACATTTTTCGCCAGCGCCTTTATGGACATTCGTCAGCCACGCTACAGGCTCCTTGTCTATTTCATCTGCTGCGCCTCGATGAGCGGCAAGAAGTGCGCGAGCTACCCGCTGATGCAAATGATTTCGGTTCCTACCGATCATCCCTCGCCCGTCGTCGTGTATGGCCTTTAGGGCTAGCTTTTCGGCTTCGTCGTAGGTCACTTCGGCGCTCCAAAATATTTAAGTTCCCACGTGTCCGCATTGCGCACGGCCCCCAGGGCCACGCCGAAATCTTCGATGTTGCGATCTTCAATGATCGAGGCGGAACAGAAATCTTTCCATCGCGCGCAGGTCAATCGATACAAAAGACCGTTCTTGACTACGTACTCGTATTTGCGCTGCATCACTTCCTCCGTTGCGTTGAAACCAACATACGCACTTTCTACGTATCCGCAAGCAAAAAGAAAGGGGCTTTCGCCCCCTTCCCTCCTAGAACTCTTCAGCCCCGCTATCACCGGCCGGAAGAACCTTCGCGGGCTCCGGCTTCGGCTCTTCCTTCGGAGCCTCGCCGCCCTTGCCGCCCAACTCAGCCGGGCGATCAACCCATTTGTCGATCTGGAAAATCGGGCTGTAGTTCGTGGACTTCTTGTCGCCCGACCCCGACGTGATCGAAGTCGTCTTGACCAGGGTCACCACCGGGAGCTTGCCGGGGTTATCCTTCTTGCCCGCCTCATAGGCGGTGTGCAGTTCGTCAATCGGGCCTAGCACGACCTTGGCGGTGTGCGAGAAGGTCCGGTGTTCACTGCCGAACGCCTTGCCAAGCTTCAGTTCCATCAGGAACCCTTGCTTGTGCTTGTCGGACGGCTTCGGAGGCAGGGGCTCGCCCAGCTTGACCATCGTGTAGGACGGGGCCGCGCCGGTGTTGTAGAGAATCCAGCCGACCGTGATGTTTTCGAGGTCCATAACGGCCGTGAAGCCGTTCGTGATTTCCTCTTTGTCGGTCTGCCATTCGCCGTTGCCGTCCTGGGTGCGGTTCGGCTTGAAGAAGCGGCCCGCGCGGGCGTCGTATTGGACGTAGCCCAGGAAGTCTTCGCTGTTCGTCGTTTCGGTGCTGAGGCCAAGGGCCATCGGTTCATTCCTTCTTTTCATCCTTGGAAGCGCCAAGTCGCATCACGGTCAAAAACCGTAGATTTCTATTGCGGCAGCTTTGACCGCAGGGTCGTTGAAATAGAAGCTGCTGCTGTCGTGAGGCACAAGAGCCGCAAGCTCGCGTGCGTCTTTCGACAGCCCCAAGAAACGCTCCATCCGCTGCGCCGTCAAGGTGATTTCTTTGATGGCCTGATCGTATTGCTCACGGTTGAGCGTGTGTTTGGCGGACTTCTTGTCGCTGGCGTAGAAGAATCGCACGCGCTTGCCCATTCTAGCGGTCTTGTAAAGCGAAGCTTGACGGAGGTGCGGAGCTGACATTTCGGACGGCACGCGCAGCGTCGTCTTGAGGTCGATCACCTCGTCAGCATATTCCCAATCCAGAAACCCGACGATGGGAACGCTGACGCCCTCAAGCCTGATTTCAATGCGGTGCTGATCGCCCTCGCTCGGACGGATCGGCAAGCCATGCTCACGAAGCGAAAGGCCCTGAGTGATCATGCCGGGGATAACGGCGCGCTCGCTGTCTCGCTTCGGATCGCCAGACAGCGCCGTCAATCGGTCATAGATCGGCAGGGCGACCGCAAGGCAATCCTCGTGCGACATGAGCGGATCAAACAGACCGGCGCTTATGCCTGCCTCTGACGCCGTTCCCCTGTGTGCCGCGCAGCCTACGCCGCCACGCTTCTTGAGAAGTTTTTCGAGAATCCAAAGACTCGGACAAGCAATCCAAAGATTCAACTGTGACGCAGATAAGTGGGTTACCCCGTGATTTTCAAAACTATTCGACATGCGCCCAGCTCTTTCTTTTTGCTATTCTTGTGATGTTCGTTGCGCTCATTTTCATTTTTCTTGCCAGCCCTTTGTAAGTTTCTCCGGAAGCGATTTGCTCCCTGATGAACCTGACTTGTTCATGAGTGACTTTTTTTGTTGGGCTATCGTCTCCTGACCTGGTATTTTTTGCCCCCGTCATTCGGCCTTTTTTGACCGCGTCTGCGGAATTATCCGCCGCTGTTCCTAGCCACAGATGGTCAGGGTTTACGCAGCATCGAACGTCGCATGTATGGCAAACTTGAAGACCTGACGGGTCTCCTTTAAACATTTTGTAGCTGGCACGATGCGCCAAACACATGGCGGCCCGACTTAAGGCGAACATTCCGTAACCGCGCTTATTAAGATAGCCAGTCCACAACCAGCACCCGGAGTTTAAATCCGGCTCCACCTTGGACATGAAGCGCTGTTCTTGAGGAACGATTGTGTAGCCACGCTTCATCAAAATTCCTCCACTTCCCAACCGCCACCATGCTTCTTCGCCATGACCTTGAAGGCCTTGAACCGGAAGGGGTAGAGGTCCGCTGCTATCTTGATCTTGGCCCTGGCGTCATCCATCCAATGGCCTTTAACCTCGTGCATCTCCATCACCCCGTCAGCCGCCATGACGGCGAAGTCTGGAGTGTAGAATGTGTTGTCCGCTAGACGAAGCTTCACGCCCTCAAACTTGAACCACAGGATTTGACCTGTATGGGCCATCAGCTTCAGTTCGTCGGCGTAAGCGGTCTCTGTCTTGTTCATCTGGCCGCTCTTGAGGCGACCGAGCGCGAGTAGTCCAGGCCGCATCAAATCCCCTCCTCCCACGAAAACCGCCTAGGCGCAGAGGGACCGACGAACACAGCCGATCCGACCGACTTGGCCGTCTGCTTGTCCTTCTTGACCGCGCGTGGAACGTGTCGGCTGAGTTGCCCAATCACCGCGTTTTTCGTGACTTTGACGCGCTTGGCGACTTGGCTTGCGCTGAGTCCGGTCTTGGACAGGGTGAATATCTCTTCTCGCCTTTCTTGACTCCAGATGTAACTCATCCCTCCACCAACGCACGCACCTGACGCGCTCCCTCCGGGGTGATCATATAGCCGTGTCCATATTCGTTGTGGACGGCATCGGTTATGCCGCGCGCCCTCAAGCGCTTCTTGAGGCGAGAGATCGCGACGCTGACGACGTGTCGGCTCTGTGATTCCTCTGAGGCTACGATAGCGTCGTGAAGGTCATCAGTGTTTTTGAAACGCCCCGGCGACTCGCACAGGATCATTGCGACGTGGGCGACCTGGGGCAGAACGCCAAGCGACCGACGCCACTGATGGATTCGCTCGTTTCGGTCCATCTCCCCGAACTTCTCCCACTCCGCCAACTCCTCCTCCAGTTCGCGCACCCGCACCCTCAGGCGCTCCAACTCGGTCATGCGGAGGGCCTCAACAGGCGGTGCTGTATTTCTGCCTGCTCGTCACGAGCGAGTTGGGCGCGGTATTGAGCGATGCGCTGAACTCTCAGAGTGTGTTCGTCTTGGAGCATTTGATTTTCAGACCGCTCCTGACGACGCTTGACCCAGCGGTTAATAGCGGACCGAATAGCGCCCTTATCGAGTCCTAAATCAAGCTTCACACCGCCTCGGATAATTTCCAAGCCAAGGCTTTTATAATCAGTCGCGTTGTCCAGCTTGACGCTCAAAGGAGGGTACCTGAGCGAGCCTATGGATTCGCTCCATGTGTCTGGATCATTGTCCAGAGCGTCGATGATGACTTGGGCTGCAATGCATGGCCGCGTGTCAATGACAGTGTTACTGAACAACCTTTGAAACCAATTCACTTCACTTCCTCCACCTTCGGACTCACCGGCCCCACCACCCTACGCGGCCCCTCCGGTTGACCCGTCTTGATGGTCATGAAGGATTCGATGGAGAGGGTGTCGCGGGTGCGGGTTACGGGGCGGAAGCGGTCGGATCGGTGGCCCCAGAAACCAGCCTCACGATTAAACTCGCCCCCGTTAGGAACGCCAACGAGAGCAAGAGCAAAATTTCCGCTCCATTGATTGAAGAATACGCTTTCTACCACGTAGGTCTGCCCAGACCGTGTCGGGTTCGTTGGCTTAGTGGCAGACTTGATGCACACTACCTCATCGCCCGGTTTGAAATCACACATTCGCTTTCCTCCGATATGTAACCGTTTTGGTCCGCACGAGCCCGAACGCATCTAGCAGCGTCTCGCTTGGCTCTTTGCGCCCGTTTAGCACCATGCTGATGTAGGCGTCACTGACACCGATCTTTTCCGCGAACCGTTTCTGGTTCCCAGGCGCGGGGTCCGTCGATACGATGACCTTCCGCATGTATTTTAGGGCCTGATCTGGCGTCATGTGGTCTCCTTATGCGCAGACTATGCGGCAAGGATATTTTCAAATCAAGTGAAGATTTTTGTTGACGCCCCCGTACCCCTCCTTCACATTGAGACAACAAACGGAGGAAGACATGCAGACCCAACCCCACCCCCGCCAGCTTAACCACTCATCCGCGCTCGCTAGCGCAGAGGATGATTTCGAGATGGAAGTGCGGATGCACTACCAAGTCCCGACCGGCTCAATCGGCCCCGACCTTGATGGCGCTGATGCCTTGGCGGTTTTGACCGCCGAATATGTCAAGGGCTTCGAGAATATTCTTAAGGGCATGACGTATGCGGCTGATCCCGAGCGCAGGTTTTTCAAGGAATGCCTCTTGGACCTTATTGACGACCAGATGCAGCACGGCGCGGGCGCTGTCGTTAAGGCGCAGTTTTTGAAGATGGAGAGTGGGAAGTGAATGTTGGTGACATCGTCACGAACGGCCATTGGCACAACAGGGAGCGTAATATTCAGATGCGCGCTCGCGTCGATGCCATAGCCGACAAGGAGGCGTGGGTTTTCGCACTTACTGGTCCGCACGCTGGCGGTAGGTTGACCTTCGCCATTGCCGATCTTTCCCTAGTAGTGGAGAAGTCCAAATGACCCCCGACCCTTTCACCACTGCCTCCCCCATCTACCAACAAGCCATCCGCCACCCGCACAAGTCCGGCCCCGCTCTTGAGATCGTGAGCGCCGGTATCCGATTTGGCCCAGGATTGTTTTTCTTTATCGCTGTCGTCGCCGTGTGCGCTGTTGCGTGGTGTTTTCGATGACCGACCAAGCATTGAAGGCGGCTGTTGAGCGGGCTCTGCTGTGCGGAGACGCTGCCGATTATTTCGATGGAACGGACATGATCCAAGACCATCTACACGGCAAAACCGTAATCAGGACCGCCGACCTCCGCACCCTGTTAGCCGCCCTATCCTCTCAAGCCTCCGTCATGGAGGCGATGGCGAAAGGGCTGAAACGCATTGCCGATGGCGAGGCGGACGGTCTCGACTTGGCGCGAGACAGCATGGTTCTTGAGCGCGCCATCAAAGTCGCCCGCACCGCCCTTTCCCAATACCGCACCCTTGGAGGTGAGTGATGGCGACGATCACTGTCTGCGACGGCGGCTGTGGCGCTCAAAGCCCTGACGCGAAGGCGAGGGGCGGCCCTCATGTCGCGAACCATTGGTTCAGAGTCCGCGCACACTCGAACATCGATTTCGACCGCCGGAGTCCACACGACGACAAGCTGTTCTGCAAAACCTGCGAAACCCGCATCCGCCGCACCCTTGGAGACCGCCATGACGATTGATCTGGAGCCTGTCGCATGGCGCGTTCGCCGTCTGAGCGATGATCCTGAAGAATGGCAACTGCGTCCGGCTGGCGCGGCGCTGGACTTTGGAAATCCGAAGCGTTGGGAGGTGCAAGGCCTCGTCCTCAAATCCGACGCCGAAGCAGCAGCCCGTGAGCGTGATGTGCTGAGGGCTGACATGCAGCGGATTGTCGAGATCGCCGGTGAGCGAGCGGCCCTCGGATTCAACGAAGCTGGACGCCTGGAAAGTATCAAATCCATCGCCCGCCAAGCCCTTCAGGCCGGAGAGAAGGGATGAGCGGGGAGTTTGTAGACCCAGCGACCCAGCGCGATTTCGAGCGCTGGCAGGCCAAGCGGAACCGCCCCCTGTCCGATGCCGAGCAACGCGGCTGGCGTCGGTTCTGGGACGGTTGGGTCATCTGTCCCGCCTGCATCGCCGTCAAAGACCTGACGCCAGAAACATGGGCTGTCCCGGCCAACTACGACACTCCGATCAAACCCGATGAAGCCTGCATGAAGTGCAAGGCCGAACAACAAGGAGGCCAGAGCCATGGGTGATCCCAGAACAGGCCGTCCGTATGCCGACCACGGCACGGCGGAACAAGCAATCGACTTCGCGATCGATCACGCCGCCATCGAGGCAGACAACTTCCTTCGCTCGTGGAGGGAGGGAGATTTGAACGAGTGGCCCGAGTTCTATCGCTGGCTCAATGAGGTCCAGCCATGAATAGCGCCTCCCAACTAACCCCAGGCGAAGTCCTGAACGGTGAGAGCGTCGAGGCGCTGGCCCAACAGATGTTCAAGGAGCGTTGGCCCGGCAAGGCATGGACTGGATCGGACGTGTCTCGATCCTACTGGAGGAGAAAGGCACGCGAAAGCCGCCCTCAACCCTCTGGTGGTCAGGATGGGGGCGGGGAGCTAGCGCGCCAAATCGACATTCTCCGTCGCGCCGTTGAAGTTCCGCTACCCGACGATGATGCCGACTTCTCGCCCGACAAGGCACGACGAGGCGGCGAGAGCTGGCGCGCCATGGCCCGAAACACTGTCGCGGCATTCGACCAAGCCCTCGCTTCCCCCGCTAAAGCAACTGGCTGGCCGTCGAGGGAGGTTGAAGAGGCTCTGCGCGGCGCTTTGGAGTGGGACAAGGCGCGCGGCTACCGGATGCCATATCGCGTCCGTGACCCGATCTATGCCGCCCTCGACAAGCTCGCCCCAACCACCCCCATCAAGGCAGAAACCCATGAATGAGACGAACCAGGGCGGTGAGCCGACAGACGAAATGCTCGCTGCTGGAATGGCTGCCGGTGGGCTGCTGTTCCCGGCCCGCGCCCGAGACGTCTATCTGGCTATGCGTGCTGCGGCCCCCAGCAGGTCTGCGGCTTGGCGGACGGTGCCGGTAGAGCCGACCGACGCGATGCTAGACGAGGCTGTCTATTTCTGGGGACCGTGGCTGGACGAAGAGAAAACCCAGCGAGCAGGGCGTCGTTCGGACGATCCTGCCGACAGGGATCGGGCGAGAGCCGTATGGGCGCAAATGCTGTCCGCCACCCTCTCCCCCCGCGAGCAGCCGGAGCCTGTGTTCTATATCAGGTTCGACAATCTGAGTGATTGGAAGCGAGACCCGCGCGAATGGCGCAATCTGCCCCTTTGGCGTGATCCAGCGCACGGACGCGTTCCCCTCTACGCCCAACCCAGCGAGCAGACCGGCGGGGGAGGGGAGGATGCGCCGTCCGCATGGGCAGTCGAGGCCGAGAAGGCCGCGTCTGACGCCTACGCCGCCAACATGGGAGACCCGGACGGGAACGACGATACTGCCGCTGCCAAGTCCGATGCCGCGCTGGCTATCGAACGGATCGCACGTCGCGCCCTGAAAGCCGAACAGGCTGCCGAGTCAGGGTTGAGCGCAGCTCGAAAATATCTCCTGCAAATTCAGGAGGGCCGCGAGGTGCGTCAGGAAGACGGCTCAACCCGCATGGAGGATTGGGACGCCGACAAGATTTCCACGCTCGCGGGCTTGGCCCTCGCCGCCCTCTCTACGCCGGAGGTGGGGAACCCATGAGCCGCCGGATCGACTTCGAAAAGGGCGATTTGGACTCGGCTGGAGAGGTCGATGACCTCGCCATCTCCGGGTCCGAAATCCAGATGCTGCGCCTGGAGCGCATGGACACCGGCCATGTCTGGGGCGCGATCTATTTCAACGACGGGAGCGAGGTTCGCCTCAGCTTCCACAGCAAGGGACGCCTGTCGATGACGGCGGAAAGCCAATGACGCCGCCAGAACCGAGGGGCGGGGAGGGTATGACCCCCATCGAACTATCCCAAGCCGAACTAGCCGATCTGATCCAGGCAATCGGCGGCCCCTTCAGAACCCAACCCTTCACCGCGAACGACAGGCTTGCATTGCGCATGAGGCTGGAGGGGCTGATGGTGAATGAGCGGTCTAATCGTGATTTCAACCCGAGTGTTGAGGGAGATGGCTAGGGGAACTGCCACCAAGCGCGATTCCTGGCTTCCGCAATAGCAACGACGGCGTCTTTCTGGATCGAGCAAACCTGAAGGTCGCCGTCACCCTGTACGATAGCCCTACCCAAATCGCCCACCGTCTGCGCACCTGAAACATCAACGGTCGAGACGCAGGGCGTCCGAAGAGACTCAGGGATTACGACGTTGCTCGCCCCTGCGCACGCGCTCAAGTTCAGAGGCAAAGCCATCAGGCAAGCGCTCATCAGCGCCTTCGATACGATCAACCTCACTCTGCTTCTCCTGTTGCTCTTGTCGAATGATAGGGGTTTCGTGCGCCACGTTGTCCAGAGCGCGACCGGTAGCGGCTTCAGTCTGGATGCGACCCCTGTCCGCGTTGCGTCCGTTACACATAGTCAGGAGCGCGAACAAAAGGCATAGGGCGGCTACGCATAGGCCGAGAACGATCCAGCGGCGGATTTCAGAAGTTATCATGGCTCAATCTGGAAGTGAGGCCCGTCCTTAAGCGTCTTCCAGTCACCACCCCAGGTGATGCGCTTGCCCTGCTCTGTCGCAGCAGCCTTGAAGGCCTTCGCGATCTTCGGATACAGCGGCCAATCCCAACGGACCTCGCCATTGACCAAGGCGGCCACGTCCACAGCCTGCCCGATGATGTGGCGACTGTTCATGGTCTGAGATGCGCCAGACGCCACAAGCTGCTTTTGCCGCTCGCGAGTGCGGAGGCCCTCCGTCACCGTAAACTGAACCTCGCTGATTTCAGCCGCACGGTGAACGATAGCGACTAGGGCCGTGCTGACCCCCTCCATTCGCTTCAGGTCTCGCTCTGATAGTTGAAAGCCCCTTGAGCTAGCGGAAGGCGTGGGGGCGACAAGAGTGTGCCCTAGCACCGTCCGCAGAGCCTTCAGGCTATCAGAGCCAAACACCCCATCAACGGTGACGCCTAGAAGCTTCTGGGCTTCGCGGATGTAGTCGGATTGGGTCATTTGGAAGGGCGTCCGCTCGAAACGGCTGGAGACCAGTCGGCTTTTTGATAGTGGTATGTCGGCATAGGCAATGCCTGTGGAGGGAACGCCTTGAAAGAGGTGTCCTTGTCGGCCTTGGCCTTAGCAATCTCTTCGCGAACGATGCGGCGGACGTCTTCTTCGGTCACTTCTTCCCCTCCTCAGTCGGCGTAGACCCCGCAAGCTGATCGCTCATGCGTTCCGTCGTGCGCTCGCGCGGACGGTCACGAATCACGCCGATGACGCTCTGCAAGACCAGCAGACAGGCGGCAATGTCCCATTCACGCTTAAGGACTGCCACCGTTAGCAGCAGGACAATGATCCCCGTCGCAATGAGGGTTAGCAGCCAAAGCTCTGAGTTATGCTCGCGCTTGGGCTTGCGGCGGTCGGTCACTTCTCATCCCCCACCATCGTAGCAATCCGATGCCATAGGCTAGGTCCGCCTAGAGTGGCGAAGAAGCCGAGGAAGCCGCCGGTCGAGAGTATGGCCGCCCAAATCTCATAAGGCGTGTGTTCGATGAGAAGGCTTTGCACCGTCATCGTCATAGCGGCCCCAGCAAGCCCCAGGAACGCGCGCTGTGCATAGGTCAGGGTCGGGCCGAACCCGAAGGCCATGGAGAACACGCACAGGATCAGCGCGCCCCTCAGGACTGCCGCCATGACAGCAAGGCGGGACAGCGTCTCGAACGGCCAGCTTGCGCCGACGACTAGCAGGAAGGCAAAGGCTGAAAATGCCAGTCCAACCGCGACCGTCTTGCGGTGCAGATGCGGGTTCATGCGTCGTCCCTCAGATTTATATTCACTCGCTTCGCATAAGCTACAACGCGCTTGATGATGACTGGACCCACCGCAAAGGCCAACCCAGCGATCATGAATGACCAGAAGGTGGATTCCGAGGGCGGCGCATCGGGAAAGAAACGATCCACGACGTAGGGGCCGACGAACAAAGTCACGAGAACTGAGATGAAAACTCGCCATGCCTTCGCCTTCAGCGAAAGGGTTGCGAAGTCGGGTTGCAGCGCAACGCCGGACAAACCGCCAGCGAAGGGGGCAGATACCGCGAGGAGGGCTTCGATAAACGCAGAATCACCGGTCACGCGCGCTTTTCCAGAACCGCCTTACCACGATGGTTGCGAGCGCAGCCAGCCCCGGCAGAGCGTAAAGAAACATCCCGAAGAGATGCCAAAAGACTGCCGATTCGATTCCGAACATCATCGCCCCCTGCGAAGGCCACGAGAGCCACCGAGATCAAAAACAGCCCCTGAAACACCGGAACATAATACGGATTGACTGAAACGCCTAGGTAGTATGCCCACCAGAACCACGCGCCATAGGTCGCGGTTGCGAGGGCAATAGCGCACAGGGCGGCTATCCACCATGTAACGCGTTCGCTGACCATAAGTACGGCGATGGCGCTGAATACGAACGCATCGACGTAGGACGGGATTTTGTAGAAAAGTAGCGGGTCGCTGGCGGGCGCGGGCAGAAGCTCCTGCGCCATCTCACAACCCGCCGTAGCCGCCACAGACGCTAACAGCGCAATAGCATAAGCCCTCACCCTCCGGCTAAGGAGAGCGAGGGCTAGCAGCACCCCGAATAGGAGCGCCTGTAGAATCACTTCTCTTCGTCGTCCGAAGGCTCGCCTTCGGGCTTCGGAGCCGGGCGGCCCGAACCAGGGAAGCCGGGATCAGGCTTAGGCGGCGGAGGAGGCGGGGGAGGGTTGGTGACTGGACCGTCGTCAGGAGGGCACATGCTACTTTTTCCTTGGCTGTGGTGGAGGCGGTGGCCGTGTTACGGGTCCACGCGCAGGCGTAGGTTTACCACGCTTGGGCATGATCGGGGATAGCTTCTCAGCGTAGCTCATCGCGTTTCCTTACCCATGCGGCGAATAGATCGTCCTGCATGTGAGCGGCCCATTGCTTCTCATCCATCTGCCCAGACGCGTAGCAGGCGAGGATGAGGGCGAAGCTATTGTTCATTACGACACCCGTGGAGTTAGGGCGTTCAGGTTAGACGTGTTGATATAGGTCTCAAACAACAAAACACCCTTGGTCGCTGCGTCTGCGTCTCCAGTCGCAAAAATGTAGTTGTTGGAAAGTTGGATGCCTGCGTTTTTGCCCGCGACCAGAAGGGGGATGCGGGCATCCGATCCGCCTGCCTGAACGATGGGAGATGCGCCCGTGAGGGCACCCAGAACCTCGACGCGGTTTACGCCTGCTACCGGAATGACGCGGAAATCATCGTTACCGGGGCCACCGCCCACAGCCAATCCTCCGACAATCGTCATGCCTCCAACGTCACCAGTGAACCACGGAGCTCCAGCAGGCCCAAAGGTGTAACCGGTGCTGTTGACGTTCATTTTATTGACGCCATCAGCAACGTTAATAACGCTAAAGCCTGCGTCATCAATGATGACTCGCGAGCCTGCAAGATAGTTATTTACGCCAAAGTAAAGTCCGCCAACGATTTGACCCCCTACGCCTGCATCAATGTATTGAGCAATGTAAGACTTGGGGATTGCCATAAGCTCCCCATAGCCGCCGCCCTGATCTTTCAGGAAGTCGCTGTGAACGACGATACCCTTATCCACCTTCGGCGGAGTCGAGACGGTGCAAGTGCCACCAACGCGGATACAGTTGAAGTTAGCTAGGAGGCCGATTCCGCACGTCAGATCGCTTGCGTGAGGCTGGAAGCCGCCGTTGGCGAGCCACGCGATAGCTCCGATAGGTTGACCGCCAGCAAACATGTTGAAGGGGTTGATCGGCGTCAGAGACCCTACGGGGTAGTAGCTCGTCGTATCGACCTCCATCCCGAAGATCGTGCCCGAACCATTTTTCTGAACCGCATCGACATATACGCCCCATGCCCCGGCAGCAGTATTCCCTCCGTCGTTCATGGCCGAGAAGAACCCGCCCATGGTTCCGCCGTCGCCGCCAGAATTGTTGTCCGAAGAACGCGAGCCGCCAAACACTGCCGCGTTGCCAGACGATGCCACGACACTGAGGGTTCCTAGGGAGACCGAACGACGCCCGGTCGTGTCCTCTACATCTGCCGCGCCTAATTCCCGGAATACGCGCTCAAACGGAGGCTCTCCGTCTACAAGCGCTTGACCGACGTACATCGTATCAAACGGGAAGGTCTCTGCGATGACATCGCCGCCGCCATTCAGCGTTTCGCGGTTCATGCCAGAAAAAGCAATGAACTTGGAAGCAGCAAGGGTTGGCTGGCCTGAGAGGGACGATCCAGTCATCCGATAGTCTTGAGGGGCTGGCGGTGGCGTGGGTGTAAAACCAGCCGCAGGATTTAGATTGGTAAGGCCGTCGAAAACGTAGGTCTGCCCACCAGGGACGGCGTAGTTCAAATCATAGTCGCCCGCTGCGACGTTGACGGCACGTTTCTTCGGTCCACCAGCCGCGTCGCGCGCGAACTGGAAGGCATTACCGGGGACCGCATCAGAGAAGTCCTGAACCGACAGGGTCTCGGCCAGCTTATCAGACACTGCGCGCGGGGCTGCGTCGTCAGCAGGCGCAAGGTAAGGCAGGTTCGTGAGAATGTCCGGCTCACGGTTGCCGCCGTCTTTGTCTAGCTTGTTCGCAGCGCCACCGACAGAGTTGGATGGAGCGAGATCGTCAATGGTGTCGATCTTGCCGAGCGTGATGGAGTCGAGCGATGCCGAGAAAAGAAGGGTCTGGTCTGCCCAGATTGGCACGAAGTTACCCGACGAATCGGCAGGCACAGGGTTTTGCAGCGGAGCCGTCAGGGCTTCATCTGCGTATACCGTGGCGAGCGTCGTCGTGCGGTTGACGTAGAAAAACATCCGCGCATCAGGATACGGAACGCCATCGGGGTCGATAGCAGGCATACGCCCAGAAAAGACCAGTCTGCCGGATGCCATTATTCAATCCCCGTGGTAGTATTGAGCGTGATATTCGCACTCATATTTCTGTTCTGGTGGTCAGGAAATCCCGCATTCTTCTTGTTGGCGTTCATTCCGTTTCATCCTCGGCAAGTGCGCGAATCGGACCGGCTGTGGTCTGCTGTAGGGCGTTCGTGATCGCTTGACGGTTTGCTGCCCAGAACGCAGCAAAGTCAGCGTTGCGCGCCGCTAGACGGGGCGCGGAGGCAATGGCCCGTTGAGCGGGCTGTGCCATCCAGCGAGCGACGCCCGGCGATGTCAGTAGGCGTGCGCCCACATTCATCGCCCCAAGACCGCTTACAACTGCGATAATTGGAACGGGATTGCCTGTGACGAGCGCAAGTCCCGCGCCACCCAAGGCGCTGCCTACGCCGACGTTTCCAAGGGCGTTTCCGCTTTCGGAGTAGTTGTAGAATTGCGTTGCGCCCTTCTGGTCCTTGATGACCCGAGCGAGGTTGTTCAGGTCTCGGAACTGGTCTTCACGGCCTTGGCCTCCGAACAGCGTGCGGCGGGCCTGTGGCGTCAGCTTCTCCCACTCGCGGGTGAAGATGGCGGGCGAGAAGTCTTCGCCTTGGCCGCCCAGGTTGCGGATAATTCCTGCGCCGATCTCGTTCCAATCTTCGGCAGGAATTGACCGGCGAAGTTGACCCAACTGCGCCCAATCGGAACGGCGACCCGTACCGCGAGCAACGGCTAGCAACCGCTCGTAAGCCGTTGAGGCATTGTCAGCGCCCATGAACTGTTCAAGAACACGGTCGGCGCGGTCTCGGGCTGCGCTGTAGAACTGATCAGCACGCCCCAAAGCTTGGGCGGCTTGCGGCCCGCCAAGAGTCTCCGCACCCTGAGAGATGTCGTCGGACAACGCGCCGTAGAGGCGGCGGATACCGGCCTCAGAGCGAGAGTTAAACACCGTCGGGTCGTTCATCATGCGGCCGACAATCGAACGAAGCTGGCGTGCCTCTGCAAATGTCGATTGGTTGTTTGCGCGCTGTAGAACGTCGTCAAAGCTCGTCAGGTCGGTCGCATTGTTCCGGAACCAATCGCGAATCTCCGGAGTGGAGAAGGTCGAAAGGCTTTCATCAATCGCCTGCCGGGCATTATTGAGCGGAATGGGCGTAGTGTTCTGCTCAAGAGCATTGACGGGCTGATAGAGGTTGCCTCCTTCTTGTCGCAACTCACGCGCGCCGGTTTCAGCACCACGACGCAGAACCTGCCCCGCGCTGTCTCGGCCTGCCGCTGCGCCATATTGATCCGCAATCCGGTCAACGGCTGAAATGGTTTGTTCGCGAACGCGACCTGATGCAGCAGTCATAGGCCCAGAAGCGGCTACGTTGCCGGAAAGGGTTCCTGCTATGCGCCGCGTGATCGGGCCGCCTTGACCGGCAAGAGCCGGGTCGATACCAGCCCAACGGGAAGCCTGAACGCGCTCTGCAACAGGATTGACGGCGCGAGGTGCGTTGCCACTTGCGATGCCGGAAAGGCGACCAACCAATGGCGACACAGCGGCTTGCAGCGCAACACCGCCAGCCGCCCCAATAGCGCCCCCTAGAGCGGCGGGGGCCAGACGATCAGCAAAACCGCCCTCTGCCGTGCCTGCTCCATAAGCCGCGCCAGATGCTAGGCCAGTGCGCGCGGCATTGGCTAGGGTCGCGCGCCCGCCACCAGCAACGCCGCCCGTCAACGCGCCACCCGCGAATTGCAGGGCAAGGCTTTCTAGCGGGCGCTCGCGTTGGAACGTCTCGTTCTGATCTCGCGAGTAGTTCGTTACGGCGTCACGAAGGTCCGCCGATTCAATCTCGATGGGCTGGCCGTTGAGATTGCGAAGGACATTCTTGCCCTGTTGCCCGAGTTGAGCAAGACGGCCAGATGCTTCGTCGGCAAACCCAAACGTCAGGCCCTGAAATAGCTGGCCTTCTCGCGCGGCTGCATCGCCGTTAGAGCCTAGACGGCGCTCTGCTTCGGCTTGAGCGGCCATCTCGGACGGCGTTACAACAGGGTCATTACCCCAAGGCTGCTCAGCCACAATAACATCGGCTTGCGGAAGGTATTGGCCTTGCGTGCCGACGTATCCCTCTTCGCCCTGCAAGATTGGAGGTCGCGCAAGCGGGTTTCTGTCTCCAGTAGTGTTACGATAGCGAGTCTCGGCTTGCTCGCGCTCATTCAGGCGCGGATCATTCCGCTGACGCGGCAGTGTAACAACGGGATCGGTTTCCCATGGCATATCCTGACGAGCCATTAGCGGCGCTGCCTCAGTTGACCCGTGGGATCGAGATAGTATTGACCAGCGCGCACATTGCCGTAGCTTCCGCGCGGATCAGCAGGATTGATCAGGATGGGATTACCTGTCGTTCCGCGTGCGGGTTCAGCACCGCCGCGACGCGCCGAGACGATTTGTTGACTGGCCGAAAGTTGCTCAGGCGACGCCTGAAAACGAAGGCGGCGAGCCGGGGTAGCGGGATCATTCCGCAGAGGAACCACCCTATTAGGGTCAAACCCGTCTTCCTCAGCATATCCGCGATACTGCTGCACAAGCTCATTGTATCGAGATTGACGGCCTTGAAACACACGGCCAGCGGTCTCGACTAGATTGCGACGAAGTTCAGGGGTCAGGCGCTGACCCGTGCTAAGCCGTTGAAGCGCTACAAGGGCTTGACCGCCGATGCCCTGAGACTGACCGACCAAGGCATATTCAGACTCGCGGACAACCGAAGTGGGGTCGAGCATTTTCATGAACTCGAAACCAACCGCCGTGTCGTCAGTCGCGCTTCCGCTCCTAGTCAGGCTTTGTAGACGGTTATAGGCAGAGCGAACCGCCTCATATTCCTGAACGCCATCCTGGCTTTCAAAGTCCCGGCGAAGCTGCCTAGAATCCTGACGGCCTTGGCGGTTCTCTACCCGTGCTGCATTTGCCTCGGCACGAGCACCCGCAGGCGTGGGGCCATTGTTAGCCCCTTGGGCAAGTACGCGAACGCCGCCTGCTTGGGAAGGAGACGAAGCCTGTCCGCCTCCTACACGGGGCTCAAGGTGAATATGCGCGCCGGTCCCTTGATTACGGCCGCTGCCCGATTCAACAAGAACGCGACCAAAGCGACCGGTCGCACGAAGGTCGTTAGCGATCTGATCCCATTGCTCACGCGGGGCAGAGGGAACAATATCCTGACCCAGACCGCCGACATGAGCCGAATTGTAGGCAGAGGTTGCACCACGAGCGATCAGGGAGTCTTGCTCCTCCCGGCTCCGTGCTCCGCTGGTCGGGCGGAAGTCGCCCACGATAGGAGCAATGAACCCAAGAACCTCTTCCCGCGTTCCGAATCCCGATCCGCTAGGGGCTGCGCTTCCTCCACCTCCGCGCACTGGAGACGGGTCGATAGCGACAACCGAAGAGGAACCATCAGAGTTTTGGACTGTCTGCGTCTTGGCCTCGCGCGTATCCACAAGGGGCTGGAAAGTGACCGGGTCAACAAGGACACCACCCACCTCAATAGGCTGTTGTTGCGGGTCGAAAGTGCGGACAGGGTTCGGGTCATTGCCCTGGAAGACCAACAGACGATCACCCGCCTTCTGGAATTCCAATTCCGCCTGACCAATGCCAGACTCCAGCATGTCTAGCGCACCAGTAGGATCACGTTCGATTAGCTGACGAAGCGGCAAAAGCTGCTCATCAGTTGCGCCAGTCAGCCGCAAAGCGGGCGCAAGCGCGTCGAACTCCTGCAACGCACCTTGCGCGCCCTCACGTTGTGCGCGTTGACGAAGAGCCGTCGTCGCTTGGCGATAGATGCCGAGGGTGCGAGCCTGTTCAGCCTGCTGTTCAGTGCGCGCGGCAGATCGCTGTTCGCGCTGCGCAGTCTGGTTTGCTGTCTGCTGATTAAGCAGGCCCTGCCCAGCGGCCAGATTGCCGTTGCCGAATTGCGCGTTCGCGGCCCCGTTATAGTCGCCCGTCTGCAAGGCGCGACCCGACGCCAGATTGGCACTCCGGTCAAAGATGCCTTGCGTGAAATCGATGCCTTTTTGGACTGAGGCGAAGGGATCGTAAGCCATCTATTTGCGCATCCCAAAGTATTGGGTAAGGCCGCTCGAAAGTCCGCCTGCAATTCCGCCGTATAGGTTCGCATTGGTCTCTGCGCGATTGGTGTAGCTAGACGCAAGGTTCTGTGCGTTATTCTGGCCAATATTGCCGACAGAGTTAGCGTAGTTCTGACCAAGTGCTTGGTTCTGCCCTGCCGCAGTCTGTCCAACACCCGCCAATGCACTCAGTCGGTTCGCGTAGTTATTGAACTCACCCGACGCCAGGTTGCCCGAATATTGCAAAGCCGAGCGCTGCGCGGCTCCGCTGTCTTGAATACCCAAGGCAGCGTTACGAGCCGTCAGGGCGCGGGCCTGTTCATTTTGCCGGAACTGATAATCAGGCGACGCCACGAACGCATCCATTGGCGTAGAGATGGTGGGAGCAGCGCGGCCCTCAGCCTGACCATACTCTTGGTAGTGGCGCTGCGCAGCCCCGGCTAGACCACCCTCGCCACCATAAGCCCCACCCTGAACGGCTGCCTGAACGTCAGGATTGGCCGTTAGGTACTTATTCCAGTCCTGAGTTCCGCCGCCCTGACCATTGAGATTGTAGAGGCTGGCGAGTTGGTTCAGTGCGCTCGTACCCGTCGCAAGCCAAGGGGCGTTATCGCCGCGCGACAGATCGTACTGACGCCTTTGTTCAGCAGTCGCAGCATCAGCGGCTTGTTGCGATGCGTTGGCGGCTTGTTGCTGTCCTTTGTTGGCTGCGTTGGCCGACAGGACGGCCCCGCCAGCGCCAACACCGGCTGCGATAAGAGGGACGAACGGCGCTACTGGCATTGCATCTTCCTTCCGACCGGAGAGGCAACCCATGCCTCACGGGTCAAGAGCCAAAGCCGAACGCGCTTCGACAGTCCTACTTCTCGAAACTCACCAGAAGACACCCAGCCGTGAGACTTGGGCGGTAAAGACCTCCAATGCCCCTCTTGCTCATTTGTCGTGATGAGAGAGCAGACCTTGAACGCCTCTTCTATGAATTTCCTACCGAACAAGGCAACCTCGCGACCCCACCCCTCGGGTTTATACATGGTGTGCATCTCTCTTACCATACCAAGAGGATCAATACCGACGAAGAGCACGCCGCCATTCTCGGATGCAAGAGGAAGCACGCCGGGATGCTCGACAAGACCCGCCAGAGACGATGTAGCTCGACCCATAAAGACATGCGGGGCAACTTGTGGATGCTGCGCTACACTGTCCCAGAAAGCAGGGTCGCGGTTGATCATGTCCGCTTCACATACAGGTAAGTCAGCAGATTTGAAATGTCCTCGCCGCTGTCGATGATGACATCAAGCCTGTAGTCTACAGCGCCTGTAGACGAGCGAACCGAAGAGAAGGCCGAAACAGCCGTCGCGCTCATGTTGTAAGTAGTAGGCGGTGCGCCGTCATCGGTGGCGTAAACACTGTAATCGCCAGTGAACAGCACATCATCGATACCGCCGACGACCTCAACAATGCGGAATCGCCCTGTTGACGTTCCTGAAGCTGGACGCGTGGTTCCTGAGTCTTGCTGGGGTCCGGAGCCGGTGATTGTCAGTATTCCGGCCACAACGCCCGTCAGGTTCAGAATGGCCCCGGTAACCCATGAGTTACTGACCAAACCGGCCGTGCCGAATGCAGAGTCGCCGCCGCCGCCTTCGTTAGCCGCTTGCAGGGCAGCATTTGCAATGGAAATAGCCGCTTGAAGGCCCGCCACGATCTCGGCAAGCTCTGCAATGGTTTGTTGGTTCTGACGGATTGCGCTTTCGACCTGATTGAGAACCTGTTCATTCATAAAGCTTGTGAAAGCGCGAGTCGGCTTGCCATTAGATGGCTCGGCAATCGAGAGATCGAATTTAAGACGGGGAAGGGAGAAGGCCATCAGCGACTCGGCGCGTTAAAGCTTGCGGCCGAGAACGTCACCACGACATTGTCGGTCACTTGGAACTGAACAAGTCGACCAGGGTATCGCGCATAGCCGAGCCGGTTGATCCGCACCGGCTCGCCGTACCGCCCCTGCTTACGCAGCGTGACATCCTCCCAATCGTCATAAGTCTGCCCGCCGTCGTCCGACCATGTAATCCGGCATTTCGGGAACAGGTTCGGGTCGTCAATCGTCCCTGTGACGGCGTAGAGTTGCAGGTTGTTCCACCGCTGGGGCTGCCCCACCGTGGCGACGCCGCCCGTAACGATGCGGGTCATGAACACACCGTTGTCGTTCGGCACATTCGGGTCAAGGCGATAGATCAGCCCTTCTTCATCATCACCCGCAACATTGTAGTCAGTGCCAACCTCACACAGATGCGCCCGCCAGAATGGACGGTTGTAGGACTCGAACTCTGACCATTGCTGATTAGAGAAGTCACGCGCCCATGTACCCATATCCGAGGTCAAGACATACATTTCGTGTCCGTCCTCAGAGTATGTCGTGGCCCTAAGCGTTTCGCCATCAGAGGTGCGAACGAACTCATCTACGGAGTTGTCCGAAATCTTCTGAGGCGCGTTGGCTCCTAGATAGACAAAGCCGTCGTTTCCGACCCAAGCAACGGAGTTATCCACGCGCACGACAGTATCGCGGTTTCTGCAACCCTTGTCATAGTTGCGGCCCGGTGTGCGCTGGAAAGGCAGGTCTGCGTCTCCAGTCGGATACCAGACCTCAACGCCCTCGTCCTTGAAGAACCAAAGTTCATCACCGACGCGCTCAACCTTCTTGTTCGCGCCCGGCGTGGATTCGGTCGTCGCAAATGACAATCCGTCAGGATCGACTTGGCCCGGCTCAATCCAGTAGAAACGAGCCGTGTTCAGCTCGGTCAGGATGAAGTAGCCGTTGAGTTGCGCGACCGATCCGACAAGGCGAGCATCAGGCATGACAACGGGCGTAACGGTCGTGCCGTTAGTGCTGTAGGCGATGCCGTTAGAAACCGTGATGGCGCGGGCCGATGTCGCGGCGGCGACGTTGCGATCTGTGCCTGGAACAGAGCCTAGCAGCGTCGGGACGCCCGCCCCGTTGACCCTGAACCACTGAACGCCAGACACAGCGAGGAAGTCACCATTGAAAGTGCCTGCCTGCCTGTAAAGCCCGCGAATAGGCCCTGTGCCGACCTCTGCAAACTCGACAAGCCCCGGCCGCTGGACGTGATCAATCCCGTTGAATTGGTTCGTGTCCGAGGCCTCGGCGACCATGTTCACGATACGGATAGACGGCGTCCACGTTGAGCGCCGCTTCCGTGCTGTCACGCCAAGGGGGAGTTCGGGCAAGGTTAAGCCTCCACCGCCCACATATGCAGAGTGATCGCGGATGGCGTGGGATTGATCGACAAAGCGCCCAGCAGAACGCCGAGAAGGCCTGACGACACGCGGTTAATCTGGAAAGTGCAGGAGGAATTTCCGGGTGTTCCAACCACTTGCACATTGAACAGATCGGTGTTTCCGGGGGCTACCTGAGCGATGGCGTTAACCATGGGAGAGACACCGGGCGCAAAGGTCGTCGGGTATGTCCAGACGTAGGTTGACGCGGCCGGAATGGCTGCGACCATACGGCGGGTCTTGCTGGCGTGCGTATGATCGGCTGT
>Ga0247807_10000213_pt1 | contig 40137 bp, 46 predicted proteins | sample UWRJL074202C1_FD_179931 | JGI IMG/M metagenome (GOLD analysis project Ga0247807, IMG submission 179931) | Plant litter microbial communities from Arlington Agricultural Research Station in Wisconsin, United States - UWRJ-L074-202C-1 | ecosystem: Environmental > Terrestrial > Plant litter >...
AATGAGGATCAGCGGGGCCGCCACGCCGAGCTTCTGACCGAAGAACCCCGCGGCGACGATCGTCACAACGCCGATCACGCCAAACAGGGCCAGTTCCATGCCTCAGTTTAACGAAAACAGCGCTGCACCCGTAGACGGGGCAGCGCTGTTGACAATGAATCAATTAGAGCGGTTAGTACCAGCCCACTGCCTGCGAGTGGGTCCATGCGCCACACGGCGTCTGGTAACGACCCGAGATGTAGCCGAGGCCCCAGGTAATCTGCGTGGCGGCGTTGGTCGCCCAGTCGGCGCCAGCGGAAGCCATCTTGCTTCCGGGCAGGGACTGCGGGATGCCGTAAGCGCCACTCGACTTGTTCGAGGCGTACATGTTCCAGCCGGACTCTTTGTTCCAGAGCGAGACGAGGCAGTTGTACTGCGCGTCGTCCCATCCGCGGTCGGTCACCATCTGCAGGGCGGTTGCCTTAGCCGAACCCGGGTCAGGGGTACCGGCAGCGGGTGCAGCTGCACTGCCGCCGCCGCTACTGCTCGCTGCCGCCGCCGGGGCGACAACGGGGGGCGGTGGCGGCGGATCGGTGATTTCGAAGCCGTCGCGGTTGAAGGATGCCGCTGCGGCGTCCTGTGCAACGTTGAAGGTTTGTGATTCCTGGTTGGTCTCCCACTGCGCCGGCAGAGCCGCATTCGCGTAGGTACCCGAGTAGGGGTCGACAACAATCACGAGGACAAGAGCTGCGGTCGCGAAGGACGCGAGCAGCGGAAGAACGCCAGACGAGCGGCGGCGGGCGACCGGGGCGCGACCCGCGAAGGCGGGAGGAGCGGTCAGCGCGGCAGGCGGTGCTTTCGCCACCGAGCGCTGAGAAACGGTGCGGTTAGCCGCGCTTCGGGTTCCAGAAACTGCAGTCCCGGCGCCAACTGGCTGCCTTTGGGACGACACGGAGATCGAATGTTTACCCATAAGTTATTCAAACGTACCCTAAAACAGGGTAAAAGCCGAAGCCTCGCTCAGCGCACTGCCAGCATGACGTCGATAACGGCGTCCAGGACGAGGTCGACCTGGGCTTCGGTATAGCCACCACGTTTGGTGCGGAACGATGCTCCTCGGACCTCGTCGACACTCATGGCGACGCCGTCTTGGAAGTATCCCGTCAACTTGTCACCGAACGCGTCAACGTCCTTGGGGTGATATCCGGTCGAGAGAAAACTGACCCGGTTGAACCGGTGGCCCTCGGGACGGTCGAGACGGTCGAGCACTGCCTGGGCAGTCTCACGCGCTTTGGCAAACCAGGCGGTGTCACCGACCTCAGCGAAGGTGCGGTCACGCTCGCGCCCGGCGAACGCGTCCTCGAGGCGCTCCAGAGCGGCATCCACATGTGTCGTGGAGTATCCGCCCTTCTGCATGTCGAAGGCGGTACGACGAATCACTTCGGCGCTGACGATGGTTGGCTCACCGCGCTCGGCGGCGTACGCATGGCGCGCCTCTTCGAGGAAATCTTCGACCTGGTCAACGCTGTAGCCAAGTCGCGAACGACGGGTGCGCGGGAAAGTTGTGCTCACCGGACTATCTTGCCCTACGCGAATACAAGATAAAACGCGTATGCCGCGGCGGCAGACGGCAAAACGGAGTCGAGGCGGTCCAAAAAGCCTCCGTGGCCGGGCAGCCAGGTGCTGATGTCCTTGATCCCGAGGTCGCGTTTGATCAGCGATTCGGTGAGGTCTCCAAGTGTGGCCGTGAGTGCGATCGTCACACCGAACAAGAGTCCCAGCCAGATGGGCTGGTCAAGCATCAGCACGGCGACGAGCACACCCGCGATCACCGCAGCGGTGACGGAACCGGCAAAGCCTTCCCAGGTTTTTTTGGGACTGATGCGGGGTGCCATCGGGTGTTTTCCGAGCAGCAAGCCACTTGCGTACGCGCCGGTATCGGTCGAGATCACCACGATGAGGAACGCAAGGGTCCACCACTGGCCATCTTCACGGCCGGTGAGAAGCAGCGCGAAACTGCCCAGGAACACTACGTAGGCCTGCACAAGCACGCCGGCGAAGAGGTCTTTGACCAGCTCATCCCTCGGAGCGCGGTGCGCCGGCCAGATCGTCTCCGCGAGCCGCCAGAGTGTGACCAAGGCCATTCCACCAAGAGTGACGAGCCAGTGGCCGTCCTCGAGCCAGTAAAACGACGCGGGCCCGACGGCGAGGGCCGCGATCACAGTGGGGATCCGGGGCACGTCACGCCCGGCGAACCGCAAGGCGCTGGCCAACTCAAACGCGGTGAAGACCAGCAGTGCGCCGGCAAACAGGACGAAGACGTCCTTCACCACAATCAGGCTGAACAGCAGTCCGAATCCCAGACCCAAGCCGATGACGATGGCTAACGGGAGGTTCCGGCCCGTGCGCTTCTCAATCCGCGCGTTCGTGGCGCGAACCTGGGCTTCGATGTCTGCGACCGTGGCCTCAAATTCGGCACGAGATTTACCCCGCTTTTTCAAGCGAGGTGACGGGCCGTCCGGCGCATCCGACATTAGACCTCGAGAAGCTCGGTCTCTTTGCGCTTCAGAGCCTCGTCGATGGCGTCGACGTAGCTCTTGGTCAGCGCTTCGAGATCTTTTTCGGCACGGGCAAGTTCGTCCTCGCCGACTTCGCTCTTCAGCGCGTCGAGGTCATCCTTGGCCTTGCGACGTACGTTACGGAGCGCGACCTTGGCGTCTTCGCCCTTGCCGCGAACGATCTTGACGAATTCTTTACGGCGGTCCTGCGTCAGCTCGGGAAGCGTCACGCGGACAACTTCACCGTCGTTGCCAACGTTGGCCCCGAGGTTCGGCATGTTGACGAGTGCCTTCTCGATTTCCTTGAGTGCCGTTTTGTCATAGGGCGTGACGAGGAGAGTGCGAGCCTCAGGGTTCTGCATCGAGGCGAGCTGCGCGAGGGGTGTGGGGCTTCCGTAGTAGTCCACCAGAACCTTCTGGAACAGTGCAGGGTTCGCGCGTCCGGTGCGCACGGTGGCGAAATCGTCTTTGGCGACCTCAACGGCCTTTTTCATCTTGGTCGTGGCTTCGGCCATTACATCGCTAATCACGGCAGCTCCTTCGTGTCGGTTATGAGTTTAGTTGTTAGCCGCCTGTGAAATTCGCGACACCGGCGGGGTGGCCCCTCGTTCGAGGACGCGGAGAAACCCCGCCGGGTGCGGCGAATAGGCGAGCGAACGCGCTTTAGGCGCTGACGAGAGTACCGATGCGGTCACCGCGGATGGCGGAGGCGAGGTTGCCCTGCGGGGACATCCCGAACACAACCATCGGCATCTTGTTGTCCATGCACAGGCTGAACGCGGTCGAGTCGACAACCTTGAGGCCCTGAACGAGCGCCTCCTGGTAGGTGATCTCGTGGATCATGGTTGCGGTCTCGTCCTTATTGGGGTCGGCGGTGTACACACCGTCGACTCCGTTTTTGGCGACGAGAACTACGTCGGCACCGATCTCAAGCGCACGCTGGGCGGCGACGGTGTCGGTCGAGAAGTAGGGAAGTCCGGCGCCGGCGCCGAAGATAACAACGCGGCCCTTCTCGAGGTGACGCTCGGCGCGGCGTGGGATGTACGGCTCGGCGACCTGGGTCATAGAGATGGCGGACTGGACGCGCGTGGCGGCGCCGGCCTGCTCAAGGAAGTCCTGGAGCGCGAGCGCGTTCATCACGGTTCCGAGCATGCCCATGTAGTCAGCACGTCCACGGTCCATTCCGCGCTGGCTGAGTTCTGCGCCACGGAAGAAGTTTCCACCACCCACAACAATGGCGATTTCAACCTCCTTCGAGGCTTCGGCGATCTCTTTGGCGAGTGCGCTGACCACATCGGGGTTGACCCCAAGAGAACCGGCACCAAATGCTTCACCGGACAATTTGAGCAAAACGCGTCGTCTGCGATTTTCGGTCATTTTTGTGACTCCCTCGTGGTGGGTCGTATCAGGGTATGGGACTGAGGTTATAAGTGGGCGTAAAAAAGGAGGCCCGAGACACTGAGTCTCGGACCTCCCAATTTCAACGTGTTACGCGCCGACCTTGAATCGGGCGAACCCGGTCACGGTGAGCCCGGCATCTGCCAGTACCGTCTTCACGGAGAGCTTGTTGTCGCGTGCGTAGTCCTGCTCAAGCAGGGCAACCTGCTTGTAGAACGCGCCAAGACGGCCCTCGATGATCTTCGGAAGGGCAGCCTCGGGCTTGCCCTCGCCGCGGCTGATCTCCTCGACGATGCGACGCTCGTTCTCGACGTCTCCGGCAGGAACCTGGTCCTTGGTGACGTACGCGGGGTTGGCGAACGAGATGTGCTGCGCAATGCTGCGAGCGGTCTCTGCGTCGTCTCCCGAGTAGGCCACAACAACGCCAACCTGCGGGGGCAGGTCGGAGCTCGTGCGGTGCAGGTAGATGGAGAACTTGTCTCCGGTCAGCTGCTCAATGCGACGCAGCTCGATCTTCTCGCCGAGGATTGCAGCCTCGTCGCCGATGAGCTCGCTGACGGACTGGCTTCCCGCGGGGGCGCCAAGCGCCTCCTCGAGGTTTGCAGCACCGGCAGCAGCGATAGCGTCGAGCACCTTCTGGCCGAGCGCGATGAACTTGTCGCTCTTCGCAACGAAGTCGGTCTCGCAGGCGAGCTCGATCAGCGTCGTGGTCGAGCCGACCTCCTTCGCCGCGATGAGGCCCTCGCTGGTGGAACGGTCCGAACGCTTCGCGTTGGACTTGGCTCCACGCAGACGCAGGAGCTCGGTGGCCTTGGAAAGGTCACCGCCCGCCTCGACGAGTGCGTTTTTGGTCTCAACCATGCCGGTACCGAGCTGCTCGCGCAGCGTCTTGAGGTCTTCCAGCTTGAAATCTGCCATCAGGATTCCTTACTTGGTCTCGGCGGCGGCAGCAGCCTTCGCCGGGGTCTTCTTGGCAGCAGGCTTTGCGGCCGGCTTCTTCTCGGCGGGGGTAGCTTCGGCCTCGATCTTGGCCTCGGCAGCGGCGTCGGACTCGACGACGTGCTCGGGAACGATGGTCTCGTCAGCAGCGGCAGCCTTCTTGGCAACAGCAGCGTCAGCGTCGTTCTCCTCGACGGGTGCCTCAGCGGCAACAACCTCGGCGACGGCTTCGGTTGCAGCCTCGGTCGATGCGACGAGTCCGTCAACGGCCTCGATCTTCTCGGCCTCGGTGGACGGGGTCTCGGACGCCTGAAGAAGCTCGGCTTCCCATGCGGCGAGAGGCTCGACCTCTGCACCCTCTTCGGGCTTCTGGTGACGCTGGATGAGGCCCTCGGCTGCGGCGTCCGCGATGATGCGGGTCAGCAGGCCAACGGAACGGATCGCGTCGTCGTTGCCCGGGATCGGGTACTGAACGTCGTCGGGGTCGCAGTTGGTGTCGAGGATTGCGATGACCGGGATACCAAGCTTGTGCGCCTCGTCAATGGCGAGGTGCTCCTTCTTGGTGTCAACGATCCACACAGCGGACGGGGTCTTCGTGAGGTTACGAATACCACCGAGGCTCTTCTGCAGCTTCACCAGTTCGCGGCGCTGGATGAGCAGCTCCTTCTTGGTGTAGCCACGGGTGGTGTCGGAGAAGTCGACCTCTTCGAGTTCCTTCATGCGTGCAAGACGCTTGGAAACCGTCTGGAAGTTGGTGAGCAGTCCACCCAACCAACGCTGGTTGACGTAGGGCTGGCCGACGCGCTGAGCCTGCTCGGCGATGGAGCCCTGAGCCTGCTTCTTGGTTCCGACGAAGAGGATGGTGCCGCCGTGGGCAACCGTCTCCTTGACGTAGTCATAGGTCTTGTCGATGTGTGCAAGCGACTGCTGCAGGTCGATGATGTGGCTGCCCGAGCGCTCGGTCAGAATGAAGCGCTTCATTTTCGGGTTCCAACGGCGGGTCTGGTGCCCGAAGTGAACGCCGCTGTCAAGCAGCTGGCGGATGGTAACGACGGCCATGGTCGTAATCCTTATCTGGCACGCGCTGCTTTACGGCAGCGTTATAGAGTGCCTACTCAGTTGTCATCGCGGCCGGTTGGCGCGATCCTGGTGCCCGGCACGCATCCGACCCGAACTTGTCTGCCCACGCCGCGCGATTTCTCGCGAGCGATTTGCTCGAAGTGTGGGACTGAGTGGATGCGATTATCTGATCTTCAGCTCAAGCCGAAGGTCACCGCGGGCACGCGTAGTCATGCCGAGTACACGGCATGCTTCGAAGATCATAGCACCGCTCCTCCCCTGCGGCGATGCACGGTCGCCGATTCACTGAGCTGGCATCTGGGTCTACGTCCGTTGGGTGTTTCGGAAACGATGGGCGGATGCTCCGCTGCCTGGTTCTCGCCCTCATCACCACCCTCGTCCTGACGACCGCAGGTGCCGGTTCCGCACGGCTCAGCGCCGATACCTGGGACTGGCCGGCACCTGAGCCCCGCGTGGTCCTTCGGGAGTTTGTTGCTCCGGCCCATCGTTATGGCGCCGGGCACCGGGGCATCGACATTGCCACACCTGGCGAAGTGCGTGCTCCCGCGGATGGAGTGGTGCACTTCGCTGGCACCGTCGTTGACCGTCCGGTGCTCTCGATTTCTCACGCCGACGGCTACCTCTCCAGTTTTGAGCCCGTGATCACCTCCCTGCAGAGTGGGGACGTTGTGCGGCGCGGCCAGGTTGTGGGTGAGGTCGACCAGAACTCGACCCGGACGCACTGCCGATCGCCCTGTGTGCATTTTGGGGTGCGCCTCGACGGCGAATATCTGTCACCGCTAATGTTGGTCGGCACGGTGCCCCGCTCGGTGCTGTTGCCGATGGATTGAGCGGATGCGTTAGGCGCGGGGGTGCGCCATTCGATAGCTCTCCTTGAGCCGCTCAGCCGACACGTGGGTATAGAGCTGGGTGGTGCCGAGACTGGCGTGGCCGAGCATCTCCTGCACGGAGCGCAGGTCCGCTCCCCCATCCAGGAGGTGTGTCGCCGCCGTATGGCGAAGGGTATGTGGTCCGGACGGGCCGGTTCCCGGCAGGGTCGCAAGCAGCCCGGCGACGAGGTTGTAGACCGCACGTGTTCCCAGGCGTCCTCCGCGGGCGCCCAGGAACAGGGCGGCGGTCGGACGCGTGACAAAAGCCTCGCGCACCGCAAGGTACTGCTGGAGAGCGCGCTGGGCAGGCACACCGAAAGGCACCACCCGCTCCTTTGCGCCCTTTCCAGTGACGCGGGCAGTGAGCCGGCCGGCATCGATGTCGCCGAGGTCGAGCCCTACTACTTCGCTGACACGGAGGGCGGAAGCGTAGAGCATTTCCACAACGGCCAGGTCGCGCGCGGCAGCCGGGTCTCCCGTGCCAGCCAGCGCGGCAAGGTCAGCGAAGATCTCCTCAACCTGGGTTCGCGTGAGCACACGGGGCAAATGACGATCCGACTTAGGCGACCGGAGGCGGGCCGCGGAGTCGGTGGGGGCGTGACCGGAGCGGGTTAGCCAGCCCGACAGGGCTCGCGCCGCAGCAGACCGGCGCGCGAGTGTCGACTTCGCGAGTCCTGCGTTCGAGCCCCGCCACAGCCAGTCGCGAAAGAGTTCGAGATCAAGCTGCCCGGCGCCGTCGATTCCGCGGCTGTGGGCGAACTCGACCAGATCACGGAGGTCGGAACCGTATGACCTCACGGTGTGCTCACTAAATCCGCGCTCAGCGGAGAGGTAGACCGCAAAGTCCTCGACTGCCCGCTCCAGCTGCACTCCTCTATGGTCGCGCACTCGCGCGGCCGCGCCAGCCCGACCTGCCGGGATGGACGGTGTTTCGCGGCGGCGGGCATTGCCTCTGGCAGCGGGAGAAGGCGACGGCCCGGGGTCAGCGGTCGGTGTGCTCCACATGGTCATTTGGCACAAGCGGCACCGCGAGGAGTGCGCATGCCGCGGCGGCAACAAAGGTGAGTGGGTAGCCGATGACACCAATCAGCAGGCCCGCAACCGGACCCACCGCGGATGCAGCGACGAACTGCCCGGTGTTCTGAATCCCAAGGGCACGCCCCGACCAGCGGGGACCGGCGATCTCCGCGACGGCGGTGAACGCGAGCCCATTGTCGGCGACGGAGATGGTGGTGGCAACGATGAGAACCGCGACGGCGACGGGCCAGCCGATCTGGTCGGAAGCGGCAAGCAGAACCATCACAACAACGGCGGCGATCGCTACCCAGCGCAGCGGCCGCATCCGGCTCCCCACCCTGTCGCTCAGCACACCCACCGCGATACGCCCGAGCGCCCCCACAAACTGGGAGATCCCCACCACAATGCCCGCGACCGCAGCCGTGAGCGACTGCTCCGTAATGAGCCAGACCAGTCCAAATGTGGAAATGGTGAATTGTGGGATTACCAACAGCATCGAGACGGAGTGGATCCGCCACAGGCGACCGCCAGACACGTAGGGCGATTCGGAGACTCCACCCACCGTCGTGCGCGGCAGTCGCGCGGGGTCGCGGAGCAGCACAAGACACACCACGCCGAGCATCCCGCACAGCACAACGGAGAGCATCTGCGCCGCGGCGATTCCGCCCGACGACACCAGGGCGGGAATGGTGACGGCAGCCACCGCCACACCGAGTGGCTGAGACATCTGGCGAATTCCCATCGCGAGCCCTCGGCGGTGACGAGGAAACCAGCCCACCACCAGTCGGCCACTTGCGGCATTCGCACTGGCGCTAGCCATACCGCCGAGCAGGAAAAAGACGGCAAGGGCAAGGTAGTCACCCACAGCCGATCCGCGCGCGGATCCCGACACCAGCACCGCCCCGGCGGCAGCAAGAGCGGCGAGCAGCGTTCCTCCGCCGATCACCCACCGCTCCCCGATCCGGTCGGCAAGCGCTCCCCACGCGACGAGCGTCAGCACCATTCCCGCGGTGGGGGCGGAAGCGAGCAGGCCGGCGGAGCTGAGATCGAGCCCTCGCTCGGTGTGCAGAAACGGGATGAGGAAGGCGGGGGTACTGATGAGCACGGTTCCCGCAGCCTGCGCGAGCACACCCAGGGCGAGCATTAGCCACGGGGTGACGCCGAGGGAATCGGGATGTGAGGCTCGGATCATCCGCCCCGCTCTGCCTTCGCTCATTGGGATACCATACTGGTATACCAACAGCGAGGGCCACATGACTGACTCCACCCTGCACACCCGACTTCGCGACGCGATCCTGTCGCTCGAGCTTGCCCCGGGGCAGGCCCTGAGTGAGCGCGGGCTCGAACCCGCGTTTGGCGGATCGCGCACACCCATTCGCGCCGCACTGATGCGGCTGGAATCCGAAGGGCTCGTGCGCAGGGATGGGCGGGGGTGGTCCGTCTCCCCCATCGACCTCGATGAACTTGCGGCACTGGCGGAGTATCGCGAAATCCTCGAAACAGCAATTGTGCGGCTGGCTGCGGAACGTGCGAGCGACAGCGACTTGATCGCGCTCGCCGATCTGGTGTCGGCACACGAGACCGAGTCGAGTCCCGACGACAGTGTGGGCACGGGGACAAGTTTTCACCGCGAGCTCGCAGTACTGTCGGCCAATGAGTTTCTGGTCACCGCGCTGCAGGGAACTCTGACCCGCCTCTATCGCACCCGGTGGCTCGAGGTGCGCTCCCCCGGTTCCCGCGATCGGGCTCGCCGTGAGCACCAGAACATTGTGGGCGCACTCCGCGCGCACGACAGCCTCGGCGCCGAGCTTGCCATCGTCGCCCATCTTCGTGGCACCCGCGAGCGCCTGTTGCAGTCGCTGGCCAGCACACGTCAGCAACTGCGCGCTCGAGGAATCAACCTCGAGGGCGAGTGACCGGCGCCTCGTCTGCGGTGCTTCTCCCTCGTGCGCCGGCTTCTCTCGGGCACCGATATCTCTCGTGCGCCGGGGCACCCGCGACGTAACGTAAAGCATGGGACTCGTGGAGGATGCACCGCGGCAGCACATCGAGAAGCGCGAGCAGTGGAGAAGCTGGCTCGACGCCAACCACTCGACATCGACGGGAGTCTTTGTGGTGTCGTGGAGATCGAACACGGGTCGCGAGGCGGTGCCCTACGCGCTCCTGGTGGAGGAGGCACTGTGTTTCGGTTGGGTCGACTCACGCCAGGTGCGACTCGATAACGAGCGCACCATGCTGTGGTTCACCCCACGACGCCGTGGGGCAGGGTGGGCTCGTCCCAACAAGGAGCGAGTGGCGCGGCTGATTGAGGACGGCCGGATGCACGCGGCGGGACTCGCCGTGGTGGACGCTGCGCGCGCTGATGGCAGTTGGGAGATTCTCGATTCCGTCGAGAATTTGGAGGTGCCGCCCGACCTCGCAGATGCATTTGCCGCCCGGCCCGATTCGGCGAAGAACTTCGGATCGTTCACCCGCTCTGTTCGGCGCAGCATTCTGCTGTGGATCGCGACCGCAAAAACCGCCCCAACGCGCGCCCGGAGGGTGACCGAAGCCGCAGACCGTGCCGCCGTCGGTGAAGCCGTGAACCAGCCCCGAGCTCGCTAGTTATCTTTCCGTCTCACCAAGATTGAACGACGACCGTTTGTTGGAGAACATCTCTTGGCGCTGCTCGAACGTCATCGATTCAATGCGTGCGCGGTTGTCCGAGGAGACACCCGTGATCTCGATTGTTTCGCCCACCGGGACAATGGAGTGGACCACCGTGTCGCTGTAGAGGTGGACGATGTTGAAGGCTTGCCCCGAGTCGACGCCGGAGAGCAGACGGTCGGGCGCGGTCAGGTCGAGTGTGTAGCAGGTCGCCGCGGCGACCGACACGGGGATGCCCGCGATCGTGCCGTGGGTCGAATAGTGGAGGTGTCCGGCGAGAATCCCCCGAACGTCTGTGCCTCGCAGCACCTCAGCAAAGCGGTCTTGTCCGCGTAGTTCAAGCATTTCCATTGCCCAGAGCAGCGGGGTGGGCAGGGGCGGGTGGTGCACCGCGATCAGGGTGCCGTGGGGCGCCGGTGTCGCGAGCACGTCGGTAAGCCAGTCCAGCTGCTCGTCACTGAGATCACCGTGGTGATATCCCGGAACGGTGGTATCGAGGGCGATGATGCGCAACCCGTCGAGGTCGTAGACCCGGTCTTGCGGCGCACTGGTCTCGGCCGCGTCGAACAGGTGCTGGGCGTACTGCGCCCGCTCGTCGTGGTTGCCCATCACCCAGATCACCCGGGCACCGAGACGCTCCGCGACCGGCTCCACGAGTGCACGCAAGCGCCGGTAGGCGTCGGGCTCCCCCAGGTCGGCGAGGTCGCCGGTGAAAACCAGAGCCTCGGGACGGATGCCGGATGCCTCCAGCTGCACGAGCGCCCGAGTCAGGTTCTTCTCGGTATTGACCGCGCCGTAGAGCGGCACTCCCTCGGCAAGGAAATGGGTGTCGCTGATGTGCGCGATGACGTGGGCGGCGGCCGGGTGTTGTCCGAGTTGAGTCACGCGCCCAGCATAGGACTCGCCAGTGACACCCAGAAGCAGTGCAACGCGGTGAATTCCGCGCCGCACCACTGTCGGATCAGTACCGTCGGATCAGTGCAGTGCGCGTGAGTGGGGACGTCCCGGCCACCAGAACCGGTCCCCCGCGATGAAGGTGAGTGCCGGCACAATCACCGTGCGCACCACCAGGGTGTCGAGGAGCACACCAACACAGACAATGATTCCAATTTGCGTGAGGGTGATGAGGGGCAGCACACCGAGCACCGCAAACACGGCGGCGAGCAGGATTCCCGCACTGGTGATGACCCCACCCGTGGCTGACAGCGCCCGGATCATGCCGTCCCGGGTACCGAGAAGTCGCGCTTCCTCACGGGCCCGGGTGACGAGGAAAATGTTGTAATCCACTCCCAGCGCAACCAGGAACAGGAAGCTGAGGAGCACCACGTTGGTGTCCATGGCGGGGAAGTCGAACACCGTGCGAAACAGCACCCAGCTGAGACCGAGGCTTGCGAAGAACGACGCGACCACGGTGAGCAACAGCAGAAGCGGCGCGAGCAGAGACCGCAGCAGGATCATCAGGACGAGGAACACCAGAGCGAGGATCAGCGGGATCACCAAGTCTTGGTCTGCCTGCGTCGCGGTGGCGACATCGAGCGCCTGAGCGTCGAGCCCACCAACGAGCGCATCGGCACCGTCAATCTGGCGCAGCTCGGTGCGCAGTTCTCGCACGGTCTCAAATGCCGCTTCGGTTTCGGCCGCGGCCGCAAGCACCACGGTGACCTGGGTGACGGTTCCGTCGGTTTCGCCCACCGTGGCCGCGTCAACTCCGCTGACCCCTGCGGCGATATCTCGCGCCTCTTCGGCGTAGTCCGCATTCACGATGACCGTGGTGGGCGAGCCGCTTCCCGCAGCGAACGAGTCGGCGATGAGGTTCTGCCCCCGCACGGCCTCGGGTTCGGAGATAAAGATCTCGGTCTGCGCGAGTCCGGTCCGGATCTGAGTAACGCCGACCGATAGCCCTCCGAGGAGGACAACTCCAATCGCCACAACTGCCACAGGCTTCTTCGAGACGAGAGTGCCGAGCCGCGCCCAGATTCCTGTGGCCGAGGCATCCCGCGATCCGAATTTCGGAATGTAGGGCCAGAACAACCCGCGACCGAAGAGAACTAGAGCGGCAGGCAGAACCACCAGGGCGAAGATCATCGCGATGACCACTCCGGTGGCGCACGCGATGCCGAGGGCACGGTTGCCGATGAGCTGCGCGAAAAGGAGCGTGAGAAGGCTGAGGACAACGGTGCCGCCGCTGGCGAGAACGGCGGGGCCGGCTCCACGCAGGGCGCTGGCCATGGCTTTGCGGCGGTCTTCGACAACGCGGAGCTCATCGCGATACCGCGCGATGAGCAGCAGGGCGTAGTTGGTTCCGGCTCCGAACACCAGCACCGACAGGATGCCCGTTGTGGAGGCGTCGAGGGTGATGCCGATGGCGGCGGCCACCCGCGTGGCGGCAATGCTGGCAAGGGCGTCGGCGGTGCCGATGACGGCGAGCGGAACAAGCCACAGCCAGGGGCTGCGGTAGGTGACGATAAGCAGGATCGCCACCACAATCACGGTGGTGAGAAGCAGGGTGAAGTCGGCGCCGGCGAACACCGCGCTGAGGTCGACCGCGAAGCCTTCCGGTCCAGTGAGAAGCGCAGTCACGCCGTCGGGCAGGTTGGTGTTCGCGAGGGCACGCAGCTCGTCCGCACGCGCAGTCTGTGCATCGAGGTCGCCCTCGACCTCGAGCGGGACCACCACAATCGCGGTTGTTCCGTCGTCGGACACCGTGGGCGGCGGCACAAAGCCTTCGCTCGACAGCTCGGCCAGCGAGGCGGACGCGTCGGCAATCGCCGTCAGGTCGGCGTCGGTGAGCTCGTCGCCGTCACGGTTGTACACCAGCAGCGCCGAGGTGGTGTCTGCGCTGGGGAGATTTTCCTGCGCAGCGCTGACACGCACCGATTCGCTTGTGGAGGGAAGACCCGCACCCGGTCCCGTTTCGGAGTCGGACCCGGAACCGAGGGCGAAAATGGCGGCCGCGGCGGCGAACGCAATGACCAACACAATCCACGAGGTTGCTCGAGCAGTGAGGAAGTCCGTCAGGCGTCTCATGTGGTCCTTTTAGCTAAGCGATTTGATTATCAGTTCTTTTCGAGACTTTATCCGTAGACTGAGCGCTGTGCAAACGCCGCCCTCCACCCCGCCCAAGCCCCGGGTGAGGGTACGCGAGGCCAGCACGCTCCTTCGGGAGATCTTGAATCTCACGAGTGATTTCGAAGTCACCGTCAGCAACGCGTTGTCCGTGAACCGGCGCGATCTGGATGCGATGCAGCATTTGATACAGAATGGTCCGCTCAGCCCGACCGACATCGCGCACCGCCTCGGAGTCACCACGGCTGCAGCCACCGTGATCGTCGACCGCCTTACCGCAGTGGGTCACGTCACTCGGCAACCGCACCCGACTGACCGTCGCGGTGTACTTGTAGTGCCCAACCCGGACTCGGTCCGCCAGGCCATGGGGCGGATCATGCCGCTGATCATGGGGGTCGACCGGGCTCTCGACGATTTCAGTGCGACAGAGCAGGCAGCCATCACCGAATACCTCCGCCGCGTGGTGGAACTCTATAAAGAGCAAATCGATTAGCTCGGCATTTGGCGTTTAGGCCAGAAGCCAGCCGCGTTGCCGCTCCACCACCCGTCCGTCGAGCGCGAGGGTGCCCAGGGCCGATTGCACACTGCCGACGGCGAGTCCTGATCGCGCAGCCACGTCGGTTGCTGATCGTGGCGACCGTGCGCTGAGGGCGTCCAGCACTCGAACGTGAACGGGCACCAGTTCCGTCGGTACGGGTATCGCGCGAGGCGAGGTGGGCTCCGTCCACAGCGTGGGACCTATCGGGGCGAGTTCCGCCATCTCGTCGACGGTGGTGACGCACACCGCATCGAACTCACGAATCAAGCGATGGCACCCCGCGGACGCTGCGCTCGTGATGGGCCCGGGTACAGCCCCGAGCGCGCGCCCGAGCGTTGCCGCATGGCCCGCAGTATTGAGCGAACCTGACCGCCACCCCGCTTCCATCACCACGGTGACCTGGCTCGCTGCCGCGATGAGCCTGTTGCGTTGCAGAAATCTCCACTTGGTGGGTGGCTCACCGCAGGGCATTTCCGACAGCACCGCCCCCGTCTGGACGATTCGTTCCAGCAGCGCGTCATGTCCACTGGGGTAGAACCGGTCCACTCCCCCGGCAAGAAACGCGACGGTGATGCCGTGACTGGCGAGGGCAGCGCGATGAGCCATTCCGTCGATGCCGTATGCCGCGCCGGACACAATCGCATACCCACGATCCACCAGTCCCGCGGATGCCTCCATGGTGATGTGTTCGCCGTACCCTGTCGCGGCGCGCGCACCAACCAACGCGATTGAGCCTGACAGAGCTGCGAGCGCCGCATCGGTACCCCGGCACCACAGGGCCATCGGGGCGTGCAATTCGAGATCGTCCAGGGAGTCGGGCCAGCGGGGTGACCCGGGCACGAGGAGTCGTGCGCCCACGCGTTCCGCCCGGCGGAGTCCCGCCAGCGCGACAGCGGGCTTCAGCCGAGGCTCCCAGCGAGCCAGGGCTTTGGCTACGTCGGCGTCCACGATGTCGGCGGGACCGGCGTCTCGCAGTGCGGAAGCAACATCCGCCACGGAGCGATTTTCCATCACAAGGTCGAGTGCGGGTGCCGCGCCGAGAAACGCCACCGCAAGGCCCGCCATACGATCGCCCGGCTCGGCAATACTCGACCACAGCGCGCGGGCGAAGTGGTCGCGCACCATGTCGCGATCAAGGTCCTGCCGCGCGACGACTTTCACCAAAGTCGCCACTTCCGATTCTTTCTCTCCAAACAGGGTCATGTGGCCATCGCCTTTCTGAGGTAAAGCGCGCGACCAATGTGGTCGGCGAGAGGGAGGGAAGCGCCGTCGATGTCAGCCAGGGTCCACGCCACACGAAGTACACGGTCGTATCCGCGCATGGTGATCCCGCCTCGCTCGAGAGCGCGGTCAAGCGGAGCGGTCACGGCGGGGGCCAGCCTCATCTGCGGCGAGCGCAACCACGCGCCCGTGACGTGCGAGTTGAGGCTCCAGGGTGTCGATGCGAGTCGGACGGCGGCGGCGGAACGCGCCTCGGTGACACGGGCGCGCGCTTCCCGGGTTCCCTGGCGCACACCGTCATCACCGAGGCGAATCTGGGCTGAGGTAATTCGTTCGACCCGGAGCTGGATGTCGATTCGATCGAGCAAAGGACCGGATAGGCGTCCGAGGTATCGGCGCCGGACGGTGGGCGTGCAGGTGCAGCTGGATTCGCGCGGGCCGAACTGACCGCACGGGCACGGGTTCGCGGCCATCACGAGCTGGAACCGGGCCGGGAACTGGGCAATGGAGTTCGCGCGGTGGATCGTGATGATCCCGGACTCGAGCGGTTGTCGGAGAGCATCGAGCACGGCGCTACTAAATTCTGGAGCTTCGTCGAGAAATAGCACACCGTGGGAGGCTCGCGCTGCGGCTCCCGGCCGAATGACCGAGCTGCCCCCACCCACCAACGCCGCGGCGGTCGCCGTGTGATGGGGCGCTTCCAAGGGCGGACGCACCGCTAGGCGGCGCCCAACGGGGAGTCCGGACAGCGAGCGGATTGAGCTCACCTCCAGCGACGCGTCCGAGCCGAGATCGGGCAACAGCCCGGGCAGCCGCGACGCCAACATCGTTTTACCCGCGCCCGGTGGGCCCAGCATCAACACGTGGTGGCCACCGGCCGCGGCGACAATCATGGCGTCCACGGCATCGCGATTACCAATCACCTCGGCGAGGTCGAGAGTATCGACGCTGGCGCTGGGCGCCATCGGCAGCACAACGGGATCCACGGGCCGCGGTTCGAACGCACCACCGTGCCAGATCGCCGCGTCCCGGAGCGAGGCGACCCCGATCACCTCGACGCCGGGCACCAGCATCGCTTCCTCTACGTTGCCGGTCGGCACCATCACGGTGGTGAAGCCCTCCCTCGAGGCCGCGAGCACCGAGGGCAACACACCGTGAATCGGGCGCAGCCGACCGTCGAGGCCGAGCTCTCCGAGGTGGACAACCCGGTCGATGGAGTCGGCGCTGATCGTTCCGGCCGCGGCGAGCGCCGCAATCGCGATGGCGAGATCAAATCCGGACCCGTGTTTGGGCAGCGCTGCCGGCGACAGGTTGACGGTGATCCGCCGGCTGGGCAGCCCGCACCCGGAATTCGTCGCTGCGGCGCGAACCCGGTCTTTGGCTTCGTTTAGTGCCGCGTCGGGAAGACCGATGAGCACAAAGTAGGGCAGGTTGCTGGAGATATCCGCCTCGATCTCCACGATGGCGCCTCGCATCCCCAGGAGGGACACGGCATGGGTTCGACCGAGGGGCATCAGACGCTCCAAAAACTGAGAGCCAGGGCATCCCGCATCAGAAAATCCCGCGAAGATGGTCGATTTCGATCGCGCCACGACGGGGCACCAGTACCGAGACCGCATCGATGCGCACGTCTCGATGGGTGCCATTGTGCGCCGTGAGCCATGCGGCGACGAGGCGCCTCAGCCGTGCCAGTTTGTCTGCGGTGATCGCCGAGAACGGGGTGCCGAAAAGCACCCCGGACCGCGTTTTCACCTCGACCATCACGAGTGTGTTCCCGTCGCGGGCGACGATGTCGATCTCGCCGACCGGGCATCGCCAGTTGCGTTCGAGCACTCGCATCCCCTCCGACTCGAGGTACTCCACTGCGAGCTGCTCACCGAGCCTGCCGAGTTCGTCCTTTGCCGCCATCGTGACCTCCTGCATCGAGGTTCGCGGATGAGTCGGACCTCGCGGAGGCCGGGTTGCAGATCAGTGGATAGCCGGGGCGACACCGCAGTGTGGAGGAGCGAATGCCGCGAGGTGGAGCGGACGCAGTCTTTAGGAGCAGACGCAGAGCGGAGGAGCGGGGGCAGTCGGTGTTACAGCTGCACCAGAATCCGGCGCTTTTCGAGGGGTGAAGCTGCGGGCAGCGCTCCGGCCACCGAGTTGTAACGCAGACGCGGAGCCGATGCGAGCAGCGCTGCTGCCCACTGCTCGTCCAGCCCGGTGATAGGGAACAGTGTCACCAGGCGCATCCCCCGCCCCTCGTCCACCCCGTAGACGAGAACTCCGTCAGCCGCCCCCTCGCGTTGCACCACAACCGTGCGCGCCACTATGGCGGAGTCACTCTCCTCGGCCCAGAACCACAGACCCGGGGCATCCCGCAACGAATGCAACATTGGGAGGGCGACCGCCGTGACCCGCTCGAGGGTCGAGGGCGACGGACTCCACGGCGTGAACGCGTCATCGGCGAGGCCCAGGGCACCGGAGAGTTGGGGATTCAGCCAGCGGTTACCCTTCGGTCAATAAGATGTTGGCACGGTCGACAGGAGGTACCCGTACACGTGCAGTACCCCCGCGTTCCCAACCGGCCACCGTTCGGGAAGGTTCGCCAGCGAATGCAGCTCATCGAATAGGGGCCGCGGGATGACGGGTGCGCCCACGTTTTCGTCGATGACGGTAGATCGCCCCCACTCGGCGAAGCGCCCGGCCTTCGCGTCTGCACGGATCTGCCCCACAAACCACAACAGCCGGTCGTGAAGGAGTGCCGAGGCGTCGCCACCTTCCTGAATCAGGTCAGCGACGGCGAGGAGCAAACGGTCACTCTGTCGCGTGCACAGCTGGGATCTTGTCCGACCACGGCTGCGCCGCCTCGAGCTGCGCGGAGACCTGAACAACCGTGTACTCGTCGTTGACGCGTCCCACCAGCTGGGCACTGAGAGGGAGCCCGTCGGGAGTGAATCCCGTGGGGATGGCCGCAGCGGGATTGCCCACCACATTCCAGAACGAGGTGAACGAACTCACCGGGAGCGCTTTGGCCATGGCACGAATTGTGCCCGCACCGTCGAGCTGACCGATGGGCAGGGCCGCAGACGGTGTGGTGGGCGTCAGCAGCAGGTCAAAGTCGTCGAAAAAGGTGTTGACCTCGGCCGAGATCTTCTCGCCCTGGCGTTCGGCCCACCGACCGACCCGGCGTCCGGCGAAGGCCTTTCCGATGGCCAAGAGCCCTCGTGTGCGGTGCTCAAGGAGTTCGGGATGATCCACCCGCGCGGCCTCGTCGGCCACACCACCCACCAGCTGCGGCACAAAGGCCGCCGTCGCGTTGGGGTAGTTCGGCGAGGCCGACTCCACGTGGTGCCCCAGCGCACGGAGCGCCCGGGCCGTGCGGAGGAGCGCGGCGCGGGTGTGCGCGTCGGCCTTGGCACCACCCGCTGGGTTCCGCACGGACACCGCGATCCGCAGGGGAACAAACGGCGCGGTCACCGCCGAGACGAGGCTCCGCTCCAGGGCGGGCGCTGACCAGCGCTCGCCCGAGGTGGTTCCGGCGATCACGTCATAGATCAGCGCGCTGTCGAGAACCGATCGAGTCAGCGGCCCGAGTGTGCCCAGCGAACGCCACAGCTCGGCGTTGGGCGCGGAGCTCACCCGTCCACGCGAGGGTTTCAACCCGTAGAGCCCGCAGTACGACGACGGCAGGCGGATCGATCCCCCGCCGTCCCCTCCGATTCCCGCGGCAACCATGCCAGACGCCACCGCAGCCGCCGTCCCGCCGCTGGACCCCGCCGTCGAGCGCTGCGGGTTCCACGGGTTGCGGGTGTAGCCGTTGGCCTGGGTCTCGGTGAAGGGCCAGATACCGAACTCGGGCATGGCGGTTTTGCCGATGATGACCGCTCCGGCGGCACGAAGCAGGCGCACAACTTCAGAGTCAGCGGCCGCGGGCGTACTGACGGCCGCGCCACCGTACGTGGTGGGGTATCCCGCGATGTCGTTCTCGTCCTTGATCGCGATGGGCACTCCGTGAAGTGGCCCGCGCGTGCGCCCTTCACGCGCCTGAAACTCGTCGAGCGCCGCGGCCTCGGCGCGTGCCGGGGCATGGAACACCCGCAAAAACGCGCGCAGCGTCGGGTTCAGCTCATCGATCCGCCGCAGGGTGTGCTCGGTGAGTTCGGCAGCGGTGATCTCCCCCGCCGCGACCAGACGTGCCTGCTCGGCCACCCCGGTGAATGCTGAATGAGACATGTAACTCCCCGCGTCAGGCGCTGGCAGCGGAGCATCCCGAATCGCACCAACCCCGTGCGGGATTGTGGGACGAATGGATGCGCCGGGCCGAACACCCTCTCACTCTGCACCTGACATATTTTCAACTGCGGTCAGGCAGGTTTCGCGGAGGTAACGTTTCGCAGACACGCAGTGCGCGAGCGCGGCGACGATACTGTGCGAACAGAGCTTCGCGAACGACAGGCGCTACTCGTCGAGCGCGAGTTCTTTCGGCAGCTCTAACTCTTTGGAGCTGAGCTCCTCGACGTTGACGTCCTTGAACGTCAGCACACGCACCGACTTCACAAAACGATCGGAACGGTAGACGTCCCACACCCACACGTCGTTCATGGTGAGCTCGAAGTAGAAGTCATGCTCGGTGTCTTGACGAACCAGGGTGACCTCGTTGGCAAGGTAGAACCTCCGCTCCGTCTCCACGACATAGCGGAACTGCGACACTACGTCGCGGTACTCCCGATAGAGGGCAAGCTCGACCTCACGGTCGTAGTCTTCGAATTCGTCTTCTTCCATGCTGCGATCAGTCTAAGCGCTTTCGCTCACGCTGCCGGGGCCCTGCGGGGTCTTGACAATTACGCTGTCGGGGGAAGCCGCATGCAACCAGGTGTGACGGTGCATCGAGGTCGCCCCGAGTTCAGCGATGGCGGCGTAGTGTGCGGCCGATCCGTATCCCTTATTGCCCGACCAGCCGTACCCGGGATGGCGGGTGTCGGCGTCGATCATCAGACGGTCGCGGTGCACCTTGGCGATGACGGATGCCGCGGCGACAGAAGCACAGTCGCGGTCGGCCTTGACCCGGGTCTGCACGTGGAGCGGGGAGGACAGGGACGGCGAGAGCCAGTCGTGGGAGCCATCGAGGAGAATCACACTCTCCCGGATCGGGGCGCCCGCCTCGTGGAGAAGCGCGAGAGCACGTTTTCCGGCAATCCCCAGCGCCGCGATGATGCCGAACTGGTCCACCTCGTCGGCCGTGGCCAGCCCCACCGCGCTGAAGGTCGCCCATTCCGCGGCGAGGGGCGCCAGAAGCTCCCGACGTTTTTCGCTGAGCATCTTCGAGTCACGAAGACCGAGCGGATGTACTCCGCTCTGAGCATCCACCACGGCCACACCCACACCGACGGGGCCCGCGATCGCGCCGCGACCAACCTCATCGCAGCCGATCACGTAACGTGCGCCCGCGGTGTGCAGCTCGGTTTCGAAGTCCAGGGTCGGGTCAGAAACTGCCACTGCTACTTGCTCTCGTTCTCCACGTCCTGAAAGACGAGGGGGTAATTGTCGAGCCAGGTCCAGCGGCTCACCGGCCAGCTGATCAGCACAGCGCGGCCCACCACGTCGGAGTAGGGCACGTACTCGTGTCCGGGCTCGTTGATGTGGTGGAAGGCCGAGTCGGCCGACTGGTACCGGTTGTCACCGAGCACCCAGAGCGAATCCTTCGGCACGGTGATGTCGAACGTCTCCGGAGACGCGTTCGCCGCCCCCGCGGGAAGTTTGATGTAGTCCTCGTCGAGCGCGATGCCGTTCACCGTGATGCGGCCGAAGTCGTCACAGCAGATCACTTCGTCGCCCGGAAGACCAATCACACGCTTGATGAGGTGGTCATTGCTGTCGGGAGCACTGAGGCCAACAAAGGCGAGCACACTGTCGACGGCGGCGACGACCGGGTTCTGCGCCACTTCAATGGTCGGGTCGAGCCATCCGCCCGGATCCTTGAATACCACAACGTCACCGCGTTTGATCGGCACCAGATCGGGAGTGAGCTGGTTGACGATGATGCGGTCATTGCGGATGAGGGTGGATTCCATCGACTCCGACGGAATGTAAAACGACCGGATGAGGAACGTTTTGATCAGGAAGGAAATGAGCAGCGCAGCCAGAAAGATCAGGAGAATATCTCGGAGGAAAAGCTTCACTCCGCGCGCACGTCGGGATCGAACCGACTCGGGGCGCTCGTTCGGCGCCTCTCCAACTTCGTTTGTCATCAAAACCTTGTCGTTAAAGCATCGAGCTCCCAGCCCAGTGTAGGGCAGGGAGCTCGAGACGGATTGGCGCGTCGCTGGAGTTAGCGCTTTTCCTTGATCTTTGCCTTCTTGCCACGCAGGTCGCGCAGGTAGTAGAGCTTCGCGCGGCGCACGGCACCGCGGGTGACGACCTCGATGTGGTCGATGACCGGGGAGTGAACCGGGAAGGTACGCTCGACGCCGACCTGGAAGCTGACCTTACGGACAGTGAAGGTCTCGCGAACGCTGTCGCCCTGGCGGCCGATAACAACACCCTGGAAGACCTGGATACGCGAACGCGTACCTTCAATGATGTTTACGTGCACCTTGACAGTGTCGCCGGCGCGGAACGCGGGAATGTCGGTGCGGAGGGATGCTGCATCCACTCCGGAAAGGAGATGGCTCATGGCTTTTCGCTCTCTGTGACCGCCACGGGTCGATCACGTGTTAGTAGTACTTGAAAGAATGGGAGTGTGCGCCTGGATGGTGAGCTCCCCTGTGGCAGAGCAGTAACACGGCGCAATCGACCATTCTGCCATACCCCGGGGCCATTCGGAAACACTGTGGTCAGCGTGCGCCGTTGATCTGGTCGGGATCGATGATGATCACGCGGGGAGAGGCGGGGTCGGATGCCATGGACCCCAGGTTTCCGCTGGTCTGAGCAGTCTGCTCGAAGTCCGCAACGAGGCCCCTGAACCGGGCGCGGGTCTCGGTGAAAAACTGCCAGACGCTCGACCAGAACAGTGCGACGGTGAGCAGGACTACCAGAACCGCCAGGATCGTCCATGCCCAGAAGCCGTAGGAGATGATCGCCAGGTACCAGGCCGTGAGCAGTCCCGCGTCCCTCCACGACACCGCGCGGGCCGACCGCACCGAGCCACGGGCCGCGATGAGCCCACCCACGATGAGCATCGCAATAGAGAGGAAGGGGCAGATGATGACGTAGACGAGCAGTTCCCATCCGATGCCGTCGTCAAGTAGCCCCCGGGACACAAGCACCCAGGTGGGGAGCAGCACGGCAGCGACGAACTGCCCGAGGTAGAGGATCCGGCGATAGAACATGTGTTAAGGGTATCTTCAGCAGAGGCAGGACTCCCGAACGAAAGACACATTCCCATGAACGACCAGTCGGACTTCCCCTCGTTGCAAACGATGGTGCGGACAGAACCCATCCAGCAGCGCAGCGCACAGCGAATCGAGCTGCTCCTCGACGCCGCGGCGGAGATCATCGACGCCCAGGGCATCGACAGTCTCACGACCAGTGACGTCGCGTCGCGCTCCGGCTCCTCGGTGGGTGTGGTGTACCGCTACTTCCCCAACATTCAGTCGCTGTTGCGCGCTCTCGCGGCGCGCAACATGCAGCGCTACACCGATCGGGTGTTCGCGATGCTGGAGAACGACTCGAGCGAGTGGCTCAACGCCCTCGACTCGGCCATCAACGTCATTGTGGAGATGTATCGCGGCGAGCCGGGATACCGTGCGCTGCGGTTCGGCGACGTTATCAACGACCGGTTTCTCGATCCCGCGCTGAGCAACAACGCGGTGCTCGCTCGCGCAATTGCCGGGATCCTCGGCGAAAAGTACGATTTTGTTCCGACTGACGAGCTGGTCTTCGACTTTGAGGTGGTTGTCGAAATCGAAGACGCCCTCATCAAACGGGCCTTCCTCTTCGAACGGGATGGTGACGAGAGGTTTCTCGAAAAAGCACGCGTGATTGCCCAGCAGTACCTCTCCGCGTACACCCGTCTTCCGAGCGCCTCGTGATCGAACTGCGCACTCCGGCCGAGATCGAGCAGATGCGGGCGGCGGGCAGGTTTGTCGCGAGTGTTCTTGATGCCACAACGGCTGCGTCCGCCGTGGGTGTCAACCTACTTACACTCGACAAACTCGCCCACAGCATGATTCGCAAGGCAGGTGCCGAGAGCTGCTACATCGACTACCACCCGTCGTTCGGTGGGTCACCGTTTGGGAAGGTCATCTGCACCTCCGTGAACGATGCGGCACTCCACGGCCTCCCCCACGACTACAAGCTGCGCGACGGCGACATGCTCACCCTCGACTTTGCCGCCTCCGTGAATGGGTGGGTCTGCGATTCCGCGGTCACCATCATCGTCGGCACTCCGCGAGACGAAGACCTGGAACTCATCCGCGTCACCGAGTTCGCCCTCGAGGCCGCGATCGCGGTCGCTGTCCCCGGCGGACGAATGGGTGATGTGTCGGCTGCCATCGGCTCCGTGGGCCACGGCGCCGGCCTCACCATCAACACCGACTTCGGCGGCCACGGCGTGGGTCACACCATGCACGGCGATCCCCACGTGCCCAACGACGGTCGTGCTGGTCGTGGTGTTCCCCTGCGTCCCGGGCTGGTCTTCGCCATCGAGCCGTGGTTTATGCACGGGACGAACAAGATTTACACGGACAAAGACGGCTGGACGCTGCGTAGCGCTGACGGCTCGCGTGCCGCGCATGCGGAGCACACCATCGCCATCACCGACGATGGTCCCGTCGTTTTGACCGCGCGGGGCTAGTCCCCGAGGAGGTCGGGACGCACCCGACGGGTGCGCTCGACCTGCTGGTCGTGACGCCAGGCCGCGATTTTGCCGTGGTTGCCGCTGAGGAGTACTGGCGGTACCTCCAGGTCACGCCAGAGCGCGGGTTTGGTGTAGCTGGGGTATTCGAGCAACCCGTCTTCGTGGCTCTCCTCGGTGAGGCTCTCGGGGTTACCCACCATCCCGGGGACGAGACGACCGATGGCCTCGATCATCGCCATCGCGGCGACCTCTCCCCCGTTCAAAACGTAGTCGCCGAGGCTGATCTCCCGCACCGTGGCGCGGCTACGAGTGTGTTCGATGGCGCGCTGGTCGATCCCCTCGTACCGGCCACAGCCGAACACGAGGTGCGGGCTGAGCGCGAGCTCCCGTGCCGTGGCCTGGGTGAAACGCTCACCGGCCGGCGACGGGAAGATCACTGTTGTCGGCACGGTTTCATCCGCAAGAATTGTGTCGAACGCCTCGCCCCACGGCTCCGGTTTCATAACCATGCCTGCACCCCCGCCGTACGGGGTGTCGTCGACCGTGCGGTGGCGGTCGTGGGTGAAGTCGCGCAGGTCGTGCACCGAGAGATCGATGAGTCCAGACTGCCGCGCCTTGCCCACAAGAGAGACGTCGAGGACAGAGAAGAACTCGGGAAAAATGGTCAGGATGTCGATGCGCACGCTAGAAGTCTAGAAGCGCTGGCTCCCGACGGACGACGGCGGCCTCCGCGGCCGCCGCGCGGTTGATGCGGGTACGGTGCGAAAAGTACAGCGGTAGGGCCGTAAACAGGAGCGCGCCGAGGAGATTTCCGAGCAGCACGGGTGCTTGGTTCCAGCCCCACCACTGGGCGACGCTAATGTCCGCGCCGAGCATCATGCCGGCGGGAATCACAAACATGTTCACCACGGCGTGCTCGAGCCCCAGGCTGAAGAATGTGGTGACGGGCAGCCACATGGCGAGGATTTTTCCTGCCGTCGAAGTCGACGTGTAAGAAATGATTGTGCCGATGGCGACCATCCAGTTGCAGAGCATCGCCTTGATCAGAACCACAACGAGTCCACCAAGGCCAACTGCCTCGTAGGGCAGCACCTTGTGTTCGGCCATGTGGATGATCGCCTGGATCATGGGGTCGGAGTCGTCCGTTCCGGCATACGTGATGGCCGTGACGTACAGGGCGCCGTAAAGCACGGCACCGGCGATATGGGAGGCGATGACGATCGCGAAGTTCTTCACGCACTTCGCGAGTGTCGTGCGGTTCTCCATCACCGCCAAGGGGATGAGGGCGAAGCTCCCGGTGACCAGCTCGAGGCCGAGCAGGATAATCATGACAAAACCGACCGGGAACAACACCGCGCCCACAATGGGCAGGCCGGTCTGTTCGGCGGCAGTGAGCGCGACGGTGGTCGCTGCGCCGAGGATCGCGCCGGCCAGGGTGCCGCGCGCAATCATCTGGCCCACGGTCAGGTTGGACTTGTCCACACCCGAGTGCACGATGGCGTCGACGAGCTGGTCAGGTTTGACGTACGACATGCTGAGGCTTCTCCCATTGGGCCAGTCGAAGGACTGACACTCAATGGTAGAGCGGTGACGAAGGCCATCTGCAGGACCAAAGTCCCGGTGAGAGGCTTAATTCTCCAGCCAAATGCGAGCGGGAGGACCTCTGTGACGGTGCTTACTTGTCGTCGGCGGGTGACGCGGGGTCAGCCGGCGTCTCGTCGGCGGCGGTTGCCTCGTCAGCAGGCTTCTCTTCAGCAGATGTCTCGTCGGCGGCCGCTTCATCGTCGGACTCGACAGCGCGAGGCGATTTCTGAGCGAGCTCGGGGTCGAGCTCGTCTTCCGGAAGCTCTTCGAAGAGTCCGGGAGGCGGCGACACGGTCAGCGAACCGGCCTTGACGTCGACGGAGGTGACAATGGCCTTCACAAACGGCACAAGCACGTCGCCGTCGGCCGTCTTCACCGTCAGGAGGTCCTGTGCCGGGAAGTGGTCGATCTGGGAGACGGTGCCCACCTTGACGCCATCACGAAGAACGGCGAGGCCAACCAGCTGGTGGTCGTACCAGGCGTCTTCCTCTTCGGGAAGCTCGGCGGCGTCTTGTTCGACCCAGAGGATCGCTTTGACGAGGGTCTCGGCGGCACTGCGGTCCGGCACGTCCTTGAAGAATCCCACCGCGTGGCTGTTGTACCAGCGCAACTCGACGAGTTCGAGGGTTTTACCGTGCCAGGCGTGGCCTGTCGGAACCTGGAGCGAGAACACGGCGCCCGGAACGAAACGTCGTTCCGGGTCATCCGTGTAAAGCTCGATTTTAAGGGCGCCCTTGAGGCCATGAGCCTTGGTGAGACGCCCAATACGGAGCTGCGTGCGACCAGTGGCCGACGCTTTATCAGAAGCAGCCACGACTAGAAGTCGGTGTCTACCACGTCGACGCGCACGCGCTTGCCATCGGCCAAAGCCGTGATCAAGGTGCGGAGAGCCTTCGCGGTGCGACCAGCGCGCCCGATGACGCGACCGAGGTCCTCGGGGTGCACGCGCACCTCGAGGACCTCGCCACGTGGGGAGTTCTTTGCTACAACCTGCACTTCGGCGGGATTATCTACGATCCCCTTGACGAGGTGTTCTAGGGCGGCAGCGAGCATGATACTTACGCCTTGTCGGCGTCTGCAGCAGCGTCGGTCTCGTCGGCTACGACGGTCTCGACAACGGGAGCCGTCTTCTCAGCCTTGGGCTTGAGAACAGGCTTCTTCTTGAGGTCAGCTTCGTACGCAACCTTGGGCTCCTTGACCTTGACCGTGTTGGTCGCGTCCTTGTCGCCCTTGAAGGTTCCCCAGTCACCGGTGAGCTTGAGGATTGCCTCAACCTGCGGCGACGGCTGTGCGCCAACGCCGAGCCAGTACAGGGCACGCTCAGACTTGACCTCGATGAACGAGGGCTCCTCGGTCGGGTGGTACTTTCCGATTTCCTCAATGACGCGACCGTCGCGCTTGGTGCGCGAGTCAGCCACAACGATGCGGTAGTACGGTGCACGGATCTTGCCCATGCGCTTCAAACGGATCTTGACAGCCACAATTCTCCTGAATTACTTATAAGGGTGTCGAACTGCTAGCCGTGAGCGTGGGGGCACACTCGGCAAAAAAGCTCTAGGGGTTCCGCCGGGTCTGATTAGAGGGTCGGACGACGACGGACACAAACATTCATTCTGCCAGACAAATGGGGCTGTCGGCTACCACATGTTCACTTAGTGGCGATGGGATGCTGCGGTGCCAGACGTGCAGCGCGTGATCGACGGCGGCTGAGGGCTACCCCAACCAGGCACAACACTCCCCCCACGATCGCCAGTGGGGCGGGAACCTCGCTGAAAAACACCCAGCTGAAGATCACAACAAGCGGCGGAACGATGTATGTGGAGATGCTCAACTGCCCGGCGGGCACCCTTGCAAGTGCGTAGCCCCAGGTGGTGAAGGCAATCGCAGTGGGGCCGACGCCGAGATAGACCGCACCGAGGATTGCCCCGGTGGGCGCGAGCTGCACCTGGCTGATCAGGTCACCCGTGAATGGCAGGCAGGCAATCATGCCCGCGACGCAGCCCAACAGGGTCACCTGTGCTGAGGGTAGGGTGCGCAACAGTGGCTTCTGCACCAGTACCCCCGTGGCGTAGGTCACCGCGGCGACAAGGCTCCAGAGAACTCCGGCGCTGTCGATTCCCCGTCCGTCGATTCCCGTCGCCAGCGAACTGCCGATACCAATAAGCACAACGCCCGCGAATGCGACACCCGCGCCGATCGCGAGCCAGCCGGGGATACCCTCCCGGAGAAAGATCCCGGCCCCGAGGGCGATGAGGATCGGCCCGATATTGACGAGCATCGCCGTGGTGCCCGCGTCGAGGGTCTGTTCGGCGATGTTCAGCGCGACGTTGTAGGCACCGAACCAGGCGACGCCATACAGCGCGAGCCCCACCCACTGCCGGGCGGTGGGGCGAACCCAGGATCGGCCGATCATCAGCAGGCCGAGTGCAGCCGAACCAACCACCAGTCGCGCGAGGGCAAGTGCCCCTCCCGAAAAGTGTTCGGCCGTGCCGCGGATCACAAGAAAAGCGCTCGCCCACACCAAAATCGTGACCACAATAGCGGTCAATACCCGTGGGGTCACCCCACTGGGTACAAGGCTTGCGGGAGAAGCACCCTGGGCGGTGGAATCTGTCATGCGGCCAGAGTAGCGACGGCCACGGACATTGGACCCACGGCATCCACCACAACGATAAAGACGGCACAAATTGTGGCGAAGATGGCAGTCCTGCACGCTTTCGGCCGACAAACTTGGGAGACTCTGACCATGGAGATCGAATTTGCCCCGTCCGCACGATCGAGTGTTGGGCTGGAGTGGGAACTTGCGTGCGTCGACCACAGCAGCGGTGAACTCGCCCCGGCAGCACCCGAAGTGTTCGCCCAACTGGGCGAAGGGAAATCGGGCGAGTTCCCGCAGATCACTGCAGAATTGCTGACGAACACCGTCGAGGTGGTCAGCGGACCGCACGGGCAGATCAGTCACGCCGTCTCCGACCTCGAAGCGATGATCGACCGGGTTCGCCCTATTACCGACTCCATGGGTGTTGACCTCATGTCGTCGGGAACCCATCCATTCAGCCAGTGGTTTCAGCAGGACGTCACCCCCAACCACGAGCGCTATGCCACCCTCATCGATCGCACCCAGTGGTGGGGTCGCCAGATGATGATCTGGGGTGTGCACATGCACGTCGGGATCGAGGAGCGTGCCAAGGTACTCCCCCTGATGAACGGGATGCTCGCCTACTACCCACACTTTCAGGCGCTCAGTGCCTCGAGCCCGTTCTGGGTCGGTGAAGACACCGGGTATGCCTCGAACCGCGCGCTGATGTTCCAGCAGCTGCCGACCGCGGGGCTCCCGCCGCAGCTCGGCGCGTGGGCCAACTACGAAGAGCTTGTACAGGACCTCACCCATGTGGGTGTGATCGACGATCACTCCGAACTGCGCTGGGACCTGCGTCCCTCACCGAAGTGGGGAACCATCGAGCTTCGGTTCTGCGACGGCCTGGCCAGCACCGCCGAGGTCGCTGCTGTCGCCGCGCTCGCGCAGTGCCTCATCGAAGACCTCTCAACCCGTCTCGACAACGGCCTGGAGGTGCCAACCATGCAGCCGTGGTTTGTGCGCGAGAACAAGTGGCGTGCGGCCCGATACGGCCTGGAGGCGATCATCATCCAGGATTCCCACGGCAACGAGCGCCTGGTGACGGACGACCTCCGCGACCTTCTGGTGCGGCTCGAGCCAACGGCGGTTCGTCTGGGCTGCCTCGACGAGCTGATGGGGGTGGCCACCATCCTCGACAAGGGAGCCGGCTACCAGCGCCAGCGCGCCGTTGCGGCCGCCAACGGGGGAAGCCTCAAGGCCGTGGTGGCTGGGCTGGTGTCCGAACTGCGGGATGGCATTCGCTGAACACCACCCCGCAGTGCGAGAGACTCCGCGCGCGTGATCCTGCGCGGATGACTGGTTAGGAGCCGTTGGTGGCGTCGCGCCAGGCGAGCCAGCGCTTGACAGCATCCCGCGGGTAGTCCGGGCCGGAAATGCCCAGCGTGAACAGGGTGGTGCCGAGGGCGTGCAGTTCGTCGGCCTCGGCCTCGGTGCGTGCCCGCAGTTCGGTCGATACCTCGATCTCGCTGACGTCCCGTCCGACGTCCTGGCCGTGCTGCGCGAGGATGTCGAGCTTGCGTTTGAGCGTCTCCGCGTCGGAGAAGCTGTGCCAGATATCCGCGTGGCGGGCAACGATCTTCAGCGTCTTCTTCTCGCCGCCACCGCCGATGAGGATCGGGATGTCGCGGGTCGGCGCCGGGTTGAGTTTCTCCCAGCGTGACTCGATGCGCGGCAGGTTCTCCGCGAGCGCGTCGAGACGCTGACCGACAGTTCCGAACTCGTAGCCGTATTCGTCGTAGTCGCGCTCGAACCACCCGGAGCCGGTGCCAAAGATGAATCGTCCCTCAGTGCCGCCCTTGGCGCTGATGTGGTCGATTGAGCGGGCCATGTCGGCCTGCAGGTCGGCGTTGCGGTAGCTGTTGCAGTTCACCAACGAGCCGAACTCGACACGCGAGGTCTGCTCGGCCCATGCGGCGAGCATGGTCCATGCCTCAAAGTGCAGGCCGTCTTTCTCCCCGCTGAGCGGATAGAAGTGGTCCCAGTTGAAGAGGATGTCGACACCGAGGTCTTCGAGTTCGGTGACGGTGTCGCGGATGGTCGCGTAGGAGGCGTGCTGCGGCTGGATCTGCACACCAAGGCGTACTGGACGAGAAGTGGTCATGAGGGATATCAAACCACGACGGCGCAGTCCCCGAAGGGACTGCGCCGTTCTAGAGTGACGTCCGAACTAGCGGCCGAGGAACTTCTGCAGGCTGGCGAGTTCGTCTTCGCTGGGTCCACCCTGCTTGCCGCCGAGGCCAAAGCCCGAACCGCTGGGGGCCTCCGTGCCACCGACCTTGGTTCCCGCAGCCAGGGCCGCGTTCTCCGCGGCACGCTTGGCGGGGTTGCCCGACTTCGAGCCCTTCTTCTGCTGCACCTTGGGCTTGCCGAACTTCGCTCCGGGGATCGGGCCCATTCCGGGGATGTTGGGCATTCCGCCCTTGGCCACGGTTTTCATCATCTTCGCGGCCTGGTCGAACCTGTTGACCAGTCCATTGACCTCGGTCACCGTGGTGCCGGCACCGCGGGCGATACGGGCGCGACGGGATCCGTTGAGCAGTTTGGGAGTGCGGCGCTCAGAGGGGGTCATCGACTGGATGATGGCCTCGGTGCGCGTCAATTCGCTCTCGTCGAAGTTCTCGAGCTGCTCTTTCATGCCACGAGCGCCCGGGAGCATCCCGAGCATGTTTTTGAGCGAGCCCATCTTTTTGAGCTGCTGCATCTGGCTGAGGAAGTCCTCAAGCGTAAAGCTGTCGGTGGCGAATTTCTCCGCAACCTTGCGCGACTCCTCTTCGTCGAAGGCCTCCTGGGCCTGCTCGATGAGGGAGAGGATGTCGCCGAGGTCGAGGATTCGGCTCGCCATACGGTCGGGGTGGAAGGGCTCGAAATCGTCGAGGCCTTCACCCGTGGACGCGAACATAATCGGTCGGCCGGTGACGGATGCCACGGAGAGGGCAGCACCACCACGGGCATCACCATCGAGCTTGGAGAGAACAACACCGGTGAAGTCGACGCCGGCCTGGAAAGCCTTGGCGGTGGCGACCGCGTCCTGTCCGATCATCGCGTCGATGACGAAGAGAACCTCATCGGGATCGATGGCCTTGCGGATGTCCGCGGCCTGCTTCATCAGCTCGGCATCAACACCGAGTCGACCGGCGGTGTCCACAATGACGATGTCGTGCTGTTTGTCTTTGGCGAATTTCAGCGCGTCTTTCGCGACGCGTACCGGGTTGCCCACACCGTTGCCGGGTTCGGGGGCGAAGACCGGAACACCGGCCTGCGAGCCCACCACCTGCAGCTGGGTGACGGCGTTGGGGCGCTGGAGGTCGGCCGCAACAAGGATGGGGGTGTGGCCGTCTTTGACGAGCCACTTCGCGAGCTTTCCGGCGAGAGTCGTTTTACCGGCACCCTGGAGGCCGGCGAGCATAATCACCGTCGGAGGCTGCTTGGAGAATTCGAGGCGACGCTGCTGCCCACCGAGAATCGTGATGAGCTCGTCGTTGACGATCTGCACCACCTGCTGGGCGGGGTTGAGTGCCTTCGAGACCTCGTCGCCGAGGGCGCGCTCGCGCACCTTGCCGGTGAAGTCTTTAACAACCTCGAGCGCGACGTCGGCATCGAGCAGGGCGCGACGAATCTCGCGCACCGTTCCGTCGATGTCCGCCGGGCTGAGTTTGCCCTTCCCGCGAAGGTTTTTGAACGTGGTCGCGAGGCGATCTGAGAGGTTTCCGAAGCTGGCCATGGTGAAACCAGTTTACGGCCATCTGGGGTTCGCCATTCGAGCCCCTCCCCGTGCCAGGCTGGGAACATGATTCTCACATTTGACGGACGTGTGCCCGAGGTGGATGCTTCGGCGTTCGTCGCCGAGAATGCAACACTGATTGGCGCCGTCACTCTCGGCCCCGAGTCAAGCGTGTTTTATGGTTCCGTACTACGCGCCGACCGTGACTCCATCACCCTCGGGGCACGGAGCAACCTGCAGGACAACGTCACCGTGCACTGCGATCCGGGCGCTCCGGTGGTGATCGGATCGGGTGTCAGCGTGGGGCACGCCGCCGTCATCCACGGCTGCACCATCGAAGACGATTGCCTCATCGGGATGAGCGCAACGGTGCTCAACCGTGCGGTCATCGGTCGACAGTCGCTGGTCGCCGCGGGTGCCGTGGTACTGGAAGACACCATCATCCCGCCCCGCTCGCTCGTCGCCGGAGTGCCGGCGAAGGTGCGGCGGCAGCTCACCGATGACGAGGTCGAGGGGTTGCGGCGCAACGCGAGCACCTACATCGAGCTGGCGCGGGAGCACCGCGCGCTCTGAGCACGTCCTCGACACGTGGCGGCTGAGCGAGCGACGGAGGCGAGCCTCGGCAGCACGCCCGACTCAGCCGCGCGCGTTGACCGCGAGAACAATCACGGCGACAACCGGCAACAGGCCGAGCGCCAACGCGACGGACCACAACACACGATGGCCCCGCGAGAAGAGCCCGAGCACGGCCGAAACCACGGTGCCGATCACCAGCACAGCGCCGAGCACAAACAGGGCGACGAACGGTCCGCTTCCGCTACCACTCCCGCTGAGCGCGGCGTCGATGCCCGCGAGGAACCCCCACGAGACACCGCCAATACCCAGCAGCCCCGCGAGGATGGTTAGGAGAGGGCCACGCAGACCCGACGCGCCAGTGCCTGCCGAGTTTCCGCCCGCAGAGTTGCCGTCCGCCGAACGGTCACTCACGAGTTCGCCGCCACAATCGTCAGCAGAGACAGCACCACGCTCGGCAGCAGCACAAGCAGCGCGGTGATGCCGAGCACCCGGGTGCGCTGCTGCGTGATCGCGAACACCGCGGCGACCAGCCCCAGCACGGTCGCGCCGATCCCGATGGGACCAAACACCTGAGCCACACTCTGCACTCCCCCGCTGCCCAGAACGATCACCACAATAAAGATGGTGCCCGCGAACACCGCCAGGGTGATCGCGGCGAGCGAGATGGCGCGAGCGAACCCCTTCAGTGGCGGGCGTTCGGTGTCAGACACGTCTAACCGATCAGGTTCTGCACGTACACGTGAGGGGTGAAACCCGTGAGGTCGCCGATGCGCTCGCCCTGGCCCACCAGCTTGATGGGGATGCCGGTCTGCTCCTGCACCGCGAGCACAAATCCACCCTTGGCCGACCCGTCGAGTTTGGTGATAACAAGCCCGGTCACGCCGGCGTGCTCAATAAACGCCTGCGCCTGCGACAGCCCGTTCTGGCCGGTGGTCGCGTCGAGCACCAGCAGCACCTCCGCAATGGGGGTCTGCTTCTCGATGACGCGGCGAATTTTGCCGAGCTCGTCCATCAGGCCGCTTTTGGTCTGCAGGCGACCGGCGGTGTCGATGAGCACAATCTCAATACCCTCGCGCTGGGCACGTTCCACCGTTTGGTAGGCGACGCTCGCGGGGTCTTGTCCCTGCTGCTGGGGGCGGACAATGGATGCTCCGCCGCGCTCAGCCCAGGTGGCGAGCTGCTCGACAGCAGCAGCACGGAACGTGTCGGCCGCGCCAACAACCACGGTGCGACCGTAGTTGTTGAGAAACTTCGCGAACTTGCCGATGGTGGTGGTTTTGCCCACTCCGTTGACGCCGACAACCAGCACAACAGCGGGGCGGTCGGTCAGCATCAGAGTGGAGTCGAGGCGCGAGAGGCGCTCTTCGAGGTTTTCGCGCAGCATTCGACGGAGATCGGCGGGGTCAGTGGTGTGGTACTTCGCCACACTCGCCCGAAGCTCCTCGATGACGGACTCCGTGATGTCCGGCCCAAAGTCGGCGGTGATCAGGGCGTCTTCGAGATCCGTCCAGGTCTCGTCGTCGATCGTCTTTTTCGCGAACATCCCGCGCAGGGCGGAAGAGAGAGACCAGGGAGATGCCATAGCCCCAGCTTAGAAGGGGATGGGTATTCGGCAGAACCGCAGACTCAAGAACGTGAGCGTCACTACGCTCGGACCATGACTGTCGTTGGCTTTCACGCATCCCATGAACAGATTCATCCGTCAGCTCTGCTTGCCGCCGTGCAACAGGCGGAACAAGCCGGTTTCACCGCCGCGATGTGCTCCGATCACTTCGCGCCGTGGAGTCAGCGGCAGGGCCACTCCGCCTTCGCCTGGGCCTGGCTCGGCGCCGCGCTGCAGAGCACGTCGCTCCCCTTCGGTGTGGTGAACGCCCCGGGGCAGAGGTACCACCCGGCGATCATCGCCCAAGCCGTCTCAACCCTCGCGAGTATGTATGAGGGTCGATTTTGGGTCGCCCTAGGCTCGGGCGAAGCCGCCAACGAACACATCACGGGCGACGTCTGGCCCCGCAAAGAGCTCCGCAACCAACGCCTGCTCGAGTCGGTGTCGGTCATCCGCGCGCTTCTCGCCGGAGAGGAGGTCAGCCACTCGGGTCTCATCGAGGTCGACCGTGCCAAGATCTGGACCCTTCCCGCCGTCCAGCCCGCGCTTGTTGCGGCCGCCGTCAGCGCTCCGACCGCGGAGTGGGCGGCCAGTTGGGCCGACGGACTCATCACCATCGCGCAGCCCCTCGAGACCCTCAAAAAGGTCATCGGTGGGTATCGGGATGCCGGGGGTGTTGGCCCCGTCGCCGTGCAGGTTCACCTGAGCTCCGCCCCCACCGAGGAGGAGGCGCTTGCCATCGCCCACGACCAGTGGCGCACCAACGTCTTTTCTCCCCCGATCTGCTGGGACCTCGACAGCCCCGAGGCGTTCGACGAAGCATCCAAACACGTGCCCATCGAAGCGATGCGGGATGCCGTGATGGTGTCAACCGACCCCGACGCCACGGCCGAGCAACTCGCCACCCTCATCGACCTGGGAGTGGACGAGGTCTACCTGCACCACGTCGGCCAGGAGCAGAGCCGTTTTATCGATGTCTTTGGCGAGCATGTGCTGCCGCGTCTCGGAGCATCCCCCAAAATCCCCGCCCCCGCACCTGAGGACGTTTCTGTATGAGAATCACCGACACCAGCGACCTGTGGTGGAAAAATGCCGTCGTCTACTGCCTCGATGTTGAAACCTTTATGGACTGGAACAACGACGGCGTCGGCGACTTCGAAGGCCTCGCGCACCGCCTCGACTACCTCGCCGAGCTCGGTGTCACCTGCCTGTGGCTGATGCCGTTCTACCCCTCGCCCGGCCGCGACGACGGCTACGACATCAGTGATTTCTACGGGGTCGATCCCCGGTTCGGTCACCACGGTGACGTGGTGGAGTTCATTCGAACAGCGCGGGATCGTGGGATGCGCGTCATCATCGACCTCGTTGTCAACCACACCTCCGACAAACACCCGTGGTTTGTCTCGGCGTCCTCCAGCCTGACCTCGCAGTACCGCGACTTCTACGTCTGGCGCGACGAGCCGCCGAAGAATCAAGACGAGACGGTGTTTCCCGGCGAGGAGAGCAGCGTCTGGGAGTACAGCGAAAAGACCAACCAGTACTACCTCCACCGCTTCTACCGGTCGCAGCCCGACCTCAACGTCGCCAACCCGCTGGTGCGCGACGAGGTCGCCAAAATTATGGGGTTCTGGCTGCAGATGGGTGTCGCCGGTTTCCGGGTCGACGCCGTGCCATTTTTTCTCGACACCGGGGGCATCGAAGACGGTGCAGAAGAGCTGCCCGACCCGCTCGGGTTTCTCCAAGACCTGCGCGCGTTCCTTGGGCGGCGCAGCGGCGAGGCGATACTGCTCGGTGAAGTGAACCTGCCGCGGGAGCAGCAGGTGGAATATTTTGGTGGGGATGCCGCGAGCGGGCTCACCATGCAGTTCGACTTCATCGCGATGCAGAAAATGTACCTCTCGCTTGCCAGGGCGGATGCCCGGCCGCTGGCCGACGCTCTGGTGGCACGACCCGCGCTTCCCGTCGAGTCGCAGTGGGCCAACTTTGTGCGCAACCACGACGAGCTCACCCTCGACAAACTGAGCGACGAGGAGCGTGAAGAAGTGTTCGCCGCGTTCGGCTCCGAAGAACGGATGCAGATCTACAACCGCGGGATCATCCGGCGCCTGCCTCCCATGCTGGACGGCGACCCCCGGCGCATCCGGATGGTCTACAGCCTGATGTTCTCGTTGCCCGGCACCCCGGTGCTGTTCTACGGCGAGGAAATCGGCATGGGTGAAAACCTCGACTACGGCGGTCGCCAGTCGGTGCGCACACCCATGCAGTGGTCGGATGCCAAAAATGGCGGGTTCTCCGACGCCCGTCCCTCACGCCTCGCGGCGCCCGTGGTGGAGGGCGGATTCGCTCCGGAACACGTCAATGCGGCGCAACAGCGTCATGACCCCGATTCGTTGCTGCGCTTCATCCGTCTGCTCATCGAGCGGTATCGTGCGTCCGCGGAGATCGGCTGGGGCGACTTCACGCTGCTCGACCAGCCCCACCCTGCCGTTCTCGCCCACACCGTCTCAGGTGGGGAGGGGCAGATGATTGCGCTGCACAACCTGGGTTCCGAGCCGGCCGTCGTCCCGCTGACCATCGACGGTGTCACCGACGAGGACGAACTGATCGACCTGCTCTCCGATGGATCCGTGCGCACCTCCCCCGGCGGAAAGCTGACGGTCACCCTCGAGGCGTATGGCTACCGGTGGCTGCGCGTGCACCGTCCCAAGGGCAACCGTCTGCGCTGAGACATGCACTGATCGGTGCGTCCGATGCGCACGGGGAGGCGCGGGAGAACACCGGCCGGTACGTACCCCCGGCGCAGACGAGGCAGGATAGAGGCGTGACCTTTGCCTTTATTCGACATGGCCAAACCAACTGGAACCGCGACCGCCGTATGCAGGGCGCTACCGATATTCCCCTCAACGACCTCGGCCGCCAGCAGGCTGCTGACGCGGTGGCAGAGCTTGCCGGCACCCAGTGGGACGCCATCGTCAGCTCCCCACTGTCCCGCGCACGCGAGACCGCGGAGATTGTCGCCGCGGGCCTCGGCATCGAACTCGGCCCCAGCTACAACAACCTCATCGAGCGCAACTATGGAGCCGCTGAGGGGGCAACTGCCGAAGAGATCGCTGCGAAATGGCCGGACCACAACTACCCCGGGCTCGAGCCCCTCGACTCCGTTGTCTCCCGTGCCACGGCCGCACTCACCGAGATCGAAGCGACCTACGGAGACAACAACGTCATCATCGTCTGCCACGGAACACTGATTCGGTACACCCTCGGCGCGCTGGCGGGTCGGCAGTTCGATCCGATCCGCAACGGGTCGGTGGCGACGTTCGAGTACGCCGCGGATGAGTGGCACGTGCTCACTGTCAACGACGAGCCCGTCGAAGCCGTCGACGCCCGCTAGGTGTTCTTCCCACTGTCGAAGCGGTCGACGCCCGATAGGTGTTCTTCCCACTGACGTTGTGTACACGGTCGATGGGTGAGCGTCCCGCCGATGCCAGTAGTGAGTCGGCGGTGAATGTTGCGAGGAATCTAGGCGTGGCATGTCGCCGCTCGTGCGCACTCTGACGCGTAGTGGTGGGGTATACCTATAACCCGGCTCGTGGCTCGCTGCCCGTCGCGCCCATCACCCAACTCGTCGCAACCGGGGCCACTACGCGCAAGATCTGAAATAGCCGGGGCCAGTACGCGCGACTCGCGATACCCGGGGCCACTACGCGCAAGATCTGAAATAGCCGGGGTCAGTACGCGCACGACTCGCGATACCTGGGGCCACTACGCTCACGGCTCGCGATACCCGGGGTCAGTACGCGCAGCACTCGCGATACGCGGGGTCAGTACGCGCACCAGATTTTGTACCCGGGGCAAGTACGCGCAGTAAACCTTGATTTAGTGGCCCCTGATGTGTTGCGGTGGCCCTTGGCGCGCGCGGGCGGCGATTTAGTGGCCCCTGTTACGAGGATCTGGCGATGGCGTCCCGACGGTCGACACGACTCAATGGTCGACACGGCTCAACGGTGGCTACGTCGCTAACTATTCACTCGTGCGGAGCTGCGTCCCCGTCAACGATCGCTTGGAGTGCGGCGAGGTGCCACCGCAGTGCCACCCTGCCCTCCTCAGTGACCGACAACCAGGTACGAGGCCGTTTGCCCACGTGGCCTTTGCGGACAGCGACGTAACCGACCTGCTCGAGCTGCGAAGCCTGCTTGCTCAATTGCGAGTCAGAGATCTCGATGCTGTCGCGGAGAAATGCAAACTCCACTTCGTCGACTCGCGACAACGCGGCGACGATGCTCAAACGCACCGGCGCGGTCAGCACCTCGTCCACACGATGCCGAGGGTGCAGGTGTGTCGGCTCGGTCATCGTGCGACCTTGCGCGACCCGTAGACGCTCACCGGGATTGCAGCGGCGACGGCCAGAGGAACCCAGAGCACTGGGCTGCGCTCCGAGACGAGGAATGACAGCGCAAGGGCCACAAAAAAGATACCCATCGTGATCATCAGACCACGACGGTAGCGGTCGTTCCATCCGACGGGAGTCAGGCGCCGGAACAGGTTGTACACCGTCGTCACAATGACGATCCCGGCCGCGTAGGCGAGGGAGATGATCAGCGCCTCCTGGCCGGTCGCCGTGGGCAACAGGTAGACGGAAGCGAGGAGAAACACGCCCACCAGGACACCGAGCGCGATGCTGAGCACCGACCCGAGCCACCATCGGTCGCTAATGGTGGAGCCACGACGGATGGCGTCGTCTGCCGTACCCAGCAGCGCCGTCGCTTCACTCGCGGAAATGGGAGGAGTTGGGGTATCGGTCACGGTGCTCACCCTTGCCTTGATAGTTACTTCCGGTTGGAAGTGACCTCCAGGCTCCCATTAACTTTCCAAAGTGGCAAGTACTTTCCCTCAGCGAGTATGTAATTTCTTCAGTGCACTACCTGCGTTGCCTGCCAGACGAAGTGCACAAGTTCGTCAGCCATCGAGTCGACATCCCACTCGTGGTTGGCGCCTGATATCCGGTGCACCGTTGCACCCGGGATGGCCGCAGCGATTCTGTCGGCTGCGGTCTCCATCAGCGGAAGGGTCTGCTCACCAATGAAGGCAGTGACAGGAACGCGGATGCTCGCGAACAACTCCTCCAGCGGCGCAGAACCGGCCCACACGAGCGACTCCCCGTCGGCCCGGAGACTCCCCGCCTGGGCAACAAAAACGTCGAACAGGGGTGTATTGAACATCGACTCCAGGATCTCGGGTGGGATGTCTTTGACGTAGTGGCGCAGCGCTCCCTCGTCGTCGCCCGCCTGGAGGCGTCGCTCGACCTCGTCGATCCACGGACGCGTCGCTGTTGGGTCGGGATCGAGGGGCGTCTCCCACAGCGCCAGGGCCGTCACGGGGAGCCCCGATGCGGCGGCGGCGAGGGAAATCGTGCTGCCCGACGAATGCCCACAGAGAGCCGCGTTGCCGCCGTTGACATCAATCAGGGCGTCGATTGCCGCGAGCTCGCGGTCGAGGTGGATCTCTCCCTCGGCCGGACTCTCGCCACGGCCCACCCGGTCGTACACGGTGGTGGTGAGTCCGATGGCTGCAGCCTTCTGTGCGGTTGCTGTGGTGGTGGGATCCATCGCCCGGAACGGCAGTGCTCCCGCGACGAAAATGAGGGCAGGACCGGAACCATGCCGGTCGTAGGCGACGGTGTCGCCGAATGAGGTGGTCACATATTCGCTCATATTGTCACGCTAGCGCGCCGATGTGTACAGCGTCAACATGTTGACGGCAGCGAATTACTGGCCCGGGGCATCCACCCGCGAAGCCTAGACGATATGACTATCGCAACTTCAGTTGAGCGGTTGCCCTCAGCCCCTTGAGGCTGGGGCCTCCGTTCGAATAGACGTGGGTTACCAGCCCGTGGAGGTTGGCCTATCCACAGTCGAACTTTGG